>LWDU01040841.1_pt1 | contig 57707 bp, 32 predicted proteins | sample 727161 | NCBI WGS metagenome assembly LWDU01 (sample SAMN04566230, study PRJNA314399) | hydrothermal vent metagenome | isolation source: deep sea hydrothermal plume seawater | place: Mexico: Gulf of California, Guaymas Basin | collected 2004-07-11
GTCGATATGGATGCAGTTTTCATCGCCATAGACAAATTGGTGTTCCGCGTCCTTGTTTATCACGGTCATGCACCTGCGGGCATTCTGACCGTCGATGACCACGTCGCCATTGGTGCTGTCTGCGATCAGGTCGAGAGGCTTTTCGTAGATGTAGACCACTTCACTCCCCGTGCCGGTATACGTGCCCGCGTGCACGTGAATCGTGTCCCAATGCTTGGCCGCATCAACCGCAGCCTGGATCGAGGTATAACCGGCGTTCGGGTAATCCATCCCGTCGTCATCCACGTGGAGATCGCTCGCCGCCGCGTGGGCGGTGAGGGTGCCGAGGAGCAGGGGAAGGAGGAGAGCGCGGACGGTTGAGGTCGAGTTGAGCTGGGTCATGTCGGGGTTCCTTGTGTGGGGCCGGCCGGAGTGGCCATGCCGTCACAGGGCCCATAAGAGGCCGCCCTCCGATCGGGACAGCCGATCGGCAAGAATTCACCACCCCATGAAAATCAGGCCCTCACGAGGTCCTGAGGGCACATGGGCGCCCCAAAGGGGGGAGGGACTCTTCCACGCGGGATACAGCCATGCTCCCTATGCCAGGAATTCCACCGCCCTAGCTGACCGCAAGTCCATCGGCCTGTGGGAGCCATGCCCCCACTCGCGAACCTAGTACTGGGCGCTCGGGGTGACGGTCATGCCACCCTTGTACAGACCCACCGAACGCAGGCCGCGCAGGTAGACGTCAAAGGCCGTGGCCCGAACGCAAACGGTTGGTCGCACGCCGTTCCCACCAACCGACCTTTCCGCGGGTCAGACCCTGGGAGAGGCTGGAGAAGTGCTGGAACAACTGACGGCGCTTCAACACGTCGTTGGGAATGCGGCCTTCCCACGTCTCGCTGATGTGGTACTCGCCGAACTCGCCCCACTCCTGGATGGTCTGGGGAGCTTGGAAGCCTTCCTCGAGGGACTGCTCGTAGAAGGGCGTGCCGGGGATGGGCTGGTAGATCCAGATCCACGGGTGAGCCAAGGGAGTCGCGGCACGGATGTCCCGGGCCTGGTCCACCGTGGCGTACATGGACTCCTTGTTCTCTCCGGGGAAGCCGATGATGTAGGTCAGGTAGCTGTCGATGTCGCGCTTGGCGAGCTCGACGGCGGCCTGGAGGTTGTCGTCACCGGCGGTGTGCTTGCCGATGCGCTCCATCATGGGGTCGGAGCCGGCCTCGGCACCGATGTTCACGATGTAGCAGCCGGCCTCGGCCATCAGATCCAGCGTGGACGGATCGTAGTGCAGGACGGAGAAGGGCTCCATCAGGGTCAGGAAGGGCAGGTTGAGCTCGCGCTTGATGGCGCCCTCGCAGTACTCCTTGGTGCGCTTCTCGCGCACGCCCCAGTTGGCGTCGTAGAAACGCAGGACGTCGAAGTCGAAGCGGTCCTGAATCTCCTCGATGTCATCGAGCATGCGGTCCGCAGGCATGGCCCGCCAACCGCGGTTCGTGACGGCGGGTGAGCAGCAGAAGGCGCAGGGCTCCGGGCAGCCGAAGCTCGCGTGGTAGACCATGGTCACCACGGGGCGGTTTTCCTTGAACGATCGCGGACGCGGGTTGCGCTCGGTAATGCGCTTTCCTGCAGATCCAAGTTGAGCTTGCCGGTACGGCTCGAAATCCAAGAGGTCCCAACAGCAGTTGAGAAGCTCCTCCCAGCGGGCGATGGGACGGCGCTCGGTTTTGATCAGCTCGCCATCACGCAGAAGGGCAAGGCCTGCTACCTCTTCCAGGTCCGAGCCGGCATCGACGGCTTGAATAAACTCGCGGAAGGTGATCTCCCCCTGTCCCATGCAGACGGCGTCGAACACGCCCGACTCCAGCTCCATCTTCGGCATGACCGAGGCCCACCAGCCGCCGATCATCGTCACTAGATTGGGGAAGCGATCCTTGACCCTCTTGGTGCAGTTATAGCTGTCCGTGACCTGATAGCCGACCATGGCCGTCGTGCCGTAGACCAATGCACCATCGCAGGCCGACACGACCTTGTCGTGGGCTTCCGATGCATCCTCGTAGAGTGCACCGTCGATGATGACCACCTCATAGCCGTCGTGATGCGGCCAAGCGGCGATGGTCAGGAGCGACAGCGGCAGGACGTGGTTTCCCGCCTGGGTCGATCGACGTGAGTCGCAGACCTGAGGGTGATAGAGGACGATTCGGCCTTTGCTTGTCATCGTGCTGGTGCGGGTTGGGGGCGGGAATGGAGGTGCGCTGGCATGGGGGATGAATGGGTCCCTCGGCTACCTAGGAGTCCCTAGGGTAACTCTACCGCAAACGGGAGCTTTGGGGTGGTGATCCCGAATGCAAGCTTTCGGCGTTATCGAGGGGAAGCTGTAGGAGTGATACTCAGAAAGATGTGGTTCAAATGGAGAATATGGGGCTCTGGGGGAGCCTACCGCCGTTCAGGCCACCTCCCGGCCACGGCCCAGGAACCGCTCCTCGAATCGCTCTGCGGGGATTGGAGGGCTGATCAGGTAGCCCTGGATCTCGTCACAGCCCAGGAGCCGCAGGAGGGTCTGCTGGTCGGTGGTCTCCACACCCTCACCCACAACCCTCAGGCGCAGACTGTGGCCCATCAGGACGATGGCCGTGGCGATGGCCGCATCGTCAGGGTTGGTTGTGACCTCGTCCACGAAGGAACGGTCGATCTTGAGCGCGTCGATGGGGAAGCGCTTGAGGTAACTGAGTGAGGAGTAGCCCGTGCCAAAGTCATCGATGGATAGGTGCACGCCCAGGGACTTCAGGTTCTCCAGAGTCAGAGCGGTTGCGCTCGGGTCCCCCATCAGAGTGCTCTCGGTGACTTCCAACTCAAGCCACTCGGCGGGCAGGCCGGAGTCCTTGAGAGCTCGTTGAACGGTGCCGAAAAGATCCGCATCCTGGAACTGGACCGCGGACAGGTTCACGGAAACGCGCACGTCGGGGAAGCCCTTGTCGCGCCAGTACTGGGTTTGATTACAAGCCTCGCGCAGAACCCACTCGCCAATGGAGACGATCAGACCCGTCTCCTCTGCAAGGGGGATGAACTGGTCGGGCGGCACGCATCCGAACTGGGGGTGGTTCCAGCGCACCAGGCACTCCATTCCCAGGAGTGCGCCATCGGCCGCATCCACGCGGGGCTGGTAGCAGACCGCAAGCTCGCCGCGTTGCTCGGCTTCACGCAAGGAGGCTTCGAAAGCTGCCCGCTCGGAGGCCCAACGGCTCATGGAACCCGGCTGGGATCCGGACTCCTGCAAGGCTCCGATCCGTTCGAGACGCTTCAGGCAATGCACGATGAGGGCCGGGTGAGTGGGCGCCGCAAGGACTTCCACGACTCCGGCCTGCTCCAGTCGCTCTACGCGACCTGTGCTGACGTCGCTCACGCAGGCCACAACGGGCAGGCTTTCGATCAACTCCGAGTGCTGGAGGGTTCGGCAGAGCTTGACGATGGAGGTGTGGGTCGAATCCTCGTCCACCAGCAACACGTGGGGCCCAAAACGCAGGGCCGTCTCCACGCAGGTGCCATTGCCACCCTGGACGCACTCCACCTCGAAGCTCTCTCGCTCGAGGTGCTCCACCAGGTCTTGCCGGCGATCGGACTCCCCCTGACAGATCAGGATGCGCAGAGGGGTGCTAACGGGGTCGAGGGACGTCATGGGGCGGGATGACCGGGGGGGGACGGCCAACCCTCAATAATCGGCCGGAAATGGCCCCGGACTTGACCTGAAACGGGAGGTCCAGGTGCCCGCAGGAGCCTCTGGGGGTCCCCTGGGGGCCTACTGCCCAGCCAGACGCCTCAGGACGTACCGCAGGATCCCGCCGTGGTGGTAGTAGTGCGCCTCTTCGGGGGTGTCGATGCGCAGGTCGACCGGGAACTCAGTGGTCTCGCCATCGGCCCCGGTGGCTCGCACGGTGACCTGGCCGCCGGTGGCTTCTCCGGCGGCGTAGCGCTCGGCGAGCCCGACCACGTCATAGGTCTCCGACCCCGTCAGGCCGAGAGACTCGGCGCTGTCACCTGCGCAGAACTGCAGGGGCAGGACTCCCATTCCCACGAGGTTTGAGCGGTGGATGCGCTCGAAGCTCTCAACAATCACCGCGCGCACACCCAACAGGGATGGACCCTTGGCAGCCCAGTCCCGTGAGGAGCCCGTGCCGTATTCCTTGCCCGCCAGGATGATGGTCGGGCAGTCCTCGCCACGGTAGCGCTCGGCCGCATCAAAAATGGACAGCTCGTCGCCGGAGGGCTGATGGGCGGTGACTCCCCCCTCGGTGCCGGGACGCAGGCGGTTCTTGATGCGCACGTTGGCGAAGGTGCCACGCATCATGACCTCGTGGTTGCCGCGCCGTGAACCAAAGGAGTTGAAGTCGACCGGTGCCACACCCTGCTCTTGCAGGTAGCGACCGGCGGGGCCCTCGGCGGGGATACTCCCTGCCGGAGAAATGTGATCGGTGGTGATGGAGTCGCCGAAGAGGCACAAGACGCGCGCACCCTCGATGTCACTCACCGCGCTGGGGCCCTCACCCATGCCCGCAAAGAAGGGCGGACTCTTGATGTAGGTGGACTCGTCGTTCCAATCGAAGGTCGCGCCGGTCGGGGCATCGATGGCCTGCCAGGCGGCCGGTCCCTCATACACGCCGTCGTAGCTGGACTGGAACATGTCCCGGTCGATGGATGAGGCGATGACCTCCGCCACCTCCGCGGCACTCGGCCAGACGTCGCGTAGGAAGACATCCGCACCGGACTCGTCCTGTCCCAGGGGCTCTTTGAGCAGGTCCACCTGGACGTTGCCCGCCAGGGCGTAGGCCACCACCAGGGGCGGGGAGGCCAGATAGTTGGAGCGCACCTTGGCATGCACACGCCCCTCGAAGTTGCGGTTACCTGAGAGGACCGAGGAGACCACAAGGCCCCCATCGTCGATGGCCGCGTCAATGACGCTCGCCAGGGGACCGGAGTTACCGATGCAGGTCGTGCAGCCGTAGCCCACAACCTGGAACCCCAGGGCGTCGAGGCCAGGCGTCAACCCGCCCTTGTCGAGGTATTCGGAGACCACTCGGGAGCCGGGAGCCAGGCTGGTCTTGACCCAGGGTTTCACCTTCAGGCCACGGGCGGCAGCCTTCTTGGCCAACAGACCAGCGGCCACCATCACCGAGGGGTTGGAGGTGTTCGTGCAGGAGGTGATGGCCGCGATAACCACCGAACCGTGACCCAGCTCAAAAGTCTCTCCCCCGTGCTCTACGCTGACCTTGTTGTCGTGATCGTCAAGGCCCACGGCACCCAGGATGTCCTTGCGCGCCTGCTCGAAGGCGGGGGCCATGTCGCTCAATGCCACGCGATCCTGTGGCCGCTTGGGTCCGGCCAGGCTGGGTACCACGGCGGCCAGGTCGACCTCTAGCAGGGCCGAGTACTGGCAGTCCGGTGTCTCGGCCGTGTGGTACAGGCCCTGCTCCTTGGTGTAGGCCTCCATCAGGTCAGCCGACTCGTCACGGCCGGTGAGGCGCATGTAGTTCACGGTCACATCGTCTATGGGGAAGATGCCGCAGGTCGCGCCATACTCGGGGGCCATGTTCGCGATGGTGGCGCGATCCGCCAGGGGGAGCGAAGCCATACCAGGTCCGCAGAACTCCACGAACTTGCCCACGACGCCGTGCTCGCGCAGGCGCTCGACGATAGTGAGGACGAGGTCGGTGGCGGTAGTGCCCTCGGCAAGTTCACCGCTGAGCTTCACCCCCACAACCTGAGGAATCAGCATGGACACAGGCTGGCCGAGCATGGCGGCCTCGGCCTCGATGCCCCCCACTCCCCAGCCGAGCACGCCCAGGCCATTGATCATGGTGGTGTGCGAGTCGGTGCCCACGACCGTATCCGGATAGGCGTAGCCGTCCTGGCCAACCATCACACCGCGCGCGAGGAATTCCAGGTTGACCTGGTGCACGATTCCCATCTCAGGCGGCACGACCTTGAAGTTCTCGAAGGCGTTCTTGCCCCACTTCAGAAACCCGTAGCGCTCCCCGTTGCGCTCGAATTCCTTGGCGGAGTTCACGCTTTGGGCGTCCGCACTACCAGATGAGTCGACCTGCAACGAGTGATCGATCACCATCTCGGCAGGCTGCAGAGGGTTGATCGCCGAGGGGTCGCCGCCCATCGAAACCATGGCATCGCGCATGGCGGCAAGGTCCACTACGGCAGGCACGCCGGTGAAGTCCTGCATCAGCACGCGGCCAGGTCGAAAGGCGATCTCGGTGGAGGGCTTCGCCATCGGATCCCAGCTGGCCAGGGCCTCGATGTCGGCCGCGGTGACGCTGGAGCCATCCTCGTTACGCAGCAGGTTCTCCAGCAGGATGCGCAACGCGAACGGGAGGCGTGCCACGTCAAATCCGCGCTCGGCCAATGAGGAGAGGCGGACGATGGAGTGGACTTTGTCTCCGACGGTCAGAGTGCCGCGGGCAGAGAAGGAATCCTGAAGGGAGCTGGGCATGTTTGGGGGAACTGGGGGTCAGTGGAAGGGGGTTCGCCGGGGGGCGCACGGGGACATAAACCGCCCCTTGAGCCGCGAATCGGGCGACATCCTAACACGCGCGAGGGCCCTCTGGGATCGCCAGGGGGCGACGGCTCGGGGTCTTCCCCTGCATCGGAACCCGCCCTACAATCCGCGCCCGGTCGGGGAGGTAGCTCAATTGGTAGAGCATCGCGTTCGCAATGCGAAGGTCGCGGGTTCAAGCCCCGTCCTCTCCACCATCACGGCCCAGCGGCCTTGTCCGCTGCAGCTTGGAAGGCCTGGAGGATTCCGGCCCGGGCGCAATCAGCGGCGCCAGTTCTTGCGCTTCGGCAGATTGCCTTCCTGCACGTCCCGCTCGAACCGTGCGATCACCTCGAGGATCCGCGTCCCGAACATCTCGGCCTGCCAGTCCCAGAAGCCCTCGACGGCACCGAGAGTGGCTTCATCGGCAGGACGCTCCACGGCCAGGCGGCTCAGGAGAAGCCGATGCAGGAGATAGCTAGATTCGACGCCGAGCCGGTCGGCTTCCTTCTTGCGCAGGCGCCGCAAACGGTCGTAGAGCTCCAGTTCCAGCTCGGACAGGTCCCCGGTCCCGTCCTTCTTGGGCATGCGGGGAGCGTGCTGAATGGGCTCAGCCGAGAGCCCGAGCTCAATGGCGTCGAGCACCTGCTTGCCCATGCGGCGCTCCATGCGCGGCGAGAAGCCCTGGATGCTGGTCAGTTGTCTGGAGGTGGTTGGAAGGCACTGAGCCAGAGCCAAGAGCGCAGCGTTGTTCATGACGCGGAACAGCGGCTCGTCCGCCTTGGCGGCCAACTCGTCGCGCAGGATGAAGAGCTCCCGCATCACGGCCCGCTCCCTGGGCTTGAGCCCGCGAGATCCCTTGATCCGTACCCATTCATCGGGGTTGAAGACGATGGGAGCGACCTGCATGGCTTCCAGGCGGCGACATTCGCTCTCCAGGATCATCAAGCGCCCTGCGGCCTGCAGGGCCTCGCGCTGGCGGTGCATCAAGGGGATCAGGAAGCGCGTGTCGAAGCGCGCGTAGGCCACCTGCTCCGGGGAGAGTGGCCGTCGCCCCCAGTTGGAGCGCTGCTGGGACTTGTCCAGCTCCACGTCGAAGTGCTCCAGCATGACGCTGGCCAGGCCGGGGGCCGTGCTGCCCAGGGTCGCGGCCGCCACGCGTGTGTCGAACAGGCCCTTGAAAGTCAGGGCATACTCGCGCTGGAGGATCAGGACGTCGTACTCGGAATCGTGGAAGATCTTAGTGCGCTCGGGATCCGCGAACAGGGGGCCGAGGCGCTTCAGATCCACGCCTGGGGACAGGGGGTCCACCAGATAGTCGGTCTCTCCAAGGGTGATCTGCACGAGGCAGACCTTCTCTCGGTGGACGAAGAAGGAGTCCGCCTCCGTATCCACGGCAATTTCGGTCTCCCCCTCCAGGTCACTGAGCAGGCGGTCCATCCCCGCTTCGTCCTCGATGAGGACCGGGGGCGGGAGATCGGGAAGCGCCATGTAGTCCGGAAGCCGGGGTGCGAGAGTTACGTGGTCGGACGAGAGGGGCGAGCCCCGGGTAGACCTCTTGGCGGTCTGCTGCGAGGCCCTCTTGCCGAAGAGAGCGGATGGGATGGCGAGGATGACGGGACTTGAACCCGCAACCTCCGGCGTGACAGGCCGGCACTCTAACCAATTGAGCTACATCCCCGCGTTGTCGGGCGGAGTATAGCCGCCCACCGGGACAAGTCCACCCCGACCGAGGGGATCAGGCCCCAAACGAAGCCCCCCTAGCCCGTCCGTACCGAGCGCACGGCGTCGGTGCGATTCATGCGCCAGATGGGGTAGAGGCTGGCCAGGAGGGCCACGGACACGGCCCCCAGAAAGCCGATCCAGGCCCAGGGTCCGGCCCCGGTCATGGGCAGGCTGAGGCCCGCGATCTTCTCCAGGCTGCCCACCACGAAGGGCACGCCGAGGACTCCCAGGAGCATCCCGAGGCCCCCACCCACAAGCCCGACGGCCGCCGACTCGAGCAGGACCATGCCCGCCACCTGACCGCGGGTCACGCCCAGGGCCGAGAGGACCCCGACCTCCTTGGCGCGCTCCAGGGCCGAGAGCAGCTGTCCGTTGAGGACACCCAGCCCGGCGAGGGCGGCCGTCAGCACGATCAGGATGTCGAACAGCGTGAAGTCCCGCTGAATGTCGGCCAGGTGATCCTCCAGAACAGTCTGCCCCGTTCGGAAGTGGATCCCGTGTGGGCCCTTGTGGAAATCGAAGACGGCGGCCTCAACGATGCCTTGATCCGCATCCGGCGCCAAACGCACGGCCACCTCTGTCACCGTCTCCGCATCCACGCAGTAGTAGGCCTCCATGTGATCGTCGGCGATGAGCCCGTACATACGCTCGTCGGGGTAGGGGTAGTGGCCGTAGGCGTCGCTTATGGCGCTCACGTGAAAGGTCTCCACCACGCCGTTGGCGCGCGCCAGATGAATCGGATCACCCACCTTGTAGTCGAGGTCTTTCGCGAGTCGACGGGAGAGGATCATCCCCTGCCGTTGACTCAACGAACGCATGAGGCTGGCGTCCTCGGCGCAGGGGCCATACCCCGCCAATTCGCTGACCTCCACCCCCATGATCAGGAAGGGCGCATGCACGCGCACGTTGCCCTTCTCAAGGCCGAGCACGCCCGGGTAGGAGTGCAGGTGTTCGCTGAGCGCGGCAAACTTCGTGGGCGGCATGTCGCGCACCCAGATCTTGTCCTGCACGGCCTCCGCGGCCCAGACCTCTATCTCTCCCTCAAGGCTGCGGGTCATGCCTTTCAAACCCACGAGGCCGGCGGTGACCAGAGCGAGGGAGGCGGCGCTGACACCGATGCGAGCCGGCGATGCACGGATGCTGCGCACGGCCATGTGGGCAGCAAAAGGAAGGAGGGCCAAGAAAGGCCGGATGAGCACCGCGGCAACCGTCGACAGAACGGTGGGCAGCACCATGGCCAACATCCCCAGGAGGCCCAGCACCCCCACCGCCGAGAGCAATACGATCACGAGTTCGGTGGTGGCCTCCCCCACGATCGGCACCACGACGAAGTACGCCCCCGGCAGGATCAGGCCCAGGAGCAGGGCGTACAGCAGATGGAAGCGCAGACCCGGACGGGTGTCTCGCAGGGCCGCATCCCCGCGCAGGGCCCCCACGCTGCTCGTGCCACCCAGGGCCACCAGCGGGTAGACCGAACCCACCAGCGCAATCAGGAACCCCAGGGCACCCAGGGGCAGGACCACTTCCCAGGGCACGAGGAAAATGTCCACGTGCTTGCCGGTCCCGAGGGTGGTGATCCCGCGGGTGAGCAGGCCGCGAGCCAGACCCAGGCCCCCGGCCACTCCCAACGCCGCCCCGCTTCCGGCGAGCAACACGGCCTCCAACAGGAAGATCCGTCCCACCTGGGCGCGGGTCGTGCCCAACGCGTGCAGGGTGCCCACCTCGCGCATGCGCTCGGTGAGCGACATGGAGAGGGTGTGGAAGATGACGTACAGGCCGAGCAGGAGAGCCATCAGCCCGGCCATGTTCACACCCGTGCGGAAGGCCCGCTCGTCGGCGGCCTGCCCCAACACGGCGGCCTTGTTCAGTTCATAGGAGTGGGTACGCGCGAGAGTCGACTTCAAACGCTCCACGTCCACGCCGGCATCGCGGCGCGCCCACCAACGCCGGTCGATGTGCACACCCCTGTACAGCTGCTCGCCCAGGTCGAAGTCCATCACCACGACCATGCCCGCCGATCGCCGGCCCAGCTGCTCACGGGTGAGCACTCCGCTTACCCTGAACTCCAGCTCCAGGGGCTCGGCCTCGGGTACCTCGGTCTCGACGAGCACGCCGTCCTCGCAGACTTTCTTGCCCGGGCGACGGGGACGGGAGATCCACAGGGGGTCGCCCAGCCCCACCTCCAACCTCTCCGCCAGCTTGGTACCGATCAGGACCCCGCGCTCGCCCGTCTCGGCGTGCACCGGGAGATCCTCGCCATCGGCCAGACGGTAGACGCCCAGCTGGGGAGCCAACGCGGAGTCCATGGCAACGAGACCCGCGCGCTTACTGGACTCACGACCCTCGGCACCGGGCGGCTTGCTGGAGACGCTGGCGTCGGCCTGGAAGTAACGGGTCGCCAGACTGACGCCCTCGATCTCATCCAGCTCCGTCACCCCATCCACGGCGCGCAGCTCGATGTCCGGGGAACCGGCCGCGCGCAGGGGGCCGGTCAGGCCCACGATGGTGTTGTGGTCGAGCACCACCACCGCCACGACGGTGGCGATCCCCAGGGCGATGCCTGCGAGGGAGAAGAGGGTGCGCCCCGGACGCTGCAGCAGGCTGCGCCGGGCGACGGTGATGGCCAGACCCATGGGCGCGCTAGATGGACAAGCCCTTGAGGGCGTCGTGAACGGCCTCGACTGTCAGGCCCGGGCCCTGCAGGTCGGCCCCGGGGGCCAGACCGCCGTCCACCAGGAACAGGACACGATCAGCCCGGGCAGCGTCCCGTGGGTTGTGGGTCACCAGCAGCACCGAGCGGTCCGGCTGGCCTTCCCGCTTCTCGTCCACGCACGCGCGCAGGAGATCCATGACCTCCGCCCCCGCTTTCTGGGAGAGGTTGCCCGTGGGTTCGTCGCACAGGAGCAGGGGCTGGCCGCCGATCAGGGCGCGGGCGATGGAACAGCGCTGCATCTCACCGCCGGAGAGTTGGTGCGGGAAGGCGTCCAGGCGCGCTTCGATGGAGAGGCGACGGGCCAGATCTTCGAGCGCGGCGTGTCCGTTCCCTTCCGCCCCGCCCGCAATGGCAAGCGGCAGGAGAATGTTCTCGCGCACGGACAGGTTCGGCATCAGGTTGAAGAACTGAAACACGTAGCCCACCTGATCGCGGCGCTGCAGGGTGCGCTTGCGGGTGTTCAGACCCGCGAGAGATGCGCCGCCCAACTCGACCGTTCCGGCCGAAGGCTCGTCCAGGCCAGAGAGCAGGTGCAGGAGTGTCGTCTTACCCGAACCGCTGGGGCCCATGATGCAGACGAACTCCCCCGCATCGACCTGGAACGAAACGTCACGCAGGATGGCGTGGGGATCGCCGCCCTGCCCGTGGAACTTGAAGAGTCCCTGCGCTCGAACCAGGGGGCCGTCCATCACGGCCGCTTCACGAAGAGAACGTCCTTCACACCGAGCCGGATCAGCGAGTCGTACAGGACGAGGGCCTCGGCAGCCGTCACCCCCGGCCCCACGTCCAACTTCGCCCGCTGGCCCTTGATGGTCGACTGCATGCCTTGCAGCAGCTTCTGGAAGGCACCGCTGCCGACCACTTTGGAGCCACCCACCGAGTACTCCACGTGGCGCGTGGACATGTCGAAGCGGAAGCGGCCCGTTCCTCCCCAGGGCTTCGCACTCGCCCTGTCAACCTCCAGTCGATCGCCGGGGGATTTCACACGAATGCGGAACTCGGGCAGGCGAGGGGAGGACGCTCCTGTGCCCCCGTTGTCCACACCCTCCTCCTCCGCTTCCTCGTCAACGTCCAGAGGAATGGCGTAACGCAGCACGTGCTGGGGTACGGATTGGGGCACGAGGCCTATGGCGGGATCGATCTTCGGTGCCCGGGCGTCGCCCACGGCAAAGTCAATGCGATGGACACGCACCTTCTCGGAAGCAAGCACCTCCATCACACCCAGGGTCATGGTGAACGGGGAGTTCAGGTCGGAGCGAATGAGAACGCTGCCGGTGCGCACCTTGAGATCGCCCCCAGGCAACGCCTTGAGCTCCATCGGACCACACATGCGCGTCAACTCCTTGCGCAGATTGGCCCACCCGCGCTCGGCCATTTCTCCTTTCATTTCCGCATCCAGGAAGAGGATATCTCCCGCCACGATCTGCCCACCGATGCGGACGTTCACGACAGGCCGCTTGGGATCGAAGTGATCCGGCTGACCTGAGATCACGTGCGGCAAGACCATTTCCGGGTAGCGTTTCTCGACGTCCTGTCCGGCGCCTTGAACGAGAATCGAGAGGGCGAGTGCAAGCGGGAAATTCATGGATCAATGAGAGGGGTGGGTTCTAGCCTTCGCGTTGCTTGACCTGGTTCCAGGCGACGACGAGCTCATCCAGGCCGCGCTGCAGGTCGCCGTCGAGGTCGGATTCCATGGCGCGGAAACGCTTCTCGAAGCGGATGAGGGCGCGCTTGAGGAGGGTCTCGGGATCACGACCAAGGTAGGAGGACAGGAAGGCGGCCGCCATCAGCACGTCTCCCAGTTCGTGGTCGATGGCCTTCCAATCCCCACTATCCAGGTCCGGGGAGCCCAGGCTGGCCAGGGCCTCGGGGGGCAGAGCCGCCTCCAGCTCTCCCATCTCTTCGCGAAGCTTGTCGAGAGAGCCCGCCACGTCGCTCCATCGGAAACCCGCCGTGACCGCCTTGCCCGACACGCGCATGGCGCGCAGGAGGGCGGGCATGCCGCGCGGGATTCCCGCCAGGGCACTGCTGTCCTCATCGGCCTCGGTGCGCTCGGCCTTCTTGATCTGTTCCCAGCGATCCAGCACCTGGGCGCTATCCTCGGCCTGGGCGTCCCCGAACACGTGCGGGTGGCGGCGGATGAGCTTGGCGCAGATGGCCTCGCAGACCCGGGTCAGATCGAATCGCTCGTCATCCTGGGCGATGCGTGCCACGAGCAGGACGTTCAGCAACAGATCCCCCGCCTCCCCCGTGATGCTCTCGTCCTGATCCGCCTCGATGGCCTCGGCCAGCTCGTGGGCCTCCTCCACCAGGTGCGGCGTCATGGACTCCAGGGTCTGCTCGCGATCCCAGGGACAACCGTCCGGTTCCCGCAAGCGATCCACAATGCCCAGCAGCAGGCGAAAGGCCTCCACCCGCGGGTCGTCGGCACCAACGGGCGCCGGGGGGCGTAACTCGGTCTCTGCGAAATCACCGTCCATGGCAGACCATGGTACGGAGTCCGGACTGCCTCGCCACGACTCCCCGTGGCCCTTTCGATCCATGTCGGCGGTGGCAGTAGCAAGATGGGTTGTGAGCCCTTACACGATCCTTGAGGGCATCATTCCCCGAACGGCATCCTCGTCGAGGAGAGCTCTCAGGAGGTGCCCTTTCCCAACGGCGCGCGCGGCCTCGTCAACGGCCCGCCCATCGACGGTCCGGAAGTCCATGAATCCGCTCTGGTCCTCTGCGAACCGGGAAACGACAACCCGCGCAACGCCCAACGCGATAACGGTCGAGAGGTCACACCTCTAGGGTAGCTCAGCGTAGGGCAGGGGGTCGGAACCGCCCGCCTCCTTGAATCCTTTGAGACGCAACCTACAGGCGTCGCAGCGGCCGCAGGCCAGGTGCAGGTCCCCCTTCAGGACGGGGTCGTAGCAGGTGTGGGTCAGACCCAGATCCACATCCAACTCGGCAGCGCGCCTCACGATGGCGGCCTTGTCGAGATTCAAGAGCGGAGCCCGGATATGGATTCTTGTTCCCCTCTCCGTACCGGCCGCCGTTGCCAGCTGAGCCATCTCCTCAAAAGCCCGCAAGAACTCGGGTCGACAGTCGGGATAGCCGGAGTAGTCGACCGCATTGACCCCGAGGAATATCTCGCCCGCCCCCAGAATCTCAGCCCAGCCCAGGGCCACGGATAGAAACACCGTGTTGCGAGCCGGAACGTAGGTGGAGGGCACGCCCTCACCGATGTCCTCTTGGGCGCGGTCTTTGGGCACGGGTAAATCGTCGGTCAGCGATGAGCCCCCCAGGGCGGCCAGGTCCAAGGTGACCGTACGCCAATCAGCGGCTCCCCCGGCGCGGGCCACCTGGGCCGCAGCCTCCAACTCGATCAGGTGGCGCTGGCCGTACTGGAAAGAGAGGGCGTAGACCTCCCTTCCGCTTGCCCGGGCTTCCGCCAGGGTCACGGCCGAGTCCATGCCCCCGGAGAGAAGGCAGACGGCTTTGGGTGTAGAGGTCATGGTCGCCACAAAGAGGAAGACCGCCCAAGCCTGAGGCTCGCGCGGTCTTCACTCAGTACTTCAGTGGAGAAGTGGTCTACCAGCGACCACCGCCACCACCGCCACCGCCGCCGCCGCCGCCACCGCCGCCTCGGGGCTGGCGCTCGCGAGCTTCGTTGACGGTCAAATCGCGGCCGTCAAGGTTGGTGCCGTTCATGGCCTCGATCGCAGCTTGCGCTTCGGAATCGGAGGACATCTCCACGAAGCCGAAGCCACGCGGGCGACCGGTTTCGCGGTCAGTCATGATGAGAATGTCCGAAACGGAGCCGCCAGCGGCTTCGAAAGCGGTGCGGAGAGAATCTTCTGTGGTGTCGTAACTCAGGTTACCGACGTAAAGGCGTCTGCCCATGGGTATCAATCTTAGGTTAGCGAAACGTCTCTACTGGCACTGGCACAGAAGTGTGCGGAACAAGAAGCGACGAATCGAGCATGTTGCTATTCAGGTCGGGAAGGCTCTTCGCAGCCCACTGTGGGCGTCGGATATCCTCCCCTCGGTGAGCTGACTCTGGCGGGTTGTGCAGTGCACGTGATCCGGAAACCCAATGGGTCCACGCGAATCCCCGAAGGAATCAGCCCTTCAAGTGAGGGCGGATCTTAGCGCTGCCCCCGAAAAGCGACTACCCCCCCGGAACGTTCATGTGCGGGGAGGCCGCTGGGACCCCTGTAGCCGGCCTGAGGGGCCATTTTGGCCTTACAGAATACGCCTAACGCCACAATAGTAACGATTTCTAGGGATGCGTATTGGACCCTGTGGCCCCCCTAATGGGAGCAAGTGCCCTAGAGGCCCCCCCCCTGAAGCGGGAGGGGCCACTATTCCCCGGCCCAGTTGACCCGCAAGATCGCCCCAAGAACATCCGATTCAAGACTGCGGCTACCCTGAGAGGGTCGCCTCCGCACGACCGATCCCCCGCGCGAGCCCATGGACCTGATCCTCACCTTTCACTCCCTGGACACGAGTGGGTCGGTTATCTCCTACAGCCCCGACGATTTCCGCCAAGTGGTGGAAGGGCTATTGGAGGAGGGCGTCGCTCTCGTGGGCATGGACGAGCTACTCCGGGACGAGGGCCAAGCGGATCAACCGCGAGCCCTGCTGACCTTTGACGATGGTTTCAGCTCCGTGCATGAACACGCCCTGCCGCTGCTGGCAGAGCTAGGGGTGCCGGCCCTGCTGTACGTGGTCACGGGCTGGGTCGGTCGAACGAATCGGTGGCCTACCCAGGGGGCCGGCGCACCAGAGTTTGACCTTATGGACTGGTCCCAATTGCGCGAGCTGCAGGCGGCGGGCATTGAGTTGGGCAGCCACACCGTGGAACACCCCCACTTGGCCGACCTAGAGGAAGGAGACCTCGAACGGGAGTTGGCAAGCAGCAAGAGGAGCCTGGAAGACGAACTGCAACAAGCCGTGCGACATTTCTCCTACCCCTACGGCACCTACAGGTCGTCCACGACGGAGGCTGTTCGCAAGCACTACAACACAGCCACCACCACGGACATGCGCTGGCTCGGGACCGGCGATGACCCGCTCCTGCTCCCGCGCGTGGACGCTTACTACCTGCGTGAACCCAAGCGCTGGGCACCCATCTTCGGAGCGCGCACGCGGACCTATCTGAAAGGACGAGCTGTGCTGCGTAACGTGGCCGGACACCTGCGCACATGAAGTCCCTCAGCATCGTCATGCCCCTGTACAACGCCGGGGACGATCTTCCGCGCGTATTGCAGCCCCTGCTAGCCGCCGTCAGCTCGGGCACGGCTCTAGAGCTGGTGGTGGTGGACGATGGCTCCACGGATGGGGGGCCGGACCTGTGCCGACAGCTAGGGGCCCGAGTGATGTCATCAGGCGGCAAGTGCCTGGGCCCGGCCAAGGCACGCAACACTGGGGTCGCGGAGGCGCAAGGGGAATTGGTGCTGTTCGTGGACTCGGATGTGATCTTGCACGAAGACGTCCCCGCACGCGTATGCGAGCAACTGAGCAGCGACGAAGGCTGGGTAGCCATGTTTGGCTCCTATGACGACCGCCCCCCCTACCGCGGTCTGGTATCCCAATACGTCAACCTCCGCCACCACTGGGTGCACCAACACGGAGAGCGCGAAGCGACGACCTTTTGGAGCGGTTGCGGAGCCGTGGTTCGCCAGGCCTACATGGACGTGGGCGGTTTCAATCCTGCGCAGTTTCCCCGGCCCATGGTCGAAGACATCGACCTCGGCTATCGCCTACGCGAACAAGGTGCCCGCATCCTGCTGGACAAGGACATGCTCTGCACGCACCTCAAGCGCTGGTCTCTGCGCAACATGGTCGTCACGGACATCTTCGGTCGCGCTCTACCCTGGACGCGCATGATCATCGAACAGGGAGGCGGTGAGACCAATCTAAACGTCAGTCCGGATGAGAAACTGAAGGCGGGCCTCGCGGGAATCCTCACACTCTCCGTTATCGCCGGTTACTGGGACGCGCGCATCTGGGCCTTGAGTGCCACGTTGTTGGCCCTCGCGTTTTACGTCAACCGCGGTTTCTTCTGCTTGATCGGTCGCCGAAACGGACTTGCGCACGTTGTCGCGGGACTGCTTCTGCACCAGCTGTACTACCACTACAGCGTCCTGTGCTTCGTCTACTGCCAGGTCGAGGCTCCCCTCCGATCACGCAGCGCCAGAACCGGTTCCTGAACTACCTCCAGAGCATTCCCAGCCAGTAGTTGCGCATCTTCTCGGCGTTTCGGGTCCCTGGAAAATCCCGAACCATGGTGTTGAAACGTTTCTCGTTCTTCCCGTACCCCATCCGAAAGAACGACTCAACGAGGTTGTCATAGACCTTCGCCGCCTCCAATTCGGTCTGGTGCGCTTCGTCGTCCTTGAGCTTGGCAGCCAACTCCAAGAACGGCTTGCCGGCTGGATGCCTCTTGAGACCTTTGGCCAGGGCATCGAGCGCCGTCTGTGCTAGGACGGCCTCGCCCGCAGAAAGAGACTCCTCGATCTGCTTGAGAACGGACGCCAGGTGTTCGTGGGTCTTGTCGGCGAGCATCTTGGCCTGGGCTCCCAACTCTCCTTCCTCTTTCGCCTGGATGGCCTCGAGATACCCCAGGGCCTTGGCTAACTCTCCCTTGGCCATAGCCTGCACAGCGCGCTTGGTCCCGCGCAGCGGCTCGAGCGAGACTGTTATCTGTAGGCAGGCTGCTCCGCCCACGGGCCGAGACCCATTTACGCTCTTGCGCAGCTTGCCATTCCACACACCATTGCTCGCGTCCACCCGATAGAACTCCTCGCCTTGGTGGTCGATCAGGATCTGACCATAGGTGCCCATGCCCCAGGACCCTGCCATGGCACTGCCCGTTCCGATGGCGAATGGGAGCGGATAGAGGTCAAGCAACTGCTTGACTGCGGAGTCGGATTCCGGCGTCACGGCCAGAATCACAAGTCCTCTATCCACAAATTCCCGGTGGAATCGGATCATGCCGAGCCAATTGGACTTCTTGGGTTCCTCGCACACGAAGAAGTGCAACATGACCGCGCGCCCCTCCAGGCCTTTCAGGGTTGGGTCCTCACCCACCCAGTTCAGCCACTTGTCGGCCTGTAGCGGGGGCAAATCAACCTGGGGCGCCGTCCCGTGAGCCCCGGTGAGGCTCAGTAGAAGAAGGGAAACGCCAGTAAATCGGATCGCAGAGCGCACGGCCCGATCATACACCTGAACGCGCTTCTTCGAGAGCACCCAGGTAGAGGCTTAGGTACAGGTCAGGCGTGTAGTACTGCTCATGCCGTCTACGACCCGCCTCGCCCATCTGCTGAGCAAGCGTCGGCTCATTCCAAATACGATCAAGGTCACCCAGCAGACCCGTTTCGTCGGTGTAGAGCGTGCCCACCTCCGGTGTGACAATGTCCCTAACTCCACCGCTAGCCCGGGCTATGACCGCAGTTCCGCATGAGAGTGCTTCGGCAGCGGTGAGCCCAAAAGTCTCGGCACAAATGGAAGGGAAGACCAGGGCTTCGGCTGCAGCGTAGTAGGCCCCCAGTTGCTCACGGGGCACGTGACCGGTGAAGCGCACGTTTGGACCTGCCGAGGGAAGGGGGCCACCTTCGTCGCTCTCCCCCACCACGATGAGCGGGTAGTCCGGACGCTGCGCAAAAGACCTCAGGAGGCTGTCGACACCTTTGGCCTTTGAGAGCCTGCCCACGTAGAGAAAGAAACGCGCTGGTAGATCGGCCGGGAGGGGCCCGCCAGAATCGAGAGGAGCGGAGTACTCAGGAATCACCCTCATGGGCACGTCCACCGCGGCCGCTTGCATCCACTCGCGGTGGCGCCTTGCGGTGAATTCACTGGGGCTGATCACGAGATCCACGTTTGACAGGCAGCGGCCCATCCAAGCTTTCGACGCGCGCCACAGTTGGGGTGGCGTGTGGTGAGCCAGGGTGCACCGCAAGCAGGCGCGGTCCTCGCAGAGCTCATCGGTGTACTTGTAGAGAATGTGTGTGGGGCAGACCCACCAATGCTCGTGCAGCGTGAAGACTCGCGTGGCCGTACCCATGCCCAACACCGCTGGCCCTCCCACGAGCGAGATGTTGTGGAAGTTGATCACGTCGAAATCGTCTGAGAGGATTCGTTCCAACTCCGCCCTCTTGAGACCAGGTCGGCCCGTCTGCTGTGTGACGAGAGGCGAGAGCTTGCCGAAACGACTGCGCAGGCCATGCACCACTACGCCGTCCGAAGAGTCAGGTAGACCTGCAGGGTCCCGTTGGCCCGACACGACACGCCAGGCATCCGTGCAGTGCACCACGTGGACTTCGTGCCCCGCCCTCACCAGATCTCTCGCCAGCTGCTGCACGAACAATCCATCACCGCCGAAGCTGTAGGGCGGGTAGAACGTCGTCACCATGCAGAATTTCACGCCCAACCTCCGGAACCGTTGCGGCCGACGATTATTCCACAGGGGCGCTCGTGATATTCGGGTAGTCGGTTCAGTTGCATGGAGGGGTGTGGACCAAGGGGCACGAGTATGGGCCCACGAAACCGCCGTCCCAGCCTACCCAATCACCCGGTGCTCGCGCTTGCACCGCCCTTTGAGTCCCCCTGGGATGAGTCCTAATCTGACAGCTTGCGCAACACGTTGCGGATTTCCTCGTGGTACTCCTGGGCCGTGTTGACACTCATGTGGTCAATGTCCTCCCCAAGAAGCCGCTTGGCCAGTAGCTGACCCATCTCCACGGAGTGGTCGGCGTTGTTGTAGCGGAACGTTCCGCCGCGCCCGACCAGATGCAGCCCCTCGTGCTGGTTCACGAAACCATAGATCTCCGTCACCTTGGCGTGGTAGTCCAAGTCGTAGACGGGATAGGCGTACAGGGTTCGGATGATACAGACCTCCAGCACTTCACTGCGGTCGATGAACTCGAGCTTGTCAGCCAGGTCCGCTACAACGCGTTCTTTGATCTGCTCATCACTAAGTTGCCAGAGGTCATCATCTTTAGAGCAGAAGCACTCGCAGACGACTGATGTGTATTCCGGACCGGGCACCATCGCCGCGCTCCAGTTCTTGGGCTCGTGAAGGCGGGCGAACAGCAGGTCTTCGTCATGCACGTAGAGCCAGGTATCTGGTGTCACCTGCTCCTTCTTGAGCAGCACGGTCGCGGTGATCAGATCCCGGAATCGGAGGGAGTTGGCGGCATCCGTCACCGCCTGAGGACACTTGGGCTCCATCATCCGGACCAGGTGAGTCGCCGGGATGGTCGAGATCACGTCCGTGGCGTGCTGTTCGCGGTCACCATCGGGTGTGTGGTAGGTCAGCGTGAAGTCGTGTGGGCCGTTGTAGACGATGCGCTTGACCGGCGACGAGAGATGGACCGTACCGGACCCGCTCTCGATGTCCCTCGCCATGACCTCACAGATGCGCTGATAGCCATCCCGGGGATAGACGAACTCATCCACCAGGCTGACCACGTCGCGACTCTTGATGATGGCATCCTTGATCGTCGTCAGAATGGAGAGGCCCTTGCTGCGCTGGGAGACCCAATCCGAACTGATCTCCTCGCAGGGGCAACCCCAGACCTTTTCGGTGTAGCGCCGGAAGAACATGTCGAAGAGCTTCTCTCCGAATTGGGAGACGAAGGCCTCGCGCAGGTTGACGGGTTCTTTGTCACTGAACAGATCGCGCGCCGCGGCACGGCAGTAGCTGAGTACGGCGTAGACGCTGGTGAACAGGCCCGCATTGGTCAGCACGTTCTTGATCGAGATGGGGTACTCGTAGTACTTGCCGTCGAAGTAGATGCGGCTCGTGCGCTGCACGGTGACAAGCTCACCCTCCATCAATTTCAGAAACCACTCGTGCAGTTCCTTGTTCTTGGTGAACCAGCGATGTCCACCCAGGTCGAACTTGAACCCATTGACCTCCTTGGTCAGACACAACCCACCGACGTAGTCGTTCAGCTCCAGCACGCTCAGGGGAACGTCGCGCGAGGCGAGATAGTGCCCCGCAGCCAAGCCGGCGGGGCCTGCACCGAGAATCGTCACCTGCAGGTCCCGATCGGGACCGTCGCCACCCTTCATGGGTTGTTGCTGCTCGGCTTCGCTCACTCTATTTCTCGTTGGCCCCCACTATCCGGTTGTAGAAACCCGCCACGAAGAGCGCGGCGGCCCCTCCCAAGGCGGTCAAGTAGACAAATCCCAGAGCGCTACCCACCCAGGTAACCTTGTACCCGGGGAGGAAGTGGCCCAGGAGCTTGAGATGCGGCCCAAGCGGCTTGCCCGGCTGGTGGTTGATGATCAAGAGGATCGTGGCGATGAACATCGCGGTACCTGTCAGGAGACCGATGGCCATGGCGAACTCGCGCTTCTTCAAGCGCGCGACTGCACTCTGCAGGGACTCGGGTCTGGCGATGGCCGAGTCCTCGGGCAACTTGGTGAGCAGGTTGCGGTAGTACAGCCAGGCCACCGGGGTGCTGCTTGCGAAGGCCACTGCCCCGGCCCACAACGCGCCAACCAATGCGCCCCCGCCGGTCACCGAATAGCCAGGAAAGAACTGGACCAGCAGGCCCAGGTGGTAGGAGGGCCTGCCACCCTGCAGGACAAGCACCAGTGTCGCCCCCCCCAAGGCTGCCGCCGCGAGCAGGGAGCAACTCACCCCCAATGAGATGGCGTTCACCCGCGCCAAGGAATTGACCAGGTTGGGAGATCGGTCAGCCATTGGACAGGGCCTCGCTGCGTAGACGCCGCTCGATCACGCGCAGATAGATGCGATGATGGAGGTTGAGGAAGCCGGCAAAAAAGTGCCCGATCAGGTAACCCGCCACCAGGCCCCAGCCCAATCCGATGAAAGCACCTCCCCAGCCCACGGAGTATCCCGGTAGGAAGTTTGAGAGCAACTCCAGGTGCGGCCCCTTGTGCACAAGCGCGTTCTTGGAGAGGCAGGCCATGCATGGGACCGGCCCCTTGATGGTCATGGCCGCCGTCATGAGAAACAGGACGATCGACGCGACGATGCCGCAGCTCAGGCCCAAAGCGTGACGATCCAGGTGGGCGAAGGCCTGAATCAACCGCTGCTGGTCGCGTTTCTCGGAGGAGGGGTCTTGGGGCTCAGTCATGGAAGGGGTTCCTGAATACAAGGGAGCGGCAATCAGCGACGCAGCACGCGGCGCGGAGGGTCCCACCGAGCCCCAGGATTCCCTAAAAGGATCCCCCACTTCCATCGGATTGTCTAACAAACGGAGTTTATTCCTGGGCCCGTAATGGCCGCTATACAATCGGTCTTGGATTCTTCGACCTTTTGAGACAGCGGACCCTCCAAAACTCCCACGGCCCGGCGATTTTCGGCCTCAAGGACACTTTCGCACCTGGATCCGAGCCCAGCATGAATCCACCTTAGGGCCACCTTGAGACGGGAACGTCTCTGGCCTGCGGATCTGAGATCTGCAAGCAGGATAGAATCACGAATAGCCCATGCGACGCGCCATCCACCTCAGCCTCCCAGTTGCCCTGCACCCAGCCCGTCTGCGGGCACCGCTCACCTGCCTGCTACTTGCCGCCTGCTCGGGTCCCTGCTCGAGTCCCGAACCCGAGTTCCAGCAACCCGACGTCCTGTTCCTGGTAGTCGACACCCTGCGAGCGGATCGGCTGGGCAGCTACGGGTACGAGCGCGGCCTGACACCCGTGATGGATCGCCTTGCCCGGGAGGGCTCCGTGTTCACCCGCGCTTCGGCCCAAGCCCCGTGGACCGTGCCGTCCATGTGCTCCATGCTCACCAGTCAGTATCCCACGGCTCTCTTTGAACGACCAGATGAGTCGCGTACGACCCTGGCGGAGGCATTCCAGCAGGCCGGGTACACCACGGTGGGCGTGGTGGCCAACGCCCTGCTCGATCCTGGGACGGGCTTCGAACGCGGGTTCGATGTCTACATCCCGCGAGAGGGCACGGATGGCAAACGCAAAATGCCGGGACACTTCGACGCCGTCACTTCATGGGCGGACGCGGCCCTTGTAAGCGCCTTGGCCCGCGACGAAAACGGCAAGCGCAAGCCGTTGTTCCTCTATGCCCAACCGAGCGACCCCCACGCTCCCTATCACAGTCGTCCGCAATTCCTCGCTGATCAACCCGCCAGTTCGGTCCCGCCCATTCTGCCCGAGGAGTGGCAGAAACAGATGCTGGCCACTCGAGGCCCGACGGGCCCTGACAACGATCCCGACTGGAGCCTGGCCCTGCGAGAGATCCAAAGGCAGCGCAACGCCTATGACCACGATGTCCGTTTCACGGACGGCGCGCTGGGACGCTGGCTCAAACGGCTGGAGGAGCTGGGAGCGGACAACCTTTTGGTGGTGATCGCCTCCGATCACGGCGAGGAGCTTTGGGAAAACGTGACTCCAGCGCCAGCAGACCGATTGAAGGAGATGCCGCCGAAAGCCTTCTTCTTCCAGAGTCACGGCTATAGCTTGGCGGAGCAGGCTCTGCGCACTCCGATCATCTTGTCGGGCCCGGGAGTTCCAGCAGGGCGGAGGTTTGCGGAGCCCGTCGAGAACGTTGATCTCTTTCCCACTCTCGTCAGCTTGTGCGGGCTGGAGCGGCCAGATGACCTCCACGGGCTGGATCTGACTCCGCTCATGCAGGGCCGTGTAGAGGCTGGAGCCTGGCGCCTGGAGACCTACGCCTACGTCAACCACGGGTTCAGTATGCGGGACGAAGCCAGCGGGCTGAAGCTGGTTTTGCCCACGCCCTTCGGAATGGAGAGAGGCCTGTCCCCGCCTCAATTGTTTGATCTCAACGCAGACCCAGGGGAGCGCACGAACCTTGTGGAGCAGCGCACTGAGGACGCGAACCGGTTGACCCAGCGCCTGATGCAATACCTGGAGCGCTATGACTCCAGCGGTGAGAGCCTGGAAGGGACGAGTGCTGAAGAGATGCGGCGCAAGATGCGGGAGATGGGGTACGCAGGCATGCTCGTCGGCGAGGACGAAGGGGATCAGTAGAGCTGCCAGGGGGCCTTGCACATCTCCGGCCTGGAATTACTCTGGTTGCGGACAAATCGCCCCCACCCCCCTACCAGATCCAGCCGTGACTCAAGCCACAAAAGAACAAGTCCTCGACTCTCTACGCCAAGTCATCGATCCTGACCTGCATCAGGACATCGTGACTCTCGGTTTCGTCACGCGTTGTGAGGTGGACGGCTCCAAGGCGGATGTCGTCATCAACCTCACGACCCCTGCTTGCCCGGTAAAAGACCAGCTACGGGATGAGGCGCGCAAGTTCGTCAGCGCCGTGCCGGGCATTGAAGAGGTCGAACTGGAGATGACCGCGGAGGTCCGCGGCCAGGATGGACCCACCCACAAGCTGGCCGAGCACATCAAGCACATCATCGCCGTGTCCAGCGGCAAGGGCGGTGTGGGCAAGAGCACCGTGTCCGTCAACCTGGCCTGCGCCCTGGCCGCCACGGGAGCGCGGGTGGGTCTCTTGGACTGCGACATCTACGGCCCCGACATTCCCATGATGATGGGGCTCAAGGGCCAGCCCGATCACGGCGGTAGCGCGGACAAGCCCTCTTTGGTTCCCAAGGAGCGCTATGGAGTCAAGACCATGTCCGTGGGCTACCTGTTGCCCGACGACAAGCCCGCCGTCTGGCGTGGCCCGATGGTGCACAAGCTGATCGAGCAGTTCTTGAGCGACGTCGAGTGGGGTGAGTTGGACTACCTCCTGGTGGACATGCCCCCTGGAACCGGTGACGCGCAGCTCTCCCTGGCTCAGCTGGTACCTCTCACGGGAGCCATCATCGTCACCACCCCCCAGGCCGTGGCCACCTTCGACGTCGGCAAGGCCATCACCATGTTCCATCAGGTCAACACGGAGATCCTGGGCATAGTGGAGAACATGTCGGGCCTCCTGGTGGAGGGCATGGTGGAAGGCGCACAGGAGGGGGCGCAGGTACGCCTGACCCTGGGCTCGAAGGAAGAGGTCTGCTCTGTGGACAGCGAAGGGCGCTTCCGCACCGTGGTCGAGATGTTCGGCTCGGGAGGTGCTCAGATGCTGGCGGAGAAGCACGGTTTCCCGGTCTTGGGCCGTGTGCCGTTGGACCCGGCCGTGCGTGTAGGCGGTGATGGTGGCGATCCCATCGTGGTGGCTGACCCGGACTCGCCCATTGCGCAGAGCTTCCGCGAGGCGGCGGGCAAGGCCGCTCAGCGTATTGCCGTGCGCTCCTTCGCCTCTCTGCCCGTCTTGGATTGACCCCCGCTTGGGGATCTGGCCCCGGTTGACGCAATCCTTGCAACGCGCTCTGGAGCGGGTTTTTGAAGTATGGGTAGACTCTAGGTCTGGATCTCGTCCTGTTCCCCCCTCAGAGTTCCCAGCTTCAACCATGACTCACCTGCCCCGTCTGTCGGCCCTGATCGTCTCCCCTCTTCTTCTCGTCGCGCCGCTCTTGGGCGCCGTTCAGGATGAAGAGGTTGCCGCCGAACCCACACAAGAGGAGAGCGAACCAGAAGCCCCGGCGCCTCCGAAGGCCAAGGCCCGCAAGCGCCTGCAGGGGAGCCTGCCGCTCTCCTGGTCCGAGCAGCTGACTTGGCGTTCCATCGGCCCCGCGAACATGGGCGGACGCATCACTTCGATGGACGTGCATCCGGACGATGCCAGCACCTACTGGGTAGGGACGGCTGGCGGTGGAATCCTCAAGACCACAAACAACGGCGTTACCTACGAACACCAATTCACCAACCAGAATACGAGCTCGATTGGGGCCGTGGCCGTCTCACCGTCCAACCCCGATCAGGTCTGGGTGGGAACCGGTGAGAACAACCCGCGCAACTCCGTGTCCTGGGGCGACGGTATCTACAAGTCCTATGACGGCGGCGCGTCCTGGCACCACATGGGCCTTGAGGCCTCATTCCAGATCAGCACCATCATCGTCCACCCCGAGAATCCGGACGTCGTCTACGTCGGTGCCCTGGGTCACCTCTGGGGACCCAACGACGAGCGCGGCCTGTTCAAGACCACCGACGGTGGGGAGAGCTGGGAGAAGGTGCTGTTCGTGGACGACCTGACGGGCGTCATCGATATCCGCATGCAACCCGGCAATCCCGAAGTGCTACTGGTCGCCATGTACGAGCGTGAGCGCGACCTGTACTGCAGCAATGATCCCGCGAAGAAGTGGGGCCCGGGCAGCGGGCTGTACCGTACCGCCGATGGTGGCGCCACCTTCACGAGGGTCACGGATGGGCTCCCGTCAGTGACCCTGGGACGCATCGGAATTGACTGGTACGTCGCCGACCCGAACGTGGTGTACGCCGTGGTCGAATCGGAACGCATCACCCAGGACCGCCCCAACGCCCCGTACATGGGGTTGAACGGGGAGAGCGCCGGGGCTGTCGGCGCGCGCATGACGGCAGTGACTGAAGACGGGCCTGCGGAGACGGCCGGCTTCGAGAAAGGCGACATCCTGGTGCGCTTCGACGGCAGCACCGTCCTGGGTTGGGACTCCCTCGTGGATTCCCTGCTCGAGTACAAAGCCGAAGACAAGGTCGAAGTAGAGGTCGTGCGCGACAAGGAGACGATCGCGTTTGAGTTCGCCTTGGGCAGCCGCCCTGTTGAAGAAGACAACACCGACTCTCTCGGCTACCCATCCTCCGGGCCTTTCGGCGGTGGCTTGGGCGGCCAACGCGAGAACATCCAAGACCAACAGGGGGAAGAGGGACACGAACATGGAGGCCTGTTCCGCTCCGACGATGCTGGCCTGACCTGGACGCGCATCAACTCGGTCAACCCGCGCCCCATGTACTACTCCGAAGTACGCGTGGATCCCAGCGACTCCAACCACATCTACGTGCTGGGCACGTCCCTCTACCGCTCCAAGGATGGCGGCAAGACCTTCACCTCGGATGGGCACGATGGCTCGGTACACGTAGACCACCACTCCATGTGGGTCGACCCCCGCGATGGGCGCCACATCATGCTGGGCAACGACGGCGGCCTGTATGTCACCTGGGACCGCATGGAGAACTGGGACCACCACAACCACGTGGCCATTGGCCAGTTCTACAACATCACCTGCGACCCCACGCCCGACTACATGGTGTACGGCGGCCTGCAGGACAATGGCTCTTGGGGCGGTCCCAACCGCTCGTACTCGGGCCAGGGCACCCTGAATACGGACTGGATCTCGGTGGGCGGCGGGGACGGGTTTGTCTGCCGCGTGGATCCCGAAGATCCGGACCTGGTCTACTACGAGAGCCAGAACGGGGGCATGGGTCGCCGCAACCTGCGCACGGGTCAGGGCGGATCGGCACGACCGAGCTCCCCCCGTGGCTCCCGCAGTCGCTTCAACTGGAACACACCCTTCATCCTCTCTAACGCGAACTCGCGCATCTTCTACAGCGCGGGAAACCGCGTCTTCAAATCCCTCGACCGAGGAAACAAGGGCCGCGCCATCTCGCCGGATATCGCGCGGACGGAGCGGGGCACGGCCACTTCGCTGGCTGAGTCTCCCAGCAACCCCGACATCTTGTACGTGGGCACCGACGACGGCGCCCTGTGGACCACTCGCGATGGAGGCCAGGAGTGGATCGACCTGTTCGCCTTGAATGCACCAGAAGAAGAGGAGGCTGCCGACGAGGAGCCCGCCGAGGGCGACGACGCTGATGACGGCGCAGGTAGTCCTGCACTCGCCCCGAAGGCCCGACCTGTGGCATGGAGTGGTCTGGGTCTGCTCACGAGCGACGATCCGATCAGTGGGCACTGGGAGTGTGAACTCACCGAGAACCAAAAGGACGAAGAGGAGGGTTCGCGATTCACCCTGGATCTCACGCTGGCAGCAGATGGCAAGTTGACGGGCACGGTCGAAGCGCAAATCGGCTCTGGTGAACTGACAGCCGGCAAGTGGGACCCGGAAGCCAAGTCCTTATCCTTCACCTTCAAGCCCCGAGACGTTGAGCTCTCTTTCAAGGCAACCCTCGACAAGGGTGCCCTAGAAGGCAGCATCACCGGCGCCGGAGGGGCCTTCAAGTTCGAGTTCGAGGGCCAGCGCGATGGAGAGGCCGCGGCGACGGACAAGGATGTTTCCAAGCCCGAAGAGAAGGCCGCTGAACCTGAGGAGGTCGTGGAGCCCGAAGAGGCTGAAGAGCCTGAAGCACAACAAGAACCTGAAGCTACGGAGCCAAAGAAGGACGATGACGACAAGGGCAAGGACAAGGATAAGGACAAGCCGAAGCCCAAGAAATTCATCAAGGACACGATCGACCAGCTCCTACCCGGTCGCTTCTACGTCAGTTCAATCACGCCGTCAGCCCACAAGAACGATTGGGTCTACGTCACCTTCGACGCCCACCGCTCGAACGACACCCGCCCCTACGTCTTCGTTTCCGAGGACAACGGGTCGTCCTGGGAATCCCTGCGCGGCAACCTGCCCGACTCCGCGGGCTCCGTGCGCGACCTTGCTGAAGACATCAAGGATCCTGACATCCTCTACCTGGGCACCGAGCACAGGGCCTACGTGTCCACCGACAGGGGTGAAAGCTGGACCGAGCTGGGCCAAGGCCTGCCGACCGTGGCCGTGCATGACTTTGCCCAGCACCCCACGAGCGGCGAGTTGATCGCAGGTACTCACGGACGCTCCGTGTGGATCGTCGACGTTACCCCGTTGCGACAAATGACGGAGAAGGCGCGCGAAAAGGATGCCGTCCTGTTCAAGCCGAACGACGTCACGCGCTGGCGCCGCGAACCCTCGCGCGGCAACAGCGGTACGCGGCGCTTTGTGGGCGAGAACCCCTCGACCCAGGTCGCCATCTTCTACACCCTGGCCAAGCGCACCAAGGACATCTCCCTGGTGGTCAAGGACGGCAAGGGCAATGTGGTGCGAGAGCTCGAAGCCTCCGGCGACAAGGGACTGCACCGTGCCGACTGGAACCGGACCGTGTCATCAGGCTCGTCCTCAGGCTCCTCCTCCCGGTTCTCTTCTGGGGGGGGCGGCAGACGGAGAGGCCGCAGCAGGAGCATGACGATTGGCTCCTACACCGTGGAACTCCACGTGGGCTCGAGCGTGATGACCCAGGAATTTGAGGTGTTTAATGACCCTGGTGAGTCGGACGAACGCTGGGTGGAGTACGAACGCGTGCTTGAAGACCTGGCCGAGGGCGATGGCGACGAGGACCAACCCGTCGAGATTATCCACCGAGATCGCTAGAACGGCCGGAGTTCAAGGGAAACCAGCCAGCGTGGCTCCGCCAAGCGGGCTCCGTTCTGTCCACGCCTGACGCCTCGGCACCCGCACGCCTCTCTTCAGGCGCTTGGCTGTAATCCCCCGTCGCACCCCACGTCGAGCGCATCCGGTTAGCGTGGTCTGCCCGGGACGATTGCCTCTCCGGCGCGCCGGACTACAATCGCGCGGCATCTGCTGAGTTCCGTTCCATGCCGAACCAAGACGTCGAGAGTTTCTACCCCCTCTCTCCCCTTCAACAGGGGCTGCTGTTCCACAGCCTCTCCGAGCCAGACTCGGGGATGTACTTCAATCAGACGGCGGTGGAGTTGAAGGGAGACCTGAATGCCGACGCCCTGAGGGCCGCTTGGCAGCAGGCCGTGGACGAGCACCCGATCTTGCGCACCTTCTTTGTCTGGGAGGGTGTGGAGAGCCCGATTCAGGTGGTGCAAAAGAAAGCACAGATGCCCTTCTCGGTCGTGGATTGGACACAGCGTGATGAGGCAAACCAGCTGAGCGCTCTCGACGCGCTGCGCCAAGAGGACTTGCGTGAGGGGTTCGACCTTTCCAAAGCGCCACTGATGCGCGCCACCCTGGTCCAGAGGTCTACGGACACCTGGTGTCTGTTCTGGAGCTTCCACCACATTCTCATGGATGGCTGGAGCATGTTCAGGGTGCTGGCTCAGGTGTTCGGCGCATACGACGCCATTTGCCAGGGCGGGACCTACTCTTCTGAACCCTCGCGCCCCTACCGCGATCACATCGTCTGGCTCAATCAGCAGAGCCTGCCCGCCGCCAAGGAGTTCTGGACACGGAATCTGAAGGGCTTCTCCGCGCCGACGCCTCTGGTGAGTGAGCCTGGCAGCTTGCTTGAAGACCAGGGGGAGGACGGCTTCACTGCCGAGGTTCTGTGCCTGGACCGCGCCACCTCCGCGGCTCTGCAAGAGTTCGCCTCCAAGCAGCACCTCACCCTCAACACGCTCCTGCAGGGGGCCTGGTCGCTGATGCTGAGCCGCTACAGCGGCGAAGACGACGTGCTGTTTGGTGCCGTCGTCTCGGGACGGCCGGCTGCACTTGAAGGGGTGGAGGCCATGGTCGGCCTGTTTATCAACACACTGCCCGTGCGCGTGCGGGCCCCGGAGAGTGAGCGGGTGTTGCCCTGGCTGCAACGCCTACAAGCCGAGCAGGCGGAACTGCGCGAGTACGACTACAGCCCGCTGGTGGAGATCCAGGGCTGGAGCGAAGTGCCCCGTGAAGACTCCCTGTTCCAGAGCATCTTCCTCTTCGAGAACTACAAGAAAGACGCCCCCCTGGAGGAGCTGTGTAAGGGCCTGGAGATCGGTGAGGTGCAGTGGTTCGAACGGCACAACTTCCCCTTGGCTGCAGTGGCCATCCCCGGGGAGGAGATCATGTTGCGGCTCATCTACCAGACTGACGTGTACGGTCCCCAGACCATCACGCGCATGCTCGGGCACTGGAAGCGTCTGCTGGAGAGCATGGTTGCCCATCCGGATCAGACCCTGGGCGAGCTGCCCATGGTGACCCAAGACGAACAACGCCAGTTGGTCGACGGTTGGAACCAAACCGGGAGCGAGTATCCACGGGACGCATGCATCCACCATCTCTTCGAGGAGCATGCCGCTGCCACCCCCGATGCCATCGCCGTTGAACTGGGGGAGGAGCGCCTGACCTACGGGGAGTTGAACGGGAGAGCCAACCGACTTGCCCATCACCTCAAGCGAATGGGCGTGGGCCCGGAAGTCGTGGTGGGGCTGTGCCTGGATCGGAGCACGGATCTGACCGTCGCCCTGCTTGCCATTCTCAAGGCCGACGGCGCCTACCTCTCCCTGGACCCGGAGTACCCAAAGGAGCGCCTCAGGCACATGCTGCGCGACACTCAGGCACCGGTGCTGTTGACCCAGGAGCACATGCTCGCCGAGCTGCCCGACAACGACGCGCTGGTTGTCTGCGTGGATTCAGATGCTGAGGCCATCGGAAAAGAGAGCGGCGAAAATCCGGATGGGAGTGGCTCAGCTGAGCAGCTGGCCTACGTTATCTACACGTCCGGCTCCACGGGTCTCCCCAAGGGCACGCTGATCCCCCACCGAGCTGTAGTGCGGCTCGTGCGCAATACCAACTTTGCGAGCTTCGACGCCGACGAGGTATTCCTGCAGTTCGCCACAGTCTCATTCGACGCCTCCACCCTCGAACTCTGGGCCAGCCTTCTGAACGGAGCGCGCCTCGTCCTGTTCCCTACGCGCCGCACGTCCCTGGAAGAGCTGGGGCAGGTCATCCAGGAGCACGGGGTCACAACATTGTGGCTCACCGCGGGGCTGTTCCACCAGATGGTCGAACAGCACATACAAGGCCTACAAGGTGTCAGGCAGTTGATCGCGGGCGGTGACGTCCTCTCGGTCTCTCACGTCAAGCAGGCACTGGATCAGATTGAAGGTTGCCGAGTCATCAACGGGTATGGACCAACGGAGAACACGACCTTCACCTGCTGTCATCCGATGACCAACTCTGCGGACTTGGGACACACGGTGCCCATCGGCCGCCCCATTGCGAACACCACGGTGTTCATCCTGGACGGTCAGCTACGCCCCGTTCCCATCGGAGTCATTGGCGACCTGTATGCGGGCGGCGACGGACTGGCGCGCGGGTACCTGAACCAGCCCGAACTCACCTCTGAGCGCTTCATCGATAACCCGTTCGCCGACAAACCCGGAGAACGCCTGTACTTGGTCGGCGACCGGGCGCGCTATCTCGCTGATGGCACGATCGAGTTCTTTGGTCGAAGCGATTCCCAGGTCAAGCTTCGTGGCTACCGTATTGAGTTGGCCGAAATCGAGACTGTGCTGAACGAGCACGAGGCCGTCCGCGATGCGGTGGTCGCGGCGCGTGAGGACACGCCTGGTGACAAGAGATTGGTGGCCTACTGGATCGCGGCGGACGAGGCCGCACCTGAACCGAGCACCCTTCGTGAGTACCTTGCCGACAAGCTTCCGGACTACATGGTCCCCGCGGCCTTCGTGGCCCTCGATGAGTTCCCCCTTACCGCCAATGGAAAGGTAGACCGCAAGGCCCTTCCGGCCCCGGAGATTGATCGCTCTCAATCCAGCGAGACCTACACGCCCCCCGGGAGCGAACTGGAAGAAACGCTCGTCGAGATCTGGCAGAGCGTGCTCAAAGTGGACGAGGTCGGCACGCGCGACAACTTCTTTGATCTCGGTGGCCACTCCCTATCGCTAATCCGAGTACACGGAGCCATACAAAAGCATCTGGGCCGCAAGATCCCCATGGTGGAGATGTTCCGCTTCCCCACCGTCGGCACCTTGGCAGCATTCTTGGCTGGAGATACCGAGAGCCAAGAGAACAAGCCTGACACAGGTCCCAGCACCGAAGACCTCAAGGCAGGCCGTAGCCGACTCGCTCGCATGCAGGCGCGACGCAAGCGCCCCGGCTCCTGAGCCCCTCAGGGCTCGAGCCACTCGAGCTTTCTACCCACCCAGCGCCAGTGGGCCAACTGGGTCACCCGGCGCGCGCCCCTCTCCAGGCTTGACAGGCCTTTGCGTACCCCATCATGGAAGCCGAGGCGTAGGGGTGGGGTCCGATGCGCACGCTGGGAGGCCTCATAACCGAGGGGCTCCATCAGGTCAGCCAACATGTACTCCATCAGCCGCGCATCACGGGGTGACAGCTCATCTCGCCATCCGGCCTTGCTGGACTTGCGTACAAAATCCGCTGGTAGGGAGCGGTTGGGCTGCAGCTTTTCTTTGCTGCTATTGGACACGGCCTTTGCACACCAGGCCTCGTCGGCTTCGATCCCCAGCCACTCCATGATGCGCCCCAACTCCGCTGGCCCATCCTCAAGCAGATCCTCGTAACGCACCTGATGGTAGTTAGGAGTGAGCTCGGGGATCCGGAAGGCAGCTTCCACGTCCTCACGCCAATAGCGCGCGCCATCGATGGGGTGGGTTGGAAACTGCCAGCTTGCCCAACTCTTGGAAGCGTTGCGAAGGGAACAGAAGACACTGCGCGGATCGCGCACGACGTGCAGGAAGTGGGCATCGGGCAGAACGTCCAGGATGAACTGTGCCTGCCGCCCGTTCTCGGGAGTCTTGTCCACGACTGCGGCCGCCTGATCGCGCAGATCCCCCACGCGGTCCATGATCCCACCGGCCACGCCGCCCAGCAGGGGGTTCAGCACCGTGAGAGGCACGGCATCCGCTAGCTTCATGTAGTTGTGCTCGCCGCCTTGGTCGTCTTCTCCGCGGGGGTTGATGATGAAGTTGCGCTCGGCCTTGTTGGCGTGCCAGCGATGCATCGACTCTAGGTAGGCGAAGATCATGGCGTGCTGAAAGGTCGCCACCTGAGCGTGCTGAGACAGCATGAAGCTGGTCCAGGTAGAGCCACTACGCGGACAGCCGACGATAAAAACACGCTTCATGCCTTGGCCCCCTGTAGCCCGGAGGCCACCACCGCATGGACTCCGGCGAGCTGCTCACGCATGAAGAAGTGCTCGCCTTGGAACCAGTGCTCCTCGGCCACTCCCTCCCCTACATCGCTCCAGCCCTGCAACTGCTCGGGCGAGACGTTTGCGTCACCATCCCCTGCCAGAACGCTGATCGGGCACTCCAATCGAGGCTCCTCCGTGAAGGCGTAGGTGTCACAGATCGCCATGTCGGCACGCAAAGTGGGGAGCAGAAGCGCTAGGAGGTCGGGCTCAGCCAGAACCTCTGCGGGCACGGCCTCGTAACGCCGCCCGACTTCCGCAAGGAACTCGTCCTCGGGCAGAGCGTGCAAGCCGGCGTTGGTGGGTGGAACCTGGGGAGCACGCATGGCCGCAGCAAACAAGCGCAGGGGCGCGGGAGCTCCACGGCGTCGTAACTCTCGCGCAGCTTCAAAGGCAACTAGCGCACCCATGCTGTAGCCAAAAAGTGCGCAGGGAGCGGACAGGTCCAGCTCGATCACCTCCGCTAGCGCAGCACCCGCCTCGCACGCGCTCTCGATCGGCGGCTCCATCAACCGCTCCTCGTGACCGGGCAACTGCACGGCGTTGACTTGAACATCAGCCGGCAGGCCCTCCTTCCATGGACGATAGACCGAGGCCCCCCCACCCGCGTAAGCCACGCAGTACAACTGCACGCGCGGGGCGTCGCAGGGCTGGATGCGCTTGAGCCACTTGGCGGCGTCGATGGAAGGGGCAGGCATGGAACCAGAGAAGCGTACTAGGCTGCGGGGGGTTTGGCGAAGGACCGGGCCCAATCGCAGACTGCGGTGGCGAGCCGATCCTGGGTCCAGAGCAGGGTGAATACGTGGTTGGCGCCCAGGATGACCTCCGTCTCGGCGCCGATTTCCGCCAGGCGCTCTGCTCCTTTGCTGCCCAGCACTTCTTGGAAGTAGTCCCAGCCCTCATCGCCTTCCGAGTAGAGGTGGAGCACGCGTACACCCCTCTCCGTGAGGGTGCGGGCCTCGGCCACGGGGTCGAAGGCTGGCAGGGCAGCGCCCTTTCCGCCCCCCAAAACGGCACGGATCGGTGCCAGGAACATCGACTGCAGAACGCCACCGATGGAGATTCGCCCACCAAGAGCCTTGCGCCAATTCTTGCGGCGAAAGGAGCTACGCAGGGCGATGCGATAGGAATGGCGCGTCATGGTGCGCACGCGCAGGGCCTCACCCAGCTCCGCGCTTGCCCCGTGCAGATGGGACTGGGCATTGATGAGCGCAACCCCCACCGCGCGCTCATCCTGCTGGGCGGTGAGGAAGGAAACGGTGGCTCCCGAACAGATGCCAATAAGGATGAACTCGCGGGCGCCAGTGGTTCTCGTCAGGAAATCCATGGCCGCGCGGGTCTCTGCAATGATGCTCTCCCCCACCGGCACGTTGTCTTGGCGTGCGCCGCTGTCACCCAGTCCCGACCAATCGAGGCGCAGGGACGAGAATCCCAGTTCGGCCAGCGCGCGAGCCATGCGCACGTGCAGGCGGCTGGGTCCCACGCGGTGCGTGAGTCCGGCATTCAGGAAGACAAAGGTGGGGAGACTTTGCTCCACCCCATCAGCGGGCTGTGTCGTGATTCCAACGAGGCCTCCGCCCGAATCGATCTGTACGGCGCGCTCGATCATGAGGGCAACTCCTGCGCCCAGCCGCGAATGGCCTCCAGGATCTTGCGCGGAATATGGACCTTGGCAAAGTCCTCCGTCCAAGCCCAGAGCTGGTCAGTCTCGTGATGTTGGAGCGAAGCTTCGGCACCCAGCTCTCCTAGGCGCTCGTGCAGTCCGTCCTGCGGGAAGCGGGGAAAACTCTCAACGACCAGAGCCTGGCGGGCGGGGCAAGCCACCAACCCCGAAAGCCTCAGGCTCTCCAGCTCGTCGACCAGAGACTCTGGAAGAGGGAACCCAAGGAGTTCACTTCGGCCCGCCCCCGCTGGATCCATGTCTACACGCACGTGGGCGTGGGACAGCATGTCCTGGTGCTGAGCGCGCGCCTCTTCGAGAAATACGCTGCCGTCCAGAAGCGCATCCCATGAGACGAGGGCCTGCACTCCCCCACGGTCAGCGGCCGCCGCCAACGCGACGGAAGCTCCCATGCGAATGCCGACCAAGCCCAGGTTCTCAACGCCGGACTTCTCTTTCAGAGCCACAAGCGCACGCTCCACGTCCTGCCGCCAATTCTCAAGGGACCAGTCCTCATGGTCGCCCGCAGAGTCGCCGCAACCTCGAAAATCGAAACGGAGAACCGGGAAACCCACCTCTGAGAGAAGGCGCGCCAGCAGGCGCAAGGAACGGTGGAATTGAATCGCCTCCTGACCGAGAGGTGGGCAGAGCACGAATCCGAGTGATCTTGCCCGGCCCTGCGCCGGGTGATAGCAGGCGAAAAGTTGGCTGTCCGCAGGCCCGATGAAGAAGGCCTCCATCTGCCCGGGCGCGGGGTAGCTCGCGGGGCTCACGCCGTTAGTCCTCGTCTCCCTTAAGGCTGCCCATGATCCGGCGCACCCAACCGCGCTGCTTAGGCGGCGGAGGGTTGGCGATGCGCTCTTCACACAGGCCCACGAGTTGACGCAGGGTGGGCAAGACCAGATCGCCTGGATCCAGCTCAACACCAACCTGTTTCTTGACCTCGCTGATCACGGGCATGAGGAGCAGGGAGTGCCCCCCCAGGTCGAAGAAATTGTCCTGCAGACTGATGTTCTCCACCTCCAGGACCTCGCTCCAGATCGCGGCCAGCTTGCGCTCCAGGTCACTGCTCGGCTGGGAAGATTCGTCGAGAGCAGCCCCCGTACGCTCCTCGGGCTCGGGCAGGGCTTTGCGATCGACCTTGCCATGCGGCGTGAGAGGTAGCGCGTCCAAGAAGACCGTGACTGAGGGAATCATGTAGGCCGGCAATCGATCACCCAAGGCGGTCTTGAGCTCGTCCGCCGTAGTGCCCGCTTGGCCAGCAATCACGTAGGCCACAAGGCGCGCGTGTCCCGGAGTGTCCTCGCGCAACAGCACAGCTGCGTCTTGAACCTCTTCGTGTCGACACAGAACGGCCTCGATCTCCTCCAGTTCGATCCGATAGCCACGGAATTTGACCTGCTGATCAATGCGTCCCGCGTACTCAATGTTGCCATCGGAGCGGTAGCGGGCCAGGTCTCCACTCTTGTACATGCGCGCGCCCGGTTCGGGAGAGAACGGATCCGGCACGAAGCGCTCGTCAGTCCACTCCGGCTGTCCGAAGTAGCCCTCCGCCAGCCCGGCACCAGCCAGGTGCAACTCCCCCGTCACTCCAGCGGGCACGGGTTGGCCGCGGTTGTCGAGGATGTATGCACGGGCATTGCGAATGGGCTTGCCAATGGAGAGCTCAGCGTCCTGCAGGTCCGCAGCGGTGAGCTCGGTGCTCGTCGCTACGACGGTCGCCTCGGTGGGACCGTAGGTGTTCAAGATCCGGGGGCCGTCGGGGACGCAGCGCAGCCACTCGGCCAGATGCTCGGTACGGGCCCGCTCACCACCCAGGATGATCAGACGCACGGTATCCGGCAGGCGACCCTCGGCCTCGTCCAAGCCCTGAGTGATCACGTTCCAGTAGGCGGTCGGGAAGTCGATCAGGGTGATGCCCCAGTCGGTGCAGGCTTGAAGGAAAGCATCCACCGAACCGATCATGGAATCGTCTCGCAGAACGAGAGTCGCACCACTGGCCAGGGTCGGGAAGATCTCCTCGATGGCCGTATCGAAACTGATGGAGGCGAATTGCAGCACGCGGTCTGCGGCCGTCAGCTCGAACTCTTCGCGGCAGTGCACCACGAAATTCGCCAAGGCCCCGTGGCTCACCTGGACGCCCTTGGGGCGGCCCGTCGAACCCGAAGTGAATATCATGTAGGCCACGTCCGTGGCAGCTGGCGCGGACGTGCCCCGCGCATCGGAGGCGCCTTCGATTTCATCGCCTCCCAAGACCAGCCTCCCCACCTCGGTGGCGCTTGCGGGCAGCCGATCCTGAACCGACTCGCCTAGCAACAGCATGGAAACGGACGCGTCTTCCAGCAGATCCGTCAGCCGGCCGGTGGGGTGGGCGGGGTCCAGGGGCACGTAGGGGCAACCGGCCTTCAGGGCGCCGAGCATGGCCGCCACCATCCATGGTTCCCGTTCCACGCACAGGGCCACGCGCTGCCCTGAAACAACTCCCGCGTCAGCTAAGGCATTGGCCACCTGGTTGGCGTGGCGATCCAATTCCTCATAGGTCCAGCTCGTTCCACCAGAAATGATGGCGGTCGCGTCGGGAGTGGCTTGGGCCTGACGCTCCAGCTCCGCGGGTACGAGGGGAGTGGCCTCCTCCGAGGCTGGTGGATTCCACTGCTCAACCACGAGTTGGTGGTCGTCGGCATTGAGCAGAGGCAGATCCCGTAGCTTCCAGTCCTCGCCATCTGACAGAGACTCAAGAAGCGAGCGCAAGGAGCCCAGCATGGTCTCGACGTCCGCCGCGCTGTAGCGCTTCAGGTCATAGGAGATTCCCAGGACGAGTTCATCCGCCGGGATGACAACCACGGCCGCTGGAGACCCCGGTGAGCCGTGATGGCCACGCACTTCCTCCACGGTCAACTCGTCGTTCCATCGGGTGCTGGTGAGATCGCCTGTCCAGTTCTGGAAGACGACGACGGTCTCGAACATGGTCTTGGCGGCGGGGATGTCGCTCCAGGCTTTCACCTCTGCCAGGCCCACGTGCTCAAACGCCCGCTGCTCCACCTGTGATTTCTGGAAGTCCTGCAACCACTCCACGAGGGCCCGGTCCGGAACGACCTTGACGCGCGTGGGAAGCAGGTTCACGAAGAGCCCGACAATGGACTCCACTCCGTCCATGGGAACCGAACGACCCGATACGACCGAACCAAATACAGCGTCCTCTTGGCCCGTGTACGCGCTAAGCATCAAGCCCCACGCACCCTGGACCAAGGTGTTGAGCGTCACCTCGTGGCGCTTGCCGAATGCCTTGAGAGCGGCTGTCTTCTCGCGCGAGACGGTAAGCACCTGACCGTCGAACTGATCCACGGGAACGTGGAGGTCACTGGGAGCCTTGTCCACGCACAGGTGTGTAGCACCCTCATAGCCCTCCAGCGCTTTTTGCCAGTAGGCCTCGGCCACCTTGGGATCCTGCTCCTGGGTCCAGGTGATGTAGTCCCGATAGGGACGGTGTTCGGCCAACTCGAGAGGCTCCTTGGTGAAAGCGCAGCGATAGCGTTGCTGCACCTCCGCCTGTACCAGCGAGGCAGACCAGCCCTCCATGAGCACGTGGTGGAAGCTCCAGTGCAGGCGGTAAACGCCCGGCGCCACGTGGAATAGATCTAGGCGCATCAAGGGCGGGACCTCGAAGTCGAAACCCTTGACCCGGTCCTCGTCGCGGAAGAGGTCCATGCGGTGCTCCAACTCCTCGCCGGGGCAGTCGGTCCAGTCGTGGAAGTCGATGGTGATCGGAACTTCCCCATGGACGATCTGCAGCGGGGTCTTGACCTCGTCCCAGTGGAACGAGGTACGCAGGATGGCGTGACGGTTGAGGGTCTCCTGCCATGCACTCTGCAACACCTCGCGATCCACACGGCCACGCAGGACGTAGTCGAGCTGGATCATGTACATGCCCGAGTTGCCGGTGATCACACTGTCGTACAGCAGACCATGCTGCATGGCTGACAGTTCGTAGATGTCCTGGACGTTTTCCATGTCTATTCGCTGGACTCTTCTACCAAAGCGGGTCGGTGCCCAGAAACTCCGCTAGGCGAGCATTGTGCGGAGCGAAGTGATCCTCGAGCTTGCGGCGGACGTGTGGTTCCAGCGGATCGTAGGGCGCAGTGTTGATCTTGCGGAATTTTGCCGGAGCGTGATATGGCAGATCTAGCGAGCCGAACGCCTTGCGCAGGGTGATCTCGGGCTCCAGGAAGAGGTCCTCGGTGCGCAGGACGAGCAGTTGCCGGCTGGGGAATACGTCAGCCCACTTGGCTAGCTGGTCCACGTAGACCCCGCGCGCCTTGTAGGAGTAGTTCATGAACGCGAAGCCGTTCTCGCGGTCAGGATCGGCTAAGCGTCCGCGCTCCTCCTCCAGGCGTTCTTCCTCGGCATCGATGGCAGCCTCGAAGGAGAGCGTCTCCAATCCTGCGCGCAGGTTGTGGTTGTAGAAGGAGTAGGCCCGATCCACGGGGTTACGCAGGATCGCGATCAGTTGAGCCTTGGGGATCAGTTGGCGGATGCGCTCGGGGCACTCACTGCGATAGAGGTAGTCAGGCGTAGCTTCTCCCGTCAGAAATGGCTGCCCCCCTGCCGCCATGCGCCCGAAGATCGTGGGGAAGAACGAGCGATACCAATACTGACCGCGGCCGTGGTAGGCGTTGAAGTAGTAGATCTCCTTCTTCAGCGCCGGCGCGATAGCGGGATGCTGGGTCATGTAGTCGTACAGGGCCGTGGTGCCGCACTTCTTCGCGCCGATAACCACGAAGTCGGGTCGCAGTCGCAGGGGGCTGGTCAAGAATCGCAAGCCGTGGCGCAGGCTGAACATCAACGATCCCGCCGGGTTGATGTGCGAAGTCAGCATGTACCGCGCGCCTTCCACAAACTGCTTGGTGCCCTCAGGGCCGGTGATCTCCAACCAGACCCTCTTGGTCTCAGCTTCGCGTCGCAGGCCGAAGTGCATGTTCGGACTGCTGACCCGCCAAGCCAATATGAACGCCTCCAGCCTTGCCTCCCAGGCCGGCGTATCGGGATAGCACAGGGCGTAGCCGTCATCCAATTCGGCCGTCTCTGTGCAGCCCGTGAGCACCGCCGCTGTGTTCTTTTGACGTACCTGCAGATTGGGCGGCCCAGCGGACGGTTTGGCGTCACGGGTCTTACTCATTGCTCTCCACGCCTGAGACCGTCTCGTGGGACACCTGCCCATCCTTGAGCTTCAGGCAACGATCGGCGTAACGCAGGTAGCGATCATCGTGGGTGATCACGAACACGGTCTTGCCGCGCTCTTTCAGATCCGGGAGGATCTTGGTGTAGAAGACCTCGCGGAACTCCGGGTCCTGATCCGCTGCCCACTCGTCGAAGACGTAGAAGGGCCGGTCCTCCAAGTAGGCACCGAGCAGGGCCAGTCGACGACGCTGCCCCTGGGAGAGTTCCACCGTGGACAGGCGCCCGTCTTCCACGCTGACCTTCCCGTCGAGCCGCAACTCCCTCAAGTAGACACCCGCCTGCTCGTCCAAGTTGCCGCTGCCATCCCCCATGAGGTTCTGGAACAGGTGGAAGTCGAAGAAGACGACTGAGAACAACTCGCGGAAGCGATCCTTGTTGTCCTCATTTATTGCGGTTCCATCCAGGCGCAGTTCGCCCTCCTCCAGGGGATAGAGGCTGGTAATCACCTTGGCTAGGGTGGTCTTGCCGCTCCCGTTGCCCCCGATCACAAAGAGGATCTCCCCAGGTCGTGAATTGCGTGTCATCTTCCCCGCCGGTGAAGCTGAACTTGCCGCCCACCAACTCAAGGGTCTCCCATTCCAGGGGGTCGGTCGAATCCTCCACCGATTCCACCCGTGACTGAGGAGCCAGACCGATGTCCTCGATCTTCTGCAGGGCGACGAGCGCATTCCCCATCTCGGGCACCACGGCCATCAGAGTCCCCATGGGGCGGTACAGGTAGACCGACATGATGATGTAACCCGTGAGCTTGGTGAGGGCTTCGGGATTCGAGTCCGCATTGGTAATCGCGGGCACGACAAAAATCAGGACGCCAAGAACCACGAAGAACAAGAGGCGTGTGGTGCTCTCCGCTCCAATCAGGAGCGTGCGCCCGGCCAGAGCCACGACCCGCAGCCGGTCGAGCCCACTCTTCATTTCATCGCGCATGAAGGTCGTGCGGCGCTGACGATTGAGCTTGAGCTGCTTCACGCCGTCGTGGAGGGCACGGAAGCTATGGAACACGCGGTCGAACACGTCGCGCCCCTCGCGCAGATGAGTCATGGCGCGATGCAAGATAACCTTGTGCACCAAGACTCCAATAACGCCGAAAATGACGACGATGATGAACGCCTTCCACGACAGCCAGGCCATGTAGGCCACACCCGCAACCAGAGTAGTCAAGTCTATGATCACCCTCGGGATGGCGGGCAAGACGCGCGCCAGGGTGTTCACGTCTTCGGTCAGGGTGGCATAGAGTCGCGGGGCACCAAGCTCTTCGAGGCGGCGTAGGGGGGTGGCCAGGATGCGACCGCTCAGCTCCATGCGGAGGTCCACCACGGCACGGAAGGCAAGGTCCAGCACCATGACCTGACCGATGACACCGCTGCCCACGGCCAGAACAATCACCCCCATGAAGGTCCAGGCCCAGGGCATCGAGCCGAACAGCTCTCCCTCCCAGATGTGGTGCACCATGGCGATCAGCCCCGTGGAGCTGACTCCGCTGATGATGCTGACAAGCACGGCCCAGCGCAGGCTAGAGGCGTTGCTCTTCAGTAGGAATGCAAAGAGCTTCATCAGGCACCGTCCGAATTAGGACTCTTGCGGCCGATTTTGGAGAGGAGTTTGTCCAGGCTGGCCTGGCTCACGCGCGCCCCGGGGAAGTCGGAGGGGGTGTGACCACCCGCCGTGGGATCCTTGCAGTGTTCAATCAGCTCACGCAGGGCGGTAAGAATCCCATCGAGGATCCCCTGGGCTGTGGCCTCCTCGTGTCGGTTCTCGCTGTAGGACAACTCTAGGTGCAGCTTGCCCGCGTTCACAAAGGCCACGGACTCCAGGAGGTGTGCACGCAGCATCTTCGGATTACAGGGCTCACCGCTGCGCTCTTCGAGAAGGCGCATGTTTGTCCCCTCCTCATCCGCGGCTTGCGACCCGAACTGGCCCAGATACAGGAAGTTGATGTCACGCGCCGGCAGCGCTGCGAGCGCCTCGCGCAATGACGCATCCTCTGAGAGGTAGCGCAGCACACCAAACCCAACACCATGGTGGGGAATGGCCCGCACTTGTTCCTTGACCTGCTTGAGAGCCTCGCCTGGTCCCGCACAACCCGCGCTGGACACCCGTCCGGGATAGAGAGTCGTCAGCCAACCCACGGTGCGTGAGAGGTCTGCCCCCTGAACCACGTCCTCACGGCCGTGGCCTTCCATGTCAACGAGCAGTTCGTTCACTCCCCGGCTCTTCTCCATGCCACGCACGAATGCCGTCAGCAGGACCTCGTCCACCCGCGTCCCATACACGCCAGGCACGTCCTGGAGCAGAGCCTGGGTCATGTCGGCGTCCAGCTCCCCTCGCAGGGTCCTGGAGGAAGCGGTGTCATTGGGCCCGTTGTCAAAATCGACGCCCAAGGGGGCGACCTTCGAACCGGCCAGCCCGCTCCAGAAGTCACGCTCCTTAGCCAAGTCTTCCGAGGCGGCGTATTTCTTCAGGCCCGCGGTCCAGTCTTGGAGGGAGGTCGTCTTGGGCGGCAGGCTCAACTCCTCACCTGTGCTGAACTGACCCAAAGCCGTCTGGAAGTCCTCCTTCAGGATTCTCCATGAGACCACATCCACGACGAGGTGGTGCATAACCCAGAGCAGTTCGGGTGCGACGTCCTGACCATGGGTGAAGAGCGCCACCTTCATCACCGGACCCGCCTGCATGTCGAGCGCTGCATGGAGCGCCGTTGCTCGTGACGCGACGACCTTGTTGGCATCTTCACTCCCCATGGAAGAGAGGTCGACGACCTCCATCTCACACGCCCCGGCCTCGGCCGAGTGACAGGCCGATACGGCGTCCCCTTCCGAACAGAAGCGCGCGCGTAGGCCGTCGTGATGGGCCACCACCGCGTCCAGGGCGCTCTGCACATGCTCGGCCTGTGCCCCCCTGGGGAGGTCGAACAGCATCGGAAGGTTGAAGTGGTTTGGAGTGGGGACCTGCTGTTCGAAGAACCAGTGTTGAATCGGAAGTAGCTCAAGATCGCCGCTCACCTCCCCTTGGAAGACCTGGCTCACCTGCTGGCTCTGGGCCACGCCTGCGAGTCCCGCGATGGTCGGGTGCTCGAAAATCTGTGCGGGCACGATCTTGAAACCCTGCTGCGCCACCTTGGAGACGACCTGCAAGCCGATGACAGAGTCTCCGCCCAGCTCAAAGAAATTGTCATGCACGCCAATCTTGGCGATGCCGAGCACCTCGCCCCAGGCTGCCACCAGAACCTGCTCGGCTGGCGTACTGGGCGCCTGATATTCACTGGCGAGATCGGGTCGCTCGTGCAGGTCCTCGGAGTCCAGGTCCATCCCGGTCCCGCCGTGCATGGCGCCCTCGATGCGGGCCTGCAGATCCCCTGTCGATACAAGTAGCTGGGTGCCCGCGGGCAGCGCCAATACACGGCGCACGGCCTCCGCCCCTTCCTCGCGCTCCATGAATAGCGCTTCGTCGCCCTGGTCATGTAGGAACTCGGGCTCCTTCCAGGTCAACCAGTGATCCCAGTTCACACTCATCCACTGGGTTTGAGCGTTCCGATTGTGACGAGCCACGAAGGTGTCCACCCAATCGTGGGCGGCCACGTAGCCGACCATCCCGTAGACCCCCATGCACGACGCAAGGGATGACTGAATGAGGCAGAAGTCCAGGGTGCGATCCCCCAGCACTCCCTCCAGGGCCTTGAGCCCGGCCGCCTTGGGGTGCAGTTGTTCCTCTACCTGTTCGCGGGTGGTGTCCTGCAAGAGAGCCATGTTCTTCGCTGCGCCAGCGGCGTGTACAACTCCCGATAGCGCGCCAAACTGGGCTTCCGCTATCTGGACCGCTTCGGCCAGGCTCGACGGATCCGTCACGTCGGCTTGCAGGACGTTGACTTCGCTGCCGCCGCTCTCGAGTTCCCGCAGGATGAGGATGGCGTGCGAGACGTCGTCCTCGTCCTCATGGGATTCCACCCACTCGTCCCAAGCATGGCGACCAGGGAAGGAGCTTCTGCCTATTAGGGTCAGCTTCGCCTGCTCGGCGGCTCCCAGGCAGCGGGCCACTTCCAAGCCCACGGAACCGAGGCCGCCAATCACCAGGGTGTGGCCTCCGCTGCGCAGTGGTGCAACCTCTTCGCCGCCCACGGGAACCGGCTCGTACCAGCGCACCCAGCGATGAGCGCCACGACAGACCACCAGCTCTTCACGGCTCTCACTCGTCAACTCTGTTGCCAGGTCCGCGCTTGTGTCATCTCCAGCCCAGTCGATCACACGGCAGCGTGTGGCCTTGCACTCCTGGGTGATGGCCCGTGCGAGTCCAACCAGGGTTGCGTGCTCGGGCTGGAGCGCTTCATCTCCCATGACGTCCGCCGTTCCGTTAGTCACGATGGTGACGTCTAGCGACGCGTCGCTGGCCAGGGCCTGGGTCAGGAACAGGACGCTCAGGAAGCCGCGATCCAGCGAATCGTCAGTGTCCGCTGTAAGGCTCCACAGATGGAAGACTGCATCGGGGCGCCGCTCTTGATCCAGCAGCGCGCCGGCCAAAGCGTCGTAATCCGTGCGTTCGCCTGGGCGCAGGGTGAAGCCACCGCCGTCCTCGACGGTGAAATCCTCGCCCGGATGCACACAGATCACTTCGCTGCCGAGGCCCGTCAGGTGATTGGCAAGCTCTACGCTCGCGCTTCCTTCCTCGGCAAGAAGCAATACACGCTCGGGCACCTTCGTGCCCTGGCCCTGGAGCGTGCCTGTGCGGCGGCGCCAAGAGGCCTGATAGAACCAGTCACTGACGTCTTTCTTCTTGCCGCCCGTACCGGCCCAGGCGCCCGTCCCCGGCTCGATCCAATAGCGCTTGCGCTGGAAGGCATACCCGGGCAGGGCGACGCGTCGCCGCGCCACGCCGCCATGCTGCGCCTGCCAGTCAATCGGCACCCTCGCCTTCCACAACTGCCCCAGTGCATCCAGCAGGCAGTCACCATCGGGTGTGGCCTCGCGCGGGTGGCGCATGGACGCTTGGAAGATGCCCGTACTGGCGCCGGCTGGGTGCTCACTCTTGCGTGCAATGCGCGTGGCCAGAGTCGAGAGTGTCGTTCCGGGGCCGACCTCCAGATAGACCCGCCCCGGCTCTTCAAGCAGGGATTCCATGCCGTTCGCGAAACGCACAGTGTGGCGGAGGTGTCTCGCCCAGTAGCTCGGATCCGTGGCTTCCTCGTCACTGATCCAGGTTCCGGTGAGGGTGGAAACGAAAGGCAGAGAGGGTGCCTTGGGGTTGGCCTGGCGCACGCGCTCGGTGAATTCCTCGAGGATGGGATCCATCATCGGGGAGTGGAATGCGTGAGACGTATGAAGGGCGCGCGTGGCCACACCCTTCTCCTCAAGTGCGGCCGCCAAGTCAGCGATAGCCTGCCCCGGCCCAGACACCACGCAGGAGGAGAGCTCATTGACCGCGGCCAAGGACAGGTCCGCATTCAGGTGCGGCTCGATTTCTGCCTCTGGTAGTGACACGGCCAGCATGTCTCCTTCCGGCAGGTCCTGCATGAGCTTGCCACGCGCAGCCACCAGAGCAATTGCATCCTCAAGAGAGAAGACGCCTGCCACCGCGGCTGCCACGTACTCCCCGATGCTATGGCCGATCATGGCTGCGGGCTTCACGCCCCACTGCATCCAGACCCGGCTCAGGGCATACTCGATCACGAAGAGGGCCGGCTGGGTCAACCAGGTCTGCTTGAGTTGTTCGCTTGCCTGCTCTTCAGCGCCCGCGGCCGGGAAGAGCACTTCGCGCAGATCCAGGCCAAGGTGGGGCTGGAGAAGTTCGCAGCAACGATCCACCTCTGCCGTGAATGCTGGCAGGGACTCGTAGAGCCCACGGCCCATGTTCGCGTATTGGGCGCCCTGTCCGGGAAAGAGGAACACAGCCGATCGCTGATGCGCCTCTTCCGTCAAAGTACGCGCACCCGCATCACTGCCGAGTTGTTGGCGCAGCTCACTAACGTCCGTCGCGCGCAGCGCCCGACGCACCGGGAAGTCCTTGCGGCCGGTCTGCAGTGTCCAAGCGAGGTCGGCCAGGGAGAGTGATTCCTTGCCTTCGAGGAATTCGCTCAATTCTGCGCAAGCACCATCGAGGGCCTTGGATGTGCGCGCGGAGAGAACGACCAGTTGCTGCTCTCCCACTTCCTCGCTGACCTCCCGGGCCGGGGGCTCCTCCACGATAACGTGGGCATTGGTGCCACCGATGCCGAAGGAACTCACGCCGGCGCGTCGCAGCCCTTCGCAGTCCCAGTTCTCAAGCTCTGTCTGAACCCGGAACGGAGTGCTCGGGAAGTCGATCTGTGGGTCGGGCTCGTCGCAGTGCAGGCTGGGGGGCAGTTCGGCGTGGTGAACCGCCAGCGCGGCCTTGATGAGCCCTGTCACGCCAGCGGCGGAGTCCAGGTGACCCATGTTCGTCTTGATGGAGCCGATGCGGCAGAAGTCGGTGCGCTCGGTCTGCTCGCGGAAGGCGGCGGTCAGGGCCGCGATCTCGATCGGATCTCCGAGCGCCGTTCCTGTGCCATGGCTTTCGATATACCCGATGCTCTCGGGCTTCACGTCGGCCATGGCCATGGCACTGCGCACGACTTCGGTCTGGCCGTCCACGCTGGGCGCAGCGTAGCCCACCTTGTCCGCGCCATCGTTGTTGATGGCCGATCCCTTGATGACCGCCAAGATGTTGTCCCCGGCCTCGATGGCATCCTCTAGGCGACGCAGGGTGACAAGGGCCACTCCGCTACCGCCCACCGTTCCCTCGGCCTGGGCGGAGAATGCGCGGCAGTGTCCGTCCGGAGAGTAAATCCCCTGCTCCTGGTGAACGTACCCGCGGCCCTGGGGCACGACGATGCCCACTCCGCCAGCCAGGGCCATGTCGCACTCGCCGGCGAGCAGGGACTGGCACGCCAGATGCACCGCCACCAGGGAGGAGCTGCAGCTTGTCTGGACGTCGAAGGCCGGACCTTTTAGGCCCAGCTTGTAAGAGACTCGCGTCGCAAGAAAATCGTTGCCGTTGCCGAACAAGACGGGCAGCGAGCCGCGGTCGACCTTCTCGTTCGTCAGCAGGTTCTTGATGAAGTAGCCGCTTTGGCTCACTCCGCCGAAGACGCCCACGGGTCCGGGGCAGCGGTCGGGGTCGTAGCCCGCACTCTCCAAGCTAACCCAGGCGTGCTCCAGGAACAGCCGCTGCTGGGGATCCGTGAGCTCCGCCTCGCGCGGGGTCATCCCGAAGAATCCCGCATCGAACTGGTCGATGTCCGCCAGCCTGGAAGCCGCGCGTACGTAAGCCGGATCTTCCAGGCTCTTCGGGTCCTCACCGGCGGCGAGCAACTCCTCGTCGGTCAGCACAGAAATACTCTCCACCCCGGCGCGCAGGTTGGCCCACAAGCCATCCACATTCTTGGCCCCCGGGAAACGGCCCGCCATCCCAATGATTGCGACCTCGAATCCGGTCCACTCGCGGGGTTTGTCGGAGGCAGTCATGCTTCGGCTCCCCCGGGGTTCTGGGAATCGCTGATGGCGTCCATGATGCTGGAGAGGTCGCTTGCGCTCCAGTCGAATTCGCTGAACTCGGAAGTGTCCAATTCACCGGCGTCCGTGGCGATACAGTGGTGAATGAGCGCCTCTAGGTTGGACGAGAAATCCTCCGCCAAGGCTTCAATGGTCTTGGCGTCGTGCAGATTCTCGCTGTACTCGAAGTCGAACTCCAGCTTGCCCTGGCTGACGCGGCCGTAGACCTCCAGCACAAAAATGCGGTTCCCGTTCGGCCCAAGAGCGGGACCAAACGGCTCATCACAGTAGCCGAAGCGCGCGTCTGCACCGAACAGTTGATCGAACTGGCCCAGGTAGTTGAAACCAATCACGGGAGTGGGAAGCGCTGCGAGCTCGTCGCGCAGTTCCTCATCCCTGCACAGGTAGCGCCCCAGCCCATGGCTGAAGCCCTGGCTCGGGATGGCCGTGAGTTGTTGCTTGGTGGCCTGCAATGAAGCTCCCGGATCGAACTCCCCGCTGATCGGCTTCAGGAGCACCGGATAGTCACTGGTGAACCAACCCACTGTGCGGGACAGGTCGACCTCAGCAGGAATCTCCTGGCGGCCGTGACCTTCCAAGGTGAAGAGCACCGAAGGCCCCCCCATCCAATTGGCGAAAGCGTGGGACAGAGCGGTGAGCAGCACGTCGTTGATCTGGGTGTTATAGGCTCGCGGGACCTCACTCAGGAGAGAGCGAGTCAGGTCCTGGCTCAGGCTCGTGCGCACTCGCCTCGCTGAGGATTCCAGGTTGGCACCACCAGGATGATCGATGGGCAGCTCGGCAATGTCTGCTCCGGCAAGGTGGGACCAGAAGCGCGCCTCCTGAGCCAGCTCCGAAGTGTTTGCGTACTCGGTCAGACACTCGGACCAGCGCTGGAACGAGGTGCTCTTGGATTGCAGTGCGACCGACTCGCCGCGCTCGATCTGATCGAGGGCGTTCTCGAGATCCTCGAGGAGGATGCGCCATGAAACCCCATCAATGACCAAGTGGTGCACGATCCAGAGCAGGCGATCGGGTTGGCCATGCCCGCGCTGGACGAGGACGGCGCGGAGAATGGGGCCTTGATTCAAATCCAGAGCAGCCTGATGGCGGGCGGCCAACGCCTCGAAGGCCTCGGCTTGCTGCTCGGGGGCAAGACTGCTCAGGTCTTCACGGACAAGAAGTTCGCCAGGCTGGTCGAGTTCAACGCGTTGCTTCCACTCACCCCCTTCCTGTACGAAGCGAGTGCGGAGGGCATCGTGGTGGGAGACGAGGGCCTCGAGAGCCTGCTGCAAGTGGCCGGCATCCACGTCACCACGCAACTCGAGCAAGATGGGCATGTTCCAGTACTGGGGGCGCGGCAGGTTCAGATCGAAGTACCAGTGCTGAACGGGTGTCAGGCGCACGGGGCCCTGAACGGCCCCCTGTTCCTCTTCGCGAGCAGGGGCGGCATCCAGATCGGCGACAGCCACAAGCTCGGCGATGGTCTGGTTCTCGAATACCTGGCGCGGAGTAATTTTGATGCCAGCCTGCCCCGCCCGGGACACGACCTGGATGCTGAGGATGGAGTCGCCGCCGAGCTCAAAGAAGTTGTCGTTCACGCCCACCTTCTCGATGCCGAGCACATCAACCCAGATGCCAGCGAGGCCTAACTCGGCTGCGCTCGCGGGAGCCGCGAACTGACTCTCCAACTCCGGTCGCTCGCTGCCCGGTTCAGGGAGCGCCTTGCGGTCGACCTTTCCGTTGGGTGTACGCGGCATGTCCTCCAGGAAAACGAACACGGCGGGCAGCATGAAGTCCGGCAGGGTCTCGAGGAGAAACTCACGCAACTCCCCGATGCTGGCCTTCTGGCTCTCCTCGAAGAAGATGTAGCCCACGAGGCGTTTTTCATCGCCCAGGTCCGCCAGCGCCAGGACGGCAGCTTCCTTGACCGCAGCGTGTTTCACGAGGGCCACTTCGATCTCCTCAAGTTCGATGCGGAATCCACGGATCTTGACCTGGTTGTCGAGTCGGCCCAGGAACTCCATCTCTCCTTTCTCACTGAAGCGGGCCAGGTCACCGGATTTGTACAGGCGCTCGGCATCCCCCTCCCGGAAGGGGTTGGAAATGAATCGCTCAGCCGTCAACTCAGGGCGCTTCAGGTACTCCACGGCCAGGGCGGGCCCACCGAAGTGCACCTCGCCAGGGAGCCCGATCGGGCACGGATGCAGGTGCTCATCGAGAACGTACATCTGCATGTTGTCGATGGGATCGCCGAGGGGCGCAATGGGCTCGGTCTGCTCGAGGCAGTCGTAGACCGAGCTGAACACCGTCGTCTCGGTGGCTCCGTACTCGCTGAACAGGCCCACTCCCGGGAGTAGCTGGCGGTGGTGCTCGACCATCTTCAGGGGGCAAGCCTCACCTGCCACGATGGCCGCCCGCATTCCCAATAATTGTTCGGGCTGACACTGCTCAAGAATATGCCGGTAGAACGACGGCAGAGTGAGCAGATGGGAGGCGCTATGCTCGGCAATGTAAGCAGGGATCCGCTCGATTTCCTTCTCGAGACCTTCAGGCATGAGCAGCAGGGATCCCCCACCGCAGAGGCTCCAGAAGATGCCTACAACCGAACTATCGAAAGCTACTGACGAGAGCAGCAAGAACGCCTCAGGGCAGTGACCAAAGGCCTGCATGCGCGCGTTGTTCGAAATGACCAACTTCTCGTGGGTGATCACCACGCCCTTGGGTTTGCCTGTGGAACCCGAGGTGTAGATCACGTAGACGAGGCTGTCGGATGTGGCGGCACAAGCAGGTGCCGTCGTCGGACGTGCGTCCAGTGTTTCGCGATCCCCGTCCATGCACAGGAGCTGAGCGGTGCCCCCGCTGAACTGGGAGGCCAGGCGGGACTGGGTCACGAGAACCGGAGCGCTGGTGTCCTCGATGATGAACTGGATGCGGTCCGTGGGGTAGGTCGGATCCACGGGCACGTAGGCACCGCCGGCTTTCAGGATGCCCAAGATGGACACCACCATGTCCAGTGAACGATCAATGCACAGGGCGACCATGATGTCCGGGCCCACGCCCATTCCCTGCAGCTGGTGCGCCAGTTGGTTGGCGCGTGCATCGAGCTGAGCGTAGGTCAGGACCTGGTCACCTTGCCGTACAGCAGTGGAATCGGGAGTGGTCTGCGCGTACTCCTCGAACCAATGATGCGCGCATTGACCTCTTGGGTAGTCCGCCGCTGAATCGTTGAAGTCCACGATGAGCTGTTTCCACTCCGCGGCACTCAGGATCTCCAGTTGAGAGAGGGGGGTGGAGGCATCTGCCGCTGCGCTGCGCAACAAGGCGCGGTACTGGCCGGAGAGGCGCTCGATCAGAGCCGGAGTGAATAGCGCACCGTCGTACTGCCACTGGCAATCGAAACCAGCGGCCTGCTCCTGGATGAGAAGGTGGCAGCGCTGAGGCTCGGCCTGGGCTTGGCGCTCCAGGATGGAGAATTCCACCTCGGCAGCGCTCGTTTTCGCAGTGGCTGGGCGGGCCTCGAAACCGAAGGGCAGACGGTCGGGTAGCTCCAAGTCCTCCGGCTGCAAGCAATCCTGCCAAGCCACGGCACCGGCGAGGGTCTTGGAGGCCAGCTTGGCCAGCTCGGCAAAAGTGGGATCGGCGGACAGGTCCAAACCAATGGGAAGGGTGCGCGCCAGGAGGCCTAGGGGATCTTCAAGCTCCTCGTAGCCTCGGCCGGGTACGCACACACCCACGAGCACGTCACTACTCAGCGTCATGCGCCGCAAGAGGCCAACCCATGCGGCAAACAGTATGGACGACGCATCCAACTCCGCTCTTTGCGCCGCCTGAGCCACCGCCGCAGCCTCGTCTCCATCCAGGGAGCAGGCGAAGGTGGCCAGCGCCGATTCTGCGCCCGCCTCCAGCTGAAACGGAAGCTCCACGTCGACCCCAAGTGTGGGGTCACGATCGGCCCAATAGGTGCGGCCAGGAGCGGACTCCGGCGCGCCCAGCAGCTCTCCCTGCCACTCCGCTATGTCTAGGTACTGCATGGCGTCACCCGCTGGCTCACGCCCCGCGCAGCGCTCGCCATAGGCCAGGCCAATCTCAGTCACAAGATTCGTGAGGCTCACCGCATCAGCCGTTGCGGCAGGGAGCCCCAGGTGGAGTTCGTGTTCCCCCGCAGACCCTGCAAGCAAATGGAAATGAAGACCCCACCCTCTGGCTCGGATTGCGCCTGCCAGATCCGCGCGAACCGTCACCTCTTGGACCCCGCCCTCTTCATGGATGAACTGCAAGAGTTCGGCGTCCGACCCCTCCGCGCGTATCTCCGTGCGAAGGATCTCGTAGGTGCCTGCTACGTCCGCGAGGGCCTGATGCAGCGCCTCCACTTGCAGCTTGCCGCTGAGTTTGACTCGGCAGACCGCAGGCGCTACGGATTCGTGTCCACGGGCAACGCCGCCCAGAAGGCGGCGCTGTTGAACGGACAGGGGAAATCCTTCGGAACCCATGGAGGCATGTAGCGGTGGAGATCTTGGCGCGGGGCCGTCGACCTAGGCGGGTGCCTCGGGGTTCGGGCGCAAGTCGAAAATAGCGCTGTAGGCGATGGAGAGGTCGTGCTGGGCCTTGCAGGTCCAGCCGGCCTCTTCGAAGAGATCTTGCCACTCAGCCACGTTGGGAATGAACTGGCCCATGAGGTCGTGGGTGAATTCGAACCCGAGTGTGAAGATCGGCGTGTCCCCGGGAACGGGCAGGTCGGAGCGATAGGTGTCGCTGAACAAGAACCGCTTCAGGCTGGGGAAGGAGGTTCGGATGGACTGAAAGGCCTTGAGGCAGTTCGGCCTCGGCCACAGGTCGTGGCCCATGAAGAAGCAGAACAGCACTTCAACGTCTTCGAACTCCGGTTGGTAGACGAGGTTCTTCACATCAAAATGGACGACCTGGACGCGATCGGCCAGCCCCGCCTTGTCTATGGATCGGCGCGCGAGATCAACGGCTCCCTTATTGACCTCTACCCCTACTCCTCGGAATTCCGGGTTGGCGCGAGCCAGGCCCATGAGGCGCTCTGCGCTGCCGCATCCCAGGTCCGCCGCCACCTTGAACGGCTCGGCATTCATGACCTCGGTGAAATGGGGGTCGACGAATTTGCTGCCGTAGTCCCTACCCGACATGGCGATGTACCTACCATCGCGGCCGATACCGTCGGTGGTGCAGTTGTTCTCCTTGACGATGGTGCCCAGGTTGTGCAGCAGGTGTCCGTAGCCCCGGATCAACCACAAGAAATAGCCCTTGTTGTCGTAGGCATCGTCGAACTCCGTAGCCGGCGTGGCGGTCTTCAGATCGTCGGAAACGGCGACGATGTCGAAGCGGTGCAAGACGCGCAGAATCGAGGTGACCGACCAGACGCTCAGGTCGTTGTCGGCCGAGAAACTGGGGATGTCTAGGGAGCCCTTAGCCTTGATCTCCTCAAGCAGGCCGAGTTCGAAACTAGCGGTGATGGCTGACGCCCCGATGGAGGCGTTGAAGATGCGGGTGGTTTCGTTGACCATGGCTAGGTTTATCGGCGATTCGGGTCGCCGAGGCATACTGGAACCGCTCTTACTATGCCCAGAAGAGCGGTAGAGCGGCGATTCGGGCGAGGCTAAAGCGGCTTTGCCCCCCCCCAGAATCTACCCCACCTGCCCGGATTCGCCATTCTCGTGGTCCGGAAGGGCCATGAACGCGGCAGGTGAGAAGGAAATACCCGCTGGGGCCCCTAGAGGGCAAGTTTCACCCCACTAGGGCCAATCTCAGCCCTGCAGGGGGGGATAGGTGCGAATCGGGCGAAGGGCGCACAGACGCGCCACTTCCGCCTCAGCCCTGGCCGCGGCTCCGGGATCGACCCGATATTCCTTGTCGCCGCTCTGCTCCAGGTGGCTCAGGACGTCGTGGATGACCTCCACGCAGTCGACCATGTCGCCAGGCTCCATCTCGCGGATCGCGAGGCCGTTGGTCCCCAGTCGAATCCCACTGGTCACAAACGGCGACTTCTTATCAAAGGGGATTCGGTTCTTGTTCACGACCAATCCGCAGTCCTCAAGAGCCTTCTCGGCGTTTACGCCAGTGATGCCCTTCTGCATCACATCCACAACGACGATATGGTTGTCCGTTCCGCCGGTGATCACCCGGTAGCCCTTGTCGACGAAAGCCGCCGCGAGTGCCTGGGAGAGGTCCACAATGCGGCGCGCCACGGCTTTGAACTCCTCACTCCCGACGAACCCCATGCCGCGTGCCTTGGCCGCGATGGAACTCTGATTGGGTGCGCCCTGGAAGTAGGGGAAGACACGGTTTTGAATCACCTGAGCCAGGGTCTTGTCTGGCTCATCATGGGCAGGCTGGTCGTGGTCCTTGCCTATCATGATCAAGCCCCCACGCCCGCCGAAGAGCTGCTTGTGGGTGCAGGTCGTGGTGAAGTGCGCGTGGTCGATGGGGTTGGAGTGGATGCCAGCAGCCACAAGGCCCGCGATGTGTGTGATGTCCGCCAAGACGTAAGCGCCAACCTCATCTGCAATCGCGCGGAACCGCGCCCAGTCGATCTCCCGCGCATAGGCGGTGGTGCCACAGATGATCAGCTTGGGCTTGTGCTCGATGGCCAGGGCGTGGGCCTGGTCGTAGTCGAGGCGTTCGTTGGAATCGAGCCCATAGCCCACGGCGTTGAATACCTGACCTGAGATGGAGGCCTTGCTGCCGTGGGTCAGGTGTCCACCGGAATCCAGGTCCATCCCGAGCAGCGTGTCCCCGGGCTTGAGCGTGCTGAACATCACGACCTCGTTGGCCGAGCTGGCCGTCATGGGCTGGACGTTGGCGAACTGAGCTCCAAAGACCGCCTTGACCCGGTCGATGGCCAGCTGCTCGATCTCGTCGATGTGGCGGCAACCGGCGTGGAAGCGACGGCCCGGATAGCCTTCGGCGGTCACGTTCATCGACGTCATGGCCTCGCAGATCAGGGCAGAGGGGTCGGCAATGCTCGACGAGGCCACCATGGTCAGAACGTTGGATTGACGGCGATACTCGTTCTCAAGGATCGTCGATAGTTCAGGATCAACCTGCTCCAACCGGTGAACGGCGGCCTCGACGAAACGGGCCAGATTGGACTTGGGTGAGGGTTCGGTCATGGGCTAAGCACCTAGGGGGCTGTGTCCTCTTCCATCAGAGCAGCTACTTCTTCGTCGGACAACTCGTCGATCGACTCAAGAATCGAGCAGACTTCTCCCGCGTCCACGCCCTCATCGACCCCCAGAGCGGTAATGCGCTCTGAGAGCTGCTCGATACTGGGATGCTGAAAGATGTCTGCGAGGGAGAGTTGAAAAGGGAAGACCTGATTGAGCCGGGTCTGGATCAGGACGGCCAGGAGCGAATGTCCGCCCAATTCGAAGAAGCTGTCGCGGACTCCAATCCTGTCAAATGAGAGCACCTCGACCCAGACGGCGGCCACCACCCTTTGCAGGGCACTCCGTGGTGCGGCGAAGTCTGCTTCCCCCTCGGGGCGCGAGGTATCCGGGGCAGGCAGCCGCTTGCGATCCACCTTGCCGTTGGGCGAGAGCGGCATCTCGTCCAGAGGCACGTAGAGGGGCGGGACCATGTACTCGGGGAGCTGGCCGCCAAGGGTCTCGCGCAGAGCGGGGCCCAGCTTGCGCGAGAGCTTGCCCAGCATGGGATTGTTCGCGAAGTCCCGCGCCTCAAGATCCGCTTCGACACCAAGGCCGGTTTCGTCGGGGAAGAGCAGGGCTTTGCCGTGGCCGGGGCGCGCGATCGCCACGTCAAAATCCCCTGAAGCCAGATCGGCTGCGAAGCGAACGTCTACGTCCAGCCCGAGGCTCTCGCCCAGTACCCAGAAATCCTCGGGGTTGCAGCCGGGCTCCTGCTCCCGCGCGAGGTCCAAGGCCGAGCGCAGGGCGGCCGCATCTTCCAGATCGCCGGGATCGGCGATCCGTGCCGCACAGCGGATCGCATCCAGCACGCGCGCATTGGGAACGGCGCGCAGACAAAGCAGCCCCTGCTCGCTGCCGGCCTCCAGGCGCTCGCGCAGGGAGTCGAGAGTGAGCCCCTCGGAGCGCCAGTCGAGCCAGGTCGCGTCTTCCGCAGCCATGGCCGAGGCATCCCCCACGTGCAGGGTCACGTCGTAGCGGAAGGCGTTCAGTTCGTTGGTGAAGGCACCGCGCTTGAGTTGGATCTGTACGCACCCGATCTTCGGCAGTCGGGTTTTGAGCCACGCGAAGAAGCACGGATCGATGACCAGTTCCTCTTCGTGGCGCAAGAGGCGCCGAATCCTGGAAGCGAGGGCTTCAATGGCCAGATCGTCGGCAGCCTGAAAGAGCTGGACCGAGCTCTGGTAGGCGTTCAGCATGGGTAGCCCGCGTACGTCTCCCAGGAAGATGGTCCCTCCCGGCACGACGGCCTCCAACGAGCCCTCAATGACCTCCATCAGGTAGTCCATGCTCGGGAAGTCGAGGATGATCGAATTGAGTACGACGCAGTCCAGGCTGTTCGGCTCCACTCCCTCGAAGTCATCCGCCCACCGCCGGGCGAGCTCCACCTGGGGCAGGCCCAGGGGCTCCCGGTGTCGAGCCACGTAGTCGAGCGCCACCTTGGAAAAATCCGTGCCCACGTAGCGCTCGCAGGAGGGGGCTATGCGGAACAACAAGAGCCCCATGCCGCAGCCGATCTCCAGCACGCGCTTGGGATCGCCTCGCTGGATGCGCTCCACCGTCTGCTCCACCCAGTTGCGCATCTGCTCGGGAGGCAGCGCCGAGTTGGTGTAGGACGAATCCCAACTGACGATGTTGAAGGTCGGATCTTCGAGTTCAACGTTGGCCTGGGCCGTATAGGCGTGGTCGTAGACGGCTTCCCACTGTTCGACCTGCTCCGATCCCAGATCTCCGGCGTCCTCTTCAGGCCCTTGCCATTCAGGGTCCTGAACCACGTAGGCCACGAGTACCTTCTCGCCCGCGCCGTCCTCTCGGGTCACGACCACCCCTTCGCGAACGGCGGGGTGAGCATTCAAGCGCGCCTCGATCTCGCCCAACTCAATGCGATAGCCACGGATCTTGACCTGGTTGTCCACGCGACCAATCAGCTCCAGGTTGCCGTCTTCCATCCAGCGCGCCAGATCACCGGTGCGGTACATGCGATGCTCAGCACCTTCGATGAAGGGGTTGTCCAGGAACCGCTCGGCCGTCAGCTCGGGCCGCTCGAAGTACCCTCGCCCCACGCCAATGCCGCCCAGGTACAGCTCGCCTGGAACGCCCACGGGCAGGGGATTCAGGTTCGCGTCCAGCACGTAGGCCAGTTGATTGGCCATGGGCTCTCCGTAGGGGATGCTCGTCCAGGCCGGATCCACCTCCAGCACCTCGAAGATCGTGCTGTCCATGGAGCACTCCGTCGCGCCTCCCATACTGATCACCTGCACCTCGTTGACCAGGGCGCGCAAACGATCGGGAAGGCTTACCGGGATCCAGTCTCCACCGAGCAGAACCAGGCGCAGGCTCTGGGGCGTGCGCTCGGGGTGAACTTCCAGGTAGTCCACGAGCATCTTCAGCATGGCGGGCGCGGTGTGCCAGATAGTGACCTGCCTCTGGCTCATCAACTCCGCCCAGTGAGCCGGATCCTGCAAGCGATCGGGCTGGGGCAGGA
>LWDU01032027.1_pt1 | contig 57468 bp, 60 predicted proteins | sample 727161 | NCBI WGS metagenome assembly LWDU01 (sample SAMN04566230, study PRJNA314399) | hydrothermal vent metagenome | isolation source: deep sea hydrothermal plume seawater | place: Mexico: Gulf of California, Guaymas Basin | collected 2004-07-11
TCGATAACCATGGCGCTGTTGAGATTAGGTGCATAGGCGCCGTTGAGATTTCCGTGGAACCAAGAATTGGTGGGCTCTCCACTATTGGTCATGTTGAGGGCATCGATGAACCAGCCTGGTCTTTCTTGACTTTGTACACTGATATTAAGATCGAAGCGGAATGAAATAGTTGTAGAGTTTTTTAGGGAACCAATCCCTAATTTGTCATCGATGGGGATGTCAATTGCACTCCAGTTACTATCATTTCTACCTACGAATGAAGTAAGTTCCTGCCATTGGCCTGTGTCGAGTTGTGCGTATATTGTTGCTACGTCGGTGTTATCGACATTCAACCAATGCTGCAAGTGAAGACTTAGGTTATTGACAACTTAACAAGGAGAGATTGCTACCTGCCGCTAATCCACCTGCTGTTGTTGCAGCAGCCAGCAATTGCCCTTCTGGAACGCTGCTTGGCATTGAGCCGTTGGCTGGGTCAAGGTTGATATTGCTGACGAACCAAGTTTCGGACGAGAATCCTGTGAATTGTAATGCCAATGATTCGAGGTCATCGACCCAGCCAACGTCGCTATCTGGAGCGAGGCTGAGGCTATTTCCAAAATGAGATAGCGAAGTTGCATCGATGCCCCCTAAGTTCAGGCTGTGATTAACCACCCCAGCCTCAAACCATGTTCCATTCCCCCCATCCATCTCCCAATTATCGCTAACATTCATCCAACCATTGCTTAAGGTAGCATTTGCAGGAATTGTAAAAGCACTACTGCTGACATTGATACTGTTGCCATCTGTGGTTGAATTTGCACCAATCGGGTCAAGCCCATTGTAATTTGAGCGATAAGAAGAGACGCTAGCAAATGGAAATGCTGTAGAGAGCAATAACAGCAAAACAAGCCCGATGGCTCGGCCAGCAAGTCTCCTTTGCATCGTTATTCCCACTAGGTGGGGTTGCATCTGATGTATTGAAGGCTTTTAATCCATGATTGGCTTACACTGCCATCTATGCGAGCATTGAAGAGATGCCCGCGATGGACAGGGAGTGGACCCCATGGTGGATGACACAGATAAGACCCTCCGTCTCGATTCGAGCAAGGCAAAGTCGATTGAAGAGGAGTTGTACGCAACCCTACGCCAACAAGTCGAACGTCTACATCCTGTGCAATTACCGATGTCTGATTTTTGGCAAAGCAGCGGGGCATTGCTTGACCATATCGAAGGGGAATTGAATAACGCTGTCAAAAATGAAGGCCACACCTTGCGCTCTCATACAGCAAGCCGAAGACAAGCAAATGTCAGGAGAGTTATGACTGAACTTGCTCGAAAACGCCTTGTCTCCATGCTTAATCATGCTGTCTCCTCAACATTAGGCCCAGAAGGGGAGACTAGTTCTGCAATTCCGGCACTTGATTGGAATAAGCATGATCCGGCCGAACAGAAATTTCACAATCAATGTATTAGACTAGTTGAATCATTCATGGCTGATGTAAATTGGTCGGAAATGCAGAAAGGCGCTGGAGTCACTCATTCAATTCCTAAACTACCGAGTGGAACACAACAATTGGATGCCTTTGTTGAGAAACCAGGCGGCCTAACTGGCCGAGGTCCTCCACCGATAGAAATATTGATGGCTGAAGAAAAAGAAATTGAGATTCAAGAAATGGATGAAGAAGACAGAATATCCCAGATGGAAGCATATCCTGAAATGATGGAAATGGCAAATCAACAAACGATTGAAGAAAATATCGAGGATGTTATTGAAGAAAAACTAGTTCCTTCTGCACCGAGTAAATCAATGACGCTTGATGACTTAATTCAAACGGGGCCGAATAAAGTTAGCCCGAGTGAAGAAAAAGTAGTATTGCAAGAAGAAGATGTTCCACAAACTATTGAGTTACTTCGAATTAGAATAATCGAATCATCCGATGAGCCGATAATGACAAGTGATGGAGAATTAAGTCTTGAAGTAGGTGATGTTCACCAATTAGACCAAGTTATGGCTAACTATCTCATCAATAGCGGTGTCGCAGAATCTGCACCACTATGAAATATATTGGAATTATTTCCAATCGCCTAGTTAGCATGACGAAGAGATAACTCGATACTGACTGTATCAGGGATTGGAATACTTGCAACCTTGCGCAGAGCAGTCTCATCCTTTCCAGTACTGAGTTTCATCTCAAGAAGACGCTTGTGAACTCGCATCTCCCAATGGTCGAAAGTCTCGCAACCTTCTCCATCTGGACTCTTACGACATGGAACAACCAGTCTACGAGTTGGTAATGGAATTGGGCCACGAAGGTCAATTCCACCTTGGTCGCAAATGGCCTTGATTTGGTCACAAACAAAGTCGACATCGCGGTGATTTTCACCTGTTAGTTTGATTATTGTAACGCCTGCCATTCAGATTCGCCCCTTTCATTCTCCCACTATCATGCTAGACCGATTCACTTTTTCTCGATCTTTATGCAGACGCCAGCAGCGACGGTCTTACCCATGTCGCGGATAGCGAAGCGGGACAACTCCGGGAAGATGTCCATCTGTTCGATTGCCATTGGCTTGGTTGGTTGGAAACGAATTAAACATGCGTCGCCAGTCTTGAGGAAGGAGGGGTTGGCTTCCTTACCTGCTTTGTTAGTCTTCTCAAGTAGCTCTAGGAATTTGACTGCTACCTGAGCGGTGTGAGCGTGGAATACTGGGGAGTATCCAACTGAAACTGCCTTAGGGATATCCATCAACTGGATTTGGCCGATGAAGGACTCATCGTGGCGAACGAACATTGGCTCGTTATCGCCGTATCCTGCAACATCGCCACGGCGGATATCGGTTGCTGCCAGTCCACGTACGTTGAATCCAACGTTGTCTCCAGGCTCTGCCTTTGCGACGTTTGTATGGTGCATCTCAATAGACTTGACTTCAGCACTCTGTTGACTTGGGTTGAAGACAACTGTCTTTCCAGCATGGAGGACACCTGTCTCAATCTTGCCGACTGGTACTGTTCCTATTCCGCTGATTTTGTAGACATCCTGAATTGGCAAGCGAAGAGGCTTGTCAAGAGGCTTTGGTGGCATTTGTACCTTGTCGATTGCTTGAAAAAGAGTTGGTCCGCTGTACCAAGGTGTCTTGTCTGACTTGTTGTAGACGTTGTCTCCTAGGAGAGATGAACCTGGAATCATCGGTATGTTTGTTGGGTCGAATCCTGCCATCTTCAATAGGTTGCTCACTTCATCGCAAGTCTTCTTGTACTTCTCTTCTGCCCAGTCAACACTGGAAATATCCATCTTGTTGACTTGAACGATAAGTTCCTTGACACCGAGGACACGAGCTAAGAAAGCGTGTTCCTTGGTTTGGGCGTTAACTCCGTCGTTTGCGGCACATAGTAGAACTGCTGCATCTGCTTGACTAGCGCCAGTAATCATGTTCTTGACGAAATCTCGGTGGCCAGGAGCATCGATGATGGTCCAATAATAACTTGGAGTAAAGAATTCCTTGTGTGCAACGTCGATTGTGATTCCGCGCTCGCGCTCTTCTTTCAATCCATCCATTACGTATGCAAGACCGAATCCTGCCTTTCCTTGCTCTACAGCTAACTTTTCGTTCTTCTCGACAACGTGTTCTTCGATATGCCCAGTATCTAGTAGCAGGCGTCCTACGGTCGTCGACTTTCCATGGTCAACGTGACCGATGAAAACGATATTCAAATGCGGCTTGCTCTTATCTTCCCACTGAGAACCCATGTAATTCACTCCTTGGTTGCGACCAGCCGACCGGACCTCCCTTTATGAAGACCGCGACGCGGTAATTGAGACCTATTGGCCGAGACAGTATTGACCCGAAGGCATAATTCCTTAGAACCTCCACTCTCACGGGGCTATTGATGCCGGCAGATGGCTTTACCCGAATTGGTGGTGGTGGCGGCTTTTGGGGTGACCAAGTTTTTGCTCCAATCGACCTTTTAGTAGGCGAGGAACTCGATTATCTGACTATGGACTACCTCGCAGAAGTGACTATGTCCATAATGGCGAAACAGAAAGCAAGGGATGAAAATAAAGGTTGGGCAACCGACCTGATGGACTGGTTGAGAGCCGGTGGTATCTCTTTACTATTTGAGAAAAGAACTCGTTTGGTAACTAACGCCGGAGGGGCAAATCCCCTTGCTTGTGCAAAAGCGGTACTGGCATTGGCCTGTGAAATTGGCTGGAATGATTGTAGAATTGCCATGGTTAACGGAGACGATGTCTTACCATTAGTTGAGGATGTCCTTTCAGGTGGTAGTCTTGTTGACCATATGGGTACTGGCCAACCTCTTTCAGAAGTTGCAGTGGATTTAGTTTCTGCAAATGCATATGTCGGTTCGGGGGCTATTGCCCGTGCCCTTGAGAATGGGGCTGATATCGTAATAACTGGAAGAGTGGCTGATGCCAGTCTAATCGTTGGTAGCATGTTACATTCAGAAGGCTGGGCAAAACATGCATTGGCAGAAGGAATGGAAATTTTCACTCCAGTCTCGGAATGGGCACCAAAGGGTGTCAAGAAACCTCTGGATGTATTAGCAGGTTGGACATTAGCAGGACATCTCATTGAATGTGGTGCCCAAGTTAGCGGTGGAAATTCCAGTGATTGGGAAATAATACCTGATCTTGCAGAACTCGGTTATCCGATTGCAGAAATAAATAGTGATGGGCGTTGTATTATCACCAAATCCGAGGGTACCGGAGGCAGGGTTAGCCGAAGAACGGTGGCTGAACAAATGCTCTATGAAATTGGCGACCCACGGGCCTACATGACGCCCGATGTAGTTGTCGACTTATCCAATACTACTCTAAAAGAAGTCTCAAAAGACCGAGTTTTGGTCTCTAAAACCAAAGGTAAACCGGCACCCCCAACTCTCAAAGTCTCTGCAAGCCATAGAGACGGGTGGTTCGCTGCTTCCGACTTAGTCATCCCTGGACCTGATGCCGTGAGTAGAGCAGAAAAGGCCGATTCAATTCTTAGAGACAGGTTATCTGACCTTAGCGGTCTTGAAATTTATACGGAATATTTCGGAGCCGGAGCATCCTTGCCAATTGGGCTCGCTCACCTAAAGAAAGACCCTACCGAAATTCTCATTCGATGGGCTGCAAAAAGCCCAATGCGTTCAGAAATAATCGAATTCACTAGGGCAATAGCACCACTGGTTCTGACGGGGCCTGCTGGTGTTGCTGGATATTCTGCGAGAATGAGGCCGCGTGAACAGTTGCGTTTCTTCCCATTCTTATTAGAACGAGAATTGGTAGAATTGAGAGTTACTATAACAATGATGCAAACTCTGAGAACCCGCCTACAAGAGATGGACCCATTAATCGATACGGTGCTAACTAGAATTCAGAAGATTGCTGATGGGGAGCCCGAAGGATTGTGGCGACGCAGAGTGGCGCGCCGAGTTATGAAGAGACTCCAGAAGCCGACTACTACTGGTAAGTGAGGTATTCTCATGGTTCTTGAGAGGGTAAAATTATCGACAATTGCTCATGGCAGAAGTGGCGACAAGGGCGATATGGTGAATATTGCATTGATTGCTCATCGAAAAGAATGGATGCAATTTCTAGTTGACTGCGTTACTCCTGAATGGTTAGCGGAAATATTTGCTGATATGGTCGAGGGCCATATTGAGGTTTACCCTGTTCCGGGAGTTGGTGGAATCAATTGTTTGTTACATGGAGCCTTGCAGGGTGGTGGAACAATCGCTCTGCGAAAAGATGCCCAAGGCAAAATGATGGGCCAAGTTTTGTTACAAGCAGATATCGAAATCGATGGAAAACTAGCTCGAAAGTTGAAAGTTCCTTTGGGATGAAGTTTCACTTGTACTGAATTTCTATCGACAATGAGACATCGTCTGCATCTGTTGCTTTGCCATTAATAATCTTGATTTCCCAATCCCCATCCTCATAAGAATCGATAACATAGGAAGTCGCTTGTAGAGTTACACACTGATAATCTTCGCCAGCATTACAACCTTGTCCCCTTTCCATGGCCGTAGTGTTGACTACCTCCTCTCCAGTTTCATTGAACATGTGGATATCCAATACATTATCACCCGAACCGACAACCCAATCATCATCTTTTGTTGGATAGATTAGTAAAATATCTACCCTCTTGATTTTGTTATTTGTATCTCGGTCATAATGGAGAGTTGTCTCAAAAACCAATTCACCGTTATCAGTTTGGTTTCCGTTAACATGTAATTCATCCCAATCCCCCTTGTATTGTACATGAACCATTACTTGTTGTTGGGCAGAATGCCCTTCGTTATTGCTAACAGTCAATTGAACTTCATATTCACCGATATCGACATCTTTCCATTCATAGGTCTCCCCTTCTGCATCGGCATCATCATCTTCTATGCCATTACCATCACTGTCGATATTCGTGTTAAGGTCCCATACCCAATCCGTCATGTAGTGATTAGTACTACCTGGGTCGCTTGCACTGCCATCAAGATTCACAGTTGTAGTAACTCTAGTATTTCGGTCACTAGAGGATTTCTCTGGTTGACAGATGTAAATAAGATAAAAATTACCACTAGAGGCTTCATTACCTTGACAATCTGAATCTGGATTTTCTGAACCTGCATCTGCAGATGGAAGAACTGCAGTTTTGGCGAGGATGATTATTTCCTTGGTTGAACTCGCTTCTCCAAGTCCATCAGTTACAGTTAGAATAACTTGGTAGGTTCCTTCACTTGCATAAGATGTTGTTGCTTCTTGCCCAGATGCATCATTACTCTCATCTCCATTGAAGTCCCAACGGTAAGTTAGGGAGCCATCTTGAGGGAGTGAGGCACTACCGTTGAAGGTGACATCTGAACCTGCTTGAATTGAAGTCGTTGGGGTCCAGTTGAAAATTGCCTCAAGGTCTGAACCAGATTCAGGTGAGTCATCTGAAAAGATGCAGCCAGATAATGCTGAACTAAACATCAACAAAGAAAAAAGGGTCGCAAGTAGGCCTGAATAGGTCTTCATCAAGCCTACGTCACGGCTCGTCTGCCATCAAGTGTTCGCCCATAAGCATGGGTAAATGGCTTCATTCAAACCTTTTCCGAATTAGCAGCCCAGCACCTAAAATACTGATAATGGTCAGGAATGGGGAGGCCCAAGGCATCTCCAAATCCATTTTTTGGGCTATTTGGTCATTTGCATTTGCTAAACCAAATTCATAATCCCTCAATTGGTTATAGTCTCCATTGTCTTCACATTCCATTCTTATTGTATCACCATATGAAATTTCAAGCATAGGTTCTGTATCATTATAGAAAAAGGTGCAGTTTGAAGGGCTATCTCCTTCCACAGATATACTAATTCCTGAAGAGTCCAGTGCTCCAGTCGCTGATACTTTAGACACTAAAATCATTATATCATTATCCTCAGCATCAGTTTCTTCAGAATATAATACGATTTGAGCACCTTCTAATTTGTATGTTGCATTGAATTGGGGTTCAATTGTCATCGTTCTATGAGTATAATTTGACCAAAGGTCTTCATCTAAATTGAGAGCAAATGACCCAGAGGTAGCAGAGTCTACCCATGAGGGCTTGCTGAGTTTTTCATTGGTGATTGTCATCAATAATTTCATGCCAGTATCATTAGTTGCTTTTCCTCCAATAAGGTTATCCTCGGCATCAAAGAACCAAGAAATCGACATTCTCGCTCCATCTACATCTTGTTCCATGCTAACCTTCACGGCTCGCTCACCATCTTCATTGGGAAACCTTTCTGAGGAGGAAGTGAAATCTAAGTCCTCTCCATTCTCTAAAGATATAGCAGCCATATGATGTAAGAAACAATAGGCGAGTGATTCGGTTCCCATGGCATCGCTATCAGTTAGCAATACTGTTGCAGGCTCGTCGTCCATGCTGTCAAATACAGTCCGTTGACTTTCACCCATCGAACGCATAGCAAATTCCTCTTGTGATAACCAGAAGTCACCGTTTACAGGGATTGGGAATCCACCGGTTCGAATCGTCATATCAGTTTCAATTAGGGCTGCATCACGGCTGGCTGACATTTTTGTATTCAAGTCTATATCCATCTCTCCAAGCATTTCATCGTTTGTTGAAATTTCTAATTCCACTCGGCAACTCCAGCCATCAGTTTCTCCACTTACAACCTGTTCTTGGGTTAGAGTGTCGCCAACACTACTAACGAATTTATCTTCTGTATAAGGGTCTGGATCAAGCCATGGATCAATTACGAACTCATAACTGGCAAACCCTACTCCTGCTAGCAATAGGCTACCTACGAGTCCGATTACAGCAAGGCGCAAGGTGGCTTTTCCCCCACCAGCACCACTCGCATCAGGTGCTAAAGGAAGTGGTGTGGAATCAAGACCGGATGCAAAAGGGTCAGGTTGAGCCATAAACGCGGGTTGTTGTAAAACAGGTTGTTGTACAACCGAAGCAACAGCCGCTTGGGGCTGTGCTACAACCCATTGATAGCCGTCCCACATGTAGTTTCCATCTGGTGAAAGTTCTCCTACCATGGCTGTCGGTCTTCGCCTTTTTATTTGAAACTATTTTCAACTTAGAATGAAAAAAGATTGGCTTGCCGGTTACCTTTCATCAACTCATCTGCACTCCAGCCAAAGGCCTCACAAACCCTTCCAAAAGCGGTTGCCAATCTCTGCGCATAGAATATCGCATCGTAGGATTCGATTCCCCCATTTTCTTCAGCCTCATTCCAAGGCTCTACTTTCATTGGTCGGTTACTTGCATCGACTACAACAAAGGCAATTTTCATACCTGGAGTGAAAGGTAAATTTCTCTCTATTCGTTTCTGAGCCGCCCTTACTTGGGCTTGGCCTTGGGGATTTGCGTAGTCCTTACTGAAATCTACGCTGCCATCTTTGGCTATTTTACCCTTACACATCTTCGATATAATCAGTTGTTCAACCGGAACTTCAGCATTCTTAACCTGCTTTATTCGGTCACGAGCCAACTGAATTGCGCCGCTTTCATCGCCTCCTAAAACCAACTCAAATATTCGTTGCATTCCTGAAGTTAAAGAACTGAATGAATCAGTTCTCTGAGTTTCATAGCCTTTGATCATCAAATCATCATGCGGCCAAACCACTCTGCCAACATATCTTTTCTTTGCCCCATGAGAAAAAAAGGCCGACATTCCAGTTTCAAATTCTAGAACTGCAGAGTCTTCACTGAATCGTTCTGCAGTTTCTTGGCCAAATTGTATCATTGCCGCCATCGCTTCATCCCATGCTTGTTGCTCATCTGAACCTTCATCAGGTGGTGAAGTCGGAGGTTTGCCTTTGACAGGTACTGAAACAAATATTGAATCGGTGTCTGAATAAACAACATGATTTCCCTCGTCCTCTAGACGTTGAATTATCGCTTTGATATTCCTTCTTGCCCAAGCGGTGATTGATGAACCTAAGTCACGATGGGTAAAACGATAGAATGCTGAAGCAAATACTCCGTAAAAAGTATTCATCATTATCTTCACAGCATATTGCATTTGGTCGTGAAAAGATATCGATTCTTGATTTTCATTTTCCCTTGCAATAGCCATCGCAGTTTTGTGGTATTCACGCTTCGACATCAAATCCTCCAATAAGTGGGGAACAAGTCCTAGTCGTGATTCTTTGTTTCGAAATTTGGCACCTGTTGGCGATTCATGGACAATTTCCCCTTCTTCGGGTTGTTGGGGGTGAGATGGGTCGATACGGGTTGTATGACACACATTGTTGGCTATCATAATCGAAGGATACATCGACTTGAAATCAAGTACTGCAATCCATGGATGCATTCCTGCCTTCACATCATGAACATATCCACCGGTGATTTGCCCTTCTTTACGGGCGGCACTACCTGTCAAAGGAACTGCCACTTTCCATTTATCTGCTAAACGAATAACCAGACTGTCAAGTAATTGGCTAGTAGTACCATTTGCTGCGGTTTCGAATGAAACTTTGGCGACTGCGGCTACTGCTTCCTTGCGGCGAGTGGCTTGAACGGCTCGTAAGATTTCAAGAGGTAAGGATGCATCTCGAGCGCAATATTCCAAAACTACATCTGGGCGACTAGCCCATTCTTCATCCATCTTAGATGCATCAACATCCATTTTCCGTAAATCTTCGCGCTCTGGGAAGAGTAATTCTGAAACAAATTTCAAAGTCTCCCGTTTAGGTTTCAATGCCATTCTTGCCTGCCACCATGCATCCATGACAACTCGGCCTGAAAGGTTCCAAGCTCGAGTATTGGCGCGTTTCGGAAATAATCCACTTCGGCTTCTTTTGGCTTCTTCGGGAATTGATGCTGTCCTTCCCCAACCAAATAATTTCATTTGACCTTCAACATCGCTTTTTGATGTGGATTCATTCATCCTTTCCTGTATTCTTGGTAAGTCAAAATTATCGATATTATAACCGGTAATTATGTCAGGGTCACTTTGCTTAACGAGAAGAGTCAAGTCTCTCATTATCTCCTTTTCATCACCCGTGAAAGTGTGGATGTCTTGTTGAGATGCGCCCCCTTCTACGCGTAGGGTTTCAATTGCAACTGCTGCACATAATATTCTATTATTCTCAATACTAGTTTCCAAATCAAATGAAAATATGACAAAGGGGGCTTGAAATGCCTCGATTGAATTTAATTCGCTTCTATGGCAAGAAAGGATCAGGTCAACTGGCGCAGTACCTACACCTCCGGCTGAACGTATCAGAGAATCATCACCTTCTATTTCTTGAGACTGAAGAATATCAGCCTCGATATGAATGTGTGGTCCAAGGTCTTCATCGAAGAAAATACGGTTACCGAAGGGAATATCAGCACTGGAAAGAGTCCATCCGTCATCCAATTTTTCACGCAGTCTAGGGATAACAAATGGTTGTTCAACCTCGACCCACCAATGTGGTTTTTCTCCAAGGTCGGTCCACTTTACTACTGGCGCACATACTTTCACTACACCTTGATGTTTTGATACACGGTTCAGTCGGTGTTCAATGTCCTCAGGCAGGATAGTGGGGTCTTTACAAAGTCCCCTTTGAGAAATTTCGATACCTGGTCGAAAACCCTTGACTAAGGCAATTACTGACTTTCCACAACGGGAACGGCCGGCGATTTCAATTACCGTTTCAGGGCTCTCAGAATCAATTTGATTCCAACGAGATGTGAGAATTGCCAAGTCGCCACTCCACCGTCCTTGGATACCCATATCGATAACTATTCAGGCTAATGGAATTGAACTTTCCTCGCTTTTCTCCAATAATGCTGATGAAAGGATTGAAAGGTAAATCGCCATCCAAGCGTGCCGTTGGTAATCTGTTGGCCAGCGACGGATTTCTGGAGTGTGAAAATATGCCTGAGAATGCTAACATTGACTGGGACTCTCTGACTTTTTCGATGACAAAGACAGATTTCATGTATGTCGCGGAATGCCAACTTGGTCAACCTTGGCAAGTAGGGAATATGCAGCCCTATGGTAAATTAGAAATCGACCCTGCCGCTGGAGTTCTCAATTACGGGCAAGGGATTTTCGAGGGCATGAAAGCTCACCGCAGCGTTGAAGGAAATGTGGTTTTGTTCCGCCCTGATGAAAATGCACGCAGATTCCAACGTGGCGCTGCAAGATTGGGGATGCCGCCTGTTCCGGAATCAATGTTCATAGATGCTGTCGAACAAGTTGTCGCCGCTAATTCTCACTTCATTCCACCATCTGGCCGTGGTGCCCTTTACATCCGCCCAGTTCTTTGGGGAACTGGCCCAATCATGGGAGTTGCACCTGCGCCTTCCTACACCTTCTGTGTCTTCGTTACTCCAGTTGGCCCCTATTTCAAAGGTGGATTATCCTGCATTGACCTAGTGATTTCTGATGAATACCATCGCGCTGCCCCAGGTGGCTCTGGTGGAGTAAAAGCGATTGGAAACTATGCGCCAGGAATGATGCCATCCAAAAATGCAAAGAAAAGGGGCTTCGCTGAGGTCATTTACCTCGACGCAGTTAAACACGAATTAATCGAAGAAGTTGGAGCGGCTAATTTCTTCTGTGTAAAAAATAAGAAAATTTACACTCCTGAACTAACCGGAACAATTCTGCCAGGGATTACAAGGGATTCAATCATTCAACTCGCTAAACACAAAGGATACGAAGTTGTGGAGGGGGAAGTCCACGCAAATTTTGCCATGCAGGCTGATGAGGCATTTTGCTGTGGTACCGCTGCTGTCATTTCACCTATTGGCTCCATCACTCAAGGAGACAAGGAAAAGGTCTACCTTAACCGTGAAATTGGACCATTAACGAGGGAATTATATGATTCTTTAACTGCTATTCAAAGTCAAAAAGAAGAGGATGTGTTTTCATGGTTGCACAAGGTTCCTCTTGAGGTGCCGCTGAACTTGGCTTGATTACTTCTTCCACTTTTTACGACCGCTACTCTGTCGATTCTTTTGGGCTCTTGCTGCTGCTTGTCGGGCTGCTCCTGAAGTTTTTCTTTGGGCTCTTGCGCGTTTGTCGCCGATTTTGGGGCCCCTCTTGTTTGCTGCTGCTTCCTCATCCTTGCGGGCTTGATTTAATTCTCGCCAACGATATCCGATAATCTGTAGAATCTCCTCTTTCTTTGCTGTACCTAAATCTGATTCAGCAGCAGATTTAGAAATCCACAATCTGCCTTCCTTGCTCCATGGTCGACTAGGGTGGGAAACTCCTTCCTCACGTTTCATTTTCTTGACACCAGATTGACGTGCCGCCCATGAAAGCCCCTCAAGGTCTGGTTTGGCAACCGAGCAATCTTTTCCAACTCTCCTGCCTTCTCTCCGCGAAGCCCGATTATCAAAATAACCAGGCCAAATGACGATGCGGTCAGGGTTGTGAGACATGTTGCTTCACCTGATGCCAATATGGCATCCGCCTTCAATGCGACGATGTGTGCAGTTCAGAGAAGAACGCCGTTGATGACACCATCATGACCTGGGCGGCTAGTGATTCTAACTTGGCCCATGTCGGTATCGACTACTGCACTCTTTGTGAGGATATTTCTTCGAACGTAGTTAGGGTCGGATGGACTCTCTACAACAGTCTTAATTGTGGCGACCTTGGTCTTGCCAGTTTTTGGATCGTTTACGCTAACTTTGTCTGCAGAAAGGACACGAACAAGATTGTTACCACCGGTTTTGCGGTAGATCTTCCTCTTTACTTCTCCAATCAGAGCGAATTGCTTCTCGCTGCTGATTTCTGTTCTTCGCTTGCTACGAGCCTGAACTCTGCGGCCGCCTGTGGGCTTTCTGCGTGAGATACCATGCCATTGTGCCATGTTGAAACCTTCTCGGGGTGCGCCGACTCGCCATTCCTATTTCAATGATGAGGGCGCGCTGAAGTGAACCCTGAGGCTACTTTTCACCTCTCCATCTGGATTGGTTAGAGTGGCTTCAGCCAAGTCACCATCATTCAACCAACCCACTCCTTTTGGAGTGCCAGTGAAAATTAAGTCCCCATTCCTTAGGGGTGCCCACTCGGATAGAGAAGCGAGTAAATCAAGGGGACTGTGCAGCATTGTTGAGGTGTCTGCAGTGGTACGAGACTCACCATTAACAGTTAATTCTAGTCTCCAACCATGATCTAATGAAGGTAAATCTTCAACCTTAATTGGCAGCCAATTTCCTACCACCGCTGAGCCCTTGAAGGACTTTGCACGAGTCCATGGAAGGCCTCCTTCTTTGGCTTTACTTTGGATGATGCGGTCAGTTAAATCTAGGCCCACACAAATTTCTTCGATTGCAGGGTCTATCCCTCCTCCGATTCGCAAAACTAACTCAACTTCATGTTGGATTCTATTATTACCTGATAATTCAATCGTTGCAGGGTTATGTTCTGGTGATTCAACCATAGAGCCTGGTGGTTTGAGAAAGAATATCGGTTCTGCAGGTGGTTCTGTCCCCATTTCTTCAGCATGTGCTGCATAAGTTCGTATTGCACACCAAGATGAACCCAAATTTATTCCTCCGTCAATTGCACAACGGTTTCCCATGCTTCACGAATATGCGGTATAGTGATGCTACCACCAACTACCATTGCAATATTCAGCGCATCGAGTATTTCTGCAGGAGATAATCCTACTTCAACACAATTTTCGGCATGAAAAGTAATACATTCGTTACAACGAAGAACTGTTGATGCTACCAAACCAAGTAATTCCTTGGTAGGCTTATCCAATGCACCTTCTCGAAAAGCCCCCGCATCCAAGGCGAGGAAACGCTTGATGCCCAAATGTTCAGCATCTACGAGTAAATCCATTCTTCTGCTTCGGTCTTCGTGGAATTGGTGTAGGTCCATCAATATCTTGCACTAAAGAACCATATTTTATTGCACCCCATCTCTGATTTCAGAATGGGCACACTCATCAACATTGAACTACGCCCCCTAATTGATGGCAAAAGATTGGCAGGTGCGAAAACGCCGACCCGTACGACGCAAACAGGTGGCGCCACTGCTCAGCGCGCTTGAGAAAAATCTTGGGATTGACTTCAATCTCGATGGTGCTTTCCTTGAAATGGCCGAATACGGACCATGGAACTTGATGATTGTCGACAAAGAACCGCATGCGGTAGAAGTTCTAGATGATGATGGCAATAAAGTGGCAGCACTGACATTGCGTGGTTTACTTGCAAATAATTCTGAAAAGTCATGGCTAGAAGTCGACAGAGGAGCAATCCCCTTCTTGATGAATGGGGCCGATTGTATGGCAGCAGGCATTCACGCCGCAGATGCTGCTGTAGAGTCGGGGGATTTGGTCTGGATTCGCGACCAAGAGCACAAGCGACCATTGGCATTAGGTTGGGCTTGTATGGATGCGGCGGAAATGATCTCTGCAACAAAAGGAAAAGCAGTTCGAACCCTTCATTGGGTAGGTGATGAATTGTGGAGTATGGAGTTTTAACACTCCACCTAAAAACAATACTAGAAAGGGTGTGCTTCATATGGAGAACCATTTTGGAATTATCATGGCTCGCCTAATCACCTTGCTTTGCTTGCTGATGCTAATTGGAACATTTATTCCTTCAGTCGCCGCGGTGAAAGGAGGAGAAGATATCGAAGTTGACGTCAACAATTCTCCAATGATGTGGATTGAGCATTCAACTAACCTCTCCGATGAAATGGATTGGGAAATTACAGTGAAATTAAATTCAAATGCCTCTGATAACGGTACCACAGTTAAAATTCTTAGGCAAATGTGCACTAATGAGGGAGTTTGCTTTCCTCCAGAATTTGTTAATGTTTCAAGTTCAGATGGAAATTCCTCTTGGGCTTCATCATGGCAAACCATCGATGACCACGCGTATGTTAACTGGAAAGTTACTCTGAACTACACAGATGGTGAAGAAGAAACTTGGCCAAAAAGTGGTGAATATGCTAAGGCTTGGTCAGATTGTTGGTATGATATTAACAATGATATCTGGGGGGGAGAAGGTTGTGAAGCCGTTGTAGTTCCACTTGACCGAGATGGTAATGATGATGGTCTTCCAAGCATTAGTTTCCTCGCAACCATGGCGATGATGGCGGTTGCAGCTCGTAAACTACATTCAGAGTAAAACAAACTCTGCCAAACGGTTAAGCAATCGCCTAACTTCAATTCCCCAAGAATTGATTACTACTGAAGCAGTCAATCTATCCGCAGATAACTTACCTTTGGAAAATCCAGGTAATTGTAAATCTGATGGCACCAGTGGCAAGACCTCTGAATTCTTCATCTCTAAAAGAACGCCTTCCTTTTTTTTACTCAAACTCAAACCTTTAATTTCTCCTGCAAGATGACGATTCATCGCCGCAAGCAATTCTTCTACATCATCACTTCCGGTTGAAGGAGTAATACCTTCCAAGTGCTCTTCTGCTGCATCTCCATAGGCAGAAAGAAAGGGCAAGTCAACATCGTTATCCTCAAGCAATTCATCAAGCCCGCGGCCTAATTTCCTACCCATTCAATCACTGCTCCAGACATGACTCCAACCTAGGATTTGACCATCAGTAGCATCGGCGGCGAAAGTGAAAGTGTGAGACCAGTCTCCTTCATCCCAACTACGAATTCCATCAATTGTTGTCCTGCCTGCATCATTAACTGGAAGGAAGTCCAATGAATCAGGAAGGTCAAAACCGGTTGTTGCAACTAAAATTCCTAATTTTAGATCAGAGTGCCATTGGCCATTCTTAGCTGCTAATCCATCTGAACCGCTAAACTTTGGGAAAAATCCCCCGTCAAGCCATCTATTAGACTCCATCCAAGTGATTGACGGAGATTCCGGTATTGCATTTCTATTATGTGTTGGCGCATCATCATGCATGCCTTCGGAAATTATAGTACATGTCTCCGATGAAGCAGTTGTTCCTGAAACATCGATTGTTATCCAGCCACTTAAATCATCATTTGCTAACCAACTCATATTCCAAGTTGTTTTGCTAGAATCAGCGCGGTTATCTTGGGCTCGCCAAATATAGGCTTGGTAGTCTCTCAATGCATCTCTGGCTGGAGTGTTAAAAACATCAATACATGATACTGCTAACTCTAGGCTATGACTTCTCTTGGTGGAATTATCGGGGGTATGCATTTGGTTGTTGGATGCCCAATCTTGCATTTCGCTACTCGGTGGTCTTAGAGCAGAGAAATCGGGTTTGGAGTCATAAGACAATCCCAAGTCTACAAGGTGTTCGCCTCTCGATAGGCTGGTCTTTTCTATGCTCATCCTCAATTCAAGCCTTCCTTCTGGCATAGCATATTCGCCTAGAATCTCTTCTAAAGTTCCACAATTGCTCGAATCTTCGTTGGTGATGAGCAAGTCCGTAGATTGTCTAACAGCCCAAGGCGAAGAAGGAATTACAAGAACATGAATTGTAGCATGACCAAGACAATGTTTCTCTAAGTCCTTATTTTGGAAAAGAATCTTCCAAGCCATTTCATCGCCAAATTCTTCGGAGCCAGTTACTCTCCATGACCATCCTGAAACATTTCCTGCAGCCTCTTCATCGATGAGGGTATTTCCTAGGACTTCGTGAACTTGAAGCGGTGCAAAGATCATTGAGGCACCCATCCCCAAGGCATCTAGTGAATCAATAACACCACCCAAGCCAAAGGAAGTAACCTCCCCAAGTAAATGACCATCAGGATGAGTTAATTCGTAGTCGAATTGTGAACGAAGGGTATTTTGACCAGATATTTCAACCCATTCAGTCCAATCTATCCCTACTCGTGCGGAAACTGATGGCATCTCTTGACAGCCAATTTTCAATTGTTCACTCTTAGAAATTGAAACATCATCAAAATCATATTGTAATGCTTTCTCCATTGTCAACCAAGAAAAACCGCTACCTCCCCGTTGCTTCACTGCCCCAAGACGATCATCTCCCATTTCTCCAGATAGGTCGGTGCTATCGCCTTCCTTGATTTTGATGCTGCCTTTACCACTAAAATCTACGTTGAGTTCGCAAACTTCATCATCGGAGCCAAACCACTCAAAAACCTTGGAAGCATATTCCCCAGTAGCAACCATTTCACCACCAGTAACTGCAAAACCCATTTCGTCACCATGACGTAAGGGGTCTGGAGTGAATGGTTGAGCCTCAAGGCTGAACCACCACCATGCTCCTCCTCCAAGTATCAACAAACTAGCGACTATCGCTGCTGTTTTTTTCCAATCGACTTCTGGAGTGCTAAAACGAGTTCCCAATGCTGTCTCAATCAATGTGGGTATTTCCTCATCTTCTTCAACTAATTCTACTTCTAGGATTTCTGCTTCTAGGATTTCTGCTTCTAAGACTTCATCTGCTTCGAATATTTCCTTTTCTTCTACAATCTCGGATTCAAGGATTAACTCTCCTTCTTCATCCTCAATGATTTCTGTACCTTCGCTTTCTTCTTCCACTTCAATGCCTAATTCTTCTTCACTTGCGCCGTACTTTAGCAGGCGTGAAACGAGGTCGGCTTTTTTTCCTGAAATTGCCAATTCCTTATCCTTACACAACTGCTTCAAAACAGCAACAGTTAGGGATGAGGTTGGTGACATCTGAAAACCTGTACTTGATTGGCGCCACTTGAACCCTTTCAAGGCTCGCACTTATCGAGACTCATCAAAGGCGATTAGAAGCGCAGTATTAATTTCCCAATTTATTGAAATGGAAGGTATGAACCATCGGCCTGCTTGATATATGGCTGGGCATCAAAGGTATTGTCTTCCTTCAAAATGTAGTGATAGCCATCACCTGATTCAATATAATTCAATGCGGGGGCTGGCGTTGCCGCAGCGGGTGGTGCAACAGGTGCCGGCTCTGCTACTCCAAGTGCTGCAAATGCATCTTGAGTTGGAGAAGAGAGTGCTGCTGCCGGTGGTCCTCCCATCGGCCCTACTCCAGTTGGTGGACCAGCACTTGGTCCAGCACTTGATGGAGGTACCCCGGGGCCTACTGCTATTACTGCCTGATTTGTTGCATCCATCACTTGTTCTTCTACAGATGATGAGCCACGTCGAGGTTCTGTTCGCTCTTTGAGAATCTTGCCTTTCTTCTGAGCGCCGATGAATCCAAATAATGCCCAAAGTACTGACAATCCGCCGAGTCCTCCGCCAATTTCTCTTAATCCATAAACTGAGGCTGAAGCCTCTAATGAGTCGGTTTCGTGACCATAGTCTATATATTCGATAACTAGGCAATAGGCGCCTGGATCTAATTTGAATTCCACTTCAATAGTCTTTCCAGGTTTAGAATCTATGATAAGCATGTGATTATCACTCCAATTTCCATCCTCGCTAATCAACATGCTGGCAAATTCGTTCAACTCATCGTCAATTTGATCGGTATTACAGTGCGCTTCTATCACATGGACGCTCAAGTCACCTCCATCTGCAGGAGTTACTTCAACAATGAAACGAATATCAGTAGCATCATGCCCACTGATTGGAAGCCCAAAAAGGTAGGGTAGTTCTCGCTGGATTTCACCACCAGATTCTGAATCCTTCAGGGTAGTCTCATCATCCCAAGGTGCGGGTACAGGTAATGGAATAAGAGCAAATGAAAACATAATTGCTGCAATTCCAAGATACATGAAGACATTCCAGCGGGCTTTCTTTACTTTGGTACGTAATTCAGAAATACTCAAATCGCCCTTTATTGAACGGTCAGAAGCATCCATCACCGCCGCACTAGTAGGTGGACCGCCCGGTCCTGCCGCAGAAGGTGGCCCTCCTGGCCCTGACATTGGTCCTCCATAGGTATCAGGTGGGCTCTGCATGTCCTTGGCGAAAACGAACTCCGCCTTCAAAGCGACGATTCAATAAATACCTAAAGAAAAGAATTACCAATGAATCATTATCCATGCAATTGAAAAGGAAGAATCGGTCGCGTTGATAACATGAGGCTGGCTATATTATCGCGCGGTCCGCGCCTTTACAGTACTCGCAGATTGGTCGAAGAAGCCAGAAAGAGAGACTGTGATGTGGCAGTTCTAGACCCTCTTCAATTCTCATTGATGATCGCCGATGATGGGGTGCAAATCCTTCACAAAGGTGAGAGATTCATCCATGATGCTGTACTTCCAAGAATTGGCCACTCCATTACTCGACATGGTGTAGCACTAATCCGTCAATTCGAACAATTAGGAATCTACACCAGTAATTCCAGTTCTGGTATTATTCAGAGTCGGGACAAATTACGAGCTAGTCAAATTCTTGCTAAGAACAAAATCAACATTCCAAGAACAGCCTATGTTCGAGACTTGAGGGATGTTGAGAAAGCAATCGACGAAGTCGGAGGCCTGCCGGTGGTTATCAAAGTCACACAAGGAACCCAAGGTGACGGAGTTTTCCTGCGCCATACCTTAAGAGAATCAAGGCACTTAGTTGAAGCATTGTTGCTAACCAAAAAAGCGGTTTTAATCCAAGAATACATCGCAGAAAGCCATGGTAAAGACATCAGGGTTCTTGTTGTCGGCGACAAAGTCGTAGCGAGCATGCGAAGAAAAAGCCGCGGCAGAGAGTTTCGCTCAAATTACCACCTCAATGGAATCATCGAAAAAGTAGACCTACCACTTGAATACGAAGAACTAGCCAAGCGTGCTGCAAGAGTGCTTGGCCTCAAAGTAGCAGGGGTTGACCTTCTAGAGGGAGCAGACGGCCCATTAGTTCTCGAAGTTAATTCATCTCCTGGCTTAGAAGGTATTGAGAAAGCAAGCAACGTTAACGTGGCAGCACATATCATTGAATTCATAATAGAAGACCATATCTTCACCGACGTAGATATGGCGCAAGTGATGCGAACTCAACCTGGACAAGGCGCATTATCACTGCATTTGAGGAATCATCCTCGCCTAATCGGCTGTGCAATTGGCGACATCTTTCCGAGAAACGACAAGTCAATTCCTGTATTTGCTCTATCTAGGGATAAGAAATTGGAATGGAATCCAGAACCTCATACTCAATTGCGTTTTGACGATGTCATGATTTTCTATGGTGAGACAAGGGCCCTACGTAGTGCTTTGAAGAAAGTCACGTACAGTAATCTCCCTCGGCAAAACGAAAACATACCTCAAGATGATAGTACTTCCATCTGAATTGGGCGAAGCCTTGATGATGCACCCCCCCATCTGCGACTTGCCCCGCAAGGGGCAGGGATGCACTCCGCTAAAGCGGTTGAAGGAGGCGTTAGCATGCGTGAAGGGGAAGCACTGGACGGACTAAGGAGACGTCAGTACTTCATTGATCAGAATGCCAAAACCGGCATAACAAAAGAAGCACCTCAGCCTGATTTACCTTCAAGATTAAGGCATTCTCTGAACCTTCCTTGGAAAGCCAGTTGGAAATTACAATTAAGGTCAGAAGGGAAGAGTGAGAACACTTGCAGAAATTACCTAAACGGCTCACTACGCCTAGTCGAAGCGGCATTACCTGGTGAGAGTCCACTGACAGAAGCACAACTAGAAGCATTAACAGTTCTAGATTTGCACTCTAGAATCGCCCCCCATACAGGTAGATTGGAAGTCTGGCAATTAGGACTTGGAGAATTAAAACCAAGCACTGTTCAGGCGAGAATCTCAGCAGTTAATCACCTTCTCAAATGGCTTGGCCATAGTATGCCTGAGCACATCACACGACCTCACCGCGGAAGGAGGCTTCCTAGGGTGCTAAACACCCGAGAATTAGAATCGGTTAGACAAGCTGCTGCTGTTTATGAAAATCCAGTTGCCAACGTCATTATCACCATCCTCCTCGATACTGGGATGCGGGTGAGTGAATTGTGCAACCTCGAATTGCACGACCTCGACTTTGAGGATAAGAGTGCAAGAGTGGTTGGTGGAAAGGGCAACAAGGACAGATTAGTCCTTTTTACTGAAGAAACCATCAAGGCAATAGGGCTTTGGCAACCAATTCTAGATGCAAGAAATAAGCACGCGGATAGCGCTGTCATCCTCAATACCAGAGGTGACCGTTTCAAACCAAGAGCAGTGCAAAAACTCCTCGATAAACTTGCAACCGCCGCCTCAATGCCAAGAGGTAGACTTTCTCCACATGTTTTGAGACATTGTTTTGCCACGGGGCTTCTTGAAAGAGGGGCAGACTTAGTCTCAATCCAAAGGTTACTAGGACATTCTCATATTTCCACAACTAGAATTTATCTTGAAGTAGGAGACCAAACTCTGAGAGAAGTCTACAAGCGCGCCCAAGCATTACGAACAAAACTCGAAGAAGAGAATTTCAAAGAAGAAATTGACGGAGATGATTCAGTTTTTCTTTCGGCTACGCTTGAATGAATGTTCAGGCCCTTGCCAATCACGTGACGGAGATACATCATTTCCTTGATGCCCTTCGATTGGACAGGGTTTGCGCCACCTTCACTTATCTTTTCCGTTTTTTCATTTCTGCAAGCATATCTGCAAGACTCGGGGTTTTCAAAGTCTTACTCGGATCTTCACTACGAGATGATGTTGTCATTGCAGACTTCTTTTTCTTGGCTGCAGGCTTTTTCTTTGCGGCAACCTTCTTGGCAGGTGCCTTTTTCTTTGCTGATGCCGCTTTCTTATCGGCTGCTTTCTTTGCTACCTCTTTAGCCTCAGACTCTTTCTTAGCAATCGCGTTTCTCTTTCTTGTTGCTGCGGCTTTCTTAGCAGAGGCGACGCGCTTTGCTCTAGCCTCGGCCTCAAGTTTTGCTGCGGCATTTTTCTTTCGAGTTTCGGCTGCCTTCTTGGCAGCAGCACTTTGTTTTGCAGATTTCTTGGTGGTGGGTGTTTTTGTCATTTTTCTCCCTTTCCCGGCAGAACCGCGGCGCTAATGGCCCGCCTGATATTAGGAGCCACAAGCCCTAGTGATAACAACTCTCGCATATCTATCTCCGCTAATATACCAGTTTCATTGATTCCAACCTTCAATAAACGCTTGACGATAGAAGAGCCTATTCCGGGAAGCGCCAGCAATTCCTCGCGACCCATGCTCCTCTCCATTCCAGCAGAATAGGTGCGCGAATTTGAATATGACTACGCGAATAATAATCAACAAGCACAACAATCATCAGTAAAAGACCAAGTCAGCAAGCGTGGGCAGCGACGAGGATGAGGCATCCAGCAGCATCGATGTATACCAATCAGTACTCTGGGCTCAAGTTCGTAGCGCCAAAGATGAATTTGCTATTGAGATTGATGGTGGAAACGGGATTCTGCGACCAAAAAGGCATCATGGTGCTGAAAAATCAATAATTCTCGGCGATATTATGACCATGGCAATGCGATGTTTTGGAGCCCATTCTCCCCCACATGTAAGTCAATTACCAGGCTTCGATGAACAGAAATGGCACATCGAATTTGGCGATGAAGTCATGCAAATCAAAGTAGAAAGCAGACCATATTGGGGGTTTGGTCTACTCGCCACCTCTTTTCTAAACAAAATAACGATAACGGGTCCAAGTAAACGAAGATGCAGATTTGTCCTCGACTTGGCTTCAGCATTAGGAAGGCCACCTTGGGAAGGGAGGCGCAGAAACAAGTGGTTCAAAGCAACCGAAAAAGACGCAGAAGAACATAGAGCGGATTGGTACCAACTGATGAATCAATGTCGTAATGAATTCAAAAGTCAAATCGAAGTACAAGAACAACGCCTAAAGAAAGCAAGAAAGGATATCAAACAATTAGAAAAGAATGAGTATCCCCATTTTGATCGAAGAAAAGCAGCCGCATCTTTACAAAAGGTTGAGAGAGACATAGACGTCTCAAAAAAAGCCCTGCATGAGGATAATGCAGCGGCGGTTGAAAGAGCCATGGCGCGCATAGATACAGCCTTTATTGAGGCTGACCCAGAAGCAGAAATTCACAGTGATGTTTTTGATGAAGAGGATGAGAAGGAAATTATGCATGCGATTGCGGCTGAAGATGTTGATATGGATGAAAGAATAGCCCAAGCACCTACATTCGAAAATAGAGGTTCAGTACAAGTTATGGGCGATTTACCAGTTGAGGTAGATGTTGATGCACAGGATTTATTGGAAGATGATATCCCGATGGTTGATTTGACGGAATCTGAATGATAATTAGGCGATGTTGCTGATACTGTATATCCCGTCGCGTTGAAATAGGAATGGTCTGTCGGCGGCACACTGGTTGCCATGGCTGTCAAGAAGGGTAAGAAGAAAGATGGCAGTGGCATTCAACAGGCTGCGGGTCTAATTCGGTACTTCGATGAAGAGTCGGAAGACGCTTGGCATTTCTCCAAGGGACAGATATACGCTGCTTGTATTCTGCTCTCAACCGTCATCTATTTGGCCAATCATGGCGTTATGGATTGGTTTTTTGGAATCTTTTGAGCCCTAGAAAGGCGGCACAACTGAAGACTCCTTCACGGTGTTAAGCACAACATGTGTGAACGACCTGATTATCCCCTCATTGGAAAATACCTCTTTGGTTAAGGCATTTAACTGCTCACGGTTTCTCACCCTCGCCATGGCAATACTATCAAAATCTCCAGTCACATCATAAACAGAAAAAACTCGTGGATCTGCAGCAATTTGTTGTTGTACTTCCATCATTTGTCCCTTCTCGATACGTAAACCAACGATAACCGTCATTTCCCAGCCAATTGCTGCTGGATCTAAATCTACTAGCCAACCCTTGATGATACCCCTATCTTGCAATGATTTGAGTCGGCTAGATGCCGTCCCTAATGCAATACCTACAGATGCTGCTAAACTACGTAGACTAGCCTTCGGTTCCTCTAGTAGTTCAAGGATTATTTTCTTGTCGATATCGTCCAACTCAACCATTCATCAATGCCCCAGAGAGGCTTTTCTCCTCGATTCGGTTATTGAACGTTTGTGAAGATTTACACTGGCGAAAACGAACGATTGCTCAAGAAAACAACAGAATCATTCTTCTTCTAAATCATCTGTACCAGTAATTGGAGAAGTTAAGCGTAAGTCCATTACCCAGCCTCCAAAGGTTTCAACCTCCATTGAAAAGCGAATGATTGCTGGCCGGCGATTATATTCGGCCTCACATTTCATGCCGATTTCAATACTCTTTTCTACCCCTGCTTTGAGGTGGTTTAGAGTTGGTTTTTTCTTCATCTTCCAAGGTGGCAATACCTCTACCTTTTCCAAAATTGCATCGTGCTTGCCAATTGTAAATTCTAAAACTGCCTTGAATTTATCTTCTTCATCATTGAGTAGGCGACCTGTTATACGCGGTAATGCATATTCTCGTTGCCTTTCAGTAATGATGATTATTCCAATGCAAAGTAAGGCGAAGAGGAGGAAGCCAAGGCGTGATATTGCTTCAGATGAGGGCGTTCCTTCCCACATAGTAGGTAGGTCAGTCTCCGTCAAACCCAAAACTACCGCGGGAATTCCTGGTTCTGGGTTTGAGCCTGCTACTGCTCCTTCGGGTGCGGCGTGTCCTGAAAGGAAAGCGATTATTCCGAAGCGCTGAGCATCATCTGCATCGATTTCTATTTCTGCACCACTGATATGGTCTGCACTGAAAGTGTGTTGGATAGAGGTCGTATTGCCTGCTTCTTTGCTGAAGGCGGCAGTTGCTGTCCATTCTTTGACAGTATGAGGGGGTCTTGGTCCCTCGTTGCGAATTTCTGGATACCACTCGACAATAACGAAGTTGAGAATGACATCTGAGGACAAATTCACCCTTGGAGTAAATTCACTAGCCAAGTCGATTTCATCAACCATATCGTCTCCATTCAAGTCGATGAGTGTTATTTCTAATGGAATATCGGCTGCTACGATTCCTCCGGCATTGGGAATTGTTCCGTTGAGGGCGAGTCCTGCATTCTTTGCAATGAAATCTGTGCCATCGCCGATACCTTCCAACCTTTGGAAATCAAGGCGGATTGCAGGGGCTATTGTCATTAATTCATCAGATCTGATGTTTGAATCTCCATTACCAAGTGGATCCGCCTCGTTGTATGCGGGATGCCATGATAGCCAAACTAATTTTTCATCTCTATCCATCAATACAGCGTGATCTTCCTCAAAATCTCTGCATTCATGGCTATCTGAATCACAAAACCATTCGATTAAGGGTTGGGTATTTCCATCCTCTGAAACTGATTTATGAGCAAGGATGGTTCTTGACAAACCATCATCTGCTGCAAGGGTCGAAGGGATTGACATCAACAAGATGCAAACAAGTAAGGTGAGTTGTTGCCGCATCAATTCACCTCAAGTCTTGTCTGATGATGAACTATCCGGCTGTAAGCCGGCTTGTAATGCTAAGATATAGCGTTCTGAATCACCGACCATAAGGCTCAGCCTCTGCCCAGCCCAAATGGGTAAGTAGTCTGTTTCTTCACTGTATAGAATAGTGTAGTTTTTCATTTCGGGTATTTCAAGTTCTTCGATAAGGGGCTCCTCTCCCATTAACAGTCGATGCATTAATGGTTTTTCGATCTTAGTTTTTGAATGAATTTGATTGATTAGCAAGGGTACAGCTTCTGAACGGGGCCTCATACCACTCTTTCCCGATTGAAAGGCAGTTGTCCCTGCGTGAATAGCGTTGATTGGATGCCAATGACCTCCAGGAAGTCTACTTCTTCTCTTGAGGGTTCGAGGTGAATCCCATAGCCATTGACGGGCCATCGGAGTTGAGATTGCAATCTTCTTGCCACGTTGCCACCAAGACCACTTCTCTGATTCTTGAATATCCCATTGCTTGCAGACTTCATCGATTAGTTCCGGTGAACAAGGAGAAGGTAGTCGTGCATCCTGTCGTGGTTGGTCATGAACTTTCATCTCCGAGATTGGGAACTTGGGGGCCATTGCCTTAGCAGTTTTTTCCGTTGAGTTTAGATGCAGCAAGGCGAGGAAAAAACCGCTTGAATCGTTGTCTTCTGGAGCGATGCGAATACAGCGTTTTAATAAGTCGTTATTCCAATTGAATTTTTCAGTCTTCCAATTGCTTAAACCCTGCCTTGACTTGAGCCCAGGGAACACTGATTCAACATCGATTTTTTGCAATTCAAGGTCTTGGTTTTCCTCGAGAATTTGATTGATTATTCCTTCATTTTCTATCGGGTCAAATGAACAAGTCGAGTAGACTAATCTACCATCTGGTTTGAGTAAAGCACAAGCCCTTCGTAGGATATCGAGTTGTAATCTTCTCAGTGATAATCCTGAGGACTCTTTCCAATCCCACCAAACATGCTTATTCTTGCGCAAAGTTCCACTGCCTGAACATGGCGCATCAACTAAGACTGCGTCAAATCCAGGGTCTGGTACTGCTGGGAAGTGGCGGCCATCATGTCTTGTCAGCATCATATTAGCAATGCTAACTCTGCCGCGATTGGTTACTAAGGTGTTAAGACGGCCCGATGAAACATCATTGGCTACTACAAGTCCTGTGTCTTCCATCATCTCACTAAGTTGAGTTGATTTTGAACCTGGGGAGGCGCACATGTCGAGGATTTTTTCTTCTTTTTGTGGTGCTAATGCTATGACTGGAAGCATTGATGCTGATTCTTGTCTTGTTGTTCGCCCTGTTTCATGTAATTTGATGTAGAGGTCTCGGAATTCATCTGGGGTCTCTCCTCTCAACCAAGGCATTGTGTAGGCCCATCCATCAGGATACCAAGACAGGGCTTTAGCGCCCATCACTTCGACTTGTTCTCTTGTCCAATCGCGGTCTGCCCTTAGAGAGTTGATGCGTAAGGTTTCTGGAAGTTCTTTAGTCGTGTGAAGGAACCATTCTTCCATATCATGGTCAAGTTGTTTGGCAAGCCCACTGATTGGTAAGTCGCGTACTTCGTCTACGTCGACCATAAATGGCGGATTAGATAGCCTCTATCAAAACTACTTCGCCATCATTGGCCATTTCTTTGGCCAAAGCAAGAGCGGTTTCGAAATCGGCTGTACAACCAAGTGGCCTAGGCTTACCATCTGAACCTTGAACCATTAATCTGTGCGAAAGCGAGGAGAGAATCTCTTGGCTTACTTGCTCCCAAATCCATTCATCATCTTCTATTGTGATCATCGCTGGAACCCGAGTTCGGGGCCCTTCACTGATTTTACTGACTTTCGCTCTACTGCCAAGGCCAACCATTCGTGTAATCTTATGTTTAAATCGCACCCGTTTTTCAGATGCTATTCCTTCCCTAAAGGCTCTACCCATGTTCCCCATCCCATCTGGAAATCTAAGATTCCCAATACCTCAGCCCATTCGTTGCATTGATAAGAGTTCGGGGTCAAAAATCAACAATAATGGCTTTTGTCATGTATTGTAATTATGCCGTTAATCGATATGTTCAGGCCATGCGTGGACCATTATTCCAGGAAGAAGGGTTGAAAGAAGTAAGCCTGGGATAACAGCAATCATTCCAATATAGTCAAAGGCAAAAAGAAGGAGTGTTGAGAAAATAAATACATCAACAACCAGGATGGTTATTGTCCAATTTGCCCTCCTCTTCTTTGAAAGGCGCACATCTGATTCAAATATTGCAGGAATAAGAATTCCCATTGATAATGCTGGCAGCAATGTAAGGGAAATGAGTGCTGTGCGCGGCTCCCATAAAGCAAGTGCAGGGGTTGCCAACATTAGTAACAAGGTCCACCCCCATAATTCTGGCCTCGCTTTATCATCAAAACCAATTTGTGGAATCAGTAAACCAATTGCACCGATAAGAATGAGAGGGGTTGTTAGACGGGCTAACAAGGAGATGGCACCCCAGGATGTATCTACCCCCGGAAGGCCAGAAAGAATTGCCCAACCTGCAAATAAAATCCAGAAAAGGGTATGAGTTACTGAAGCTGCTAATCCTTTCCAACGCCCTGTGCCAACTCGTGTACGATGCGCACTGACAATACTAGTATGCAGGGCGCAACTTGTCAAGATTAATGTGCCACTAAAAGCCAATAAGAAGGCGGTTCTTCTTCCATGAACTTCATCAAGAATGAGGTCGGTTAATGCCATTCCATCTGAGACCGTATTGAGGTCTTCAAGAGTGAAGCCGAGAAGAATGCCTGCTACTGGAAGTGCAACAAACCAACCCGTTGCTGGGTGAGGTCGAGAAATACTATCTGGCCAGTTAGCAGTACAAGTACAATCTGCCAAATGAAGAATTCCAAATCCAATCATCCAACCAGCCAACAATATAGTTGGAGTCATTAGCAATACATCCCACATAGATGGCGGGGGGGGTATTTGTGAAGGGATATCAAAATTTGAATGTTGGAAAGGGTCTGCAGGCATCAGTGCAAACATCATCATCACCCAGAAAACCCCAAACCAAATTATCGCTGCATCGTGGATTCGATGACTATCGCCGGCTATCTCTCCTTGTTGGTCAAGAACTGTAACTGTCATTGCTAAATGGGCTCCAAATCCAACCATAACCAATAATGCCCAAGAAGTCCACCCAGTTAGAGCTACAGCAAGTCTACTAATTATTGAAGAATCCTCAGTCAAACGTGTTGCAACTCTTTGTTGATCCATATCAAGAGTTAGATGGGCAATTATATCTAATAGCCAAACAAGGAAGATAGATAATCCCGGTATCCAAGGTAAATAATGGTCGATTTTAGGCCATAGCGGGTGATGTTCATCGTTAAGGCGCATGTGAATCATTGGCCAAAAAACCAAGATTGCGCCACTGATTAGAGATGCGAAGGCGTACCACTCAGGGGAGAGTAGTGCGCCGGCCATAGCAAAGGGGAGAAGTTTAGATTGATGAATAAGACGCCTACTCTTCCTCTAAATAATCAAATGCTTCAATTTGTTCTAATAATTCATCAATCATAGAATATAAGCTCTCAACAACTCTAGTTTCAGGTTTCAGTACCCTAGATAATACTCTTCTTAATTCTTCATCAACTTGAATATCAAGGGCCTGCAAGCGCCTGCGCAAATCGCTCTGAAGCCTTCCCCCTGTTCTATCCCAATCCATCAATAAGATGAGTGGGGCTTTGCCATCTTTTGATTTGTCATTTTGGAGGTGCTCTGCAAACCAACCTGCGAGGCGTTCCATCGACCAACCTCTATTCACCAATTCTATTGACCCAGTGAATTCCAGTGCTTGTAATGCTCTTCTATCCTTTTTACCTTCTACTAATATTGGTATGCCGGACCTATTTCTTATTCGAGCAACTGCCAATGCCTGTGCTGCTAAACGAAATCTTTCACTTTTATTTGGCATCAAGATACCTCGTGAAGTAGTTCATTAATTTTCTCTACTATTTCTTCTAATGAAGATTCAGATATCATCATGGTTTTCTTTCTCGAAGTATGTCCGCTGCTAATTTTTATCCTAGAAACCGGTAATTCTAGTAGTTCTGAAAAAAGGTCGAGAATGCTGGAATTGGCCTTCCCATCTTGAGGTGGCGCACGAACTGCAATTTGCAGCCTCTGACGCCATTCATTGAAGCCCACTAAACCCTCATGACGAGCCCCAGGTTGAACTTCTATTGCAATCAATACTCCAGACTCCGAGAGGTTGATTGCGGCACTACAATCCTCCATGATTCTCGACTCAAGGTGGTGCTCATTGAATTACCCATAGTCGCCCCACCTCGTAGAGGTGTAAGGAGAATGTTCATGAGTGGTTGTCGCCCGCCGTCAGTTTGGGAGTATTCATGCCTGCTGAGTACACTACATTCGTAGAATTATATGACACGTTCATGTTCTGGTCGATTGTCGTGGGTGCAATTGTCTTTGCATGGATGCTTTATGCTGTTTTACGGTTCCGACCGGGGATGGTTGATGAATCAAAACTTGAGAAGTTAGAACCTGGTGTATTTCCAAAAGAAAGAGACGATTTCAAATTGGAGATGGCATGGTTCGTTATTCCCGCAATCCTGATTGGCTACCTTTGTATTCTTTCTTGGAATTCTCTATATGAGGACTGGGGTAATTCCCCAAGCGATGAAGAAGCATTTGTTGTTGAGGCTATTGCAACCCAATGGAATTGGGAATTCAAATATACCGAACCAATCATAGTTGAGGAATCTTCAGATGGATTACTATACCCAGTGAATATCGGCGTTTCAGATGGTAGAATTGCAATTTCTGCTGGTTCAGCACAGATTAATCTGACAGTCAAGTGGTCAAACGAACCCGCTAGTGGTGAGTTCAATATCACCGATGGTGAAGGCCATGTTGATACAATAATTGACTTACAAGAAATCCTTGAGATTACAGTCAAAGACGAGGAGGGAAATGTGGTCCATGAATATACGCGCTATGCCGCAGGGACCGGCGAATCAAGCCAAGTTTATGTTCCATGTGGAAAACGAATCAAGTTCAAGATGACCAGTGAAAGAGTAGGTGATGCTGATGCTGTTTTACACGCCTTCTTCTTACCAGAATGGGCAGTCAAAGAAGACGTTGTTCCAAATTTAGAAACTATGCTTTACTTCACACCTCAGGAAACTGGCACTTACGATGTAGTATGCGCAGAATACTGTGGAATGAAACATGCTTACATGACTGCCAAAATTACAGTTGTTCCCTCCAATATTTGTAGAGGTGATGCTTGATGCTTTCATCCAGAACTCGTATCAGTGGAAGGGCTATCTTCCTATTAGCAATAATTGGTATTGCTCTAATTGCCACCCCTCAGTTCACCGCTGAAAAAGGTGGAATTGATAGCCGAGCAGATGATGGTTGTTATTGCCACACTCCTTCTGATGCTACCAGCATCACCATCACTGGATTGCCGGATTCATTCAATGCAAGCACCGAGTACAACTTGACGATAACCGTTGCCAACGATGAAATCACTGGCGATGCAAATCAAGGGGGATTTAGACTAATAGTAAATCAGGGCACAATAGTATATGATGATGATAAAATCCAAAATTTGGATGGTGGTTTAACTCATACTGCCGAAGGAAATGATCAGCGTTCTTGGGATGTGGTTTGGACTTCCCCTGCCGATGATACAAAGGTTGTAGAATTCACAGTCTGGGGTAATGCCGTTAATGGCGATGTTTCACCTCAAGGCGATGGCTTCGCTGGAACCTCATATGATGTTGCTGGAATAAATGCCGGACCAATACAGGAAGTGGTAGAAAGCAAGCGTGCAATGGTAGTCTTACTTTCTGTCGTGCTTCTTGTTATTTCTCTAATGACCTTGGCTGCTTTGTACGTCTTCTACCTTCGAAACCCAGAAGGCTTCAGCATGGCTAACTTCGGCCAATGGCTTAAGGGTTGGATTACTACTACTGATCACAAGGGAATTGGACTACTCTACCTTAACTTTGGATTGCTCTTTTTCTTAGTTGGTGGAGTCCTTGCCCTTCTTTTCCGTATTCAATTAGCAGTTCCAATGAATGATTTCTTGACGGAGCAAGAATACAACTCATTCTTCACTCTACATGGTACAACAATGGTATTCTTAGCAGCCATGCCTATGATTGCAGGATTTGCTAACTACATCGTACCATTACAAATAGGCGCACAAGATTTGGCTTTCCCTCGTGTTAACGCACTTGGTTTCTGGTTACTTCCGGTTGCTGCATTCATGCTCTTTGCAGGAATATTTAGTGGTCAAGCAGCAGATATTACTTGGGTAATGTACCCACCTTATTCTACTTCAACGGGTGGTGCTGATATGTCCTCAAACCCTGGTACAACTTTATTCGTGGGAGGAATGATACTGCTTGGGGCCTCTTCCACCCTATCTGGTGTTAACTTCATCACCACATTCTTCACAATGCGTGGCCATGGGGTTAGTTGGATGAAGATGCCTCTTTTCTCATGGAGTATTCTAATCTCAATGTTCATGCTCTTCATGTCATTACCAGCACTAATTATTGGTGTTTTGATGATGTTCTTGGATAGAACGATTGGTTCTGTGTTCTTTGCTACGAATATTGGTGATCCTATCTTATTCCAGCACTTGTTCTGGTTCTTTGGGCATCCTGAAGTATATGTCGTTGTTATACCGGCATTTGGTGTAGTCTCTGAAGTACTCGCAACAAGCGCAAGGCGTTCAATTTTCGGCTACAAGTCAATGGTTTATGCAATGGCTGGAATTGGGGTTGTCGGCTTCATTGTTTGGGGACACCACATGTTAACGAGCGGTATGGATCCAAAATTGCGATTCTTGATGATGGCGGCTACGATGCTTGTTGCTCTACCAACTGGAGTGAAGGTATTCAATTGGCTTGCTACCCTTTGGGGTGGATCTTTGGTCATGAAAACTCATACTTTGTGGGCACTCGGATTCTTGCTAACATTCACCTTAGGTGGTATTTCGGGTATGTTCTTCCCAGTTGCAGGCCTTGATATGCACTTCCATGATACCTACTTCGTTGTCGCTCACTTTCACTATGTATTCGTTGGTGGCGTAGTATTCGGATTATTTTCAGCAATTTACTACTGGTATCCTAAGTGGACAGGAAGAATGCTCAATGAAAAATTAGGATTGCTGCATTTCCTTACGGCTTTTATCTCATACAATGCTGCCTTCTGGCCAATGCACCGCCTAGGAATAATGGGAATGCCAAGAAGGACTCATTCTTATGCTATCGATTCTGGTTATGGCGACCTAAATATGACTATAACAATCTGGGCAATCATCTTCGGCATTTCTAATGTGATTATGGTTGTCAATATGATTTACAGTCAAAAGAGAGGCCAAGAAGCAGGCCCAGACCCATGGGGTGGATGGTCTCTTGAATGGTCTACAACCTCGCCTCCACCAACTCCTTCATTTGCAGAAATACCTATCCAAAAGGATGCAAACACTGAACATCACCCAGATGGATTCGTCGTAAAACTTTTCAAGAGATTATGGGCAATCGGTGAGAAGAAGGGGGTGAAGAAATGAGCGACCACACCAATAGCAATGAGAGCCCATGGATGGGAAGTGTGGGAATTGGCATTGTCCTCCTCGGAATCGCTGCTGGTCTATTCGTCGTTCACCTCGGAGCGGAGGTGGCTCATATTCACGCCCTAAATGTAGGTGCTTTAGTTGGCTCTATCCTGATTGGATTCTATGGTTTAATGGGCGTTGTTGCCGGTTTAGTCAACAGTTCAGTTGAAGCAAGCGGAGATAGCCACGACGAACATGGAGATAGCCATGACGAACATGCTCATCACGGCTCCTTTTCTCCTATTCTAATGGCCTTTGGGTTGATGTTATTCCTCTATGGATTTGTTGAATCTTACTTTGTCCTCATGCTTGGTATACTCATAATCTTCATCGCCATATTCAATTGGTGGCGAGAGGACTATCCAAATGATGGTAAACATGAGATGAAATCTTTGGGCCAACCATACGGTGGTCTTGATGTTAGAAAGGTCGGGATTTGGATCTTCCTAATGTCAGAATGTATGGTCTTCGGTTCATTCTTCAGTTCTTACTTGAGGATGCGTCTTGGATGGACCACCCATTGGGATGAAACCTGCAACTCGATTGGAGAGGACCCGTCGCTCGGTGTTTGTTCGGATAACTACGTAATCGTAGCATCAGAATACGTCACCCACAACTTCTGGACCCTGCTTCCTGGTGCAATCAACACCTTCGCCCTGATTCTCTCCTCATACACAGTAGTACTTGCTCTGAAGTATGCTTCTGCTTCATCATACGTCAAGCCAAAGACCAAGTTGATGCAGATGTGGATGCCTGACCAGCGCCGTGCAGTTAGGAATAACCTCGTTGCAACACTTCTTCTAGGAACTCTGTTCTTAGTGCTGAAGTTAGTTGAGTGGGACCATTTAATCAACGACCAAGATTTCACAATCAAGACCAGTTTGGCTGCATCGATTTTCTATGTTTCAACTGGAGCGCACGGGTTCCACGTATTCGTAGGTCTAATCATCCTCTGTTTCTTTTGTTTCAAGGCTCAAAACGGGGGCTGGGATGAGGACAATGCCCAGAGCATCGAATACTTCGGTCTCTACTGGCACTTTGTCGACTTGGCTTGGGTGGCAATTTTCCCCGCGTTTTATTTGTATTAGAAAGAGGTGTTATGAATGGGAGATCATCAATTAGCTGGCTGGGAAAAGGCGCTTGCAAAACCCTTTGGGGATATTTACAACTTTAATTTCATAATGTTGATGGTGTTCACCGTCATCGAAGTTGGAGCGGTTTACATGGAATTGGAGAAGTATACCACTTGGGTAATACTAATCAGTGTAGGAATCGTCAAGGTTTTCGGTATCGCTGGTTGGTTTATGCACTTGAGAGGCGACCCATTCATCTTCACAAAAACCGCAATATTTCCACTATTCTTTGTAGCTTTAATGATTTACGGAATCGGCCTTTCTAACCCTGGAGGGGTAGATGACTTCCCAAGTTGGTGCTTACCTCCTTGGACTGCTTGAATTTCAGGTGAATAATATGAAATACCAAACATTCGCCATTCTCCTAGTTTTACTCGTTACCCCTCTTGCAGGTTGTCTCAAAGATTCTCCATCAGGAGAAATCAATGGGAATGAATACAATGGCACTCCACTGGCAAGTGGGAACGCGGGTGATTTCTCTTTGATAGACCGCGATAGTAGCAACTTTTCTCTCTCTTCTTTGAAAGGTGATATCACAGTTGTCAATTTCATCTTTACAAGTTGCCCCGATGTTTGTCCTTTGGATACTTCCAAATTGCGCACCGCATCAAATGAACTCGGTGATGATGTCAAATTTGTTTCGATAACGATGGACCCTGAATTTGATAATGTGGCAAGATTGACTGAATATTCTGAAACCCATGATGCCGATTGGCCCCACTTAACTGGAAGTCCGGAACAATTGGAAGATGTGTGGAGTGATTTTGGAATCATAGTTAACAAGGAATATAATGAAGAAATGGAGCATTTCAACAGTTTGAGTATATTGCACCCTACGCCAATCAATCAGGTTTCAGTTCTGAATCCCGATAATTCATCAAGTATCCATTTTGCTGATGATTCTTCTTTGCCATNNTCCTTCTGATTTGTCTTGGTGGTGGAAGTTATTGGTTTGGAATACAAGTAATTCTTCTTGGGAAGATCCACAAGTTGAAATTGATTCGATAGAAATTAATTCTTCAACACAAATTGCTTGGGCTGCAAATAATTCAAACTTTAGTTTACTTTCACCCCCTCTTAACTTTAGAGAGGAGGGCTATGTAAAATCACATTCTGTTGCATTCGAGACCCTTCCTAATAATGCAAGTGGATGGAATTTGACAACCGCTGTATTTGATGATGCTAATATATCCTACAATTTCACCTATCACGAACAATGGGGGCATGGCTCTTCGATGATTGACGATAGGCAATCACCTTCAGATTATTCATGGTGGTGGAAACTCTATTCATGGAATTATACAGATGCTGCTTGGGAGGAAGCAATGATTGGAATTGACGGAGTAGAAGTTGGAAACGCTACCCACTTAGCTTGGGCTGCAAATTATTCTGATGTATCGCTTATTCCTTCTCCCGTTGATGCAATGGGCCATGAGGATATGGACAATGAGAGTATGGACCATACTCATGGAGAGACGAATTACACCATTACTCATAACGCGGTCATATATGTTCTCGATGAAGAGCATGACAAACGCTTAGCCTATATTGGCTCAGACTGGAGTTCTGAAGATTTGATTGAAGATGCCCGAACCCTACAGAGTGAAACTGTTGGAGAAGAGTCAGTTCCTGCTCCGGGTTTGGTTCTGACGCTGGTTGCTGGGTTGGTGGCTGTTATCATCACAAATCGTCGGCTTACTGAGTAACTACGGCCAAAACAGTTATTTCGATTATTGATATTCAGTTCTCGCCTAGTTCGAATATCTTCTCCGCTTTGTCATTTTATGTATAAGCGCGGAGAGGGAGATTCGAACTCCCGCGGCTTACACCACCGGATTTCAAATCCGGCGCGATACCAGGCTATGCGATCTCCGCAATTAGCCATCCGAGGCGCCTTCTGGTCTTGAAAGAACAGGTTAAGGTACCTCTTTCACAAAAAGTTTGAAGCGATTGTTTTTCAAATCAAGTCGAACCTCGTGTATCCCATGCGAGGCGCCCGATTGGCATTACTGGTGTTATTAATCATGCTTTTTGCACCACTTTCTGGCTGTTTAGGCACAGATATGGCAGAATGGGGAGGAAGTAATGGCGAGTATAATGTCAAGGTTGATGGGGACGCTGTCACAATCGAGACAAAATTAGGTGAAGGTGAGGATAATACCTATGAAATGATAAAGATAGGATGTGAAAATGATACTGATGAACCGTTTTACTTCACCGGTCAATTAAGCCAATTCCATCACTATTTGCAAGGTGCTGGTAGACCTTTAGAAGCATTTGATTTACTCAAAGCAGTTACAACAGTCGTAATTGTACAGACTGAAATCATCCCAGGTGATCCGCCCACTCGAGTCAATGTCAAAGATTGGGCAGACCCAGCAATGGGCGGCAAAGGCAGCCCACTCGCACCTACTACCCTCGGAGATCCTAAATTGAAGGATGACAAAGGCTTTGTAACTATGGGGATAATTCCTGCAACAGAAAATATCCAAGAGGGAATGGCTGCACTAAAATGGTACGAAGAAGTTGAATTCGAAGGATATTTCCTTGAATCAGTCGCCGTGGGAGACATTCGAAACGAAGGAACTCCTAAAGATATTCTTAATTGTAAAGTCAAAGGTCCCGCTGGCGATGTCATGTTATTGACTAAGTTGACAATTGGAGAGGACGATACCGTCATTTCAATGGATGGAGAAGATGATGACGAGTGGGTTAACGGAGATGTTCCAATTATTGGCCGCTGGGTGTACATCCTATCCTTGATGGCTGTTGGTGGAGGTGGAGCGTTTGGTCTCTTTATTCTGTCAACAACAATGCAGCGAAAGAGCGCTGCGGCGGCGGCTGCAATGCTACTTGGTAAAGACCGAGTGATGAAAGCCAAAGCAGTCAAGAAAGATATCAAAGAAGCCAAAGAGGAAGGTTTGCAAATTGAATCCCTTGGAAAGAAAAAGAGCGGTCCTAAGGTCGCTAAAGTCACCGATCAAGATATCAAGGGCTTCAGTCTCGATAATGTATTGAGTTCAGGCCCTGGTCTTTCACAAAATACAATGGAGATGAGCGGCGGTGGAGTCATCATAACTGATGAAGCCGTTGATATGCAGGAAAAACTCGAAGATATGTCAACTGAAGCGAGCAGCTTTGTTGACGGAATAATCGGTGGCGGTGGGGGGCATCAAAGTGGACCTCCTGGTGGTGGCCGCCAACATTTCTCAAGTTCAGAACCCGCTCGTAGTGAAGCACCACAAAGGTCCTCACCTCCACAAAGGTCCTCACCTCCACAAAGGTCAGCGCCGCCGCAGCGAGAAGAACCTCAACAAAGGTCTCCTCCTCGAACTCGAAGATCGGCCCCTCAGGAACAGGCACAGCCTCAAGAACAGCCTCAACAACGTAGGCGTAAACCTTCAATGGCTGATGATGATGACTTTTCAAATTTTGACCTTTGAGTTTAAGCCCAGTCAACTTTCAAAGCTCCCCTAACCAATAATTGGTCAGGCATGAATTGTAGAATTGCTGGAGTTTGGATACAAGGCTCTCCATCGCTTTGTACAAAGAGCGGTGGGCTATGTGGTAGGCCTGTAGGATTCCCATCTCCATCTACTGCTCGGATTTCCAAGCGTTTTGCCGGTCCATGACTGATGTCCCACATATTGACGTGCTTGCCTTTTCGCAATGGACCCATGAGCCTGATCATCTGAAGTTTTGAGAGATTCAATGCCACTGTTAAGTGACCGTGCTTCGCTTGGGGTGAGGCCTTTGGGCTAACTTTGTAGCCGCCTCCAAAGGTTTCACACATCGTGAAAGCAACCATCGAAAGAACTCCTCTTTTCGGTTCTTCATTGTCGATTTTTATCCAAGCTTGACGCTTTTTCCATTTCAATACCTCTGTTAATCCAAGATATGTGTACTTCATACTGCCTCGAATCCATTTTCCTCTAGTCAATTTTGCTCGACTTGTCAAGGAGGTAACTCCACAATCCGATTCTAAAAATACCCACCTGACTACATTTCCTTCTACTTCAACTGGGCCATCACAGTCCCGTATTTTTATTGCTGGATATCCGGGCGCATCAGGTGCCGCTTTGCCCTCTAGTCTCAATGCTCCAACGCTTCGGTCAACTCCATTGAGTAGAGTCTGAAAGGTTAAATCCATCTTTTTGCGATGCAAACCATGTGCCATTGCCAAATCATTTCCTGAACCTGTTGGTATCAACCCCAACACCAACGATGAGCCGCGTAAACCGCTGGCAACCTCATGTGCAGTTCCATCACCTCCAACCGCAACGATGAGTGGTTTTTGGTCCTCATTTTCAAAACGATTTCGAAGTTCATAAGCGATTTCTGTGGCATGGCCCACGCGTTCTGTCAAATGTGTCTCAACATCCCATCCATCCTCTACCAAGCGCTTCAGTATTTTTGGCCAGCGTTTACCAGTACTGCCATCGCGACCTGCGGGGTTGATGATACAATGCATTGATGCCATGGTGGAGCGAGGAGGGATGAAGGACTTGAAGCAGTCGCCATCCTCTTGAGTAATCGATGACTCCGCGACCTGAATCAGATGTCTTGGAGCGATGAAGAGTATTCTTTCATGGCACGCGCAATTGAGGTTGCAGAGCGTGGCCAAGGCAAGGTGCGACCAAATCCATTGGTTGGTTGCGTATTAGTAAAGAATGGCAAAATTATCGCCGAAGGATGGCATGACCATCTAGGGGGTCTACATGCTGAACAGATGGCTATTCATGATGCTGAGAGAAATGGACACTCTCCAAACGGTGCAACTGCTTTCGTTACTCTGGAACCGTGCAACCATTTTGGTAGAACTCCTCCCTGCACAGAATCATTGCTTTGGGCTGGTGTAAAAAAGGTCATTATAGCACACCGAGATAGTAACCCAACCGTTAGAGGAGAAGGTATCGAAGTATTACTCGAAGCCGGAATCACAGTAAAGGTTGGGTTGATGGAAAAAGAAGCACGTCAACAAATGCAATCCTTCCTAAATTGGTGCGAGAATAAAAGGCCGCTGGTTACTCTCAAAATTGCTGTAGATAATTCTGGAAATGTTGATGATTTGGCAAGTTCCTCCAAACGGTTTACCTCTGAGGAATCACTAGATAATGTGCATCATCTAAGAAACTCTGTTGATGCTGTCATCGTTGGAATCGGTACAGTGTTGAGAGATGACCCATCGCTAAATGTGCGTCGAGTAAATGTCAGCCATTCAGGACAACCGCTGAGAGTAGTCCTCGATAGTCAAGCAAGGATACCTATGGATTGTAAGATGCTAACAGATGGTGGGAATACGCTAATTATTCATGCAACTGAGTTGGAAGGCCGGTGGACCCTACGAATGTCTTGTGAAGATGGCTTATTTGATATCGGGAAAGTTTTGGATATTCTTGGCGACAAAGGTTGTCAAGAAGTCTTACTTGAGGGTGGGCCTACCACTGCTAAGTTATTTTTAGAATCTAGAATGATTGATAGAGTGATTACTATTCATGCAGATGTTGATTTTGATGAGGGGGTTCCACTAGGCATTTCTAATGCTGAATATAGTGCTGCTGGGTTGGAATTAGTAGGAGATTTTGATTGGGGTGGTGATGATGTTTCTTGTTGGAGTAGGCGGGGTCTGAGTTGGCCTTGTAATGGTTGGCCGGTGCCTAATAAATAAGAGCGGTTTTCCTGTTCTAGTGTTCTTTCAAGTCTAGGGCGAATCCTGCTTCCCCTAGTTGTTGATGCTAATACGGGCAATGCAGGATTCGAACCCGCGTCGACGGGTCCGAAGCCCGTCAGGATATCCAGGCTACCCTAATTGCCCAAACCGAGTGGCGCCACTCCCTCCCTTTGAAAGCAGCGGCTTCACCTCGTGAAAACATGGGCTCGCCGTGTTTGCTACATGGTTGCAGTAAATGCTGTCGAGAAACCCAGATGCCATTGAGCCAAGAAGATGCAGAAAAAATCTCAAAACATACCGGATTGAAGGTTCTTCAATTCACCAAACCATTGACTGAAACTTCATTTATACTTGAATTAGCCAATGACCCAAAGACTCGAGCCTGCGTATTTTTGGAAACCAATTCAACTGCCGAAGATGCCTCTGGAACTTGTAAAATACATTCTCATCGCCCTTCTGGTTGCCGTTCATATCCCGTAGTTTTAGATTTGGAAGATTTGGTTTTCAAAGATGAGTTATGCCCTTATGGTGATGAATTTCCCGAAGCAACTGAAGAACAAAGGCTGGTTTTGTTAAGTTTAGATTCGATTATTCAGCATCAAGCCTCTTTGCGCGCACAAGCAGACGTCCAAGACTAGAATGTACAGGAATAAACCAATATTGCTCAACTTTCCAGCCTTCTTTCAAGAATAATTCTTCCATTACAGAATACTCTCCGCCAATCACCCTACTACCATCTGCTGATGTTGGTAGCATACAGCACATTGTAGCACCTACATTGCAAACTTCATTAATGGAATTCAAAACTTTGGAAAAGAAATTCACCCCTTTCTCTGAACGCCAAGCATTACGGCCATATGGGGGGTCAAAGCAAACTGAATCTATTCCTGTGATTCCTAAATCAGCAAGCCGCGTTGCATCGCCGCAGATAACTTCTGCTTGGCCATTGCACCATACGATGTTTTTCTTCGTTCCTGCTACCATTTCCGGGTCTAGGTCAACCCCTATTGCTTGAATATCACATAGAGATGCCTCAACTAATATGCCTCCAGTACCACACATGGGGTCTAAAAGAGGTGCTTTTGCACCACATAAATTGAACATTAATCTGGCTTGCCTTGGATCAAGGCTAACCGGTTTGAAAAAAGGCCTTGCTGTTGCTACTCTATCTTTCCAGCCTGTCCTTGGAGGAAAATCAAAATGAGGTAGACCCCAGAAAATTAACTCACCTTCAATTATCACTTCAATTACTTGCTCAGGACTGGTCAAGTCGATTTTGAAATCTCGTGAAGAAAGAAATGTTCCCATCTTAGTCGCGATGTCTACCTTTCGCACAGTAGGAATTTTTTCACCGTGGCGCGTACATTTTACAGCAATACTCTGTTTGATATCAAGGTTAACAGAATCCAGCCATTGCTCAAATTTTTCTTCATAATCTGAAATCTCACCTTTATGCCATGAAGCCAAAACTTGGTTTACAGTTGCAGACTTTTCAAGGTTATTGATTTTATTTATTTCAACAACTCTATCACTATGAGCGATTATTTGTGTATTCGTCAACGACTCGACTTCTGCGTGGAACAACGTTGGGTGCCAGCCACTACCAATTACAAGATGGCTGCCTCCCATGGTTATTGGCGGCTATCCTCTACTCTTCAGGTATTCCATGAGATATTGATGATGGGACAACCTCTTGATGGAGGTTTGCTTCGCGGGACTGATGAAGGGCTATACGCGCTTGGCTTCCTACTTGGCCTGCTCCCTCATCCTATTGCTTCCTCTTCTTTCTGCAACCGTTTTTGCTGAAGAGGCGCTAAATCAAGAAGAGCCACCTCGTGGCACTCCTACCTCACACACCAACAAACATATGTCGATGTTCGGAATACAAGGTGATGGGCAATATTCAACTTGGGAAACTTGGACTCATGCTGGTCAAGATAGTGATACTGATGAAAGTTTTTCTGAAAATAATATCCCAGGCCAAGCCAATAGTGGTGGTGGGAAGCGTACATTCACTTTTACCGGTAGCGCCCCCTATCCAGGAGTTGTCAGGCTTGACAAAGGAGCGCTATTTAGTGGAGATTTCACTCTATCAATCGATTGCCCTGAAAGTCAAACTTGCACTAAGGATGTTAGAATCGATATCATGTATGGTCAAAGTGTCATAGGTAGTGTGAATCTTGGCCCTTCAGAAGGTACAACCAATTTTTACGAGTATAATGTCAGCCATGATCTTGATGAAATTGAAGAAAATGTAACTCTTGGTGTTCAGATTGAGTTTACCAAACCTCATGATTTTAGTGGCGGCTACATCCTTTACCTTGACAGCGATTTCAGTTTGGAGGTTCCCGCCTTACCACCTGAAGAATTCGTTATTGAAGTGCCAGAAGGCGGGTCCTATGAAAGCCCATATGCATCTCGAAACAGTGGCTTTGGAGAAGTGGATGTAGAGGGTTACAGTATCTTCACTCCCATTATTTGGGCTATTTCAGTGATAGTTGTTGGAGTTCTATTAATCGCCTTCATTCCGGGACTTGCTTGGAAAGTTCCTGCTATTCTGGTTACCATGATTGGGTTGATAATTTCATTGAGTATCATGCCGGTAGTGGTTATGTCCTTGCCATATGATGAGGCAAAACTGAGCAAGAGCATCTACACATTGGACCAATTAGCAAGCCTTGGAAATGCCAATGACCAATTTCTCACCGGTCTACATTTGAACGATGAGTTCCAAATTTGGATACCGTTGGATTCTGTTTATTCAAAAAGTGTGGATGTGAATACTTCTGATGGAAGAAATAGCATGTATGTTTACGGTCTTGGCCTTGACCAATATGAAGAAGCATTTTCTGACCCTGGTGCAACCAGTAAATACGGCTTGTCAAAAGCCCAAGGCTTCTTCTCATTACTGGCAGTTAATCCATCCGAAGGCCATGGTGTTATTATTGATGTTAGACTCGTCAAAAGATGTGGAAGTTGTAGTGATATTGTGCCTTCTTGGGGAACTACCACTGATGGATCAAACGCAGCCCCCACTAATGATACCACATTAGTCAATATTCGCAATGGAAATTCTGCCATCCATGTGGTTCCTAAAAGTGCGATTACAGTTACTAATCTTGATCCAACTTGGTTGAATACCCCTCTTTATTCAGGTATTGGGGCTGGAATTCTATTCTTATCAATTGGAGGGTTTTTGCAATATCGAGCCTCAACCGCATCTCCAGAGTGGGCAGAAGAGGAAGATGATTACGAGGTAGATTGAGGATGGGATGTAATCTTCGCGACCTAGCTGATGCTCAATCTTTTGATCTCAAAGAATTAGCAGGGAAGACAATCGGAATAGATGCCTTTCTCGTTGCATTCCAATTTATTACGAGTATGCGAAATCGTGGCGCTGAAGGCGATGGTGGGCCATTGACCAATTCCAAAGGTCAACCAGTTGCTCATTTGATGGGGTTTTTGGAGAGGACTACTACCCTCCTTGAACTTGGATTAAAACCAGTCTACGTCTTTGATGGAAAGCATCCTGAATTGAAGGCTGATGTGATAACTCAGCGCAGAGCGCGCAGAGCCAAAGCCGAAAAAGAGTGGAAAGAGGCATTGGCTGAAGGTGATTATGAAAGGGCTCAGAAAATGGGCCAAAGAGCTGCGAATTATACTCCTGAAATGCAAGCCCAAACCAAAAAATTACTCGATTTACTAGGCGTCCCATGGGTCGATGGTGCAGCCGAAGGAGAAGGGCAGGCGGCAGTTATGGCTAGGCGCGGTGAAATCGATATCGTTGCTACCCAAGATTGGGATGCGCTCCTTTACGGTTCACCAATATTGATTCGAAACTTAATGAGCCATGGCAGTAGGAGGATGGGGAGAGTAATCAGTGCCGAGAGAATAATTCTTGACGATTTATTATCGGAGCATCAAATTAGTCGTGAGCAATTGGTTGATTTAGCAATCATGATAGGAACAGATTTTCATCCTGGAATCAAAGGAATCGGCCCAAAGACAGGTCTGAAATTGATAAAAGAACACGGGGATATTGAAACCATTTGCCAAGTGAAAGGAAAAGATGTTCCAGAAAGGCTTGCTGAAATTCGGGAAATATTCCTCAACCATCCAGCCTGTGATGTTGATTCAATACAACAAGGGAATGTTGATGAAACTGAATTACGTAATTTCCTTATAGATGAGTTTGAATTCGGAGAAAAACGTTTTGAGAGAAATATGAAACGCCTGAGTGGACGAATTAGAAGTACCGGTCAATCCTCATTATTCCAATTTTGATAAGAGAATTATTGAACAGTGGATATCCGCTCCCCCTAATGATGGAGGAGGAGGAAACAACCCTGCCTTGGTGGAATCCAGAAAGCAATCGCTTCTGGAGTATCCTATTTATGGTGGGAATTATACTCCATATTGTTGCTACATCAAGTAGTGAATTGGGGCTTGACGCCTACATTCACTCAACCTATGTCACCGTCGAAGATGGCACAGGTGAAGGAAAGTTGGATTGGGGACATACACGGCCTATCGACCCTGAATCATCTGATCCAGATTACAGCCCAGATGTAGGTGGAAGGTATTGGGCTTGGCATGCATGGCTTGGAATATGGTTCGATTTTATGGGTGATGAAGCAGACTCCATTCAAACTGGAGCCATGATGATGACTGCTTTGATGTTGTTCGCGATTTGGAGGTCCACAGAAAGATTGTATGGAACAGAGGCTGCAGCAAGGCTAACCGCTCTTGCCAGTGTTAACCCTGCTCTGATATTTTCAGCAGGTCGCGTTTATCCTGAAGAATTCATGCTAATTGCAATTAGCATCGCCATGCTGACCTTGCTACTGGGGTTAAGAACGGGTGGGAAGGGTATGCCAATCCTTTGGTTAATGGCCCCAGGTGCGGTATTATTTGGAGCAACGGTGAAAGGGATTGACCCCACAACTTCAGTACTTTTGTTCATGTTGGGATTCGTTGCATTTGCAATCGATGAATCAAATGAATTGTTAATCGAAGTGACCAGACGCCCACATCGAGCCTTTATTGCTTCAAGTTCATTGGTAGTTCTTGTTTTCCTTGGTTTTGCATTAACCGCTGGCGAAGGCAGTACCATCTCAGCACTTCGTAGAGCGCCCCTGAGGTTTTCCTCGGCAGTATTATTTTCCCTAATCGATGTAGTTTTGATATTCATGATATTTGGGATGGTGTTGTGGCCATTCCTCAAAGAAAGTCTTGCTGCATCAACAACGATAATCGATAGAGAAGCCGGTCTTTTGGCTGCGGTTATTGGTGGGATGACTACTGCAATAATCCTCTATGTTGCTTCATTGTGGACTCATGAATCTCTATTATGGAATGCAGAATGGCCATGGATGGTTTGGACTATGGGGAATAATGGTCGTTATGCCACTATGTTGATGGTTCCATGCTTTTGGTACATAATGAGAGTCAGACAACTAACCGGTGGAGGCGAGGATCGTAATCCTAATGAAGCCGAGGCATTAGAAAACCTCGGCGTATTATGGAAACCTGTTTTAGTAGGAATATGCTTAATTCTACCGTTATCATTTTTTGCTGCAGTTCATGGACAAACATCCTGGACCAGTGAGGCTGCAGGATATCTTTCAGAGGAGATGGAAGATGGAGAGGACTTCTTATTCATTAGTGATTCAACATTAGGTATGCATTGGTTATACTCATTCCACTTACAAGTTGATGCAGATGGAAGTAGAAACATCACTGGACACTGGCGTGCCGATACTACTGATTGGCAAGACGAACTTGTGAATCAAACCGTTATTGAGAATCGCGGAAATCTTTCCGACGTTAACTGGCTCGTAATCTCCCCTGATATTCAAGTTGAACTTGAAGGGTGGAGTATTAGCAAGAAAGCATCCGCACCTTTGATGAATGGTGGCGGTGATTGGACAATATGGTCCAAAACAAATTGATTTTAGAAATCAAGCGTTCTTGTCGGCCTGAACCTTTGTACGAACATCCTGTGCAGCTGCTTTTGCGCCCTGCATAGCCTTACGTACGCGAGTTCCGGCAGCGGAGTTGCCCTTGTCATGCTTTACAGCATCAGCAAGTGCGTCACTCAAATCATCAATCATTCCTTGAACCATGGCCTCTACAGACATATTACCCCTGCCGTAGTCGACCCTCCAAAAGCATTAGGGTGACACTGGCTCCTAAAAACTACACAAAAGGTGGTGTCCAATCACCCTTTTTTCGAGCATGATCTAAGATGTGCCAATATACAGTAACTACGTCGCAGTCTGCGTTTTCTACTTCAATGGGGTGGGCTTTTTCCAATAAGGAAACTGAGCGCCATGAGCGCTTAGAAATAGTTTTCAGGAGTGGGATGTGCAAAGCTGGGCCGCAGACCGGAAATTTCACCCCAAACTCCCTATTTATTAGCCACTCCCTCTCAACAATTCCGGCTTCTTTGACAGCCGTCTTTACTGCGGCCCAGGAATTTAGGGGTCCGGTTTTCCTTCTCGTTAACCAAGATTCGTTTACTGAAGAATCGACCCGGTATCCATGGACTGCCAAAACTTCTGCCATCCAAGGCGCAATATATCCTGCAGGGGCACGGAACCACGGGCGCCAATGCTTCCCGCCAAACTCTTTCAATCGTAATGTCGCATCAGCCAAGGCATGAGAAAAGCCCTCTGTATCTTCCCCCCATGCCGACCATGACCGGTGAGAAAGACCATGGCAAGCAATCAAAATTCTCTCTGTCAATAATAATTCTTCTAACCATTTAGAGAATTCGGGGGATTCTAATTGCTCTGCAATAACAAATAATGTTGCACTACCACCATCATCAATCCATTTTGAAAAACCCTTCATCCCTAACAATAAGTCTGGACTTGGCTCAGAAACTTGGTATGGTTCTGCTAATTTCTTCTTACTTCGCTTCGGATGTCCTTGATGACGCGGTATATGGCGAATGTCGTCGCTATCCACCGTCAACCAGAGTTTGGGCTTCATGACCTCACTCCTCTTCATCATCGAGGGGCAATGAAATGAGATGTAAGTGGTGGAGCACCGTACGGTTGTTGATTTCTATTGGGTATAATTCTGGTTCCATTGCCTTACCATTCCATGCATCACAAATCGCCTTGCAAGTTTTCAATCCTGCAGGATTATGTGGATGAACGGTAATCTCGACAAGTAAATCTTCAGAACGTGAAGATAGCCATTCGAATACTTCTGACACTGCTCTTTGTGCAATTCCTCTCTTTCGATAAGTTGGTCTAACCCAATATCCGAGATTCCAATTGGTCTTTTTCAATACTAATTCATCTCCAAGGCCAACCATTCCAACGAAAGACTCTGAATTGTCCTTTTCATGGATACTCCAGAAGTGAATCCTGCCTGTGTTGCTGTGAATCTCTAACTCAAAAAGAAAGTCCGACATTTGGTGGGTAATGTCGTCCTCTCCTTTCAGCCATGGAAGTGCTGCTCTGGCCCCAATGGGGTCTTCTGAATATGCAGAAAGTACCGCTTTCAGTAATCTACGGTGCACTGGCCGTAAGATAAATTCCGAGCCCAGCCGCAGTGAGGGGGTGGCTCGCGTTATCATCATGATTGTAGGAGAGCGGCTGCTGCTGTTGAAACATTGGGGTCGCTAGGATGGGTTGCAACAGCGGCATTTACCATCTTTCTCATTTCTTCTCTACGCCCAAGAGTATGCAATAAGACTCCGATGTGGTGTAAAGCCTCCATACTCTCTCCAAGGTGAGGGCCGATTCTATCTAGAGTCGCTAATGCAGAGGCTGCATCTCCACGACCTGCTAGTTCCATCGCCTCGATGATCCCTCTTCGCAAGTCTCGTTGATCCCATAATTCAGCCTGTGGCCAAGGCCAAATGGCGCCATTGACTTGCGGAGCAACTTGTGGTGTTGGAATTGGAGAACTCGGTACGCTAGCACCGTTCACTTGCGCTAAACTCGGAATTGCCGGTACAGGAACAACGGTGGTTGGAACTGCAACGACAGGAGATGGAATCTGAAAAGCCGCTGGAGGAGGGGGTATGGAGGGAATAGCCGGTGCTGGTGTTGGCAGAGGGGTAGTGACTTGCACCGGAGCCGGAGTTGGTGTAGCCGGCAAAGGTGACGGTGTTGGTACAACCACTGGAGGTGCAGGTTCTGGAACAGGGGTTGCAGCCGTAGCGGCAGCGATTATCTCATCGAGGTCATCATCTAGGCTATCCTCTGAAAGAAGGCTGGTGCTTGGGAGGGAGGGTGGAATCAATGCTGCTGGAGCAGAGGATTCCGGTATAGAAGTTGGAAATTCAATCTCATCTGTCTGAATTGCTGTTGTTTCGGCAATGGAAGGGGTTGCTAAAGACATCAAAACTTCATCTGTTCTTTCTTCTTTAGCGAGCTGAGCCGAGTCAAGAATTTCCTCAAAGGTTGGGCCATCTTCTGACATGATAATTACTTCATCATCTCCAACAGTATCGTACTCATCTATTTCGTAGGTCATTTCATCCATACTCATGGCTTCCATAACCAATTCATCACCCTCACCGGGAATTACTTCTCGCATCAATTCCCCCCAAAGAGAATCGTTAGAAGTGCCGGAAGAAGCACTGCTTTGGTTCATGGCCTTTTTGTTTAATTCATAATAACACTGATGACAAGAATCTGCATCGAGGGGGTTCTCTGTGTCACAAAAAGGACAGGTGCGAGTGGTTGAACGGCGCTTACGCCCGCCACCCTTAGATTGCCTGCGGAACATGATTTCCTCAAGTCTTCGGCCTGACAATCCTGTATAAGACTGACCGATTGCTGGGCTATCAAGTGAATTGGATAAATAATAGAGAATTAGGACCGGAAACCTCCTTTTGCTGAACATGTTGGCAATTGCATGGGCCGAGACAATGTTCGGCGTATTTCCCCTGGTTCAAAGCGGGATAGAGAACTTCCCGAAAATAAAATCCAGTGGCGCAGAAGTCAAGAGCATTATGAATTGTTCAAAGCGCTCGTAAAATGGGAATTAGATGATGAATTACAATTAATGCAAAAGCGCTGGAAAACTTGGACCAATAATCGCTTGTCAGAGGCTGGCCTTTCACTCTTTAATTTACTAGCTAAGCCAAACGGCCGCTTTTTTGGCGACCCAATCATCTCATTCTCAGCCCAAAGTGGAAGCAATCTCCCATGGCATGGATTCCGTCATGGAGACATTGTTATTCTAAGCCGTTCAAGGCCAATGGAAGAAAGATGCGATGAAGGAATCGTACTCGACCGAAACCGCAAACGTATCAGAGTAGTATTCAAAGAAAGACCGGAAGCCCTACGGAAAGGAGTTTGGAGAATCGACAAGGGAGCAAACAGAGTCGCCCATGATAGAATGCAAAATGCTCTAGATGCCTTCCATTCCGATGATTCAGAAATGGGCACCCCCTTGCGTGACATCATCATGGCAAGAGTGCACGACATCGAAGCAGCTGCCTCTCAAACTCCAGATATTGGTGGCTTGAAAAAACAAATAGATAGAATCAACCTGTCTAAATATCCTCTCAATGACTCTCAAAGAGAAGCCGTAGAATTATCCTTAAAGTCAAAGGTATCTATTATCCAAGGGCCACCCGGAACAGGAAAAACGCACACTGCAGTGCAATTGGTGAGAACTTGGGTGAAACGAGGAATGGGGCCTATCCTAGTGTGTGCAGAATCAAATGTAGCGGTTGACAATTTACTCAACGGCTTGCTTGAAAATGAAGTGATGGCCGTACGGCTAGGCCAACCGGTCAAAGTCAGGGAAAATCTACGCTCGGCAACTATGGATGCACATATTGCAAAACATCCAGATCAAGAAAAAGTGAAGATGGAGAAAGATTACCTCGAAGAAGTACAAAATGAATTGAAAAATCTTAAGGGTCGAGAAAAAGGCTTAGCCCATCGTGACCTCAACAAAGGTTGGAAAGAAGTCAAACGGCTTGAAAAAAAGATGGCGGAAGATGTTCTCGATGGTGCTGATGTTATCTGTGCGACATGTATTGGATCTGGGCATGAAATGCTTGGATACAGGCGCTTTCCTTTCGTCTTGATAGATGAGGCAACCCAATCCAGTGAACCATCAACACTAGTCCCAGTAGTTAGAGGGGCAAGGCAAGTCGTATTGGTGGGAGACCACCGTCAATTACCTCCAACAGTCATCTCTCGAAGGGCCGAAGAAGGTGGCCTAAATAGAAGCCTATTCGAGAGATTGATTGAAGCGGGGTTACCCGCCCATATGTTGGAAATGCAATACCGTATGCATCCAACAATCCGAGATTTTCCGAGTGGAAGGTTTTACGAAGGCAGATTGGAAGATGGTGAATCGGCCAAACAGAGAACAGCACCCGCTGGGATCAACTGGCCTGATTGGGAAAACCCGGTTGCTTTCGTGCCTATTGAAGGAGCGGAAATAGTCGATGAGATGGGCTCCAGCCGTTCAAATATGGATGAAGCTGGTTGTGTTGTTGAATTGGTAAAAGGTGTTCTTGATGCAATGGAACTCCAGGCCTCTGATATCGGTGTCATCTCTCCATATGCAGGCCAAGTTCGATTGCTCAATGACCTCTTTGAAGATGCAGGGGGATTGGCCGAAGGTGAACGATTCCATGGTCTTGAAGTGAAAACTGTCGATGGTTATCAAGGCCGTGAAAAAGAATTAATCATAATGTCAACAGTTAGATCAAATTCAGAAGGGGTGGTGGGCTTCTTGAAAGACAGGCGTAGATTGAATGTGGCGATGACACGCGCCAAACGAGGTCTTGTCGTAGTTGGGGATTCTCGCACTTTGCGCCATGACCCGACATGGGCATCGTGGTTGGATTGGGTAGATGAAAAGGGTTTGATGGCTTGGCATCTAAAAGCCTGATTCAACAAAGACGAATAACAAGTGGGGTTACAACCTTTAGGCTCAAAGTTGACAACCACCCGCCTCGCCGGCGCCTCATGGCAGAAGACCCCGTCAGCCTCCACCCTGCCAATGTGGCTCGTCAATTAATGACGGAAGGGGCCCCGGAGGGCGTCCTACTAGCAAATGCTTGGAAGCGCGTAGGCGCCTATATTCTAGATGTCATTTTTATCATGGGAATATTGATGATTACAACTAGTGGAACCTTCATCCTTTGGACTTATAGTATCAGTGGCATAACCAAGGCCCCGCATATTGTCCTGCTTCATTGGTTGGTATTATTTGCCAGCCATTGGCTATACTTCAAGTATACAGGATTGTGGATGGGGAGGTCGCTTGGCCAACGCTGGTTTCACATCGCCTTAGTTCATAGTGATGCTACTCCGCTTGGCAGAATACACTGGGGCCGGAGGGCTGTTTCCAAAACTAAGTATGCCATCCCTCTAATCGGCCAGTTTTGGTTCGGATTGAGAGACCTAGTGAAAATCAAGAATGATGAATCTCATCGTTCAAGGGTCGATTTCGCCCATCATACTGTTGCTGCAGTTGATTGGTCACTTCCTCCAGCAACAAGGGCGATGCTTCGCTAATTTATTGTTCAAACTTCAAGCGTGTTGGCACAAGCCCCAAAAAGGATTCATGACGCGTAGGGAAGGCAGGGAGTGGCATGAGCGAATCACACACTAGTCGAAATGGCGCATTAATTGCTCGTCTAATCTCAGTTAGTATGGAAATCGATGATGATGACCGAGATGTCATCAATGTACAGGTTGAAGTCTCAAATGAAGCCAGTATTCCAATGGGGCAACTTGAGCCCCTTATCGAAACCAGCGAAGGCACATCATTTACTCCGACTGATGCAATCACAAGTATAGGCCCGGGATTATCGCGTACATATGAATTCAATTTTTCAATAATGGGTGGAGATTGGAACTTCCGGCTATGGCATAATTCAGCCGGTGGAAGACGCTCAGTAGACATTGGCCCTCATCATTCTGAATTTACTCTAAAGAAAGCAGACCCTACTAGAACCCCTACATCATCAATGGGGGCGGGGTTGTTTGGTGGGGCTTTTGATTTAGGCATGGATACATTTGGCTCTACAAGTGAACGTGAATTAATAGATTCTAGGCATATCGAATTGGTTGAGTATGAAGCCGAGCACGACGAAGGTGGAAGTACTAGAATTAATGTCTTGGATGACGAACCTGCACCGCCTCTATCTGCACCACTTGAACCAATCTCGCCAATTGAACCTCTAACGCCTCTATCTGCCCCAACAGCGCCGCCAGAACCCCCTGTTGCTACACCTGCTCCTTCTTTGGAAATGCCAACTGGGCCACCACAAGCACCACCTGCTGGACCACCACAGGCACCGCCAGCAACACTGCCAGAACCACCCATTGCTACACCTGCTCCTTCTTTGGAAATGCCAACTGGGCCACCACAAGCACAACCTGCTGGACCACCACAGGCTCCACCAGCAGCCCCACCAGTCGAATCACAGGCACCGCCAGCAGGCCCGCCTAGTAATGATCCAATGGCCATTATTATGGCTCAAACAAACTCCCAGACACCTCCAACTGGCCCCCCTCAAGAAGCGCCTATTAACTCTCCAACAGGGCCGCCTACTGCTCCTCCATCAGGTCCACCTTCAGCACCTCCAACTGGACCACCATCCGGCCCGCCACAGAATTGAAAAGTGGCACATGAGGCCGTATTATTCAGTGGTAGCATGAGCGAAGAGGACTACATGTTGGAAATGTGCAGTTCCAAAGCCTCTTGGCAAGTTGTTCCAAAAGGAATCGAGGCAATCGACCTTGCAGAAGTTGCAGCGAAAATAATTGCAGCCGGTTGGAGTTTGAGAATTGAAACTAAATTTTGCTATATCTTTGAAGGCAAGGCGAAACTGACTCTCTATCCAAGTGGTAAATTATTGGTCAAGACCGAAACTAATGATATGGCTAAAGAGATTGCAAAACTACATGCCACTGAATGGGTGGTTTGATGGAGATTACAACTCACTTGATTTCAAGATTGGAATCCGATGAAGTGATTGTCTTTCCAACTTCTACCCAACCTGGTTTGGCTTGCCTGCCTACTAAAGAAGGGCTCGATAATTTGTTTAAAATAAAATTACGAGATGCTTCAAAGCCTGTTAGTTTAGGAGTTGCATCCCTTGATGATGTACTACAACTAGTGAGGGTTCCTGAACATGCTCAAGAATTTTTAGATTCGTTTACCTCTGGTTCTATCACTCTTCTAATGGAAGCAATTAACGAACAAGACCAACGCCTAGGTGGGAAAGTGATGGCAATTCGAATTTTAGCCCATCCCCTTGCAAAGAAATTAGCAGAATGTGTTGGGCCAATAACAGCAACAAGCGCTAATCTTGCTGGGACTCCGGTTAGCAGTGATTTGTTTTCAGCCGCTGAATCACTTGGCCTTCCAATGAACGCAGTGCTAGTTGGGGAATGCGAGGGAGGCTCCCCCAGCACATTAGTCCAACTGGGATTGTCAAGTACATCTTTGGCAACCGTTATGAGAGAAGGCGTTGTACCTACTAAAGACGTGATGGCATGGAGGTCAAGGGAGAGGTGAAGCATTGGCGTGACGCAGGTCATGTTGCTCGCCGCGCACTTGAGGCCATCAAAGATGAAATTCAGGTAGGGAAAACTTGGCATCAAGTAATAGAATCTGCGGAAAGATACATTCATCGCCACGGGGGTAAGCCCGCCTTCCCTTCTACTATTTCTGTCAATGAAATTGCCGCCCACTATACTACTGACCATGCATTAACTCCACCTGAGGGATGGGAAGGCGATATGGTCTTCCAGAAAGGCGACTTAGTGAAATTGGATATCGGCGTTCACATTCATGGTTGTATTGGTGATAATGCCTTAACCATTGAAGTTGGCAATGGTGGGGAACATACCGACCAAATCCGGGCTTCAAAAGAAGCAAGAGATTGTGCTATCGAAGTCATGCATCCAGGAACGCCTTGGCACAAAGTCGGGGCTGCAGCCGGTCAAGCCGCAATAGATGCAGGATTCAATCCGATTAGGAATCTTTGCGGCCACCAATTAGAACCATGGATCTTACATGCTGGAGTTTCTGTGCCCTCGTATCGTTGTGGTGCTGAAAATTCTGCCTTCAAAGGGGTAGTCGAAGAAGGTTCAATCTATGCTGTTGAACCCTTCTGCACAACAGGTGAACAAGGTTTGATCGAAAACATCCCTCCGCGGAACTCTTCAAACATTTACCGAGTTACTGGCGATGTCCAATGGCGAAAGGCTTTGCAAAAGAAAAAATTGAAACCATTAGGTGCTCAATTAGCAAGGAATCTTGAAGAACGCTATGGAACATTACCTTTCGCAGAAAGATGGGCCTTCCCCTTGTTGGAGAAACCATTCCCTGAAGCAGATGAAATGAGCCGAAAGAGTAAGTGGAACGCACTGGTCAAGAAACTCATTCAAATTCGTTACCTAGAAACTTACCATGGCCTACGATGTGCCGATGGTGGGATGATTGGCCAATTCGAGCATACTGTAATGATAACTCCTGGTGGACCAGAGGTTTTGACAGTAGAATAATGAAAGCACTATTCACAAACCTAATCGGTTGATATTACACGTGCAGGTCATAACGATTATACACCATCGGCCTTTGACTCACACTGAACAGGGCTGCGGGTTTCTCGTTGAGTGCATCCCATCCCCTCTTCTTGGGCTCTCACCCTGTTCACCTCAATTCGGCCTAGTGCTACCTGTAACATCTTGGTACAACCTGTACATCTCAAAGTGTAAAAAACAAGAAGATGATATTTTAATGCAAAATGTATGAAAATCTTAATGGAATATCGCGAAACCAATTTTCCTCGCGCTTACAAATAGACTGTACCACCATCTGGCGTTATTATTTGCCGGAGGGCTTGGTTCGGAAATAGAGCGCAGTTGAGTGTTTTCGGGGGGTCTGCGCGAAGTGCTCCGGCAACAGTATTAAATACGACATCTACTCTCCGCAAAGTGCCCCCCTAACGGGGAGGAGGACAACAATATGAAGAAAGAAATGAAGAACGAAGAAGCCGTGAGCCCGGTTATCGCTACCATCTTGATGGTCGCAATTACTGTGGTTCTTGCAGGAGTGCTATACGTATGGGCAAGCGATCTCGCTAGCTCAAACCAAAGCGACGGACCAAGCATGTATGTGCTATCCACCGCCGACCACGCCGACGATGTAGAAGATGACGCAGGTCTAATGACCTTGACCTTCGGAAACGGAAACGACCTTGACTGGGCACTTGTCCAGATTGAGATCATCAAGGACAGCGTACCAGTAACCTGTGATAACCCTGACTTGACTGGCGGAAACTGTGGTGCATCGCAACATGGTGGAGCAGATGGAACAAGCTGGGAGAAGGGAGAGACAATCATCCTTTCCAGCACCGGTGGCGTCGTGTCAAGAACAACGGCGACGTCGTTATGTCCGCTGCTGTTCACATGATCTGAGCGCAAGCAAAGAACATAGTGATACACACGCAAATTCAGAAGACAGAGTTGGAGCAATAGCACAACTCTGAATACGGCGCCCTCGAGGTGGCTTCGGCTGCCTCGGGGGCTTTTTTTCGTTACCCAAAAAACACTAATTTAGCAAATTAAATCTCGGCAATCAGCCTCTTTCAGGTTTATTCCAAACATGCAAACTCTTACCCCTCAAGATGAGGAATTGAGCAATCATCAAATTAGTCATTGAATCAAGGAACATCTGTAAGAAAGCAATTCCTTTGATTTTTAGATTGAATATGACACCAAGCCAAGCAACGATGATAGTCAATTCAATCATTAATAAAACCAAATACCATTCTTCAAAATAACTTCCAGTTTGTATTTGAATAACCCATCTACTTATTCCAAGTAAAACAGCCATTAGGACTAGCCACGGTGCAATGAGATGCATCATCGCTTGATTGCCAGCACTGCGGTTCCTCCACAAGTGGCGGCACAGACCTTGTGCCCTTCTGGTCTTACGAGACCTTCGCCCAGCATTACTAGGTGGTGTCATTTCATCAAAACATAATTCGCTATCCTGAATGCACTTCCCACCTCTCAGCCTAACCATAGTTGCTAATTGTGAATCATCGGCATTTGAATACACATTCAATAAATCTGCATCCACCATGTTTCGCCTGAAACCAGCAATAGAGCCTTCGAGAAAGGGGGTGCTGTCAATTCGAGATTCGGCTATTCTCTGCAAGGTGAATAAATCTCGATAGGTGGATTCCATCTCAGTATGTGCCTTTTCTTCTACAGAACTACGCTGTGGTGTTCCACCTACTGCGCCGATTTCTGGGTCTGAAAACCAAGATGCCAATCTATTCAATGAATCGGGGGGGAATGTTGCATCAACATCAGTCATTACGATGACTTCGCTTTTTTCATCTGCAGCAATTATTGCTCGACGAATGGCTTCAGTTTTACCCAACCTCTTTTCCATCTCGATTATTTTGTGATTTGGAAATGCCTTTGGCTTCTCCTTTAGCCAGGATTTCACTATCGCCATCGACTTATCTGTAGATGCTGAATCGATAATGAGTAATTCCAAGTCTTTACGAGGATATTCTTGACTTGCAAGGTTTTCCAGTTTTGACAATATTATTTCCTCTTCATTCCATACCGGTAGAATGAGCGTCATCTTTAGTTTAATTTCAATTGAAGATGGTTTTAGAGGCTTGAGTTTCAACCATTTTGCTATACGGTAACGATGTAGGATGAATGGGCCGGCTGCTAATCCCGCAAGCGCTAATTCCCCCAATGCCAGTGTGGCTTGGGCCTCTATCATGGCCTCTGGCCAACCTATCCTCTCTTGAGATGCTCGCTACAATAGGGCGCTCTCCCATATATTCTCAAAGTCGAAGGGATTCGTCGAAGTCATGTCCGAGGTGATGACGGTGCTCCACGTTGGACCTGTCAATACCAGAGGGGGAATTGCATCGGTCATTCGTCTATTGAGTGAGAACCCCCCTGATGGTTGGAAAGCAGAGACTTTGGCTACTCATGTCGAAGGAAGCAATCTAGCGAAGTTGCTATTCTGGAGAAAGGCAAGAAAGGCACTTATCAGGCGATTAAAATCAAATCCTCCAGATTTAGTTCATATCCATACTGCCTCAGATTATTCCTGGTGGAGGAAAAAACGGGTTGCACTACTGGCAAGGAAAGTTGGAGTGAAAGTAGTAATCCACATCCACAGTGGTCGTTTCGATGAATTCTGTAGGATGGGTGCTGGAAATGAAGTCAAGAAGATTTGTTCGATGGACGGGATTGAAGTTGTAACCCTTTCTCAAGTCTGGCATGATAGGCTCAAAGAATGGGTTGGTGATTCCACCATAATGCATAATCCAGTTGACCCAGATATCAGGATGGAGGATGTCGAGA
>LWDU01040996.1_pt1 | contig 57339 bp, 52 predicted proteins | sample 727161 | NCBI WGS metagenome assembly LWDU01 (sample SAMN04566230, study PRJNA314399) | hydrothermal vent metagenome | isolation source: deep sea hydrothermal plume seawater | place: Mexico: Gulf of California, Guaymas Basin | collected 2004-07-11
ATTTGAGGCGAATTACCAGCGTTTTTTAGCCGCTTTTCAGTCTGAGTATCAAAATAGCCGGATAGCCTATTCCTATAAAACCAACTATACGCCCTTGCTCTGCCAACTGGTGCAAAAAATGGGCGGCTACGCTGAAGTCGTTTCCGGCATGGAATATGATCTTGCTCTACGCATAGGCGTACCGGCTGAGCGGATTATTTTTAATGGCCCTTATAAGCAGCTTGGTGATTTTAAGCGCGCTCTGCTGAGTAGTTCCATCGTTAATCTGGATTCGAGTTATGAGCTCACCATGCTCACTACTCTCGCGGCAGAACATCTTCAACAGAACTTTAAGGTAGGTATTCGCTGCAACTTTTCAATAGGCGCGGAGCACCATTCTCGTTTCGGTTTTGATGTGGGAACAGCAAGTTTTCAGACGACCCTGCAGACACTACGCGCCATGCCCAACTGCCGCATCGCTGGCATACACTGCCATTTTCTGGCACCCGAACGTAGTGCCGCTGCCTATGCATCGATCGCTGAACAAATGATTGCTATAGCCAGCTCTGAATTCAGCCAGGAGAATCTTGACTTTATTGATATAGGTGGCGGGTTTTTTAGTCCTATGCGCCCCGAGTTACAGGTGCAGTTTCCTTTTGACGTCCCTTCATTTGAGGAGTATGGGCACGCCATTGCCAGCGTGTTTGCCAGAGCTTATCCTGAGCAGAATGGTCCTGAGCTGATATTGGAGCCGGGAATTTCCATCGCTGCCAACACCATGCAGTTTGCCGCAAAAATCATAGATCTTAAGCCTGCAGGAGATCGTCTTATCGCATTGGCTGCTGCCAGCCAGTATGATATTAAGCCCACATTAAGCCCCCGCAATCTACCAATTACGGTATATCCATCTGTTGCTAAAAACATGTCCACGCAAAGGCAAACATTTGATATCGTCGGTTCAAGCTGTATGGAGAGTGATTGTTTATACAGGGGCTATCAGGGAGAACTTAAACCGGGTGATTATGTGGTATTTGATAATGTGGGCGCCTATACCAATGTACTACGGCCGCCATTTATAAACCCTGCCCCACCTATTTTGAGCTATAGCTCTAAGCATGAAATCAAAGTTATTCGCCGCCGAGAAACGACCGATGATATTTTCAGCAGTTATTCATTTACCGCATTCGAGCAGGGAGTGCCCACTGCGTAAGATTGCTTTAACTAGGCTAGCATAGGCGCTTCGCCTATACCCTGACGGATAATTTCAACCTGCCCGTCTGTGCAGGAAATAATCGTACTATTCTGGCCCTCGACAATGCCTGCATCAATAATTAAATCCAGTTCATTATCCAGTTGTTCCCGAATTTCATAAGGATCACTTAACCCATATGCTTCGTTTGGTAAGATCAAGGATGCGCTCAGCAAAGGCTCACCTAACTCTTCAACGATAGCCAGGGCTATTTTATTATCAGGTATTCTTATACCTACTGTTTTGCGTTTTGCATGCATCATACGCCGTGGTACCTCTTTGGTCGCATCGGCTATAAAGGTAAAGGGACCAGGTGTCAGTAATTTAATTAAGCGATGTGCTTCATTGCTTAACTTGGCAAAGCTGGAACTTTGCGCCAGACTTTTACATACCAGTGTAAAGTTATGCTTATCATCTAATTGTCGAATACGCTTTATGCTATCCAGCGCTTGTTTTTCACCTACTCGACAGCCTAAAGCATAGCCCGAGTCCGTTGGATACACAATCACCCCGCCCTTACGAATAACATCAACCACCTGATAAATAAAGCGTTGTTGTGGATTTACAGGATGTATTTCAATAAATTCTGCCATCATCTTTTTTCTGTTTATTTATTCTTTAGGGCTGCTCTTTCTTTAGAGCTATTCTTTCTGCAGTAGTCTTTGCTACTTTATCGCGCAAATAGACAGGCATTGCCTGTTCTACAGCAACAGCCTGCAGACGTTGCACGCCCACTACACCCAAGTAAGCAATCTGCGCAGAACTAGGCAGATAATCGGCATCATAGCCAATCAGCTGTTGCCCTAAACGAGCTGTTAATTCAGGCTGATAACGCTGCCAGCCAGAACCTATGCCGTAACCCGTTAGCTGTAAAGCATCAACCTCTGTCGCTGACTGTACCTTTTCTTTGCCTATTAACCGGGCAACATTTTCTGCATCACGTTGATAGACCGCCCAGTATATTTCATCCATACGCGCATCAACCGCTGTAAATATTGTATCGTGCGTTGTCTTTTGCAAGCACGCCTGACTGATTGCCGCCAGCGTCGATACCGGCACGACTGGTAAATCCGCACCATAGGCAATTCCCTGCATAACTCCCGTGGCAATTCTAAGCCCGGTAAAAGAGCCTGGCCCACAACCAAAAGCAATAGCGTCTAATTGTTGCGGCTTTAATTCTGCTTCTGCCATTAAGCTATCAATCATCGGCAATAACAGTTGAGCATGTCTTCTTGGCGCTATTTCATAGCGCTCCCTGATTTCTCCATCGATATAAAGTGCGGCGGAGCAGGCTTCGGTCGCGGTATCGACGGCTAGAATTTTCATGCGTTGAGAGCTAAGACTATAAATCTTTTAGTGCATCCAGAGCGGCATCATAATCCGGTTCATGAGTAATTTCTGTCACTAGCTCAGTATAAACAACGCGATCCCGCTCATCAATAATCACCACTGCCCGCGCCGTTAAACCTGCCAGCATGCTGTCTAGTAAGCGTACGCCATAATCATCAGCAAAACTGGAACGAAAAGTGGAAACAGGAAAGACTTCTTTTAAGCCTTCGGACTCACAAAAGCGTCCTTGGGCAAAAGGCAAATCTGCCGAAACCATTAATAATACGGTATTTTCACAACGATCAGATTTTTCATTAAATGCTCGTGCCGATGCAGCACAAACCGGCGTATCCAGGCTTGGGACTATATTGAGGATTTTCCGTTTACCTGCATAGGTCGCTAATGAAACCTCTTCTAAACGCCCGTTTACCAAAGAAAAATCAGGTGCGTGACTGCCTACTGCCGGTAATTCGCCACTGCTATTAATGACAATTTCATCATTGCCTGGTTTAAATGTTAATTTAGCCATGTTTTCTCTCGTTGTGTATTCTATTTTTCAGACTGTAATGTAGGAGACTGAAGTCCACCCTACGCATCCCTGTTTTTTCGTTTTAAAGATATTTTTTTCTTTTTATAATGTTCCATTAAGCGTTTTTTCTTATGTAACTGCCGGTCACTTAATTTATTTTTCACTTCTTTAAACGGGTTTTTAGGCGATTTAAAAACAATCTTTATCGGCGTTCCTTCCAGGCGTAGTTTATTACGAAAATAATTCATTAAATAGCGCTCGTATGCCGCCGGCAATAAATCCGTCTGGTTACCATGCACAACGACAATCGGTGGGTTACGTCCGCCCTGATGCGCATATTTTAATTTAATTCTGCGGCCATTGACCATCGGCGGCTGATGTCCTGCAACCGCATCCTTTAAGACCTGGGTTAATACTGAAGTGGACATATCCACCATGGCGGCATCATAAAGTTTATGTACAACATCAAATAATTTACCTACACCACTGCCATGCAAGGCGGAGATCGGATGTTTTTCTGCAAAATCCAGAAAAGGCAGCTTAACATCAGTCTGCCTTTTTATCAGTTCACGCTGATCATAATCCAACCCATCCCATTTATTAAAGCCAATAATGAGCGCGCGCCCCGCATCCAGTACCATACCGAGCAAATGTGCATCCTGATCGGTAATCCCTTCGCTGGCATCGATTAAATAAATCACGACATTGGCTTTTTCTACCGACTGCAGTGCTTTAATAATACTGAACTTTTCCACGACTAGCGTAACCTTTGCCCGGCGGCGCATACCGGCGGTATCAATCAGGGTATATTTTTTGTCATTACGCTCAAAGGGGATATAGACGCTATCCCGTGTGGTACCTGGTTCATCAAAGACCACTACGCGCTCTTCGCCCAGCAGGCGATTGACCAGCGTAGACTTACCGACATTAGGCCGGCCAACAATAGCAATAGCTACCCCTTGGTCTTCTAATTCGGTTTCTGTCTGCTCTATGACTTCGGGTAATTCGGCACTGACCCGGTGTAATAATTCATTAACTCCGCGCCCATGTGTTGCGGCAATAGAAACAGGATTTCCTATCGCTAAGCGATGAAAGTCAGCAGCCGCGATTTCTGCATTGATGCCATCAATCTTATTGGTTACCAGAACAACGGGCTTATCCAGTTTTCTTAGCATCACCGAAATTGCTTCATCGGCGCTGTTCAAGCCTTGCCGCGCATCCACTAAAAACAGGATGACATCAGCCTCTTCCAGAGCAAGCTGCACTTGTCTTTTGGCGACCGATTCTATACCCTCGACATTATCGGTAATCCCGCCGGTATCAACCAGCAAATAAGGCGTTTCTCCACGTTTTACCCGGCCATATTTACGATCTCGTGTTAAGCCAGGGTAATCGGCAACCAGAGCATCACGGGTACGGGTTAAATAATTAAATAAGGTTGATTTACCTACATTAGGTCGACCAACTAAAGCGATAACAGGTAATGTCATACAGATTCCGTATAGTAAAACTCTGAGCTAAAAGGAGCCCTGTTTAGCGCAGCTCAAAGTGAGCTACGCTAATATGATATGCAGTGGGTATATAAAGTAAGTAGATTTAGCCTAAAATAATAACACTCTGACAGCCGCTAAAGTCCCATCAGTGGCATACACATAAAGCGTATCTTCGACCACAACAGGCTGAGCAACAATAGGCTCATCAGTAATTTCTATGCGTCCTAACAAGCGACCATCGGTCTTGGACAGCCAGTGCAAATAGCCTTCAAAATCGCCAACAACCACATAGTCACCATAAACGGCAGGCATTGATAAGCGGCGCTGATGTAAATCAGTCTGCTTCCAGTAAGACGCCCCGTTACGCTGATCTAATTGCCAGACATCACTGCTGGAATCACTGAGATATAAATAACTGTAATCTGCACTTAAACCCTGAAATGACGAGATCACTTCATTACGCCATATGACCTCGCCATCTATTGGCGTTACTGCGTTCACACCGCTTTTATAACTACTGACAAAAATGATGTCATCATTAAGAACAGGCGTACCATTAAGATCAGTCAGGCGGTCTATTTCTGAGCGCCCTCTGGGGATAGCAACGCTGGTTTCCCAGATATTTGCGCCATCTGCTGAGTTAATGGCCATCAATTTACCATTCGCATAACCGATAATGACCATATCTCCGACCGCTACCGGAGCGCCTTCCCCTCTTACACTTAAGGCCGGAATATTATGCTCTACCGACCAGACTTGCTTGCCATCTTCTCTATTAAGAGCGATATCAAAGCCATCGGCAGAACGAACAATCAGATTATCACCGACAGCAACGGGTAACGCCATGACTTCACTGGATACCCGGTGTTTCCAGACTGCCTCGCCGGTATTGGTATTTAAGGCTAGAACATCTGCTTTACTAGTGCCGACAAAGAGTAAATCACCATCAATTACCGGACCCGATGAAATAGGCAAATCTGTTTCAACTTCCCAGAATAGCTCACCATCGAGTAGGCTTCTTGCCTGAATCAGGCCATCATGATCAGCAATAATAACCCGGCCTTCAGCCACCGCAGGCACCAGATTAAGCGCTAATCCATCCGTGCCGTCGCCATCAGATTTATCCCATAAAATATCCAGTTTTACTTCTGACTCATACTCGGTCAGCTCTGCAGGGGGCTCTGAATTATCCGAATCTTTGAATAAGTCCCCCACACTATCCGACATATTCGTCAGGGTTGCACAACCGGACAAACCTAAAATAAATATTAAAGCTAATATTCTTCGCATTTAGAAATCAGTGATTACTTTTTTGTAGCAAGGCATTAGATGACAGACACACTTTATGTACTATAGAACTTACAATACACTCGGGCTATCAGGGCTAGTTAAATCATCCAACTTAAACTGTAATAAGGGCGAACTCCGACCTGCTGCTAGTGCCGCCTGATAAGCAGTACGCGCTTCACCCACACGTCCCATAGCAACATATAGATCACCTTTTAATTCTTCATAAATTGCTGCGAAGCCCCCGAGAGATGACTGGTCCACGCTGGCAATAATTTCCAGGCCTTGCTCATACTCTTGTAAAGCCAGTATTACTCTAATCAGGCGGGTCCGCGCAACATGCGTTAGTTCAGCATCATCACTGGTGGCCACTGCTAATTGCAATTGCTCTTTAGCTGCGACTAAATCCTGTTGCTCAACTTTTTCTTTTGCTTCAAACAAAAGAGCATAGGTGGCATAGGCCGTAGAGTTAAAATTGCGATTCAATCTATTGGCAATTTCAACAACTGACTCAAATTTATTCGCCTCTTCAGCCACTAATAATTGCTCGTATAAAGATGACGCCTGAAGCATCTTATCCTGCTGATAACTTTGCCAGAAATTCCAGCCCAGCACCATAATAACTGCGGCAGCCACTCCACTTATTACCGAGGATCCATTGCCTTTCCACCAGTCTTTTAAAGCTGCTACCTGTTCTTCTTCAGTTTCGTAAATTTCCACTTTATTACCCTTTCCTAAAATAGTTTGTTGTTTATTTTTTTAATAACTCTATCAGTTCAGCAATTGAAATCGTACGCTGCTCTTCATCTGTGCGTAAGAATTTAATACTGACCTTATTACTCGAAACTTCTTCGTCAGCTAAAATCAAGGCATAATCAGCGCCACTTTTATCTGCTTTCTTAAACTGGCTCTTAAAACTGCCACTGCCACAATGCATTTGTAATCTGATATGTGGCACACTATCGCGTATTTTTTCTGCCAGCACAACACCTGTTTTCTTTGCGGCCTCACCTACTAATATCATATAGGCATCAATGGACTTTATATTTGCCAGCTCTTTACGGTTTTCTAATAAGCTCAGGATACGCTCCATACCCATGGCAAAACCCACTGCATGATTAGGCTTGCCACCGAGCTGCTCAATCAGGCCATCATATCGCCCACCAGCACATACGGTACCTTGCGCCCCAAGCTCAGTAGTGACCCATTCAAATACGGTTTTACTATAATAATCCAGGCCACGAACCAGACGTTTATTCAACGTATAGGCTATGCCCAAAGTATCCAGCGTATCGGTAAGACCTTTAAAATGGGCCTTACTCTCTGCTCCTAAAGACTCCATCAATTTTGGCGCCGCTTCGACTAGTACCTGCATATCCGGATTTTTAGTATCCAGAATACGCAAAGGGTTACTCAGCAAGCGGCGCTGGCTATCTTCATCCAGTTGCTCTTTATGCACGCTAAAGTATTCTACCAGTTGCTCGCGGTAAACCGCTCTTTCTTCAATAGTACCCAGCGAATTTAATTGTAGCTCAACCGTATCACTGATACCCAGTCGTTGCCACAATCTATGACTGAGCTGAATTAACTCTGCATCAATATCCGCATCAGCCATACCATAGGTTTCGACACCTAGTTGAATAAACTGTCGGTAACGCCCTTTCTGCGGTCGCTCATAGCGAAACATCTGTCCGTAATACCAGAGCCTGTGTATTTGGTTATGTAACAAGCCGTGTTCCAGGCAGGCCCTGACACAGCCAGCAGTACCTTCTGGCCTTAAGGTTAGTGACTCGCCATTTCTATCATCGAAAGTATACATTTCCTTTTCGACGATATCGGTTACCTCACCAATCGAACGTTTAAACAGTTCGGTTTTCTCTACGATCGGTAAGCGTATCTCTTTATATCCGTATGCGCCCAGCACGTCTCTCACATGCTGTTCAACAAACTGCCAACATGCGGTTTGCTCAGGAAGTACATCGTGCATGCCACGAATTGCCTGAATATTTTTTGCCATAATACTACGTCAGTATGGAGAGCACCTCTGATAATGATCTTTTTGCCTGATTTCAGCGTTGAATGGTTTTCTGCGATCCTCATGTATTTCATATACACTGCGGCTCTTAAAAACATTCGCCTTGAACTCGAACAAAAACTCTCATTATTAGAGGAACCCTAGGTTAATAATTATGTTGTATTTTTTCTGCCGCTTTAGAAAAAGGGAAGTTTCGCGTTAACTCTAACTGATATTGTTCAACCAGGTCATAAGTCTGTAATGCTGTTTCTATTTTAATAGCCAGCTCCAGCCCATCCAGCGTTTTTCCAGCTGATCCAAAATAGCGCTCGACATAGGCTCTGGCCGACATCATCTCCCCTTTTGAATAGCGGATTTTAGCCGTTTCAAATAATGCTAGCGAGTAGCTCGAATCGGCTTGTAAAGCTTTATAAAACTTTATCTCTGCAGCTCTTTGCTCATCATTCTCTAAATCATATAATCCCAAGTAGCTATAAGCGACCCATTTTTTCTTATAGAACGGTGCGTTTACAATACGCTTAAACTCAATAACAGCCTCATCATGCCGCTCTTCTTCATATAAAAAAACAGCATAAGCTGTTAGTATATTGAAATTATCAGGCTCCAGCTTTAGCGCTTTATCAAAATAATGCTGTGCTTGATCAGGCTTTTTACTACGCTGCTTAATCAAGGCAAAAACCTGATAAGTCGTCGCGTTCTTATTATCCAACTTTAATGATCGCTTCAGGTTATCTTCCGCGTAATTATATTTTTCTAATTTGTAATACGCCAACCCTAGCTCGGTTAATGTTTTAGCCCGGTCTTGAGAGGAGCGATCCAGAATCACCGTCTCCTGCTCTACATAGACTACTTTTTTCGGTTCATCATTAGAAGAACAAGCCGTTATCAAGCCTATTAAGACCAACAAATAAGCAGCATTAATTTTCATGCTGCGCTTCCATCCTTTGTAATCTCTCTGCTCGACGGCTTTTATCTTTTACTTTACCGACTAATTGCCCACAGGCAGCATCAATATCTTCACCGCGCGTCTTGCGCACCGTAGTCACAATTCCGGCTTTGTATAATACATCTCTAAAGCGCGCAATCGCTTCAGTTGATGAACAGGTGTACTTGGTATTCGGGAAGGGATTAAACGGAATCAAGTTCATTTTTGACGGCACGTTTTTCAACAACTTCACTAATCCCCTTGCATCAACCAACGAATCATTCACCCCCTCTAACATGACATATTCAAAGGTAATAAATCCCCGCGGCGATGTTGCTATGTATGCTTGACAAGCAGCCATCAATTCTTTTAAAGGGTATTTCTGATTAATCGGTACCAATATATCCCGCAGCTCATCTGTCGAAGCATGTAAAGATACCGCCATACTGACATCGCATGCATCGGTTAAGCGATACATGGCTGGAACTACCCCAGAGGTACTGATAGTCACCCGACGCTTAGATAAGCCAAAGGCGAAATCCTCCGTCATCAGGTTCATTGCCGAGACTACACTATCAAAATTTAATAAGGGTTCACCCATGCCCATCATCACTACATTCGTGATGCGCCCTTGTTCGCCCATGCGATCATTCGCAGCTATTAACTGACCGATAATTTCAGCAGTACTGAGATTACGGTTAAAACCTTGCTGTGCCGTAGAGCAAAAAGTACAGGCCAGCGCACAACCTACTTGCGAAGAAACACATAGTGTGGCTCGATTTTCTTCGGGGATATAAACTGCTTCTACTTTATTACCGCCGCCCATTTCTACTATCCATTTGCGAGTGCCATCACTAGCCACCTGTTCAAAGATAATATCCGGCGCAATAATACAGCAATGCTCTTTTAAGTAAGTCCGTAAAGACTTACTTAAATTGGTCATTTGATCAAAGTCGTACTCACCTTCCTGATAGATCCACTTTATTAGCTGGGTCGCACGAAAAGGCTTCTCACCAATTTCAACAAAAAAGGCCTGCATGCCTTTTCTGTCAAAATTGAGTAGATTTATTTTTTCCTGTTTAGCGAATTCGCTCACAAAGCTCCTCGTCAGAGAAGAAGTATCCAATTTCTCTGGCTGCTGACTCTACTGCATCAGAACCATGCACTGCATTTTCATCAATGCTTGTAGCGAAGTCAGCACGGATAGTTCCCGCATCAGCTTCTGCCGGGTTAGTCGCTCCCATTAAATCACGATTTTTTAATACCGCGCCTTCACCTTCTAAAACCTGAACCATCACAGGGCCAGAAATCATAAAAGCCACAAGATCGTTGAAAAAAGGACGTTCGCTATGCTCGGCATAAAAGCCTTCTGCTTTTTCTTTCGATAATTGCATCATCTTTGCAGCAACAATGCGTAAACCATTGCTTTCAAAACGATTGTAAATTTCACCAATATGGTTTTTCGCTACTGCATCAGGTTTTACGATAGAAAAAGTACGTTCTACTGCCATTTTTTTAAACTCCAAATTGTGATAATAAATAAAAATAGTGTGATAGCTTCCTTTTTTAGGACTACTATCGAAATTACTTGTTTTTAAATGTAGGGAGTGGCTTTAGCCTGCCTTTTTAAAAAGGCAGGCTAAAGCCACTCCCTACATAAATATTTGTTAAGGCATCATATCAATATCATTGCCTTCGATCTCTGGCTCCATCAAATCTTCTTTACTAACACCTAATGCCAACACTAATGGACTGGCAACAAAGATAGAAGAATAAGTCCCGATGACCACACCGACAGTTAAAGCAATGGCAAAATTATGAATAATCTCACCGCCTAATACGGCTAATGCAATAAGTACCAAAAGTGTCGTGACTGACGTCATAATAGTACGACTTAAAGTCTGGTTCAATGAGATATTCATCACATCTTCTGCCGAACCTTTACGCAGTAATCTAAAATTTTCCCGAATACGATCATAAACAACGATGGTATCGTTTAAAGAATAACCAATCACCGCTAAAACAGCGGCCAATACGGTTAAGTCAAACTCCAGCTGTAATAATGAGAAAAAACCCAGGGTAATCAAGACATCATGCGCCAGGGCTGCGACCGAGCCTAAGGCAAATTTGTATTCAAAGCGCCAGGCGACATAAATCAAAATACCAAACATGGAGTACAGCAATGCTAAGCCGCCATCTTCAGTCAGCTCATCACCCACTTGTGGACCAACAAATTCAACGCGACGCAAATCTCCCTTTTCAGTCATTGCCCCACTAGCTGCCGTAGCAACCTCGGTGCTCAACTGAGCATTACTAAAACCTTCTTTCGGTTTTAGTCGAATTAACACCTCTTTAGTCGAGCCAAAATGCTGCACAGTGGCATCCTCAAAACCTGCATTTTCAAGTGCTGTACGCATCACTTTAAGGTCGACTGACTGTTGATAGCCAATTTCAACCAGTGTTCCACCAGTAAAATCAATACCCAGCTTTAGGCCTTGCGTAGCCAAAGAAACAATCGTAGTAAGCAGTAATAAACCGGAGAAAATCGCTGCCAGTCGACGTTTACCTAAAAAATCTATTTGTTTAATCATAATATTTATCCTTGCTAAATAGATAGCTTATCGAGACGTTGACGAGAACCATATATCCAGTTAATCACCATACGTGAACCTAAAATCGCGGTGAACATGGACGTTAAAATTCCGATTGCTAGTGTAATTGCAAAGCCTTTAATTGGGCCGGTACCAAAACCAAATAACACCAGGGCTACTAATAAGGTAGTAATATTGGCATCAAAAATGGTTGCAAAGGCTTTTTCGTAACCTAGAAAAATACTAGTTTGCGGCGAGTTTCTATTGCGCAATTCCTCTTTAATACGCTCAAAAATTAATACATTGGCATCCACGGCCATACCAACGGTCAGTACAATTCCGGCGATACCCGGCAAGGTTAGAGTCGCTTGTAGCATGGATAGCACAGCAACAATCACCACCAGATTAAATGTCAAAGCCAGATTAGCAATAAGACCAAAGGTTTTGTAATAAACAGCCATAAAGACCAACACTAAAACAAAACCCACTATCACTGACAACATACCTTTATCGATATTATCCTGCCCCAGACTTGGACCCACTGTGCGCTCTTCAACGATATCTACAGGCGCAGCTAATGCTCCAGCTCTTAATAAGAGTGACAGTTTACGTGCCTCCTGCGTACTATCTAGACCCGTGGTCTGAAAGCGCTTACTAAAGGCATCTCGAACAGTAGCAATACTGATGACCTCTTCAACCTTTTCCTTATGACGTATTTTTTTACCATTTACCATTTTTGTAGTGGCTTTCTGTTCAATAAAAACCACCGCCATAGGCTGTCCTATATTATCTTTGGTGAACTTACCCATTTTCTTGGCACCAATACCATTCAAGGTAATATTCACCGACGCAGAACCATTCTGATCCAGACCAGATGACGCATCAACAATCTGATCCCCTGTAATAATCACCCGGCGCTTTAATAACACCGGCGCTTTGGTATCACGCTCATAGTAAAGTCTAGAGCCGACAGGCACCCGACCAGCAATGGCACGCTGTATATCATGTTCGGTATCAACTTTGCGATATTCCAGCGTCGCTGTCGTACCGAGAATTTCTTTAGCCTGCGCTGTATCCTGCACGCCAGGCAACTGCACAACGATACGGTTATCACCTTGCTGCTGAATCACCGGCTCGGAAACACCTAGTTCGTTGACCCGATTACGCAAGGTAGTAATATTCTGCGCCAGCGCAAATTTCTTGATTTCGTTTATTTCTTGCTCAGAAATACTTAAATAAATCACTGGCTGCGCTTCGTCGACCTTCATATCCAGCTTACGAAACTCATCGTCTATCATATCGATAGCAGCCTGCTTATCTTTCTCGTTACGCAACACAACCTTCACCGCACCGTTATCAAAAGTAACGGATTTATAGCGAATTTTAGCTGTACGTAACGCCAGACGAATATCGTTATTGTAGCGTTCATCAGCCTGTTTTAACGCCGCAACCATATCCACTTCTAACAGGAAATGCACTCCACCACGTAAGTCCAACCCTAAATACATAGGCTCGGCATCAATGGATCGCAGCCAATCAGGTGTCGCCGGCGCTAGATTTAAAGCAACGATATATCGACTACCTAGACTATTACGCCATAAATCAGCAGCGCGCATTTGATCATCTGTATTATTAAAGCGCGCCAACACTTTAGTGCCTTGCAGCTCTATCGCTTTTGCGGTAATTGCCGCATCACTTAATGTGCCTTCAATTTGTGCAAGCTGTAATTCTGTAATATCAGTCGCATCGCCGGCTGATATCTGTACTGATGGATCATCACCATAAAGATTAGGCAATGAATACACAATCCCTAAAATCAGGACGATGAGAATCAGTAAGTTTTTCCATATAGGGAAATGGTTTTGCATGATAAGTCCAACAAGATAAATCAAGGTCTGGCGCAGTCTGCACCAACGAAAAATGAGCACATTCAGGAGTTAAACCAACCTACTCCCGAAATGCACTCATCTAAACAAGTCCGCTCCTAATCGCTTTTGCGACTTAAGATTTGGTTTTTTTCATTTGAACTTTGAAAGTTCCTTTAGGCATTAAGCTACTGATCTGATGGCGCTGTACCTGAATAACGGTATTAGGTGCCACTTCGACCTGTACAAAATTTTCGTCCAGACTAACAACTTTGCCCAAAACACCACCGCCAGTAACAACTTCTGCACCAGCCTGCATCTGCTCAAGCATTTTTTTATGCTCTTTGGTGCGTTTATGCTGAGGCCTTAGAAATAAAAAGTAAAAAAACACCAAGATACCCACTGGAAATAGCATCCCTTCCCAACCTGGTTGTGCGACTACTGGAGCTGCTTCAGCCACAGCATCAGAAATTAAAAAACTCATGTCTTCCCCAATATCATCAATTATTTAGTAAAAAAGCTCTATATTATTACATATACTTCGTATAGTCACCATTATGGATTTCTATCCGCCGCTTTTGGCCGCAAGACTACGTTACAGAAACAGCCATGGAACTCTATTTCAGCGCTTGCTATCGGCAAAAATCAACTCGATATATTTTCCGCAATCGTATCTGCACGCAATATTTCTGGCACAACTTTGCCCCGCTGTTGATAAAATGATTTGACATAACTGTCAAACGCCTTGCTTTCTATCGCTTCACGCACCTCTTGCATTAAGCTTAAATAGTAATGCAGATTATGAATGGTATTTAAGCGCGCACCCAATATCTCGCGACACTTATCCAAATGGCGCAGATAGGAACGTGAGTAATTCTGGCAGGTGTAGCAGGCACAGTTCTCATCCAGGGGTTTGGTATCAAACTGATACTGGCTATTACGAATTTTAATCACACCAGTAGTAGTAAAGATATGACCATTGCGTGCATTACGCGTCGGCATCACACAATCAAACATATCTATGCCACGCCTGACCGCTTCGATTAAGTCCTCAGGGGTACCCACACCCATTAAATAACGTGGCTTATCTTGTGGCAACAATGGATGAACGGCATCCAGCGCCGCCATCATTTCATCTTTTGGCTCGCCCACAGAAAGCCCGCCTATCGCATAGCCATCAAAACCAATATCCACCAAACCTGAAACCGATTCATGACGCAAATGCTTATACATACCTCCCTGTACAATGCCAAACAAAGCCGATGGGTTATCGCCATGCGCCTTTTTACTGCGCTCTGCCCAGCGCAAGGATAAGCGCATCGAATCAGCTGCCTCTTGCACAGTCGCTGGATACGGCGTGCATTCGTCAAAAATCATCACGATATCCGAGCCTAAATCACGCTGCACCTGCATCGACTCTTCTGGCCCCATAAAAATCTTACTGCCGTCTATCGGCGATTTAAAGGTGACACCTGCTTCACTAATCTTGCGTAATTCGCCCAGACTAAAAACCTGAAACCCGCCAGAGTCGGTAAGAATAGGCCCCTGCCAGCACATAAAATCATGCAGGTCACCATGCGCCTTAATAACCTCGGTAGTAGGCCGCAGCATCAAATGAAAGGTATTACCTAATATAATCTGTGCGCCATTATCGACAAGCTCATGTGGAGTCAAAGATTTCACTGAGCCATAGGTGCCAACAGGCATAAATATAGGCGTTTGCACCACGCCGCGATCAAAAGTCAAACGCCCGCGGCGTGCTTGACCATCATTGCTTAATAAATCAAATTGCATGAGGATATAAATGAATTGAATTCTTCGAGTTAAGCGCTAAATAACCTGTATAACAGGAGCTTAGTCGCCAGTATTTGTATTGCCATGCACTTTGTTAGCTGTGTTCTTGGGTCTGGCGTGCGAAGTATAATATTGATAGCTATGCTAAAGCCAGCTAATTGCCAAAGTATCTCCCATTGCTACTCGCCTTTTTTTTAGTTTAACTAGTTTTTCGGTATCCGCAGAAAGCAAAACAACACCCGATGGAATAAGCGAAGAGCAATCATCTATTATCGATGAATGAGGCAATTTTAAGTAATATTCATTTACTTTCCCAGCGCTCATCTGAACTAAAAGATTTAGCCGCAGAAACCCCTCCCTTTGATAGTTTGTCCCTGAGTTAAAACTCAAGACTACTGGGATATTACTCATTTAGTAAAAAAGCGCTTTGCTGCCGAAGGCATTTCCATTCCTTTTCCTCAGCGTGATGTGCATGTTATTCAAGAGGCTAACAGCGGCTAGTGCATATTCAGAAATAAAAAACACGCGATTCCCGATACACTTACCGGGAATCTATTTTCTGCAATCATCGAAACAGAAGTTCAATAGCTTTAGATATTGCTGCCAACAAAAAAGCTGAAGTTTTTTACTTGTGATTGCGTTCTATTTAATGAATGTATTTTATCCAGCGCCAGCTTTAGTCTTCTCGATTAAACTCACCCTCTATAACTCCAGGCCCGGCTTTTGGTTTTTGCTGCCCCGGAACAACACCGCCCTGAACCAGACGTTTTTCAATAATGTACTGAGCAATTTTCTTGCGTGCAGACGGGATTAAACAGGCAAAGCCGATCACATCAGTAAAAAAACCAGGGGTTAATAATAACGCGCCACCCACCAGTAATATTGGCCCTTCAACCATTTCATAAGCGGGAATTTGTCCGCGCTGCAAACTATCCTGAAAACGTTGCAAGGTTGCCAGACCTTGGCGCCTTAACAAGTTTGCGCCGATGATTGCAGTGGTAACAACCAAAGCAATAGTAGGAAACACTCCAACGATGCCGCCAATTTGTAATAGCAGGTAAATCTCTATAAACGGAACGATCAAAAAGACTAAAAAGATGAGCTGTACCGGATTCATTATGTGACCTCTTGGTTTAATCTAAGTAACTACAATAAGGCTTTTTTTAAAAAAATCAAATATTCCGTCTGGTATTGAACTCATATAGCACACTACCTAAAATACTCACCCTGCACTTATCATTGCAAAATGCTTACAATAAATCTTTGAAAACAAACGAGCCGCCTGTGTTAAAATCCTGCTCAATCTCGGTTGTTCCTGGCAGAGTGTAATTATACTTCGCGCAGTCACGAATGCGGCTTCTTATTGGCTGACTTTTTGCCGATAACTGCGTTGCTGAAACACTTGCGTAGCCTACTATGCGTCTCTTTCAGCACCTTGTTCTCGTTAAAAATTAGCTCGGTAATTATTCCGCATTCGTGACCGAGTATAGTGTAAACATAACAAGACAGACACTTTTAAATCTCCTGCCTTCCTTCATTAAAGAATAAATACCGAACGTTTTTTATCAGCGCAGCTATCACGACAGACCAGTGATCATTATTTTCCTGGTAAAAATGAATTGCCTGACTACTTTATAGATAAGCCCATGTATTATTTTAAATTTATTTTTACCTGTTTTTTTATTCTTGTTAGCCTATCGGCTAACGCCCTTGATCCGGATGAATTATTACAAGCAGATCAAGCGTTTAAAGTTTCAGCTGTTACTACAAAAGATGGTAATGTCAAGATTTCCTGGTTGATTGCCGATGGTTATTATTTATATCGCAAGAAAATTTCGTTTACCTCGAAAACTGATTCTATACGTATAGAACGGGCTGATTTACCGGCTGGAAAAATAAAAAAAGACCCAAATTTTGGGGATATGGAGGTCTATCGTCATTCTATAAAAAGTCTTTTAACACTAAAGCGCCCCGCTGCAGCAACGACCTTTGCTCTACTGGTAAAACACCAGGGCTGTGCTGATGCTGGACTTTGCTACCCTCCGCAGAGAACTGTTCTAAATATAAATTTACCTGCTATAAATGCACCGCAAACCAGTGACTCATTTAATCCCTTAGATCAAATAAGTAAAGGACTGGGACAGAGCTTAGCGCTATTTTCTGATAAATTACTGCCTGCCGATGAAGCTTTTCAATTTTTTGCCACGATAAAAGATGCGCATACTCTGAATTTACAATGGCGTATCGCAGATGGATATTATCTGTATCGGGAAAAATTTAATCTGCAATTATCCTCCGATTCAGCCATAGATACACAGTTACTTAGCTATGATATTCCCCATGGAAAAGCGACACATGACGAAGCATTTGGTGATGTCGAACTCTTATATAATAATCTAAGTTTTAATGTGCCATTAGCACGCAGCAATACGGCTGAACACGAAATAACCCTGACGGCTAAATTTCAGGGCTGTGCGGAGCGCGGGGTATGCTATCCACCGATGCAGAAAACAGTCAATTTATTATTACCTGTAAGTTCAACTGCTGCAACGACTAGTCCACTTGCTAGCGTTAAGAAAAAAACCGAGTCTGAACAAGACCTTATTGTCGCATCGTTACAACAAGACTCTTTCTTCCTGACCTTATTAAGCTTTTTAGGCTTTGGTTTATTACTCGCTTTTACACCTTGTGTATTTCCGATGATCCCCATTTTATCGGGTATTATTGTCGGCCACGGGGAAAACATTACTCATCGCAAAGCTTTTTTCCTATCCTTAAGTTTCGTACTCGCTTCAGCTATAACCTATACTGTTTTTGGTGTGCTTGCGGCTTTGTTTGGCAGTAATCTTCAGGCGATTTTTCAGGCTCCCTGGGTGATTTATCTATTTAGTGCTATTTTTATCGCTTTATCCTTGTCGATGTTCGGCTTTTATAATCTGGAACTGCCAAAATCGTTACAAACCCGTTTACAGAATACCAGTAATAAACACCGCGACGGCTCTTTTATCAGCGCTGCCGTCATGGGCGTTTTGTCATCCTTGATAGTCGGACCTTGCGTCGCTGCCCCCCTAGCTGCTGCACTGATGTATATCGGCCAGACGGGTGATGTGATTCTAGGCGGCTCTGCATTATTTGTGATGGGCTTTGGCATGGGCGTCCCACTGCTTATTATTGGTGCCTCTGCAGGCAGTTTATTACCCAAAGCAGGGCACTGGCTTAATGCCAGTAAGATTGTGTTTGGAGTCATCATGCTTGCTGTAGCCGTATGGATGCTAGAGCGTGTTATTGCCCCGGAATTGACAATGTTATTCTGGGCAATGTTATGCATAATTCCAGCTATTTATCTGCGGGTATTAGACCCTTTACCAGAAATTGATAGTGGCTGGCATAAGCTTTGGAAGGGAGCGGGCGTTATTTTGCTTGCCTATGGCGTGCTTATTCTAATAGGTCTTAGTGCCGGAAATACTAACCCATTACTACCTTTAAAAGGCCTTGCATCCGGTTCAACCAATCCGCAGCAGGAAGCACCCATAGAATTTAAACGCGTAGCCTCTTTAGCAGAATTAGACCAGAAGCTAAAAGCAGCAAGCGCCCAAGGAAAATGGGTGATGCTGGATTTTTATGCTGACTGGTGCATTAGCTGCAAAGAAATGGAAGCCTATACTTTAAATAACCCCGACGTTAAGCAGGCACTATCTAGTTTTGTATTATTACAAGCCGATGTCACTGAAAATAATGATCAGGATAAAGCCTTATTGAAAGCCTTTGATTTAATTGGCCCACCTGCGATCCTGTTTTTTAACCTTAATCAGCAAGAACAATCCAGTGCACGTGTAATTGGCTATCAAGAAGCCGAAGCTTTCTTACAACATCTGTCTCAGCTTTAATATACACTTGGTCTAACTTGTATTGCATATGTCTAAACATCTGATTGCTTTGTTATTTATTTCCCTGTTGCTGACAAGTTCGTTGATTGCCTGGCAGCAAAGCCAGAAGCCTTTGCAGGCGCAGCAAGCCATCCCGCTGCCTGAATTTTCCCTGCCAGACCTCTCAGGCACACTCCACCCTATTTCAGAATGGCATAGGAAAATTTTAATTATTAATTTCTGGGCTACCTGGTGCCCACCCTGCCTGAAAGAAATTCCTGAATTTATTCAACTACAAACAGAATATGCAGGACAAAATGTTCAGTTTATCGGTATAGCAATTGATGAAGCTGAATTAGTTGCCGACTACTTAAGCTTTATTGATATAAATTATCCTATCCTGATTGCCGAGTCAGGCGGTGCAAAACTTGCCCAACAACTAGGTAACACCGTCAGCGCCATCCCCTTTACAGCCATAGTCAACCAACAGCAACAAATTATTTTTTACCATCCTGGTGAACTATCAAAGCAACGCCTGACTGAGCTAATTGAGCCCTTATTAAGCTCTCAACCCTACCTCAATACACACTTAAAGTAGTAAAAAAACTACCAGTTTTGTCGCGAACTGCTGCTAAAAAACATATATCTGGACAAAACCTTACAAATTAGGCAAAATTACCACATACTTGCGTAAAATAATAAAAACAACGTACAGAATGGCAAAAATTACAATACTTAATGGCCCTAATCTGAACCTGCTCGGCATACGAGAGCCGGGGCATTATGGCAATAAAACTCTAGCTGATATTCAAAAAAGCGCAGCCGCCTTTGCCAGCAAAGCAGGCCATACATTAAGTTTTCATCAAAATAATGCCGAGCATGAGCTTGTTGAGCTAATTCATCAGGCCTTCGCTGATCAGGTTGATTTTATTATTATCAACCCTGCTGCATTCACCCATACTAGCGTCGCGATTCGTGATGCTTTATTAGCAACAAAAGTTCCTTTTATAGAAGTCCACCTATCCAATGTTCACGCACGGGAGTCGTTTCGTAAACACTCCTATTTCTCTGATATTGCAGAGGGAGTTATTTGTGGATTTGGTGCGACAGGATACGAACTGGCCTTACAGGCTGCTCATCAGACACTACTCGAGAGAAAATAAATCGTGGATATTAGAAAAATAAAAAAACTGATCGAAATTATTGAAGAATCTGACATCGCTGAAATCGAAATTACCGAAGGCGAAGAGTCTGTCCGCATTAACCGCTATTCAAGCAAGTTCGCTCCGGCTGCGCCTGTCGCTGTTGCCCCTGTAGCTTTAGCAACACCTGCCTCCGCTTTAACTGCCAGTGACCCGGCACCCAACGAGCCTTCAGGGCATGCCGTTAAATCACCTATGGTGGGGACATTCTACCGCTCGGCTTCCCCGGGTTCCGCCCCCTTTATAGAAGTGGGTCAATCCGTTAAAGAAGGCGATACGCTGTGCATTATTGAAGCAATGAAAATTCTTAACCAAATTGAAGCGGATAAAACTGGCGTTATCAAACAAATATTAATCGAGGATGCACAATCCGTTGAGTATGATCAAGCACTTTTCATCATAGAATAATAACGAGGTAAAAACTATGTTCGATAAACTTGTTATTGCCAACCGTGGCGAGATTGCTTTACGTATTTTACGTGCCTGTCGTGAGCTGGGCATTAAAACAGTTGCCGTTTATTCCAGTGCTGATCGCGATTTAAAGCATGTTCGCTTAGCTGATGAAGCTATTTGCATCGGCCCTGCCGCTTCTGCAGATAGCTATCTTAATATCCCTGCACTAATTAGTGCAGCTGAAGTCACCGATGCAGAAGCCATTCACCCGGGATATGGTTTTTTAGCTGAAAGTGCAGAATTCTCTGAAAAGGTTAAGAAAAGTGGCTTTATTTTTGTCGGCCCTGAGGCGGATACCATTCGCGCCATGGGCGATAAAATCGAAGCTAAAAAGGCGATGATAGCGTCAGGCATCCCTTGTGTACCTGGTAATGGCGAACCTTTAGGGGATGATAATGCCATTAACCTGAAAATGGCACAAGAAATCGGCTACCCGATTATTATCAAAGCAGCCGGCGGCGGTGGCGGCCGAGGTATGCGCACAGTTCATACCGAAGGCGCTTTAATCAGTTCCATTGCTTTAACCAAGTCAGAAGCAGGTTCATTTTTCGGCAATTCAACCGTCTATATGGAAAAGTTTCTGGAAGACCCGCGCCATATTGAAATTCAGATTCTTTCTGACTCACACGGCAATGCCGTTCACCTAGGTGAACGGGATTGTTCTATGCAACGCCGCCACCAAAAGGTAGTTGAAGAAGCCCCTGCTCCCGGCATTACCGAAGAGCTGCGCAATTTTATTGGTGAGCGTTGCGCTCAAGCCTGTCGCGATATCGGCTACCTTGGCGCAGGTACTTTTGAATTTCTATTTGAGAGAGGCGAGTTCTTTTTTATAGAAATGAATACCCGCATACAGGTTGAACATCCAGTGACTGAAATGGTGACCGGTATTGATATCGTCAAAGAGCAATTACGTATTGCTGCTGGTGAGCCACTCTCTTTTACTCAGGATGATATCGTTATTCGCGGTCATGCCATCGAATGCCGCCTGAATGCTGAAGACCCTGTTACCTTTATGCCATGCCCAGGTACTATTGATCTTTTCCATATGCCTGGCGGCCCTGGAATTCGTTGTGAAACACATATTTACAATGGCTATACAGTGCCACCCTATTATGACTCAATGATCGGCAAACTGATCGCACATGGCGATGACAGAGCTAGCTCTATTGCTCGCATGCGTACGGCTTTAAGTGAAATGGTAATCGATGGCATCAAGACTAATATCCCATTACAACAGGACATTATGGCGGATAGCGCGTTTGCTGCAGGAAGTCAGAATATCCACTATTTAGAAAAGAAACTCGGCATGAGCTAAATCGTTGTAGGGCGGACTTTAGTCCGCCTTTTTAACTGCGTCAGCATATCTTTTTACCATGAAGGACATGAAGATTTTGAAAGCATATGTACTATTTTCAGTGCCCTACCAAGGATAATGTTTTAAACAAGCCCACTTCATACCCTTCATGGTGAAAAAAACAAGTGATAAACTGCGCCATCAACCCGCTTTTCTTTCTATGCTCTAGCGGACTAAAGTCCGCCCTACCCTAATCACTTCATTATGGCCTGGCATCAAATTTCTGTCATCAGCAACGAAGCTAGTGCTGCTGATATTTCCAATTTCCTTAACGAACTGGGTGCTGTTTCAGTCACATTTATGAGCGCAACCGCCCAGCCAGTCTATGAACCAAAAATAGGCGAAACCAAAATCTGGGGGCAGACGAAAACTATTGCCTTATTTGAACTGGATGCATCTCCTGAGATAATAAAAAGCCTGCTATTCCAGCAGTTTTCAGATAATAGCGTTCATGACTGGCATGCCGAAGTTCTGCAAGACCAAATCTGGGAGCGTGCCTGGATGGAACATTTCCAGCCTATGCAATTCGGTGAACGCTTATGGGTATACCCTTCTGGTCAAGAACAATCCAGAACAGGTACAGTTAGTTTAATTCTCGACCCTGGGCTCGCCTTTGGTACCGGCACCCATGCAACGACCGCACTCTGCCTGGAGTGGTTAGCAGAACACGATATTACCGGTAAAACCGTGATTGATTTTGGCTGTGGCTCTGGCATTCTCGCTGTTGCCGCCGTGCTGCTGGGCGCAAAAGAGGCTCATGCGATTGATATAGACCCGCAGGCTCTTATTGCAACACAGGATAATGCGCAAAAAAATAAGGTCGCTAGTAAAATCAAGACCTATTTGCCTGAGCAATTTAAGCCTTTTCAGGCGGATATTGTATTAGCCAATATTCTTGCCAAGCCGCTGATCGAATTATCTGACAATATTAGCAATTTGGTATGCCCGACAGGACAACTGGTATTATCCGGCATCTTAAAAGAACAGGCTGATTCTGTAAGCGCTTGCTATCAATCCAGCTTTACAATTAACAGTGCCATTATCCAAGGTGACTGGTGCCGCCTGGACAGCATCAAAAAATAAGTTTATGGACACTTTTTGCCCAAAGTGTAAGCACCCACAAAAAACCAGTAACCGACAACTAAAAAAAACACCCGGCAGAATAAGCTGTACGCAATGCAAGTATAAGTTTAATCCTCACGCCTCGATGAGCAAACAGACACCACCCAAAGATGAACCCGGCATTAGCGAAACTTATCCCTGGCAAAAAGAACCCGTTTCTCACACCAAGCACTGGATAGCAGGAAGCCTGGTCGCTATTTTATTATTCTTTTATCAACTTATTTACTTTACTGGCTACCTGCTAGCCCAAAATGCGCAACTAAGGCCGTGGCTAGAAACACTAAGCAATAAACTTGATTACCCTCTGCCAAGCTATCGTAACCTTACTGAATTCACTACCATCGGCAGCACGATAATTAAGCTCAGTAACAACACCTATCGCCTGCAAATCAGCTTTATTAACCATGCTGACTTTGAGCAACACTTACCTCATCTTCTAGTAACCTTGCATAACCAGCATGGAGGCCAGTTTGCCCAGAGAGAGTTTTCCCCTCGAGAATATCTGGGCAAAGACCACCCCAGTATATTTATTCCAAGCTCGGCAAGCACCAATATAGATTTTTTCATAGGCGCACCTGAACAAGATATAGGCAGCTATAGTATAGAATTAAAATAGAAATATCTCTGTGCTAAAGATTTTGTCCTAACCCGTATTGCTTTGTTAGTTATAATATTTCATTAACTCTCCTATAAGCACATTAATATTCTATGGCTCACCCTGAACTATTTCTCAAGAAAAACGAAGATAAACGCTTACGCAAAGGTCACCTCTGGGTTTTTAGTAACGAAGTTGATACCCAGCGTAGCCCTTTAAACCAGTTTGAGCCGGGTGATATGGTCAAAGTAATCGCCAGCGACGGTCAAATACTCGGCAGTGCCTATATTAATCCAGGCACCCTGGTCTGTGCGCGAATTTTATCCCGGAAACCCAGCGCCAAGTTAGGCGAAAAAATGTTTGCTATACGCATCGCCCGGGCACTAGCTTTGCGTGAGCGCTTTTATAGCAAGCCTTATTACCGGCTTATTTTTGGCGAAAGCGATGGCTTGCCTGGCCTGGTTATAGATCGATTTGCTGATGTCTTATCCGTACAAATCACAACCGCTGGTATCGATCGGCAAAAAGAACCGTTACTAGCAGTATTAATTGAGTTGCTACAGCCAAAAGCCATTTTACTTAAGAATGATAACCCACAACGGACCTTAGAAGGCCTGCCTACTGAGTCTGTCTGCGCATATGGGACGATACCTGAGCAATTAATTATTGAAGAAAATAATGCGCAGTTCCAGATTGATATCGTCGCTGGCCAGAAAACTGGCTGGTTTTATGATCACCGTAGTAGCCGCGCTCAATTAGCTCAATTAGCGCAAGAGAAAACCGTACTGGATTTATTCTCTTATTCCGGAGCCTGGGGCATTCCCGCTGCATTAAACAACGCACAACAAGTGACCTGCGTTGATGCTTCTGCCAGTGCGATTGCTCTGGCAAAACAAAATGCCCATTTAAATAATGTTAGCGACAGAATGCAGTTTGTGCAGAGCGATGTCTTTGAGTATTTAAAACAAGCTCGACTGGAAAAGAAACGCTTTGATATAGTAATTTTAGACCCACCCGCTTTAATCAAGCGCAAGAAAGACTTTAAATCAGGCTACGAAGCCTACCGCCGGCTAAATCATCTCGCACTACAAGTTTTAGCAAAAGACGGAATCCTGATTTCTGCATCCTGCTCGTATCATTTAAGCAAAGCTAATTTGCACGAAATACTACGCTCTTCAGCACGCCATATAGATAGAAGTCTAAGTATTGTGGCAACTGGGGGCCAAGCCCCTGACCACCCTATTCACCCATCTATCTCTGAAACTGAATATTTAAAAACCTATTTTTGCGCTGTTTCTGAAACCCTATAAACAAAAAATGGCGGCTCAAGGAGTCGCCATTTTTTAGTCATTTAACCCTATCTTAAAAATCTAGTCCGAATATTTCGCCCCTTTCATCCCGCTAATTATTTATACATCATACCGTCAGGGCTTCGAAATATAATCGTAACAAAGCATATAAAAAACACCTTAAATACCTTATTTTTGCTGATTTATTTTCTACAATAATAAAATATACTTATAAAACAGACTGTTAATAGTTGGCTTGCTTTTTGTATAGTTATAAAGACCACTACACCTAAATCAAATCAAAATATGAGCGACCCACAACCTCTGCAACAAGAATCTCAGATTTCAAATGGCGCAATAATGCTTGGTGCAGGTCTTGCTCTTGCCTCCTTTATTGTACTACCAGCCGTAGCCACACGAATTGGCTTAGGCTCCAGTCTAACGGGAGCTATGCGCATTGCTTTAATGAAAGCCTCAGCAAAAGTATGCAATCATACCCCAGGCAACGCACAAAATAATTCAAAAAACTGCCCTATCTCTGGTATAGTCCAATTACGCTTATCGGTTCAAACTACTATCAAAATTGATACTTATGGCTGACAAAAAAAAATCATGTGATTTATGCGGACTTCCTGTAGAAGTTGAAGGCTTTACTCTTCTAAGCAAAGAAGGCAAAAAGGAATTTTGCTGTGAAGGTTGCCAGGGTATTTACCAAATGCTCAACGAAGATAATCTTCTCCCTGAAGAAGCATCTAAATAAACATCTACCTTATCCAAATAGTTCAAATATGGCTCACAATCATGGCAAGAAAGCTGCTGCCACAACAATAAAGCATGCTAGAAATATCGCCCATCATGGCCTCAGCATTTCAGCCTAACAATTTTAAGCTCGTTCACGAACTAAAAAACCGCGTCCGGATTTTAGTGCCTATTTTGGAAAAAGATCCAGAACGAACTTATATTTTCGAGATTATTCTAAAAAAACGCCCTGAAATAAAAACCGTAAAATCTATACCAGAAATAGGCTCGGTAACACTGTACTTTGATCATAACAGCTTACCTAAAGAAAACCTGCTAACCATACTGGATATGGTGCTCGGAAATATCAGCAAGAAAAAAATCAGTCTCCCTCCAAGTAATATCGTTGAAGATACAAGTGCTCCTATCCAGGGTTTTAGTCTGGCTATTGAAGGTATGACTTGCGCCTCTTGCGCACTTTTACTGGAGATGTCCTTAAAGCGGGACCCTCGCGTACACAATGCCACTGTCAACTTTGCTTCTGCCATCGCCTCAACAAATGGCCGCTTATCGCGTCAGGATATGGCAGAAATTATTAGCAAAGTTGGCTATAAAGCAAACTTGATGGATACGCTATCGCAGCGTCAGGAGCTTATAAGAAAGGAGCACCAGCGCCTGGCCAGCGCTAAAAAACGATTTATCTGGGCCAGCGTCTTAACTACTCCAGTAGTAGCTATTGGTATGGCTATGCCTACAGGACGTATTTTTCACTGGATTCAATTTGCACTAACAACACCTGTCGTTTTTGCAGCAGATGGTGCTTTTTTTAGCAAAGCTTGGTTACTCGCAAAAATGGGCAGGGCAAATATGGATAGCTTAATTGCTATCGGTGTCGGTTCGGCTTATGGATATAGCCTACCCTCCCTGTTAAGAGGCAAAGGGCACTTATATTTTGAAGCGGCTGCCAGCATTATTTCCTTTGTTCTTCTGGGTCGTTATATGGAAGAAAATGCCAAAGGAAAAGCAGGCGAAGCGATTAGAAAGCTGATTGACTTACAACCGCAAACTGCGACTCTATTAAAAGATGGCCGGGAAATCACTATCAGTATCGATGATATAGAACTGGATGATCACCTGCTTATACGCCCTGGTGAAAAAATTCCGACGGACGGTAAGGTAGTCGATGGTATTTCTACAGTTGACGAAGCCATGGTTACCGGCGAAAGCATTCCTGTCGTTAAAGAAATAGGGCATAAAGTCATCGGTGGCTGTGTCAATGGTACCGGAGTAATAACCATTCAGGCGACAGCCATCGGCACTGGCCAGTCAGCCAAACGGGGGAGTATTTATTCGCAATGGTAAGAGCCTGGAAACGGCAACGCATTTAACCGCTATTATTTTTGATAAAACGGGAACGATCACCGAAGGCAAACCTGAAGTCACTGATTTTATCAATGTCAGCCCACTCAGCAATGCAATACTACTCACCCATATCGCTTCTGCCGAAAATAATTCAGAACATTTTCTCGCCCAAGCCATTGTCAATTATGCACAAGATGAACATGACTTTAGCTTTAAATCTGTCAAGGATTTTAATATCACAGCAGGTCGCGGCTTGCAGGCAAAAGTAGGCCATTATCAAGTTCTGATTGGCAACCAAGCATGGCTGGAAGAACACAATATCGATATTACTGAACTGCTTCCTCATGCCCATCAACTAGGGCTGAAAGGTAAAACACCTGTATTTACAGCTTTTAACGGCTATGCCAGTGCTATCTTTGGCATTGCTGATCAGCCTAGAGAGTCTGCTAAACAGGCTATTGCGGCATTAAATCAGTTAAATATCGAGACCCTGATGGTTACTGGTGATACGAGCGAAACTGCACATCATATTGCCGACTTGGTCGGTATTAAAACCGTTATTGCTCACGCAACACCGGAACAAAAATTACAGGTAATACATCGCCTACAAGATGAAGGTGGCTCGGTGGGTATGATCGGCGATGGTATTAATGATGCTCCCGCCCTTGCCGCCGCAAATGTTAGCTTTGCCATTGGCCATGGCACTGATATTGCAATCGAATCGGCGGATTTGACTCTGGTCAACGGCGATATTTCCAAGGTTGCTGAAACTGTGGAACTCAGCACCTATACCATGAAGATCATTAAACAAAATTTATTCTGGGCTTTTGGCTACAACACCGTTGCCATCCCCATTGCAGCCGTAGGGAAATTAAATCCAATGATAGCCTCTGCTGCCATGGCCTTAAGTTCTGTCTCGGTTATAGTCAACTCTTTACGTATCAACGGAAAATAACGTGGTCGATTTTTTTGCTAGCCTGGATTACACAGTCTATACAGTTGCCTTACTAACGGGTTTTTTTGGTAGCGGACATTGCGCGGGGATGTGTGGTGCCCTGGTTGCTGGCTTCTTTATGAAAACCGAGAAAAAAAGTGTCTGGCCTTATATCGCCTATCACTTTGCACGCATCAGCATGTATTTCATCGTTGGCATTAGCGCTGCTTTTCTTGGTGTTGCATTGGTTGCAACCGGTTTGTTAGGGCATATTCAGGGTATCTTACAAGTTGTTATTGGCTTTTTTGTGATCATTCTGGCTTTAGGTATTGTTGGGCTTTCTCCCTGGCAATTTTCGATGAAATATATGCCCACCAAGGTGTTAAATAAGATCTTCATGTCTGCTGCCAGACGCGGCTCAGTATTGGGCGCTAGCATGGGCGGCATGCTCAACGGCCTGATGCCCTGCCCCTTAACTTTTGCCATGGCGGTCAATGCGACCACAGCACCTAACCCCGTTGAAGGCGGACTAATGATGCTGGCTTTGGGTATCGGCACACTACCGACGATGTTCTTAGTTACCTTTGCGTTTGGTAAACTTGGCACAGGAGCCCGCGGGTTAATGCTAAAGGTTGCTGCAGTACTGATGATCGTAATGGGAGCGAATACCATGTACAACGGTATCAGATTCCTTGCATTCGATACCGACTTTAAGGAAATGATGCTCCATATGCAATCTATGGAACTGATGAGTATCGACAATCAATCAGTACATGAAAATAGCATGGAGATGGATCATCTCTATGCACAATATATATTAAGGCTTACCCTGGCAAATGAAACTCTCTCCTAAAGATCTGATTGTTTTACATCATGCAGCAGATGTACTAGAAAGCCCTAGTTTTAGTTCAAGAATCACTAAGACCGTGGGCGGTGCAGTGGAGAAAACCATTGCCATTTTACCGGCACAAGTTTCTCTTTCATTAAACGATATCACCCGCACCGCCCTGGAAAAATCCCTAGAAGGCGCTATTTTCACCTTGAGCTCGCGTAAAAGCAGCGTTCCCTTTAATAGAACGCACAAATTTTTCGCTGGCTTAAGTGGTGCCGTTGGCGGTGCTTTTGGATTAACCGCCATCACCGTCGAACTACCTATATCAACTACCATCATGTTGCGCTCAATTGCCGACATAGCCCGCTTTTATGGTGAAAATCTGAGTCACGGCAATACCAAAATGGCCTGCCTGGAAGTTTTTGCCTTAAGTGATACTACCCGGCATGGCTCTGAAACGGGCTACTATGCCATACGCTCAATACTCGCTAAAGGGCTGGCCGATGCATCTGCGCAACTTGGCACACCCGTGCTAAGTAAAGAGAGCGCACCTATCGTAAGTAAAGCCATCAATCAAATTGCAGCACGTTTTAGCATCCCGGTTTCTGAGAAATTAGCCGCGCAATCCATCCCTGTTTTTGGCGCTATAGGCGGCGCTACCATTAACCTGTTATTTATAAGCTATTTTCAGAACCTGGCACACGCGCATTTTTCCTTGCGTAGACTAGAGCGTAACTACACTCCGGAATTGGTAAAATTAAATTACCAGAAATATTTAGCAGAGTACTATTAAACAAGTTTTTTAAAACGACAAAACTGATCACAAAATAAATAATTTTGTAGTATCATAATCCCCCGCATAGAGATTATTCCTGCCAAAAAAATGAAGATAGGTCCTTATCAATTATCAAATAATCTTATCCTGGCGCCTATGGCTGGCATTACCGACCTACCGTTCAGGAATTTATGCAAACAGCATGGTGCAGGACTTGCCATTTCAGAAATGGTCGCGTCTAATCCCGCTTTACGCAACCATAAACGCACCTTGTTAAAAGCCGATCATAACGGGGAAATAGGCTTGCGCTCAGTACAAATCCTGGGCACTAACCCCGCACAAATGGCAGAAGCTGCACAATTTAACGAGCAGCGTGGCGCTCAGATTATTGATATAAATATGGGCTGCCCCGCTAAAAAAGTGTGTTCAGTCGCCGCAGGCTCTGCTTTAATGCGAGATGAGAACTTGGTAACAGAGATACTGCAAAGAGTCGCTGAAGCGGTCAACATTCCCGTGACCCTAAAAATCCGTACCGGGTGGGATAAAGATAGCCGCAATGCCGTAAAAATAGCTCGCCTTGCTGAACAATCCGGCATTGCAGCGCTGACTGTTCATGGACGTACCCGCGCCTGTGCCTTTAAAGGTGCAGCAGAATACGACACCATTAAAGCAGTCAAAGCAGCGGTTGCTATTCCGGTGATTGCCAACGGCGATATTACAACAGTAGAAAAAGCGCGATATGTACTGGATTATACCTCTGCTGATGCAATTATGATTGGCCGTGCTGCACAAGGCCGGCCGTGGTTTTTTAATGAAATTCAACATTACCTGCAAACCGGTGAACAGTTGATCCAAGCTGATTTACAAAAAATAAAAAGTACTTTATTGCAGCACCTAGAAGAACTGTATCTATTTTATGGCGAACTGAATGGTGTTAGAATAGCAAGAAAACATATCGGCTGGTATTTTAGTCATTTAGGCACCCTACCTGCTCCGATAAAAAAACCTATTTACCAGACAAATTCCCCAAAGAGCCAGCTATCTCTTGTTAGCTCCGCGTTTGATATTTTCGATAAACCTATGCCACTGAGACATGGAAGCACCGCAATGAAATATTGACACAATGACAATTGCTAAAAACACACCCATCACCTTATCAGCCCAGGTCAAACAAGCCGTTGATCAATATCTAGCCCAGCTAGATGGCTACCAGACTACTGACTTGCATGCACTGGTGCTTACTGAAGTCGAAAAACCACTATTTGAAGCGACCTTTCAATACGCCGGCTATAACCAGACAAAAACCGCGCAAATCCTTGGCATTAGCCGTAGTACTCTACGTAAAAAACTAGACCAGTACGGCTTATCCTAATCCACAATATCTTTAGAGATTTACATGAAAAAAAAAGTTAATCGCGCCTTAATTAGCGTTTCTAACAAAACCGGCGTACTTGAATTTTGCCGCGAACTTGATCAACTAGGCATTGAGCTCTTATCCACAGGCGGCACAGCCAGACTGTTAGCCGACAACGACATCAATGTTACCGAAGTCTCTGATTACACTGGATTTCCTGAAATGATGGATGGCCGAGTTAAAACCTTACATCCCAAAATTCACGGTGGTATTCTGGGTCGTCGCGGCGTTGATGATCAAGTGATGGCAGAGAGTGGTATCAAAGCGATTGATATGGTGGTGGTTAATCTTTATCCTTTTGCAGAAACCGTTGCAAAACCTGACTGTGACCTGGCGACTGCTATAGAAAATATAGATATAGGGGGTCCCAGTATGATACGTGGAGCGGCCAAGAACCATAATGATGTTGCCATCGTCGTCGATCCCGAAGATTACCCCAGCATTTTGCAGGAACTGCAAGCAAATTCTTCCAAGCTCAGCCATGACACCCGCTTTAATCTGGCGCTAAAAAGCTTTGAGCATACGGCAAACTACGACACTACAATTTCACAGTACTTGGCAAAAGTAAACCAGCAAACATTTCCGGAAACACTAAACCTGCAATTTAACAAAATTCAAAGCATGCGTTACGGTGAAAACCCACACCAGAATGCTGCTTTTTACAAGGAAAAAACGACACTATCGGGATCGATTTCAGCCGCTAAACAACTACAGGGAAAAGAGCTTTCCTATAATAATATTGCTGATACCGATGCGGCACTGGAGTGCGTCAAATCGTTTACTGACAGAGCCACTTGCGTTATCGTCAAACATGCTAATCCCTGCGGTGTTGCTCAGGCAGACTCGATCATGGCTGCCTATGACCTGGCCTATGCGACAGATCCCACTTCATCCTTTGGTGGCATTATCGCATTTAACCGTGAATTAGACGGGGATACAGCCGCCGAGATTATTAAGCGTCAATTCGTTGAGGTTATCATTGCTCCCACTATTAGTCTGGACGCACAAGCCGTACTAGCCGAAAAACAAAATGTGCGGGTGCTGGAATGTGGTCTGTGGACTAGCAGCAACGAACCTAGTCTGGATTATAAACGCGTCTCTGGCGGGCTGTTAGTACAAGATAAAGACCTCGCTATGATTAGCGCCGCAGAAGTCAAAGTCGTCAGTAAACGCCCCCCTAGCGAACAAGAATTAACAGATTTATTATTTGCCTGGAAAGTGGCTAAATTTGTAAAATCAAATGCTATCGTCTACTGTAAAGACGGGCGCACAATCGGTGTCGGTGCGGGACAAATGAGCCGCGTTTATTCTGCCAGAATCGCAGGCATTAAAGCCGCAGATGAGGGCTTGACCGTTCCCGGCTCGGTCATGGCATCCGATGCTTTCTTCCCGTTCAGAGATGGCCTTGATGCCGCCGCAGAGGCTGGAATTACTGCGGTTATTCAGCCAGGGGGTTCAATGCGCGATAACGAAGTGATTGCTGCAGCGGATGAGCATAATATTGCCATGGTTTTCACCGGCATGCGCCATTTTAAACATTAATTCAACTCTCAATCTTTATTGTAAACAAAATGTAGGGAGTGACGTTAGCCCGCTTGTTAAGCTATTTAATAAAGCGAGCTAAAGCCACTCCCCACTTGATGTAATTCTAATATCAAAACCTCGCGTATCTTTATGAAAATTCTTATTGTCGGTAGTGGCGGTCGTGAACATGCCCTTGCCTGGAAAGCTAGCCAATCGCCAAGAGTAAAAACGGTTTACGTTGCCCCGGGCAATGCAGGAACAGCGATAGAAGATAAACTAACAAATATCAATCTATCGGTAGAAAATATTGAGGGTTTGCTAAATTTTGCGCAACAAGAAAACATAGACTTAACCATTATCGGCCCGGAAGTACCTCTAGTTGCAGGCATAGTAGATACCTTCCAAGCAGCTGGACTAAAATGCTTTGGCCCCAGTGCTAAAGCAGCTCAACTTGAAGGCTCCAAAAAGTTCTGCAAGGACTTTATGGCACGGCATAATATTCCCACGGCTGAATACCAGACCTTTACCGATCAAGATGCAGCCATCAATTATATCCAGAAAAAAGGTGCACCCATCGTGGTCAAAGCGGACGGACTAGCCGCTGGCAAAGGTGTGATCGTTGCCCAGACCGAAGCCGAAGCGATTGCTGCAGTTGAAGATATGCTCTCGGGAAATAGCTTTGGTGTAGCGGGTAGCCGCGTGGTCATCGAAGAATTTCTGGCAGGTGAAGAGGCCAGTTTTATCGTAATCGCTGATGGCAAACAAGCATTACCCATGGCTAGCTCACAAGACCATAAAGCGCGCGATAATGGAGACAAAGGTCCTAACACTGGTGGCATGGGGGCCTATTCCCCAGCCCCAATTGTGACTGATGAAATTCATCAACGGGTGATGAACGAAGTGATTAACCCGACCTTAAAAGGGATGGCAGATGATGGCATGCCTTATACCGGCTTCTTATATGCAGGCTTAATGATTAAGCCCAATGGCGAGCTAAAAGTTTTAGAATACAACTGCCGCTTCGGCGACCCTGAAACCCAACCAATCATGATGCGCCTACAAAGCGATTTAGTCAGCTTATGTGAAGCAGCATTAACTCAGGATTTAGCCAATACCCATACTAAGTGGGATAAACGCAGCGCACTGGGAGTCGTGCTTGCCGCTGGTGGATATCCTGACAGTTATCCCAAAGGTGATGTAATTAGTGGCTTACCCGAGGCTGAAGCAAGTGATTATAAGGTGTTTCATGCAGGTACCCGCTTAGTTGACGGGGAAGTTGTTACCGCCGGCGGCCGGGTCTTATGTGCTTGTGCTCTGGGCGACGATATTAAGCAGGCACAAGAAAAAGCCTACCAGTTAACTGCAAAAATCAGCTGGGATAAAGTCTATTACCGGACTGATATAGGCTTTAAAGCCCTTAGATAATCTTATGTAGAGCGAACTTCAGTTCGCTATATTTCAACGTGGTTTGCGGACTAAAGTCCGCTCTACATAACTAGATAAAACTAGCAGAATCGTGACCAAGCTACTTCATATTCCCGAGAACCACAGCCAACGCTTTTCTCTACATAATGAGATTCATGCGCGCCCCCCCGTACCTCTTAAATTACCTGTAAGTGCCAGTCACCTCGCCCTTATAGTCAACGAACAGGAAAAGGCACAGGAACGCCTGCATTTGGTAAGCTTATGTCAAAGGTTTGGAATTAACCCCCCACCCATTGAAGCCAGTCACTTTATTGCCAGTTTTGATACTTTTCTATTTCACTGGGAGCAACATGGTGAATTTAGTACCTATTGCTTTTATGTCAATACTGCTGATAGCTGTAACCCTTTCTCCAAACCGGCACTTGCTTTTGCTCCTATAGACTGGCTAGACAAATTAGTAGGGCAAACGATAGTTGCTGCTCACGCCGTTATTATGCCTGCAAGCGAACAGCAGCCCAGTACAGAAAAGATTACTCGGTATTTTGAGGGGAATGCTGCTGTAGGTGCGAAAATGACCGGCGGCGATGCTCAGGCATTTACCGATTTTCGTATTCATAATGATGGCTTCAGTCGCTTTATTATTTTCGACAAAGAACTACAATCTGAGCAAGCAGGCCGCTTACTACAGAGATTATTTGAAATAGAAATCTACCGGGTCATGGCGTTATTAGCCTTCCCTATATCGCGGGAACTTGCCCCCAAAGTCAGCCAATACGAGCAACGCCTATCTCAAATCACCACAACCATGGCCCTGCCAGAGTGCGATGATGGACTTTTACTCGATCAAATGACGCGCCTGGCTGCCGAAGTTGAAAGCCATATATCCCATAGCCAGTTTCGCTTTGGTGCGGCAGAAGCCTATTACAAAATTGTCGAACAGCGAATTATTGACATCCGGGAAGACAAAATCCAAGGCGTCCAGACCATAGGTGAGTTCCTGACCAAACGCATGCAACCCGCTATTAATTCCTGTACATCTACATCCAAGCGCTTTCGTTTGCTCTCCGAAAGAATTAGTAATGCCAGCCAACTGCTACGCACCCGTGTGGATATTTCCATAGAACAGCAAAACCAGGCCCTGCTTACTTCCATGGATAAGCGCGCAAAAATTCAGTTACGCTTTCAGGAAACAGTTGAAGGGCTGTCCATTGTTGCCATCACCACCTATATAATTAGCCTATTACATTCCAGTGTAAAAGCTGTGCATACTCTGGGATACCAGGAGTTTCACCCGGATATAGTTTCCGGACTCGCCATCCCCTTTGTGCTGATCATTGTAGCTATCAGCGTGCGCCGCCTGCATAAGGTGATTAAAAAGATTGATTAAAGGCAGCTGTCAGCCTTATTTTATTACCAAGAAGCACATGAAGATATTGGAAAGACGAGCCTTATAACATGTAGGATATAGCTTTTTCTATATTAAATGTGGCGCTGGCTTTAGTCTACCGCGACTGATATTGCCTCATGTAAGCTACAATAGATATGTAATGGTCAAGTAAAATAGGACATATTCTTAGACTATTTTACTATGGAATTCACGCTCAAACTCTCAAGGTGATTGATCGCCCAATTTAGAGTACGTTCGCTTACCATTATAAAAAGCTAGGTAATCAATAATACTCAGCTTTGCTGCATTTTCATGATACCCAGATGATTGCGGTACTCTTTACTCGCATATTGGCCGCCACAACCCTAATGATGTCGCAGTCCAGGCTTGGGATTTCTGCGCAAAAATACCAACTGCAAGGCATCTGAACAAAGCGAGGTACGCATATGATCATTAATCGCGTTACTTGATAACGCCCTATTTTGCTAAGTGCATCTGCCATGCGACGACTTCCATACACTTGTTTATTTTCATAAAAAATCTGCTCAACTTTCTATTTAAGTTCAGCTTCTTCTTTGTTTTTTTCTACCTGTCAGGATTATTTGTCTAGGCATCATAAGCACGGGCACTGACTCGTATAACGCGACATAGTGCGGTCACAGGGTATATCTTCTGTTGCTCGCGAATAAATGCGACCCTTATTCAGCTTCTTTCGCAAAGAAGAGTGCGGCCTTTTTTAATAGTTCGCGCTCCCTACGCAATTGTTCGTTTTCCTTGCGTAAGCGTGTTAATTCATTATGTGTATTTAGATTTAATGCAGAATAATTTTTAATTATTTTCTCTTCAGGGCCTTTCTCAGCCTTAACTCAGCGACTAATAGTGCTTAATGAAACCCCTATATGATCTGCGGCTCGTTGTCGCGCATATCCATTTATAAGCACTCATTTTGCCGTATCCTGTTTAAATTCTAGTGTCTATCTAGATTTTGGCTGTTTGTTTTCGTTACTCATATTCACCTCTAATGACTTAATAAATCAGCCTTTAGATGTGCCCTGCTTTATTAAACCATTACAATTTTTATCTTCAGTATTATTCGAACATTCCCAATAATGTAATTCAACAGGTTTAGCCGGGTATACGATTTGCATTATTTCATCATCATAGCGTCGAAAGCCTGTCCGTAATGACTCATGACGGCTTGCCAGCTGATTAATAGCACGCTCTAGCGCTTCTGTGTTCAAGCAACCTTTAATTTCAAGCACTAAGCTAAAATGGTAAAACGGGTTTTCAGGTTCAAACTGTGTTAAAAACCATATTCTTTGTTGAGCAAATGATAACGGCGTTTTCTTCATTTGAAGCTGAATGATGTGCTACCACCCTGATTCAATTTCATAAACTACTCTATTACTTTTGTAAAAAGTCTATTTACAATAACGAATTTTCATCATCGCTTCCACATACACTCGCCGAATAGGGTCTTCAGCCTCAACAGGATCAGCGTGATGCGTTATTTCAAATTCATTTAATAGCACCGTTAGAAAACTTTTCATCACTCTCCATGAAAAAGCGCCCCCAAGGCATATATGTGCCCCAGCACCAAATGCAATATGAGATTGTTTTCGATTAAGGCTAAGGCAGATTAAATGTGGTTTTAAAAAAATATCGGGATCATAATTTGCTCGCTGTAAATCACAAGTAAATACCGTCCTCTTTGGCAGCAAGGCATCGCATAGCATAATGTCCGTTTGAGTTATTGAATGTGTTGTCCAGCGCAAGCCATTTGCCAGCCGAAAACATTCATGAATAAATCGATTTATTTGTTCTGGTTTTTGCTGCAATTGATATTTTAACGCGGGCTCTTTCGATAAACAGACCATAGAAAACGTTAAACACGTACTCAGAAATGTAATGATGGGGTTAGCATTTAGGCCAAACAATAAGCCCACATCGATTGGGTTCATACCATTTGTATTTATTTTTTTTAGAATCTTCGCCTGCGACAGTAATGGCCCCATATCGTTAATAAAGGTTTCTGCATAATAACTATTTTCAATGATATCAGGTAAACGTTTATCCATTAAAAGAGTAGCTTGAATAAATCGGTAGGCTAACTCGTTCATTGTATTAAATGTCTCTGTAGAAACATTCAGCTCGTTTAAAATAAACCCTTGGGTTATAGCAATAGATATCGCTTCATGAACATTACATGCCGGTGAAGTGCTCGCTCCTTTTAAAAACTCCCGGCTAATGCGTGCCAGCTTGTCATTCGTCCACGACGTAAATAGTGGCTCAAAAATATCCCGTGACATACTTCGCATCTGAGCATGATTTTCATTCTTAGCTAATACTGATGTCAAACTACTAAGCCGGACCAATGCTTCAGGATTTTTTCCCACCCGTTTTAACATTGTCTCTACAGCTTCCATGCTATCCGATACATCCACCTCTTTATGACGGAGTAATGTCATCACATCTGAATAGCGGCTGACGATGACAGGTGAAAACGGTGAGGGTCGAAACGGCTTACTTGGCGCCTCTACTACTGGAAGCATTGGGTCATAGTAATCAGCAAAATCATGCATGGCTCTTAATCCTTATCGCTATTATTAAAAATAATTTTCATGCCTGAACGTAAAATATTTCGATGCCTCATCATATCTTCTTTTTGCATCAGCCCCTGCGGCTTTTGCTCAAGGTCATAATGTCCAAAATCTATACCACTGACATGAATTACCGTTCCACGCTCTCCATCTTGTTGTCGGTTATCCGCAGCGATATAACGAATGGCAAAACCTGAGCGCTCTGACTCAGCTTTATTTATCGATGAACCATGAACGAGTAGAGGGTGGTGTATAGATAACTGCCCTGCATTCAGTTCAACATCTATTATTTTATGTTTATTAATATCAAATCGAGCCACTTCTTTACGCCCTAACATGTTATTGGCATCACTTGGATGATCATGAGGCACAACCTCTTTATGACTACTTGGAATAACTCTCACACATCCATTTTCAGTACTGCTTGGTGTCAAAGCAACCCAAACAGTTACTGCCTGGTGATTACTCAAGCCCCAATGTGTCGCATCTTGATGCCAAGATACATGCTTACTATCGTTAGCTAACTTAGTAATCATGCTGGTACCAAAACAAAGTACATTTTCGCCGAGTAATTGCTGAACTAAGCTCACAATCCGCTCATCCATAACCAGGTCCCATAATGCTGGTACTAAAAGGTGTGGTTTATATTTTAGAATAGGAGGTATACGCCCGCCATGGGAGTCTTTAAGCTGTAACCATTGCTTTAAATAGCTATCTACCTCTTTGTTAGAAAGTAAGTCTAACGGAAATAAGATACCCTGCTTTTCAAAATTACTAATATCAATGTCTGATAACATGAATATCTCTACTTAAAAACGTCAGGCATTTGCTTTAATAACTGACGCGTCGCAAATCGTTGTATTTTTCCACTTGTTGTTCTAGGCAATCTACCTCTAGCATGTATGCTGATAGAACTTTGTACGCCAAAGTCGCTTGCAATGAGTGCCTTTAATGACTTTCGTAATATTTCCCTATCTGCTCCCGCTATTGAAGGATAATGAACCTCCAAAGCAACATGAATGCTATCTGCTTTTTCATCTGGTCCTCTTATGGCAACAGCGGTGTCTACTCTGGCATCAAAGCCTAGGACTGTATTTTCAACTTCACCTGGGCCCATTGATCCACCTCGAATCGGGATAATTTCTTTTAGGCGATCTAGTATAAGCAGCTCATCATCTTTAATCATACCAATATCGCCTGTCGGTAAATAGCTTAAGCCATCAGGACCGATAAAACTCTCTTCATAAGGTATAAGTTTTCCGTTAGGCCCTTTACTCCACAAGCCGGGGGAAATACTTTTACCAGCAACACATATTTCACCTCCCTCTGAAGTAAAAGATTCTGGTAATTCTCTAAACATGAGATGGCAGCCTAGGGGCGCGCGCCCACAACTCAATCGCCCGTCAACAACACTTGGTGCTCCAGCTGTACATAACAACGTAGCTTCAGCCAAGCCATAGCAATTAATAAATGACTTATAGTTAAAGCCTGTGTTTTTTGTTAACTTAGAAAAATCGTTTAATACACTTGGTTGAGCTGGCTCTCCACCTAAAAATGCAATACGCCAATTTGAAAGATCAAGTTCTGCGATAGCTTCTGGTGTAATTCGACGATTACAAATTGCATAGCCGAAATTCGGGGCGCCGGCAAAATCGGCCTGATGATCCGCAATGGCCTTAATCCATCGAAGGGGGCGACGTAAAAACGTCTCGGGTGACATTTGTACGACTGTTGCACCTTTTGTTAATGGCGCTAATAGCGTGCCGAACAAGCCCATATCATGATGATGGGGCAACCATGTCACCGCTACTGAGCTTGGCTTGCATTGAAATACCTCATGAATCATGTGTAAGTTTGCCATGATATTGGCATGTGTAAGAGCAATGCCGTGCGGCTCACTGGTTGAGCCTGAGGAAAACTGAATAATCGCAGGTCTATTAGCAGATATAGGTTTAAATGTAGTTTCGTTAACCTTAGTATCTTCTAGATCTTCATCTTGAAAACTGAATAGTTCATATTGTTCTGCAATACTGGGTACTGAATGCAATTTTTCATCACATAGAATAAGGCTTGGGGATATATGCTTTACCACTGACTCAAAACGTTTTTTTGTACGGGCTTGATTTGGTATCGGTAATGGTACAGCGATGACCCCCGACACTAGGCAGGCAAGTAAAGTCACAATAAACTCTACCCCGGCATCATAGGCTAATATAACCGGCTGATTCCTAACATTCATCGATGCAAGCTTTATAGCACGATAGTTAGCTCGCAACCAAAGCTCATCATAGCTCAAGCATTGTGTAACTGTTTCCCCATCAGCTAAAAACCGAATCGCATCGACATTAGGCGTGGTTTTAGACCAATGCCTTATTTGCTCCGCAGGTAAATCCAATGTTGGTTCTGACGTCATCGCTATATTCTTAGAAGGCTCCATAATGGTTTACTTAACTTTATTCTCTATGAACTACTGCTTGGCCACGCTTTAAAATAACACAGTGGCGCTTTAAGGCCTCTCGATGGAATAACCCTTCAGGCTTTTCTTCTAACAGAAAACCACCCAGATCTTTACCATGAACTAAAGTTGCATAATTAGGTTCATCCATAACACCTTTTAAATAGCCTGCTATATACCGAATAGCAAAACCTGCTCTACGCTGCGTACCGGTATTGGGTTCTGAGCCATGTATTAACCTTTGATGGTGCAAAGACATCTCACCAGCGTTAAGTATTATATCAACAGCAGGAGCTTCAACACTCTCAGCCAAAGTTTCACTACGAAGTTGTAGCATATTGCTTGGGTCCTCCATTTCAACATGCTTCAATTGATCACCATGAGACATAGGAACAACTCGCAAACAGCCATTGCTTCGATCTGATGTCGAAAATGCAATCCAAGCAGTCAATGCATCGGGTTTTTCTAGCCCCCAATAGGTTGAGTCTTGATGCCAAGGAACATGATCCGTGCTACCTGGTAATTTATCAAAAAAACTTGAACCCCAGCACAACACATCTTCACCTAATATATCTACGACAGGCTCAATTACAGCTGAGGAACGTACTAAATCCCACAACCACGGGATAAGTAAATGCGCCTTAATATTTAAGGCCGGTGGTAGTTGTCCTCCTCGAGCAGAACCTAAAGTCTCTGTCTTATCACGGAGATGTGATATATTTTCTTTTGATACAACACGAATAGGCGATAGATAACCTTGTTGCTGGTAGTGTTCGAGTTGCTGTTTTGACAAGTGAGCCATTAGTCGGCTTGCCCCCTTTGAGGGCGTGCATTATACACCAGACCTACTTCTTGAATATGACGCAAGGGGTACCCACGCAATTTATAATACTTGGCACTGCTATCCTTCAAAACCTTCATCGCCTGTTCTGGGCCACTCGTTGTTAGGCCCCCATGTATTTGATGAAAAGTTGCCTCCCCATCGATACGTATAAGCTGTGTTCTAGGCAGGTTAAGGGCTCTTATCAGCATATCAGGGTTAACAGCCCCCCCTCCTGGCTCATCAAAAGCAACATCATATCCGCCTAACTCATTCCATAATTCTCTCGGCATGAATAATGCGTTACTTTCCAACAAGCTCCCTGTTGGCATTTCTTTAACTTCTGGTATGGAAATATCAAATAGGCGATATGGCTGTTGTGGCCAATCAATGGAATCTAACAGCTCATCTTCAACCCTTTGATCATAACCTCTCTGAGGTGCTAGAAACTGACGTTGCGGCCCTAATTGCCAGTTTAACGTAGCAATTACTGGGCGCGCAGCCATTTTGGATGCACTAAAGCAGGCTTGGATTAATCCCGGTGAAGCCAAGCGTGCGGCATCAATCCAGACACCAATCAATTTACCTTTGGCATACTCAAGACCCTGGTTAATAGCAAAAACTGGCGATTTTGAATGCGTTCGACATGAGATTATTTGTAAATCTATATTTAGGTTGCTAAATTCGTCGATATTTGGAGTGGGTGTCGAGCCGTTATCAACGACAATAAGCTCTACAGATAAGGACTCTTGTACAAGCTGATAGGATTTTGACAAAGAAAACAACGTGCGAGGCAGCTCTCTTTGCATATTGAAACTAACCAAAACAATAGATACGTCAATCATTGAGGTTATTCCTATCTAGATTAATGACCTGCATTTGCCGCAGCAAATTGATCTATAGATGGGTATTTAAACAACAAGGCAGGGTCAACAATGACACAAAACTCTTCTTCCATAACGCCTGCCATAACAATTGCTTCAACAGAATCAAGGCCATATGCATCGAAGCGATCAGAGGTTTTAAAGCTGTTTTCATCTAACGTCAGTACATTTAAAATGAAGTTTTTAAGCCAGTCTTTTAGTTCATCTTCACTTAAAGGAAGCTTGATAGGCTTTATTTCATCTAAAGCAGTTTGCTCATTAGGGCTCATATTATTTTCCTGTACTGTTCCTATTTAATCTAAATGGCATAAGTGGCCAAGACGTACCTTCCAATACTATACCCTGTCGAAGCATTGCTGCTAGAAAGCCTTGCCGTTGTTTGGCGTAATCCTGCGGATTAGCAAGCGCATCCCGTATATTGGACCAGTGCGTATCTAACATTTGGAACACACTCTCAGGTAACGGGCACTGAGACGATTCGCCTAATAGTACAGCTGCTCTCTCAAATGCCGTATACCAGTTCAACATCAGATCTTTCGTCATTCCAATATGATCCAAATAGCCTTTAAATTTATTATACGAAGGGCGTGCAATTAATACACTAGGAATTGCATAAGAGCTTGCAACAATATAGCCATGTAGCGATGCGCCAATATACATACGAGCATGTGCAATCACACTTGTTATTTCTTGTAGATTGACGGGGTCATCATAAACAACATGAGCTTCTTTCATATATGCTGATACTGCTTGTGCCGTACCTAGATCATCATGAGCTTCACCCAGTGCAATTAAAATCGGTATGTGCTGACTTTTTTTAGTGAACGCATCAATCAAGTTTGCTAGTTTTTCAGGGCCTATACCAGAAAGACTTCTATCTCGGATATGCATCGCTAAAATAGGCTTGTTCTGAGTAGCCGCATATCGCTGCTGGAAATTAGCAAAGCTTGAAGATAAATCTTCCTTCAGCCAAATGCGAGACAACTCAGCTATCGGATCAGGGATAATAGAGACTTTACCATTGTTAGGTGCGGGCAATAGATTAGCACTGCCTTTATCCCTGACTGAAAGATAAGACGCTGCTGATATAGTTTCCTTTACATAAGGGAGGTGCTGTTTAGGAAATGGAAATGGCACTCCTGGCGCATTCCAAACTAAAGGAACATCTGCTAAACACGCACTTAATGTTGCCCCCAACCATGTTGAGCTAACAGCATTATCATATTCTTTGCTATTGGTATAATTGAGTAATTTAGATATTGGTTGATTATGAATAATATAACCTCCACCAATAATCACTCCATCAACTTTATCATTTTCTCTAATAAGCTCATCAATAGCTCTTGGCGTCGTCACCTCTAATCCCGGAGAAGCATTAGAAGGCGCATAGGGGATTACTGAATAGCCAAACTCTTTAAGTCTGTATTTCGCAATAACTGGGAATAACAAATCTCCATAGTTGCGCATGTCAAACATGCCGCATATAGCAATATTTTTTTTCAAGCTATACTCTCTAGGTCTATTGCTCTAAATAGAGAATAGGAATTCCAAGCCACAAAGTCAAGATATTATTTGATTTTCGGCAACAAACAGTCTATCAACTGCCTGTCAGTATGATGAGATTAAATCCACCCATTCCATACTTTAAGCAAAAGATGATGAATCACTCTGAATTTTTCACTTGATTAGTTTTGAAGCACAGAGAAACTTATTGTATTTTCCGGAAGAGCTTGCAGATTCAGCCTGTTTATAACGCAACCAGCTTACCGTTTGATCAACCCCATCGTCCGCTGTCGGATTCACTGCGTTATCATCCCAATACGGAGTTTGATCTATCTCCAGAAGAAAGAAGAAAACCCTTCTAGGTGGTCTAAATCAACCAGAAACTGGGAGGCTACAGGACCAGTTTTATTAAATCCTGACAGGATTGACGAAGCGGCTTAAATTATTTAGGCAAAAACTATCTTGAAAAACACCGGTAGCAAGGCATAGCCATTTTGTATAAGGTCACGCACGGGCTTTCTGCTTCAGTGTTTGTACAATTCACAAGCATCTAGAGCGTCATAGATCTGTTGCGGAATAATATTATCTTTATCAAGCGCGTGGGTATAGCTTTCCAAGTTGAATGAATAGGGTGGTGTTGGTTTTTCTGAGCATTTTGAACAGTACGGGAGATCATCTTTATCCATCGTTTCAGATGTCTTTTGGAAGGCTAATGTGTCTGAAAAAGATAGTCTTGATAGCTTGGCTCCCTCAGAATTAACCACGGCATTATGCTTCGAGCTGGTATTAAACTGCGCATATACAAGATTTTTATCGCTTTTTTTAACGGTAGGTGCTGCGCAACAGGGCATTACCCTCCCAGATGCATCTAATGTCAGGTTATGATATAGCCATTTGCAGGTGTTGGTATCTACGCTGTTTTCATTTATGGGTGGGCTTGTGACGTTATCATTCCAAGATACTTTAAAAGCTTGATTTATTTTTTCTGAATGATTTGATGCAGCATCTATCTCGTCACTAAAAGAATTTTGTATCCCTGTATGGTTAAAAACAACACGACCTTCCTTGTTTGAGGTTGTAATTTTAATTTCAGGGTCGTCCCAGCTTACGTCAAACGGGGTTGAGATTATTATTTCATCCATGCCTAATTCTTTAGCCATATCTATGGCGTCATCAACTTCATTTACATTATGTTCAAAAGTTAGGTATGACCAAATTAAGTGCGGCTTACTTAAGCCATACCTCTTTTTAGCACTTACTAATGATTTAATATTATTAATTACAGTAGCAAACTCTCCTTTACGGCGATATTTTTCGTAGGTTTCTTGGCAGCTGCCATCTATTGACAGTAATAAAACATCAAGACCTGATTTAACTATACTATCTGCATCAATTTTCAACGATAAATTGGTAGAAGTCATTGTAAATAAATGATATTTTTTTGCGTAACGAACCATTTCTGAAAACTTTTTATGTAGTAGTGGTTCGCCATAATTATATAAAATGGCTGCCGAAGCGTGAATTCCAAATTGATCTAAGAAGTCTTGATACTGATCAATCGGCAAAAGTTTTTTAGGCCAGTCAAAGATCTGGGGGATTTTTTGGTTGCCACTATGAACACACCCAGGGCACCTGAGCTGACAGCTATTTGACGGGTCAATCATTAGCTGTACAGGGCTAGATGATAATTCAACAAGCCTATTTTGATACTCATATTCACTGGCGAAAAAATTAGACAGTTTTAATGATAATAATTTACAGAATGTATCATTTCTGTAGTGTCTACTCAAAAGCTGATATAAGTCTACTTGGAATTGGTCAAGTGATTGAAAATAAGCACTACTAGGTCGTGCTATGTCAAGAATGTCAAGATTCATTGCTGGTCTCAGTATTTTTCTCAGATTTAATAGTGTACAGTGTGTTTTAGAGGTGATTATTTTTTATTTTCAGGGCCTACTTGGCAATAAACAGAGGTCAACCTGGAAGCTCTCAGAGCAATACTGCCATATATTACTATAGGTTTGGAGCAAATCATCGGTAATTTTGTTTGCTTGATTAATAGCCTCTGCAAAGACTTCAGGGTCTAGCAGATATTCAGGCATCAACTTATCTTTCAGTGTTCTCATTCCTATCCAGCGGGATACGTTTGTGATTATACCTAAATGCTCACAACGATTTAAGTTATCAATAGTTGTGCCTGTTTTTTTCAGTTACCAGATTAAGAAATAGCTATCCTAGTTAGTTAATAAGAAATACATAGCGCCTTATAATCACCACCGATTACATTTAAGTTTGGATTATACAAAGCTACAAAAATATGAGAAATTATACTCTTAGTACGTCCCGGAGAAAGTGGTATATTATCAATCATGCCATACAATGACGAGTAATAGAGAAATGGAAAATGATATCATTAACACTGATCAGAATATTCTAAAGGGTGAAATGCTGTTAGATGCGGTAGCGCAAAAGAAAGGCACAAAGGGCCTAGTGAAAGCGCTTGAAACAGCAATGGAACAAGGTGACTTAAAAGCTTCGCAGGTACTGCTATTGGCTGGACTCGAGACTCCCGAAGTCGCTAAATACGTTGCTGCCCGTATCCCACAATTTGTTAAGCTACCGGGAACGAATACAGAAATACGAAGTAATATATTAAAGCGATTTCCTTTGGATCTAGCAAACGGTTTATCAATAGAGATAGTCGAAGCTGTTCTTGAAAATGTGGCTGGCAAAGCTGATTATCAACAGTTGTTGTTGCTCGCACATAAACATACAGGACATTTCCGGTTTGGTTGGCAGTTGTCGAAGGACCTGACCATGGGGGGCAATCTTGATCAGGCTGTAATTGTACTGGATGAAATGGAAGAACGGGGGCATCAACATACCTTCATTTACCAGAGCCATGCCGAATATTTAAGTGTGCTTGGACAGCATAAACGAGCAATCGAGATTAGCCATAAGATTTCGAATGAAAACCCAACCGAGACGAATTTGAAGCGTAGCTACTTGCGCATGCTTATGGCTGGAGGATCCCTGGCAGAATTGGAAAGGGAATTGCCGATTATTCTTGCTGCAAATCCCAGTGACTGGATGCTGGCCGCCTTTCTACACCGCGCACGGGTTTCAGCAGCAACATTGATAAAGTGTTTTGCATTACTTGTGCCACCAAATACTTCCAGTGACCCACGATATATTCTTTATTACGCAGCTTCAGCTATTGCAGTGAATGATCTAGACGCTGTTCGCGCTGCATTGACGCTTAATATCCCCGACGAGATAGCTTATGCCCAGTCATTTAAGCGAGGAGTTCAATACGTTCTGGACAGAGATATTAAAATAAGTAGCCGATTTGTTTGTGACCCAACTCAATCCTATCAGGTGGTTAAGGCAGGTAAAGGTAAACCAACAGTAGTGGTGTGTTTAAGTAATTCAGGGATTAATTTTTCGTTTCTCAGCATTGGTTTTATTGATCAATTACTGTCTGAATTTGACGTTAATGTGATCTATCTTCATGAGTCACGCAAAATGTTATTCCACGGTGGAATTGAGGGCCTGGGGGATACTGAAGCTGAAACACTTGCTGCTATTGAGCGATTACATGATGAATTGGACTCTTCCCTGAAAGTGACTATGGGTGCATCATTGGGGGGCTATGGCGCAGCCCGTTACGGACACCTTAGCAAAGCTAATGCCGTGTTGTCTTTTTCAGGACCTACGGACATGTTCCAGTTTACTGAAGCGGCAATACCCCAAGCCATTCATACGCCTCAATTTCTTATCATGCAGCAAGTTCGTAGAACACTCACTGCTCAAGATTGTAAATTGAAATCAGTAATCGAAACATCTGGTACTAAACACTATCAATTCTATGGAGAACAAGCAAGTATAGATACAATACAGGCAAATAATATAGCGAACCTGTCGAATGTTGAATTGATACCCGTACCGGAGATTACAGATCATTTTGTTTTTGGTTATTGTGTTGCTAACGGACAACTCCAGAAAATTCTCTCCGAGGTTTTGACAAATTAATCTCAGGCTTAACGGACTAACAGTAAGTATTTAAAAATTCGTTGAGCTATTAATATTGTAGAGAAAACACAAAACTTCTTATCCATGATGTTTATATACTGGAAGCTTGGCAACGCAATCTAGCTATCCTCTAATATCAGTCACTGTAAAACGTACTGAGGAAGTGGGGATTTTAATCGCAATAAAGCGAAATGATACGACAAGATTAACGTAAATATTAGCCCTTTTAGCTGATGGATGGCTCGATTTTATGTAATCACATAGGATGAAACTAAGGTTTATTTATGAATTCTGAAAAATACAGTGGTGCTTGTTCTATCTGTGGGGAAAAAGGAGAGTTTGCTCGAGGGGAGCAGCGTTCTATTCGAGAAAGTTACCCTTGCCCTAGCTGTCGATTTACTTTGCGATGGCGAGATCAAGCCGCAATTATACTTGATGAGTTTGGTCGAGGTCAGGCTTTATCACTGACCCAGCTCGTCAATAATCGGCATTTGGATAGGATCGATATTTTTGAACCTGCATTACGAGGTCCGTTTGTACAACGTTTTCAGGAGCTTCCTAAATATGTGCAAGGCTACTTTTGGCCTGAAGTTGAAAAAGGTGTGATAAACAACAACGGTGTGCGTAATGAAGACTTGACCGATCTTTCTTTTCAAGATGATTGTCTTGACCTCTTTATTACCAGTGATGTCATGGAGCACCTTTATGATATCGAAAAGGCTTTTAGCGAAATTCACCGAGTGCTAAAACCCGGAGGAATACATGTTTTTACTATTCCAAATACAGCCCCCTTTCCCGATACCACGATTAAAAGGGTTAATATCGAGCATGACGGAACCCTTGCTCACCTTAAGCCTGCCCACTATCACAATTCAGGGGATGGTTCAAAATGCTTAGTTTATACGGATTACGGGGCTGACATCGTCGACATGATTGATCAGTTCGGCTCAACAACGTCTGTTGTACGTCGCAGCAGCGCCCTTTCGACAAGTATTCAAAATGCAACTTTTGTAACGCGTAAGCTAGCAGGGTCTGGAGGCAGACGCCCGCCTAAGCCATCATTTCCGGTTAAAAAATCTAGCAGTGAACTGCAATGCCCTATATGTAGTGGCATGGTATTCGAAGCATTTAACGGTCGAACGAATGCCCGCTGTAGTAGCTGTCGCGCAGTAGAGCGTAACCGATTGATGTGGATGTTACTTGAAGAAAAGGGGGCGTTTGAACCCGAATTGAGAACCATGCACTTTTCCCCTGAATACGGCCTAGCAAAGAAGCTACACGAACTTTCAGGTGAAAAATATTTTGCTTGTGACTTCGACCCACAGCGCTACGAAAGTAAGTTATTTACAGTGCATGAAATAAATATGTGTACTGATCTTTCTGATATACCTGACGCATCTTATGACTTAATTCTTCATAACCATGTCTTAGAACATGTTGCCTGTGATGTGCATAGCGTAATGAACGAGCTTTATCGGATTCTAGCCCCTAGTGGCAAACACTTCTTTTCTGTGCCGATCAGAGGTCAAATTACCGCTGAAGATATGTCAGAAGACCTTACTGATACCCATAGATTGATGCGCTTTGGCCAAGAAGATCATTTCCGAATATTTGGCACTAAAAGTTTAAAAGACATGTTACGCGACATTTGGGGTGAAGGGCAGTATGTGCTAGAGCCCCTTGCTTTACTTGGCGAGGATAAATTGAGGCGAGCTGCGATACCACACTCTGCCTGGACAGGCATATCCAGCCATAGCATCTTTGGTATGACTAAACTGAAATAATTTGCTGACTTAATTTGTGTCCAAATAGAAAGTAAATAATGTTTAGTAATCCCTGTAACATTTGTTGAATGTACGATTTAATCTTAATGTAATGCCGAAGATCCGGTCTATGATTTTAACTATTTCACATAGAGCCTATAAATGTGTTGTAATCCAAGTAGGATGTGTGGAACGTCATCACGTGATGACACATCAATGACGGTGCTGGCATCGTCTACTTCCCCTATTTCCAGTTGTGTCGATATAACATTTCTCATGTTTTTTTGCGTGAAGTTTTAGTAATATAGGGCTATCATTGAAAACTCAGGATCTTCCAGCACACTTTTAGGATATTAAGTCATATTTAAAAACAGTGACTTATCTGTTTTTATGAAAAATACTAAAATGGCGTCTTTTGAATATTCAATTGTTTTATTAGCCCTTCTTATAACATATAACACTGATTACAAAGGGAAATACTTGTTTCCGTTTAAGCGTTCAATAAACCTATGTTTCCCGATTTCACATTCACACTTTCTGATGAGTGTGTCAGCGTACTCTCCGAAATATACTTAGAGAGCGATGTAATCACAGAATATGTTTAGAATTTATTCGTTATTTTCATAACCCCAGATAAACCATAGCGAAACTTTACCCAGTAGAGTTTATGAAAATGGATTTTTAATCGATGTCCACTTGTCATATTTCAGTCATATCATAATGGATAGCACAAAAATTGCTTCGCCAAAACAAGTTGTATTAATTTGAAGATAAAAGCACTATGAATGGCTCAGATACTCATAAAAAAGAACAACCCAGCGCAAAGGAGCTCAAAACTAAATTTCTCGATGCGAATGGTTTTCTAGAACAGGAAAAGTGGAAAAAAGCTGAGGCCCTTTATAAAGAGTTGCTCGAATATGGTCCACCCTCGGTCGCACTGCTATGCAAACTAGCCTCATCCGCCATAGGATTGAAGGAATACAGCAAAGCCGAAAGCTTATTAGTAAAAGCCGAAAACCTAGATCCCAGCTTTATTTGGACCTACGTCATACGCGCAGATATTTGTCAGGAATCAAGTAATCTTGACAAAGCCATATTCAATCTTAAAAAGGCACAGGAAATAGATTCTTCCCTCTCTTTTCTTGCCGACCGTATTACTGCACTTGAAAAAAACCTCAGCAACAAAGTTTCTGCCAAACAGAATGATTTTCAACAGCTCTTTCAAAAAGCCAATAACCTGTTTGAGGATCATGAACTATTAAAAGCAGAGGTTATCTATCTTAAGCTTTTAAACGAATCGCCTAGCTCAGCGCCACTGTTATGTAGGCTCGCAGACGTGGCAAGTAAATTCGGCCGCTACCAGCAAGCAGAAGAGTATTACAATACAGCTGAAAAATCGGACCCAAACTTTCATTGGACCTATATTGGGCGATCTGAACTGTGGATTCTATATCAAGACTATAAAGCAGCAAGAGAACAACTTGAAAAGGCACAGGAATTAGCTCCAAACCTAAGCATCATTCCCGGCCGTATTGAAAAAATCCAACAAAAATTACAAACAAAGAAACGCCTGAAAGGCGACGTTGAAATAATCCACTGGCCATCAACTGCAGTCAAGCGCTCGTCTAAAAACGAGCAAGGAGAGCCTCTCAAGGTAACGGTAGTTTCTTGGGATATGGGCCACAACCCACTAGGCAGAGCAGCTCTATTGGCAGAACTCGCACTAATTAATGCCGACACAGAATTAGTAGGCCCTCTATTCCCAGATTTTGGCGAAGAGATCTGGTCTCCTCTATTCGATAATCAACGTTGTTTTGATATGCGCTGTTTCTACGCGGATAGTTCGTCCCGGTTTATTGAAGGCGCTATGCGTCTGGTCTCTGAAAAACCAGCGGATGTAGTATGGGTATGCAAACCAAGGCTGCCCAGCCTTTTAATCGGCTACCTATACAAAATTATTCATGGCTCACACCTTATCTGCGACATCGACGACGATGAACTTGCCTTTGCAGAAGGCGATTCCCCGCTTAATTTTGATGCATTTCTTTCAGATTTCAGTCACTCAGATTGGCATGCACTTTATGCTAATCGATGGATTCAATTTGCCCAAAGTCTGATCCCGTTTTCTGATGGAACCAGTGTCTGTAATCCCCTTTTAGGAAACCGCTTTGGCGGAGAGCTTATTCGGCACGCCAGAGACGAGAACCACTTTGATCCAAACCGATACAACCGCGACTCATTAAGAAAAAGTCTAGGCTACTCGGAGTCAGACCGTATTGTGCTCTTTATGGGAACACCACGGCGCCATAAAGGGCTTCTCGACATTGCAAAAGCACTGGCGGCCTTGAACGACGAACGAATCATTTTCAGTATAGTAGGCTCAATACCCGAAACCGACTTTAGAGATGAACTCAAATCATTCAGCTCACTCAGAATAAGCTTTCAACCTAACCAGCCTATGTATAAGGCTGCCAGTATTAACTTTATGGCAGACTTGGTTTGTATTTTTCAAAACCCCGACGACCCCATCGCACAGTGGCAGACACCAGCAAAATTAACCGATGCATTAGCCATGGGCGTCCCTGTCATAGCAACAAGAGTTCCTCCTCTAGAAGATTTCATTGATGCCGGGCTAGTTATAACAACCGACAACAACAATTTAACCAAATCACTGTCCGAGGCCTTGGAGGAAAAAAATCGTAGCGACGGTGCTCGCAGTAGCCGTAGAAAATTCTTTCAAGAGGAACTGTCGTACAAAACTAATGCCAAACGGGCCGTCGAACTATTCAATGAATCGAGGAAGACCTGTCAAGACGTACCGGCTGATGTGATCAAACTGCTGAAATTTATTGATCGCGATATGCCTGGGATGGTAAAGCAAAGCCTTGCAAAACAATTTGGTGACATCTTCCATATTGGTAACAGGGTACAGCCCTTTTCTAATCCAGAAAAAGGCATAAACCTTGTCTTTTTCTGGAAACAGAATGATTCAGGTATATACGGTCGACGTCAGGATATGCTGCTTGAAGAGCTAAGACGATCACCGAGGATTAATAAAATTCTGCATATCGATGCACCAATCTCCATTGATCAGCTTAACTCTATAAGTTCACAGACTGGCGTTGATAGCACCAATCAAGGCGCACTCATCACATCCAGCACTATTTCACGTTTTTTGCGAACTAACGATGAGTACAAAATCTATAAGCGCAGTTTTATTTATCGCGGCAATGAATCCAAACTTTTTGGACAAGAACTACCCTATAAAGAAAGCTATCCCAACTATGTTGAGCAATGGATAAACGAACTCGATATGGCCGAAAATGCCATGGCTTGGGTATGTCCAGTTGTGCCCATGTTCCCTGAAGTACAGGAACGCATTGGTTTCTCCTGGGTTGTCTGTGATGTAATTGATGACCAAAGACAATGGCCTATGCTACCAAGTACCCGCGAACTGGTTGAAGAGAATTACCTGAAAACTTTCGCAGCAAGTGATCTCTTCTTCACGAACTGTGAACCGGTAGCGGAGTGGCTTCGAAGCGAAAAACTCAATGTCGCAGTGGTTCCTAATGGAATGGAAATTCAGAAAGGTGTCGAAAACTGGTCAACGCCTCCAGAATTAGACTTTGTAGCTGGCCCTATAGTCGGTTATGTAGGCAACCTACATTCAAGAATCGATTGGGATCTAATTGAAGCTATTGCCGTAAATCGCCCAAATTGGTCTATCATTCTTATTGGTTCTATAGCTGAAGGCGAACAAATTAGCAGAGTAACTTCTCTTTATAACGTAACGGCCCTTGGCGTAATCCCCTATGCCAAAGCCACAAAATATATTGCCGCGTTCGATGCGGCTATGATTCCACATACAATTACGACCCTATCGGAAAAAATGAACCCATTAAAACTCTACGTATATAGAGGCTTGGGAATTCGTGTTGTCTCTACACCGGTCGCTAATATTGGTGACCTTTCCAGTGAGATCGATATCGCCGACAACCCAGATGAATTTATACTGGCTCTTGAAAATTCAATCGCAGAGCACCAAAAGGATGGCAGAAGCTATCCCAGCGCCAAAACAATGCGAGCACTATCCTGGACAAGCCGGTTAGCATCCATATTTAAGCATCTAGATTTAGCCTGGAAAAAGAAACAAACAGATGATGCTGCTGAAAAAAACCAGCTAAATAGTTTAACCACCTTACTATGAAGAAAATTTCCCCATGCCCAGAAATCTTCAACTTCTGTGTATTTAAGGGCGAAGTTGTAATGGTTTAATAAACCTGTAGGGTTTGATAGCCTATTAATATCACAATAGGATACGACATGACCAATACAACTCGAAAGCCGCGTACAAGCTTTACGCCAGAACAAAGACTCGAATATGCGAAGTTAATGATAGAAGAGAACTATTCTAATCAACAAGTAGTCGANGCGGAACAAAAAGGCGAACTGATCGGAGGTAAAGTCGCTCTTGATCCTGATAAAAGGCGAATTCAAGAACTCGAAAAGCAACTTGCCGAGTTAAAGATGGATATGAGGTGAAACCAGATAATAGTTTGGTAACCTGATTGAGAAGCTAATCAAAAACAGCGTCTCAATCAGCTCAACTCTTTTTTATATAAAAGGGCCACTTAGTTTCTCTTGTTAATCCACTGGTTTTTCTTTCGAAATTTCATCATGTGGAACTAATAGCCAGGTTTGCATTTTGTGCTGAACTTCCATATTATGCTCCTCTGCAAAAGAATGAACCGCTTCCTTCATACGAAACACACCATTCTCATCCGGCCATAGATAATCATCACCACAGATAATGGCATCGGGAAACATTTCATACGCCGTATCAATATCTTCTCGATATTTACCTGCATCAATATAAACAAGATCAGGCTCAATTAGCCTTTCTCTCAAATAACCAAAAGCCTCCGGAATCTTACGTCTAACAGGAATGAATCTATCCTTATATATACGTAAATTATTCATCGCAGTGCAAAAGTTACCGTACCGTCTAATACAAGCAACTATTAGAGCGATTTCCTCCTCCTTTAAATGCCAAACTGTACGTGACCGAACAGGGTCTAGCGCCATAGTTTCTATATAGGCAGCCCAGTTACCATCCCAAGGATCAACACCAATCAAGGTTAAGTCTTTCTTAGCTCTAAGCCATTTCACTGCCGAGCCGCCAAGAAAGCAGCCAACTTCAACCATCAATTTAACATCATATTTTTTAATAACATCAATAATGATCTCATGACCTCCACGGCCACCACCATCCAGAGAAAGTTCAAAGGAACGAACTTCACCATAAATAAAATCTGGCCATGGATTATCACGTAAAAGCGGCTTTAGGCCTTGGTTAATTCTCGATACAGGGGGCATGCTTATTCCAGTATAAGTTGAAGTAATAAATAGGGTTATTTTGCCAAGAGTATAAGCTGTATAGCAAGAAGAGTAGGAATTCCAAGCCACAAAGTCAAGATGTTATTTTATTTTCGACAACAAACAGTCTATCAACTGTCTGTAAGATGGTAAGCGGCTTATTGTCGGCAACACGATTTATGCCCGCAGAAGTTCAGCTACTAGAAACGTAAATCGACAATAAAGTCTACTATTGCTCCTTGGGGGTTTCCACGCATCCGGGTAGATGAGGTTCTCTCATCCGGCTCGCCCACTGTTTATCCTTACGATTTAAGATAGCCCACATCTGGAAGGTATTACGCAGGGCAATATGCCGTTTATTCAATCCTTGCTTGAGTTGTTACGATGACGGTCATCAGTGTTTCCATTGAAAGCTACAATAGATAAGAAACTTAAGCAGTATGCCTTATTTTAGTGCCTGTATGTGATTATATTGTCCTACTCTCAACTTTTTGATCACTTCAAAAAAATCTTAGCAGGATAAGCACATGAAAACACACTAAAAAACTTAAAATAAAGTTAGCAATTACAAAAAAATATTTGTCAGAATTTTCCGTTTTATAAACCTTATAATCGGAAACCCCCATGTACGAACACCTGACACCGAATGACTTTATCTTTGATCACTGCCACAAGATTATGGTAAATTCCATATCAATAGATCGTCATCCTTTGTGGAAACGATCATGCCCCGAACTGAACGATATTGCCTTTATTCGTCTTGGGATATTACGTTGTATCAGTTCGGTGGATAGTGGTCGCCATTTTCTACAGACAGCGGAAGAGATTCATGACAAACCCTGTCCTCTTTCAATTTATTTTAAATCACTCAAACCACCTAGACGGGTGAGTATGTTCGAAGCTGTTGAGCAGCAAAGCTATGACCTATACAGTGAAACTCCTTCATCCCACGGCATTGATTATCTAAAGTCATTCCCTGAACTAGATGACTATTGCGTAAGAGACTGTGAAAGTATTCAAGCCATAATGGTGAGATAATAGAACCACCGAACAATCTGCTCATAAAAAAATGTTACCTCGCCATTATCAACCCAGTTTAAATCGCCAGCAAGAAATGTTATTGCCTCCGCGCGTCGATGAATATGTAAGCCAAAACAATACAGTTCGGGCAATAGATGCTTATGTGAAAATGCTTGACCTACAAGAATTAGGATTCAAACATAGTCAAGGAGGTATCTCTTCAGGGCAACCGCCTTTTGATCCAAAAGCCTTATTAAAATTGTATTTATATGGCTACCTACAAGGCATTCGAAGTAGCCGTAAACTAGAGCGTGAAACCTACCGTAATTTAGAAGTGATCTGGTTGGTAGAAGGCATCTTGCCTAGTTATAAAACCATTGCTGATTTTCGAAAAAACAACAGCGCAGCATTAACGGCGTCTAACCGAGATTTCATGATGCTCTGTAAAGAGCTGGCTTTGTTTGGCAGCGAACAAGTCGCTGTGGATGGAAGCTACTTTAAAGGTGATGCGAGCAAAGCCAGTATTTATACTGAAGCAAAACTGGACAAACAACTTGAAGTATTAGAATCGAAAATCAACGACTATCATCAAGCGCTTGCAGAACAAGATAATAAAGACGATCTTGCAGATAAAGGCAGTTTGGTTGAAGATGAACAATTGCAAGAAAAGCTTCAATTACTACAAAAGAAACAAGCCGAGAAAAAAGCACTTAGAACACAAATGCTGGCCAGTGGAGCGAAACAAATTTCAACGGTTGATCAAGATGCCCGTTTATTAACCAAACGAGGCCAGACAATTCCAGGCTATAACGTACAAATTGCGGTGGATAGCGAGCATAAATTGATTGTTGCCAATGATGTTGTTCAAGATGGCAATGATGCCCATCAGTTAACACCGATGCTGGAAAAAGCACAAGGCATTTTATCCTCTGAAAACCTTGAGGGAATCGCTGATTCGGGCTATCACAATGGAACAGAGATTAAAGCCTGTGAAGACCAAGGCATCACGGTTTATGTTGCTGTTAAAAAGCAGCCATCAGATAAAGCGAGTCAGTTTGGTAGGTTTGGGAAACTAGATTTTCAATATAATGCAGAACAGGATTATTACCTTTGTCCTCAGGGAAATCAACTGTTGCCGAATGAAAACCCTCAAAAGGTTGCTGAAAAAAATATGATTCGATATCGTATCAGTGCGACAACCTGTAATGCCTGCCCACTGCGGAAACAATGCATCACAGACAAAACTAAAAACAAACAGATATTACGTTGGGAACATCAGGCTATTGTTGAAAAGCATAATGAGAAAATGAAACAAAACCCACAGAAAATGCGCCAGCGCGGTGCATTGGTTGAACATCCTTTTGGAACACTCAAACACCGAGCAGGCATCAATCATTTTTTAATGCGAGGACTGAATAAATGTGCAGGTGAGTTTAGTTTAATGGTCTTAGCTTATAACTTTACTCGTGTGATGAATATACGGGGTGCTGATTTTATAAGGGATTATTGCACCCAAAAAGCAGAAAATAAGCTAAAAA
>LWDU01035197.1_pt1 | contig 57305 bp, 55 predicted proteins | sample 727161 | NCBI WGS metagenome assembly LWDU01 (sample SAMN04566230, study PRJNA314399) | hydrothermal vent metagenome | isolation source: deep sea hydrothermal plume seawater | place: Mexico: Gulf of California, Guaymas Basin | collected 2004-07-11
GAATGTAGAAACGATATGAAGTGCAGGATTATGGTGTGGCAGATGTATGAAAAACTCGTGTGACACTATACTGCCCGTGTTTCACCCGTTATTCAGAGGTTTCCTAGGTACATAACAAGATAGTAGCCGGAACAATTTCACTATACCCCGGCACTCTGTGTTTTCTTCACTAATTTCAACCATTTAGATGAACCCACTCGTATTGGGTTGTTCTTTGGCCGCCTACCTTGAACGAAAAGCGGCGATGTGGCTGTCCATCCCGAACAAACACGGACAATCAGCCAACTACCCTGGAGACCACGCCAGCTATCGATCTGATCTCACATATCATAACCAATCTAACTCTCGTCGAACATTGCAGCTTTTGATGTTTCCGAATAATCGTCAATGCCGGTTTCACTGCGCATTTCCTCAGTTCGGTCCGCTGTTGCCCGGTCCAGAGGGAGACCGGTGGCATTTGCTATTTTTGTAATGCCGTTAAATCCAGCGGCAATTGTGACGGCATCGACCAGTCCTTGAGTACCCAATACGGGTTGCACGGCTTCTCTCATCCTGGCTAAAGCAAGGGGGTCGCCGAGGTAAACAGCTTCTGACACCAGTAGTAGTTCCTTTTCATGCTCGACGCCAACTTCGCCCTCGCCCCCGGTCACGACGCCAAGGTTCAGTGATTGATTCGATGAGACACTGCTTTCACGAAGCAGCATGGTATGAGTAGAAGTTCAGTAGAAGCAGTCGTTGTACGAAGAAACCCGTGCTGCAATAAGCTCGACCTGGATACGTTGAAGTTCAAAATTCATCTTGTCCAGGCCGTAGTGACACCGCATCAGGCTGAAAAATTGCTGCACTGCCAGGGGTACAAGACCCATGGCACGGGCAATGTTTGGTACCGAAGGCAAACCAACCTCCGGTTCATCTTTCGGGGCTTGCATTAAGGGTAGCCAGGCACCCCCATCAATAACATCGGGGTTTTTCTCTTTATTCGGCTCACCAGCTGAAGGGGTTCCTTCTGGATTCAGCGGCGCGACGCCGATACCTGTGGCGAAGCTATCAAGGATAATCCCCATTGCGACCAGCCCAACAATCTCCACGTATTCCTCGGCACAGAGCCCTGTTGCCATAACTGATTTAAACCATCGGCCGGTCAGTCGACCCGAGTCGGTCATGATACGATGAATCACTTCCACCACATTTGCTGGCAGATCGCCTGGCGAATCATGTTCGCCATCAAGTCCATAGGGTGACAGGGCATTTTTTCTGGCTTCACAAAGCGTGCAGTTTGCGGCGAGTCTACTTTCGGCCAGAATCGCCAGGCGGTCTTTGGCGCAAAACCAGGTACCGGTTGTGAGGAAAACCTGCAAGGCAGCTTCGTGCCCTGTTTGCAGCGCGTCCCGGATGGGGAACGATTGTGCCTCATACATCGTGTTGAACTGCTGAGAAATATTCCTCAATTCGTTTCAAATGGCCATCGACATCAGTATCGCCTGCATTGTGGGTCGCGATCGCCAGCTTAGTAGCGCCCAGTTCCTGCCACTTTCGTGCATGGGATTGCCAGCGTTCCGGGGTACCGCCACTATATTGAGCCTGGGCCTGAATTTCGAAATCATTCCAGACCTTGCCAGATTTCTCTCTTTCGGATTTCATTTGAGCAATGGCCTCTGCTGCCTGGCTATTGGCACCCATCAATGGCAGCCAGCCGTCTCCAATGCGTGCACAACGCGCTAACAACGCCGGGGCTGCGCCTCCGAACCAGATAGGAATGGGCTTCGACGGTCGTGGGTTGATACTGGCTTTTTCAATCCGGTGAAACTTGCCGGTAAAGTCCAGGGAGTCTTCCCCCCAGAGCGCCCTGAGCAATTCAACCTGTTCCGCCTGCCTGGCGCCTCGACGGGCAAAATCAATATTCAACGAATCGTACTCAATCTTGTTCCAGCCAGTGCCCACGCCTAATCGCAACCGATTATTTGACAGGATCGCGACTTCAGCAGCTTGTTTAGCAACCAACGCCGTCTGACGTTGTGGCAAAATGAGAACAGCCGTGACAAGTTCTATGGTTTCAGTAACGGCAGCAATAAAACCAAAGGTAGTAAGAGGTTCATGGAACTGTGTATCTTTGTCATAAGCCCCGCGAAAACCTCCCTCGCGGTCCGGGTCTGCACCCAGGACGTGATCATAGATAAGCAGCTGTTTTGCTCCCAACGCTTCAGCGCCTTGCGCAAACGCCTTGATCGCACCAGGATCACTGCCTATTTCGTTGTGAGGTAATACAACACCAAACTCCATTATTCACACCTTGTTTGTGTTTTTTAAGTTGATAGCGGTATGACCATACCGCTCATATTCCCCTTACCTTCATCGTTGTACATCACCTGGTAGTCACGACTGGCGAAGCACCACTTGCCTGCTTCTTTGACGTACTCATCTTTGTAGGTGCCGATGTTGAACATACCATCATCACTGCCAGCAGGCCGTAGATGTTCACACAGATACCAGCGACCGGTTGCGGTGTCTCCATTTATATCGATGGTTCCCTGATAAACGAGTTGGGCGACAAAGGCGAAACCACCCATTGCCCCAACCCATAAGCCTACTACTGCTTCCTTACCGGAAAATGTACCGGCACCAGGCAGTGTCCACTGACACTCTTCTGCCCAGGTCGATGCCCAGAGATCCTGGTCACGACGATTAACCGCATCAGCATAGGCCGCCACCAGCTGGCGGATTTCAAGTTCATCGGCAACGGGATTTGCCATAGCATGCTCCTCTCTTTGTTGGGATAGTTCTCTGGATAGTTGTCTGGATAGTTATCGGGATTATTAAACGATGACCCACATTTTCAGGGCAGTACAGCACAAAACAGTCAGGCTGTCATGTTTTTGAGCGTTTCCTTGCTGACTTCCTGTCGACCCGGGCAACATCGCTGAACATGCTGCGAAGTTGACCTTTTAGCCAGGCGACCATATGTTCTGGTACCGATCCGCGAACAGCACCGCTGACCGCCATACCTTCGAGAAGATAAGCCGTCAGCATATTGGCCGTATCGAATTCTTCCGAGAGCGCGAGATCCGGAAAAACTCTTACGCTCGCCTTGCGCCAGGAATCTTCAAACTCCTTGATCGCCGGAATCAGTACAGAACGAAGCTCAGGATCTGTTCTTGATGCAACCTGTAACTCATGGAAAACTATAAACAAGGGCGAATGCAATTGCTCCCAATATGCATCGATGCCTTCTTCGATCAGGGTATGTTCTTCATTTTTCTGGATATGTGATTCTTCAGTCTCAAATAATTCCAGGCGTCGTTTTGCCAGGTGTGCCACGGCGGCACCGATCAAATCCTTTCGTGAAGGAAAGTGATGCAGCATGGCACCACGGGAAACCCCTGCCTTTTTGGCAATTTTCTCAGTGGTTGTGTTGTTATATCCGAGATCATAAAAGCACTCGACTGCAGCATCTAGTATCGTGCCGCGAGTGTTCTCGCTTTTAGTCTGTTGCCAGGATCTTTCACCTTCTTTTGGTTGAACGTCAGCGTTATTCAATCTGGAAGTCTCATGCTCGATGAAATTGGTGGTTCAGTGAAATCTAATATACTAACTTTTTTAAGCTAATTCATCACTACTCGAATTTTGCATGATATCGATATCAAGCCAATCATGAAAATACAAGAATCCCGACTCGACTTTTAAGAACGTAAAGTGACTCTCATTTCTGGGAATTAGATTTGTAGGCAGCAACTTCAGGAGGCTTGTTTGGTCGCTCTGTGCCAGGATGCTTCAAGCTCTTTTTCTGCCGGAGCCATCACTGAGCGAAGCTCAGGATCTGTTCTCGATGCGACCTGCAGTTCGTGGAAAACCACAAACAAAGGAGACTGCAATTGCTTCCAGCAGACATCCATATTCGCTTCGATCAACCTGAGTTGCTCGTTACCGTTGACGCCAGGTACCTCGGTCTCCAACCGCTTTTTTGACAGGTGGCCGACCGCTGCGTTCATCAGTGCCTGGCGAGAAGGGAAATGATACAACATGGCACCTCGTGAAACCCCCGCCTCCTTGGCGATTTTTTCTGTGGTGGTGTTGTTATAACCTAGATCGTAAAAGCACTGGATCGCGGCATCCAATATCACACTACGTGTGTTCTCGCTTTTTGTCTGTTGCCAGGATTTTTTATCTGTCGTGACTGGTACGTAAGCGTTGCTCAATTTGGGTATCTCATGCTTAATAAGGCATGATGCAATAGTCCTCAACGGCCAACGGAAATACCATGACACAGGTCAATATTCTTCTGATTACGAAAGGCCATCCCTTTGATCGCACCGCATTTTTCGAGATGTTTGATGCACTGGATGTGAACTGGACCCATGTTGAGCAACCAGCCGCCCGCGTGTTCTTCGATACGACTTTGGCACAGGATTATGACGCTTTCGTTTTCTACGATATGCCTGGTCTTGCGTTCACACCATCCGGGCCGGACTTTGAAAAACCTTCCGAGGCGTTCAAGCAGGGCTTTCTGGATCTGCTGGACTCAGGTAAAGGTATGCTGTTCATGCATCATGCACTTGCCGGGTGGCCTGCCTGGCCGGAGTATGCCGAAATTGTTGGCGGCCGCTTCCTCTACTTGCCAGATTCGTTAAGGGGCAAGGATTGCCAGGACTCAGGCTATCGTCATGGCGTAACCCACACAGTTTCCGCGGTAGCGGATCACCCCATCACCCATGGACTACCATCGAGCTTCGAGATGACAGACGAACTGTATCTGGCTGAAGTTTTTACGGATAGCATCACACCCTTACTTCAAAGCAACTATGCCTTCGTAGAGGAAAATTTCTATTCGGCAACGAAAGCGGTGAAAGAAGGCAAGATGTTCGATAATGAAAACTGGCACCATCCGGATGGGTCCAATCTCGTCGGCTGGACCAAATACTACGGCAAAAGCCCCCTCGTCTACGTACAAGGCGGCGATGATCCCGTGGCCTATCAAAATCCAAATTATCGTCAATTGCTGGAAAATGCAATCCGCTGGGTGGCTGACCCAGCCAACATTTTCTGATCAGATTCGTCTTTGGGGCATGCACACGTCAAGTAAAAATGTGCCGCTGTATTACACAAAACAAGCAAACAGTCTTGACTGACTCTTTTCTCCTGCATTAGGCTTGTCCTCCTGTTATCAGGGAAATGACACGTTGTTACACGAAGCAAAAAAAGCCATTGTGACCGGCGCGGCCGACGGTATCGGCCGGGCAACCTCAGCACGACTCGTTGCCGAGGGAGCGCAAGTACTTGCGGTGGACGTAAATCCAGCTGGGCTCGAGTCCCTGCAGGCCGAGAATCCGGGTATTCATATACTGGTCCAGGATGTTTCCACAGAACAGGCGGCATCGCGTATCTGTGAAGAAGCATTGTCTAAACTATCCGGCATCGACTTCCTGGTAAATATCGCCGGTGTGGTTGCGGCGCAAAATTCGAAGATTGAATCCCAGTCGCTACAGGATTGGCAGCGTGTGCTTAACATCAACCTCAATTCGGTATTCTGTTTGTGTCAGCAGGCGATTCCCCAGTTAAAAAAGAGCACCCGTGGCCGGATTGTCAATATCGGCTCCATCATGTCCCACCTCGCCGGTGTGGGTATGGGTGCATATACCGCGTCAAAGCACGCCATTGCCGGTATTACCAAGACACTGGCCCTGGAACTGGGCAGCGATGGCATTACTGCCAATTACATTCTGCCTGGCGCAATCATAACGGGTATCACCAGACCGGCAATGGCGGCCGACCCTGCCTTCGAAACATTCTGGATCAACAAGAGTGCTGTGGGACGAATGGGTAAACCGGAAGATATCGCCAACGGTATCAATTTTTTACTCTCTGAAGATGCGGCGTTCATTACCGGTCACGGCCTGGTAATTGACGGCGGCGTTATGCAATCAGCATGAGGTTTAACTCGATGAAATCCCGTCATGGAGAAAAATGTCATTAACAATTAGCCTGGAATTTTCCAGATACGACCTAACTATCAATCTAACTACTAACCTAAATCGCAACAGGAGCACCACATGGACCTCAAATTAAAAGGCCAAACAGCACTAATTACAGGAGCCACCAAAGGTATTGGTCGCGCAATCGCGGAAACCCTTGCCACTGAAGGTTGTAACATCGCCATCTGCGCCCGTAACGAGGACGCAGTGAATGCTGCCGTCGATAGTCTGGCCAGTAAAGGTGTAAAAGCCACTGGCAGAGCGCTGGATGTGGCAGACGGCGATGCGTTCAAAGCCTGGATCGGCGACGTCGCCGAGGAAATGGGTCGTCTGGATATTTTTGTCTCCAATGTCAGTGGTGCCAACGCCCCGGGTGACGAAGGCTGGAAGTCACAGTTTGAATACAACGTGATGTCTGCAGTACATGGTGTGGAAGCGTGCCTGCCTCACCTGGAAAAATCCGACAATGGTAATGTCGTGATGATTTCAACTACCGCTGCGTTGGAACACTTTATGAATGCGGGTGCTTACAACGCTATGAAAGCCGGACTGTTGAACTATTCAGGTGCACTGTCTCAGGAACTTGGCACCAAAGGAATTCGTGTTAACGCGATCAGCCCGGGGCCCATCTTCATCGAAGGCGGTTCATGGGACATGATCAAAGAAAAAATGACCCCATTTTATGATTCAACCGTGAAGAATATTCCCCTGGGAAGAATGGGTACAGCAGACGAAGTCGCGGCACAGGTTGCGCTGCTGGCCAGTCCTCTTGCGGCATTCACCACAGGTACCAATGTTGTAATTGATGGCGGACTGACGAAACGTATCCAATACTAGTGTAACGTCGGGAGAAATACCTATGGCTGAGTCTATTTCGGTCTATCTTGTGGCAGCAGGCCAGTTCCATGATATTGATTTTGCCCGCCTGGAGTTGCTGAAGTTGCTCGCAGAGCATGAGAACATCAAGGTCAAAGTCGCCGACAGCTATGCCGATACCGAGGCTATAGCCAATTCGACCGCACTGATAACCTATACCTGCAATGTGATTCCCACCGTCGAACAACAGACGGCGTTGCAGGATTGGGTAAAGGGCGGCGGTAAATGGTTCGCGTTACACGGTACCAACTCAATTCTTGAGTTCCTTGCTGAGGGCGGCGTCAAAACACCTGAGATAGCCCCGGTTTTTATGCAGACACTTGGCACCCAGTTTATCGCCCACCCTCCCATACAACCCTTTACGGTAAAAACCGCCGACCCGGAACATGAACTCGTTAAGGGCGTTGGTGAATTTGAAACCGATGATGAGCTCTATTTGAGCCGGATTCACGGCGACATCCATCAATTATTGTACGCCGACTACAACGGTGAAGCCGCCGGGTTCATCGAAAAAGACTGGTACAACGATGATCCCCGACCGCTTTACTACATTAATCGACTGGGAGCCGGTGAAGTGTTGTATCTGAACCTCGGGCATTGCCGTGGCCATTACGACATGAAACCGTTAATGGACTACTACCCCAACGTTGAACGAGGCTCCTGGGAAAAACCACAATACTACGAACTACTGCGTCGTGGCATCAGATACTGCTGCGAGATCAGCGCATGAGCAGCACCCATAAGTTTCGCTTCGCAGTCCAGTCTTTCAATGCAGACAGCGGAGCGGACTGGCGCGACAAGGTATGTAAAGCGGAGGCGCTTGGCTATTCTGCATTTCACCTTGCCGATCATATCATTGGCCCCGGTCCGGCACTGCAGCGAACCAATCACCCTATTCAGGGGCTCGCGGCCGTGCCTGCCATGGCATACGCCGCAGCGGTAACCAGCACCATTCGGATCGGCTGCCGGGTTTTCTGCGTTGATTATCACAATCCTGCGGTACTGATCAAAGAAGCCATGACCATTGACATGTTGTCCGGTGGCAGACTCGAATTAGGACTAGGCGCCGGTTGGATTACAGAAGAATATGCCGCCCTTGGACTCACCATGGACTCCCCGGGAACCCGGATAGATCGACTGGCTGATGTTATCGCCGGGGCCAAGGCCTATTGTTCCGCGGATGAACTGAACATTCAAAACAACACGCTGAACTGGAAAGAGTTTGAGGGTGTCCCCAAGCCCCTGCAACAACCGCATCCACCCATCATGGTCGGTGGTGGTTCCCCCAGGGTGTTGAGACTGGGCGGTCGAGAAGCAGATATTGTCAGCCTCAACTTCAACAATCGTGCGGGGATCATTGGCCCCGATGGCGTACAGTCGTCTTCGGCCAGCGAGACCGAAAAAAAGATAGGCTGGATTCGAGAAGGTGCAGGTGACCGGTTTGATGACATAGAAATCGAGATTGGCGCCTATTTCACCTTTGTTATGGATGACGCCAAACCAATGGTTGAAACTTTTGCCGGTATGTATGGCTTCACTGAGGATGAAATGCTGGCCTACCCCCATGCATTATTCGGTTCGGTTGACAGTATTTGTGAAGAACTGATTCGTCGACGGGAACACTTCGGCATTTCATACTTCACCATCGGCGAAGATGTTATGGACGCTTTTGCCCCTGTGGTAGCTCGGCTAACAGGGTCCTGATATCGTAACCAGGCGAGGCACTTGGCAGAAAATCAACAAGGATTGACATCAAAGGCCTTCGCTGGGCACAATAACAGTCAAGCGTGATTGTTTTTTTATGCAACTGGCCAAAACAAAACAACTTTAAGGAACTGACAATGCCAATGTTGAAACACCCATTGACAGGAGCCGTGTACTCACTTCTAGACGATGGCCTGATTGAAGTTAACGACAACGGAAAAATTGGCTACTTTCACAAAGATGGCCAATTTGAACGAGGCGATCTTAAACATGCCGATCTGCATTTACTCGGCTGGCTGGGTGGCACGCAGACCCCTGCAGCTGCAAACAGGCACGCAGCAGGCCATCTCAGTAAAGATGAGTCGTAACATAGCGCTTTTGGTTCAAAAACGAGCAACGGGAAAACGAAATGAGCGAAGCCCATAAAATTACTGCCCATTCCTCCGGCATTAGTTACCAGGACCTGATCGCAACGGATGTTGTTAAGGCGCCAGAGGTCCTGAAGCTGCAAAGCCCGATTGATCTGCCAGACGTCAAGGTGCCGGTAACACAATTCACCAGCCAGGAATTCCATGACCTTGAAATGGAAAAGCTTTGGCCCAGGGTATGGCAGATGGCTTGCAGGGAAGAAGAAATTCCCGAGGTCGGTGATCATATTATCTATGAGATCGGCAAGTACTCCGTTATTGTGGTACGCACAGACGATGGAATAAAGGCGCACCACAACGCCTGCCTGCATCGTGGCCGTCGCCTGAGAGACCGTGATGGTAGTGTCGGGCAGTTCACCTGCGCATTCCACGGCTTTACCTGGAACCTCGATGGTTCCCTCAAGCACATTCCGTCCCGCTGGGATTTCCCCGATATCAATGACGAAAAGTTCTGCCTGCCTGGCGCTCACGTGGGCACCTGGGGCGGTTGGGTCTTTATTAACATGTCGAAAGAAGAACCCGAACCTTTAATGGATTTCCTTGGCATACTGCCGGAACATTTTAAAATATGGGAACCAGAGAACTGCTATATCAGTGCCCATGTCGGCAAAATCATGAAGGCAAACTGGAAAGTGGTGCAGGAAGCATTTATGGAAGCCTTCCACGTCATCATGACCCATCCGCAGTTACTACCTGGTATTGGTGATGAAAATTCACAGTATGATGTCTGGGGCAATATATCCCGGGCAATTACACCAAACGGTACCCCGAGCCCGCATATCAACTACGTGCCCAGTCAACAGGATATGTTTGACGCAGTGTCAGATCGAAGAATGGACGCGCCCCCCATCGCGGAAGTTCCCGACGGAATGACAGCGCGTTCAATGTCGGCAGCAGGTGCCAGGGCGATGCTGGACGGTGTCGTAGACCGCGAGGTTTCGGACGCTGAACTGGCAGACAGTATTTACTATTCGGTTTTTCCGAACTTTCACCCCTGGTGTATTTTCAATCGCATTCAGTATCGATTCCGGCCCTATGGTGACGACCCGAACACATCCATTATGGAATGTTATTACCTGTCACCCTTCAAAGGCGAAAGACCTGAACCCGCTGAATCAACTTGGCTGGATGAAGACCAGGACTGGACAGATGCAGCGGAACTCGGCATGTTGGGTCGGGTGTTTAATCAGGATTCAATGAACCTGCCCAATGTTCAATTGGGATTGCATGCTGCGCAATTTGAAGAACCCGTATTCGCCCGCTATCAGGAAACCAAGGTACGTCACTTTCACTACCTGTTAGATAAATGGGTTAATGAAGATTAATGTGCCAGTGCAACGAGGTTATCTCAGGTTTTTGAACCAGAGGCAATAGTGGCAATAATTATTTCGGACTCGTTCCACAGTCGTATTGCCAGGGATTCGTCATTCGAAACGGGCAGGGCTTTTGCCACTTGAGAATCTGCAAAGTATTCGCCGGAAACGCCCTCAACATCCGGGTTAGCGGCAAGATAACAACTGGTCGCCGCACCCTGGGCAATTGATTTCATTGCCCAGAATCCAAATAGCCCAAATGCCAGACCTATCAAGGGGTTCATATGCCTGCCCAGGTTAGTTGCAATAATGCCCGGATGGAGCGAGTTAGCGGTATGCGGGGTGCCCTCGAACTGCCTTGCCAACTGATTGGCAAACAGCACATTAGCGAGCTTGGAACGGCCATAGGTTCGAAATGCAGAATAGCCCTTATCAGATCCAAGGTTTTCGAAGTCGATTCCAACCGCCGGGGCCTGCATGTGCGCTGCGCTGCTCACATTGACTATTCTCGCAGCGGGAGACGCCACAATCTTGTCCATCAACAAATTCACTAACAGAAAATGGCCGATATGATTCGTCATAAACTGCTTCTCAAGTCCCGCGACGGATTCGAACTTCGGCAATGCCATAATCCCGGCGTTGCAAACAACGATATCCAGTTTCTCAAACTGACGGTCGATTTCAGCTGCAGCAGATCGAATCGAATCGTGATCCGTCAACTCACAGGCTAAAGGAGTGATAGATTTCGTGTCAGTATCGAATAATTCAGCACAGGCTTCAGAAGCCTTTGCGAGGGACCGGGCGGTTCCAATGACATGGGCACCACGTTTGGCGAGCACGCGAACTGTTTCTGCGCCAATACCAGAGTTGCAACCGGTCACCAGGGCAACCTTGCCTGAAAGGTCCACCCCTTCGGTTACCTGCTCAGCGGTTGATCTTTTATTGAATCCCATTATTTTTGACCTTACAGTTTTGGATCTTAGTGTTTTGGATCTTACTGTTTTGGATCTTACTGTTTAGTGTCTACAGTTAATCATCTTGGAGATAGATATGACAAATCTAAAAAATAAAATAGCCGTCGTCCTGGGCGCATCAGGGCAAAACAGTTTTGGCGTTTCAATCGCGCGAAAATTTGCCGGGGCTGGCGCCAGGGTCATCGTAGCGGCAAGAAGACTTGAACCCCTGCAGCAATTGGCAAAGGAAATTGACGGTGTCGCTGTGCAGTGCGATATCACCGATGAGCAGCAGATTCAGGCGTTGTTTACACAGGCGCGGGAAATGGGATCTCTTGATATTGCTGTCAACTCCTCCGGCTCCCTGGCGGCAGCGCCGATCGCCATGTTAAACAAGGAACTTATTCAACCGACCCTGGATGTGAGCTTTACCGGCACATTGCTGTTCTTCCGCTACGCCGCAGAAGCCATGGATAAGGGAGGCTCAATAATAACAATTTCCTCCCTTACCGCCCGGTTACCTGGACCGGCACTTGGGGTTTACTCAGCAGCGCGAGCAGGTATCGACTATGCCGTCCGGGTCGCCGCGCTGGAGTATGGCCCCCAGAAAATCCGTTTTAATTCGCTGGCAGCAGGCTTGATCCAAACCGATATGACCGACGCCATGTTCCAGGATCCAGCGACAGAAACCCGGTTTATCAAAGAGATCCCCTTAAAACGGATGGGTACTCCAGAGGATATAGCGAATGCGGCGCTCTGGTTAGCTGATGAGTCCGCTTCAGGGTTTGTTACGGGCCAACTCATTGATTTGTCCGGCGGGCAACATATGGGTCATCTTCCTGCATAGCTGTATAGAGAACTGCATCGCAAGCATAAGAAAAAATCATGCTTGACGGTTTTCCATCGTTCTGGTTACCTTAGCACTTCTGAAAATACACAGCGGCCAAAGACATGTCTGTTAAAGCACCTATAAAAGCATTCGTGACGACCCATAAAACGTTTTGCAGGTTTTGTCATGCGTATTGCGCCATTGAAGTCGACGTCGAGGATGGAAAACCCATTGCCATACGAGGCGACGCTGAAGATCCCATGTACGGCGGTTATACCTGTATTAAAGGCAGGCAGTTACCTGAACAGTACGCAACCCCAAAAAGGGTCCGCAATTCCCTCAAGAAGAACGCCGCTGGAGATCTCGTTGAGGTTGATACCGATCAGGCAATGGACGAGATCGCTGCAAAAATACAGCAATTGATCAAAGATCACGGACCCCGGTCTGTTGCGACTTATGTCGGCTCCTACGGGTTCCAGAATTCCGCTGCCCTCACCATATCCAAGGCCTGGCACCAGAGTATCGGCTCAACTTCCTACTACACATCGGTGACCATCGATCAGCCTGCCAAATTTATCGCCGGTTCACGCTTTGGTACCTGGGGTGGCGGCACCCACGCATTCACCGGTTCTGATGTTTGCCTTATCATCGGCAACAACCCAGTGGTTTCCCAATATTCAGCTTTCGGCGGCATACCCCCTTTCAGCCCCTATGCCCGCCTCAGGGATGCCATGAAGGCTGGTATGAAAGTTATTGTCATCGACCCAAGAAAGACCGAGGTTGCCAATCGCGCAACGCTGCATCTTCAGGTAAATCCGGGAGAAGACCCGACGTTATTGTCGGCCATTATCAATGTCATTCTGTCCGAGGAGTTAAATGACGCAGATTTTTGTGCCCACTATGTTGAAGGATTAGAAGATCTTAGAGAACTGGTTAAACCTTATACTGCCCGGTACGCAGCCCAAAGGTGCGGCGTTGACGCTGCGCAGATCGAATCTGCAGCGCGCATTTTCGCAGCCGGGCCCAGGGGCGTGGCTGTTGCAGGCACCGGGCCGGACATGTCGCCAAGAGGCGTTCTGACCGAGCACCTTATTATTGTCCTCAATACGATTTGCGGCCGGGTCAACAAGGAAGGCGAGCGGGTACCGAACCCGGGGTTGCTGCGGCCCAGCGTTCCGCGCCGGGCCGAAGTTCATGCGGCCCAACCAGCCTTTAATTACGGTCCCAAGTCACGCGTCAGGGGGCTGGGAGAGATATTCGGTGAAATGCCAACCGCCACACTGAACGATGAAATTCTGATGGAAGGCGAGGGGCAAATAAAAGCACTCATCTGCCTCGGCGGCAACCCCATGGTCGCATTTCCTGACCAGGACAAAACCAAACTCGCGATGGAAAAACTTGAACTACTGGTCTGCGTGGATCTTTACAAGTCTGCCACGGCAAAACTGGCCAACTACATTATTGCGCCCACGTTAACGCTGGAACGTGACGATGTCACAATGCTGACGGACATCTGGTATGACGAACCCTACGTTCACTACACCCGGGCGGTGCTGCCACCGAACCCGCAAAGCCGGGAAGAGTGGGAAGTGTACTGGGAAATTTCAAAACGCAGCGGGATTCCCATAGATTTGCCCGGCGGCCAACTATCACCGGACCAACGACCCACGAAGTATGACGTGCTGGAGAAACTCACCCCGGGTTCTCGTATTCCGCTGAAGGAAATCGCGTCCAAAGGCAAGGGGCACATCTTTGATGAAGTACAGGTAACGGTTGAACCCGGCCGCAGTGATCACGATTCTCAATTTCAACTTTTACCGGAGGGTGTCGCTGAAGAATTAAAGGAAGTTCTTACAGAGAACATCTGGCGCGACGGGAAAATTATCGACGACAACCGGGAGTTCACTCACCTTCTAATCAGTCGCAGATTGAAGCATGTGTTTAATTCATCCGGCCAGCAGCTAGAAGGGCTGCAAAAAAAAGGCACCACCAACAACGCTTATATGAATCCGCAGGACCTGACGGACCTTGGGGTCAAGCCGGGAGACCTGATAGAAATCGAGTCCGCAGCGGGGCAAAGGATGTAAAACCCGGTGTTATCTCGATGGCGCATGCCTGGGGTGACATCCCGGACAACTGGGGCGACGTTCGCACCAAGGGCTCCAGTACCAACAGACTCGTCGACGATAACCGGACCTACGACAGGATAACCGGCATGCCAAGGATGAGCGCCATTCCGGTCAACGTACGTCATGTACCCGAAGTGGCCGCGGTCGGTTCATAATCCCTATGAAAGCTTCTGCATGAAGACTTCTCGATGAAAACTTCTCTATGAGCTTCTCTATGAAAGTAAGGTACCTGATGTTTATTCGGCATGGTGAAACCGTCGGCAATTCGGAAGAAATTGCCCACGGTCAATCAGAATCACCATTGAATGAGCGGGGAATCGCCCAGGCGCAGAGTACCGCGCAAATGCTCAAGGGCTGGCATCGTGAATACCAACGGATCTATGCGAGTCCCCTGACCCGGGCGTTTGATACAGCCAGCCATATTCGCGACGCATTGAACCTGCCCATTCATACCCATCATGGATTACAGGAAGGATTTCTGGGTGACTGGGAAGGTATTACCTACCGGCAGTTAGGAGAGGTTGGATTCGCAAAACGCTCTATCAAGGATGACGATTTCAGTGGCCACAACGGTGAATCCCCGAACCAGCTGGCAGCAAGAATGACGAATGCCATTACTGAAATACGCGCTAGCCACAGTGATGACAATATCATCATCGTCAGTCATGGTGCTGCCATCGCCCACGCCATATCTACCTTGTTGGGCACCAAACCTGTTTTCGGATACCAGTACATTATGCACAACAGTGCCGTGACAGAAATCGCCTTCACCCCCCAGGCGAGTATGGAGCACTTTAATTCCCACGATCATCTACCGGAGCATCTGAGAGTTGACCCAAACAGAGCAGATAACAACATCAGAAAGTGATACACCTTTAACGGTCGATGAGTTAACCGTTGGGTGGTTGAACCAGGCATTGATGCCGTACTTCAGCGAAAAGTACAGGGCTGAAGATTCCATCAAAGTCACGCCTGTCACAGCGTTCAGCAGCGAGATTATCGGCGTCGGTGAAGGCTTCATGGGCCAGTTGGCACGGCTGACACTTGACTATGCTGGCAGCACCGAAACTGACGGCGCCGAGGGGGTTGGGCACCATCTGCCTGAAAGTATCATCGCCAAGTTTGCGGCGACTAATTCGGCCACGCGTGACATGGCAAAAGACCAGGGTTTGTACCAGCGCGAAATCGGCTTCTACCGGGATATCGGCAATGATGTCGGCGTGCCGGTGGCTGAATGTTACTTCTTAAAATACCTGGAAGATTCCAACCATTTTGTTCTCCTGCTTGAGGACATGGCACCCGCGATCGCCAGCGACCAGGTCAAGGGAACCAGCAAGCAAGACAGTACCTGGGTAATTGAGACCATTGCAAAACTACATGCGAAGTGGTGGAACAGTGAGTTGCTTGCCAGTTACGACTGGGCACAACCAATATTTAATTCCATGCCAATGGAACAGGGCCTGGCTATGATCAACGAGGCCATCGAGAGAGCCGAAACCACCGACGCCTTCGATGCTTACCCGGAAATAAAACGGCTGATGAAGCTGTTACCACCCCTGTTCGCTATGGATCCACCACCACCTTTCCCCAACACACTTTGTCATGGCGATTTACGTTCGGACAATGTCTTTTGTCCCACCGATGCCGGAGGCAAGTATTCCCTTATTGACTGGCAATTATCCGGTGTTAACCAGCCAGCCAATGACCTGGCTCGCTGGTTTACCCAGAGCATTACCGTTGAGCAGCGGCGGGAAACCGAAATGGATTTGCTTAAACTTTACCATCAACGCATCGTCGAGTACGGCGTGACGGGCTACAGTTTCAAACAATTAAAACAGGACTATCAATTGAATCTCGTCGTCCTGCTGTTGATGTTTTCCAACACCATGGACGACCTGGACAAGTCGGATGAGCGCTCAAGGGCCGTGCTTCATGTCATGTACGCACGACTCGATGTCGCCCTGTTAGATTGGAAGATCACTAATCTGCTGCGCGCACTGCCTTACTTAATACCATTTATGAAGTTAGCTGCCTGGTTCAGGAGCAAGTTCTAGCACTCTGTTAGAGAGCAAGCATTCTGGATACCGGAAAAAAAACCGATCAGCAAACACCGATCAGCAAAAAAAGGGAGAACCCCAAAGTGAATACAAAGGCACTGACAGACTACAATCCGTTCGACCCTGAGACACTCTCTTGCCCCTATGACTTTAACCAGCAGCTCAGGGAACAGGCACCCGTCTATCAATGCCCCAAAACCGGCGTGTTCTTTGTATCGACATTTGACCTGGTCACCCGGGTTGCTAAAAACGAGAAAGTATTCTCGAACAAATTTGCCATGATTCAAGCAGGTGCTGGAGAAGTCCAGCAAGACCCGGAACTGGATGCCATTCGAAGCAAGGGATTTCCACCGGTAAACACCATGCTGACCCAGGACCCACCTGAACAAAGACGCTACCGGGCACTATGCAATAAACCCTTCTCTGTCAGCAGTGTCAAAAAAATACAGCCCTATATTCGCAATCTCGCTAATGAGCTTGTCGATGATATTATTGAAGATGGCAAATGTAACTGGATGGAGGCTTTTGCGGTGCCGATGCCGGTCCGGATGATTGCCTACATTCTTGGTGTCCCCCTCACCGATATGGCCCTGTTCAAGAGATGGTCCGATTCAAACGTGTACCAGTTTGCCGCTGGTCAAACCCGTGACGGTCTGCTTGCAGCAGCTCAGGATGTGGTCGACTTCCAGCACTACTTCGCAGAAAAAATTGAAGCCCGAAAAAAACAGCCGGCCGATGATGTCTTGTCCGAGATCGTCAACTCCAGCGCCGATGGCGAAAAGCCCATGAACGTCGAGGAATGTTTGTCGGTCCTTTCGCAGTTACTGGTTGCCGGAAACGAGACGACAACAGCCACCTTTGCGGAGGGCATGTACCTGCTGGCAAAACACCCTGACCAGCTCGCTCTTGTTCAGAATGACATGTCGCTGTTACCCAATATGGTCGACGAAATGCTACGATTATCTACCCCAACAACTCAAATGTGGCGCGTGTGCACGCAGGATACAGAGTTAAACGGCGTGCAGATCCCTTCAGGCTCAACGCTGATGATCAAGTTTGGTTCCGCTAACCGGGATGAGATGCAATTCTCCCAGGGAGACAGCTTTAACGTGAAACGGGACAATGTAAAAACCCAGATTGCCTTTGGCCAGGGTGTGCATCGTTGCCTCGGGGCGCCACTGGCCCAGCAAGAGCTAACCGTTGGATTTGAAGTTATCCTTCAACGACTGACAAACTTCAGATTGCCTGAAGGTGATGAAGAACTGAAGTTCCTGCCGAGCTTGCTGCTCCACGGCCCTGTTGATCTGAATATTGAGTTTGATAAGCGATGAGTGCAAAACCAACCGTAGACTCAAGAAATAACTGGCGCCTGGTCGATGAACTGCTGACACACGAAACAGACTCCTGGCGCCGAACCATGCTGGAAGCGTTGAAAACACATATGCAGGCGGAGTGCGGTGGCAATCTGGATGCCCTGCTGAATACGATGGTCGATGAACCTGTGTTCCATAATTGGACAGCGACTGACGACTCCGGTCCCAAAGGATATGATGCCCTGAAAGAATTTTACAGTGGCCTGATCGGCTCGGGTGCTAATCGTTTCGAGTTCAATATTGAACGCATTGTGATTGGAGATGATACGCTGGTGACAGAAGGGTCCATCCGCATTCCTTTCAGCGGTTCAATGCTGTTACAAATGGGTATCGATGGCGTTGATGAAGGCTCAACTTATGCCACACGCGGTCGCACTGTTACGTTCTGGCCTTTCGATTCTTCCGGCAAGATTATCGGCGAGGATATTTACTCAATGACGACCGACTTCGACGATCTTGAAGAAGTTACCCTGGTTCCCTACCTGTATGGAGAAAGTTAATGAAAGCGGCCGTTTTTTCAAAACCCGGTGAGCCCCTCACCATTCAGGAAGTGGACAAACCCACGATCGCAACCAATGAAATGCTGGTCCAGGTAAAACGCTGTGGTATATGCGGTACCGATATCCATGCGTCACGGGAAGGACCGTTCATGGCACCGGAGAATACAATTTTCGGACATGAGTTCTCCGGGGTTATTGTCGAGATTGGCAAAGACCTGGTAGGCAAGGGATTCGAAATCGGTGAACGGGTGACTTCATTGCCTTTTATTGGCGATGCCACTATCGGGCTCGGACAGATAACCGGCGCCTACTCAGAATTCGTCAAAGTCGGGCACGAACTGGTAGTGAAACTCCCCGATGCACTGGACGACCAGACCGGCGCCCTTGTTGAGCCGTTAGCAGTCGGTTTACACTCCGTCAAGATGGCAGGTGGTGTCAGCGAGAAGAACATTCTGATCATTGGTGCGGGTCCTATCGGGCTCTCATGTGCCATCTGGTGTCGTTTTTTTGGCGCTAAGAATATCGTATTGAGTGAAATGTCACCTGCCCGGCTGGATATGGCACGACAATTCGGATTTTCTGACTTTGTCGACCCTGCGGGAGACATCGCGGCAGAGTATTCCACAATCGCCGATGGTGAGCCGGAAATCCAATTTGAATGTGTTGGCGCAACCGGCCTCATGCAGGAATGCATTGCCCGTGCACCGAAGCAAGGATTGATTATGGGCATCGGTGTCTGTGACAACCCTGATACGATTATGCCCTTGGTGGCTTTCGTCAAGGAACTGAGGATCCAATGGGCTGTGGGATACGAGAAGGAAGATTTTGAATTCACCATCGACATGATGGTTGCCGGTCGTATCAATGCCTCTGCCATGGTGACTGAGGTGGTGTCCCTGAACGACGTGCCGCAGATTTTTGAATCTTTACGATCACCAGGCGCCCAGTGTAAGGTGATGATTGATTTAACCCGTTAACGAACAGGCGTTTATCCCATGTCTGAAGTCACAATACCCAATTTCGGTGAACTGCTTGCCGAGCATCTGGGCGAGCTGCCAGCAGAGGCCTTGCCTGTATTACTCGCTAACCTCGAACGTGGCTCGGCTGAACGCTATCGCCAATGGGCATCCGAGCTTCCGGATTTTAGTGATGACATTCTTGCTTCGGCTGACCGCGAGGACGATATTGCCTATCGGGTTGAGCAGTTATTCCCAATCAGTGATGACAATCAGGAAATTGTCGAAGCAATAGCGCCGCAAGCGAAAAAAACCTATTTGAGCGTCTTCGACGGACTCACGGCCATTCAGCAAATCACAATCCAGGCGAACGCCGAACGGCAAGGCGCAGCCGCGTGGCGAGGTCTGGTGGAAGCTTATCCGCAATTTTCTTCTGAATTGGAGCAATTAGCGCTGATAGAGGAAACCAATGCTGACCAGTTGGACTCCCTTCTTTCCCAGGTAAATCACCAGGCCGATTGACGACGCTTTCCATTCAAGGGAACTTCTGCTATTTATAGCCTTCTTGAAGTTGAAGAAGGCAAAGATCATCACAACAGGCATCCTCGAGAAAAAACCAATATTCTGGTTTTACGGTTCCGCCTCAATGGCGTACGGAATCAAGAACAACGCATTTAGTTACCTGCTATTGATCTACGCAAACCAGGTCCTGGGTTTACCGGGCTATCTCGCTTCTCTTGCCCTGGCCTGCGCCATGTTATGGGATGCGGTCTCTGACCTGCTGTTAGGGCATTGGTCAGACAAGACCAGTTCCCGTCTCGGCAGGCGTCACCCGTTTATGTACGCCGCTTTCTTCCTGCTGCCCATTACCTTCTATGGATTGTTCAATCCGTTTATCGAACTCAATGAAGACAATACATTCATGTATGTGCTGGTGATGGCAATCCTGATCAGAACAGGCACCACTTTGTTTGAAGTCCCCAGCACGGCTTTGTTGCCAGATCTTGAGTCCGACTATGATCGTCGCAATAAATGGCTCGGATTGCGCTATTCATTTGGCTGGTACGGTGGCAACGGCATCCATACCATCAACTTTGCCTTCTGGGTCGGTGCATACGGCGTTGCGGTGCAGCAAGGGTATTCCATCTATGGCACGGTAGGTGCACTGGTAATCGCCACGGTCATCATTGTCTCGGCCCTGGGGACACAGAAAGTCGCCTCCGCCATCCCGCGGCCAAAGGAAACGTTCAAACTAAGAGAGATTGCCCGTGAAGTGGGGCAGATTTTCCAATCCATCAAGAACAAGAACTTTGCCGCCTTGTTCTTCTACGGCTTGACGATTGGTATCGCCAGCGGACTGGGTATGGCACTGTACATCTACAACACCACTTATTTCTTCGGCTTCAGCGGACCCCAGATCGCATTTACCGGCCTCTGCGTATTTGCAGCGCCGCTTATCGCCTATGCGATTACGCCTATTCTCGGCAAGAAATATGGCAAGAAGAACGCCGCAATAGGCGCAATTTTCGTCAACGTTGCCCTGTATCCAATCCCTTATATTCTGTTACTGTCAGGCTACTGGCCAGGTCTGGGCAGTTGGCTTGGACTCTATATCTACTCGGCGTTTATTGTCCTGGAGGTTATCTGCAGTATCATCGGTAACGTCCTGCTGGATTCAATGATGGCTGACGTGGTGGAAGACAGCGAGGTTTCGACGGCGCGGCGTTCTGAAGGTCTGTTTTATGCCGCCCGGGGTTTCTCGTTAAAAGCTGTGTCAGCAGGCGGTATTATCGGTGCGGGTACCATCATCTCCATCGTGGGTCTGGATGGTGTCACCAGCCTGGAAATGGTCACCGATCAAATCCGATTCGATCTCGCCTCCTTCTTCCTGCCGCTGTACTGCGGGCTCTATATGACGGGTCTGATTATTGTCTCCCGCTACAAGATCGACAGGAATATCCATAGTGAGAACCTTGAGAAGCTATCTAACCGTCATCAGGTGGACCATGAGGATGGTTCTGTGGGCGTTTCATGAAGTAGCCCTCTGGTGAGAGACCCGCTAATGGGTTCTAATACGTGTCTCAAAATCACCTGCCGAATTACTCAATATGAAAACCATGGGGCCAGCCTGGAACCTTACTTCTGAATACTCTGACGTTAACGACGAGTTGATATCCACGGACCTGGACAGTCTCACCGGGATTTTCGACAAGGTCGAAAAACTCAATGAGAGCCTGTCAGCAGACAATGTCGATACTGCACAACAGGTCTACAAACTTTCCATACAGGCGTCGACACTGCTCAGCAATGTCTCAACCTTCGCCAGTTGCCTGTTGTCCGTCGATAGCCAGGACGAGCCAGCACAGCACTTAAATGGAAAACTTCAATCCCATCGCAAGCGGTTTGGCGACCTGTTCAAGCCATTATCCCAGTTTCAAGACTCCGCGGATGCCGAGGTAATAGACAACTACCTGTCCGACCCGGAAGTGGCACCATCCGCCTTCCTGGTTCGTCATGGCCGCGAATGTCGCCATGAAAACCTCACACTTGATGAAGAGAGCCTGGTCAATGGCCTGTCACAGGATGGCATCCACGCCTGGGGTGATTTGTACGATCAGCTTTCTGGCAGCCTGAAGTGCGAGGTGCTTGTTGATAATGAAGTTCAGCAGATCGGCATTGCTGAAGCCAGTGGCCACATGATGAGTTCACAGGATAAACAACGTCAGGACGCATGGACCGGGATTAATACGGCATGGCAGGTCCACGAAGAAGCTTGCGCTGCGAGCATTAATGCAATTGCCGGTTGGCGGCTGGAGATGTGCCAGCAACGCAGCCGTGAAAAAAATGTCCATTTTCTGGATGCGCCGGTGCATATGAACCGCATTAGCAGAGAAACTCTCGACACATTGCTGGGTGTCGCAGAAACATTTAAACCCCTGGCCCAACGGGCGGCGAAACTTCAGGCGAGGGCTTACGGTAAAGACCGATTTGGCCCCTGGGATCTCAGGGCACCTGCGCCCCAGTTGACACCAGCCTCGGAAGAACCGATCCCATTCGAGACTGCGGTTGATATCATCGCCTCTGCCTATGGTCAGGTAGATCAGGATATGGAAGATTTCGTTAGAATGATGGTCGCTAACCACTGGGTAGAGGGGACGGTCGGGCCAAATAAAAGACCCGGTGCATACTGCACGGGATTCCAGAAAACACGCACACCTCGCGTCTATATGACCTATACCGGGGGTCAGAGTGATGTCATTACACTGGCCCATGAGCTGGGCCACGCGCTTCATTCCTGGGTGATGAGAGACTTACCGCAGAGCCAGACCAGTTACGGTATGTCTCTGGCCGAAACAGCAAGCACCTTTGGTGAAACATTGGTCAGGGATGCATTGCTGGCACGATCCGACTCGCCACAGGAACGCCTGGATATCATGTGGGAAGAAATGTCTGCATTAACTGCTTTTATGCTGAATATTCCCACCCGATTTGAATTTGAGAAAAACCTCTATGAAGCAAGGGCTGACAGACCCCTGAGACCTGCCGAACTCAAAGACATGATGAGCAGTGCCTGGCGCACCTGGTACGGTGATGCACTGGCTGAACCGGACCCGCTGTTCTGGGCCAGTAAGTTGCACTTTTACATTTCCGGCCTGAGTTTTTACAACTTCCCTTATCTGTTCGGATACCTGTTCAGTCTCGGCGTCTACGCCAAACGGCAGTCAATGGGGGACAAGTTCTACGGCCGCTATATTGACCTGTTGCGAGATACAGGCAGAATGACGGCAGAAGAGATTGCCCGCAAACACCTGGATGTAAATCTGATCGAGCCCGCATTCTGGCAGGAAACCGTCAAATCTCTCGAAGGACGCGTGAACGCGTTCGAGAAGTTGCTTGATGAAGTTCTAGCATAGCTATTTACAAACCCTCGCGTCTTACCTTGCCTGGTGGTTTGCCAGTGAAGGACCGGTAGGCTTTTCGGAACGCAACTTCTGACTGATAACCCACGATCTCTGCGATCGCGGTGATGGAATCCTCTGCAGAGCGAAGCAATCGGGTTGCCTGCTGCATCCGCCAGTGCATGACATATTGCGCCGGAGTAATGCCGGTCTTGTGCTTGAAGTGCTGCGAAAAGGAAGAACGACTCATGCCTGCAAGATCAGCTAGCCGGTCGACGTTGTGATCAGCACCGGGATTCATATGAATCTGGTGAAGTACAGGCCCGAGTCTGGGATCAGAAAGCGCACCCAGTGGTCCCTGTAGTCTCCCTGACGCGATTTGTTCTCGCAGCATATGCACAAACACCACATAGGCAAGCTGATCGATCGCAAATCCAACGCCCGGGGATTCCGTCGCACACTCGTTAATCCATAACTGAATGAGCGCAGCAGTATCCCGATGACTAGCCGAGTTCCTTAGATCCATCACGACCGCAGACGGCAGGTGTCGCAGCAACAATTCAGCGGCCCGTTGATCAAATTCAAAGTAGCCGCACATCAGGCCGGTAACCGGTCCTGTCAGCACATCAGGTGGCGGTTGGTTAATTTCAGTCGGGTCCGCTGGCAATTCGCTGTGACTGATGGTGTGCGGTGTGTCTCTGGGAAAGATGACCAATTCACCCCCGGTGAGTTGCTGCGGCGGCTGACCCTCGATGTGCAACCAGCCACTACCCCGGGTGATGAGGTGGAAGGGGGCACGATGCTGACCGCTGCCGTCCAGCGCCCATTTACCACAGAATTCAGCTCTCAGGTAAACCCGGGCTCGAAGTTCAATATGACGAAGGAGAACACTTAGTGTATCTCCATAAATATCATCACAATCTGGCGTTATAGTCATATATTATATATTTACTGCCATAGTAAAGTTTTCAGTTGGTGCTAAATTAGCATACACCGTCAAACAGGGAAAGGAGTTGAAAAAGATGCCTAAGATTGAAATTTACACTAAAAGCTGGTGCCCTTTTTGCCACCGTGCGAAAGCGCTGCTCGATGAAAAGGGGTTTGACTATGTTGAGTACGACGTGACAGATGACAGGGAGTTGGAAACTGAGATGCAAGTCCGGACCCATCACACTTCAGTGCCGCAGATCTACATTAACGACGAACATATCGGCGGATCAGACGATCTGTTTGAGATTGATCGCAAGGACCGATGGTCATCCTATTTCACAAACAATGAGCACGCACCAACAATGGCTTAACCCGCCACCTGGCAAACGCCTATATCTAATACATCAGTGGAGAACTGAAAATGTCAAAAGTAAAAGCAGTAAACAGTGAAAATTTTGAAAGTGAAGTGATCAACGCCGAAGGACCGGTACTGGTCGACTTTTACGCAGATTGGTGTGGACCCTGTAAAGCGATTGCGCCGGTTGTAGAAGAGTTAGCCACTGACTACCAGGGTAGAGCTGAAGTCCGCAAACTCGACGTGGATGCCAATCAGGCGCTGGCCGGTAGATACGGGGTTCGCGGTATTCCGACGCTGATGGTGTTCAGGGATGGGGAAGTAAAAGAGACACTGGTGGGTGCCGTCTCAAAATCCGAATTGGCGACCGTGCTGGAACGGCATGCAGCGTAGTAAATGCCGAACGGGAGGCTTGCCTCCCTTACGCCAGTTCCAGGGATTCGCATTCAGGTCGTTAAAAACTTCCAGGAATCCCGACCGTCAAACACCCGAATCTCCAGTTCATGAGCTTCAATCTCATCCACGCAACACAAGTCAACCCGATACTTACCGGGTGACTCCACGCCATTGTGAAACGGGTAGATGCCACACCGACTGCAATAATAGTGATTCACCATTTTCGGTTCGAATTGATAGTTAGCCAGGGTTTCATCGCCGCAATGGCAGCTTCCCTCGTAGGTTATTGTTTCGGTCATGTCTATACCCCTTGCTGTGAAGGAGTCCTATTGATTTCGATAACCCGGCGGGCGCTTGCCGTTTTCATCCAGAACATCGAATTCTTCTCCCAGATCCTCGACCCACTGAATAGAGCCGGATCTTTCTTTTAGGTCCGGCGACTGCAACATGGCAGTCACGGTCCTGCCAACAAATAATGGCGTCTGGGATTTTGACAGATCCATCTTCTGCTCTTTGGCTGCGTCCTGGATAAATTCTGTTGCCACCGACCCGGGATACAAGACAATGGCCGGAATACCCTTGGGTTCCAGTTCTATCGCCATATCTGCCGTTAATCGGTCCAGGCCTGCTTTCCCTGCGCCGTAGGAACTTGAATAGATATAACCCTGACCACCCGGTGAAGACACATTCACCATCACTGCTGCTTCACTCTTGAACATCAGGGGAGCCGCATACCAACTCGCGACATAGTGTGATCGCAAGCCGATGCCTACCTGGTCATCCCATATCTGCAAGGGATGATCCCAGAAGCCACCGCCCCAGGCGGGGGGATCGGGTATCTTGTAAACATTGTTGACAAGGATATCGATCTTCCCCGCTTCCTTCTCAATCTGTTTAAACACCGCCTCGACTTCCTGGTCGATGCCATGGTCACACTGGATTGCCCGACCCTCTCCACCGAGTTCCGTCACCATTGACGCGGTGGTATCAATTGATCGGTCACCATCACCCGTCGTACGACCTGTAATGTAAACCGTACAGCCGTTTTCACCGAGGGCAAGGGCGATGCCTTTGCCGATCCCTTTGCTGGAACCAGTGACGACGGCGATTTTGTTTTTTAGTTCCATGTTCGCATTCCTACCTTTCCTTTCCTTTCTATTACTAGATACTAGACGAGCTCAGCCAGTTTTTGTCTCTGCCAGGCACCATCGCCATACAAGAACTGATTATGTTTTTGCCGTTTAAAGTAAATCTGAACGTCAGCTTCCCAGGTAAATCCGATACCACCGTGTAACTGCACGGATCGGTTGGAACAAAAAGAGGCCGTGTCCGACGCACTGGATTTCGCCAATCGCGCGCATCGGTCCGCATCGTCCGGGGTAGTGTCATAAGCACAGGCAGCGTTGTAAACCAGGGAACGTGACTCGTCAGTGCAAATCATCATATCGACAATGGGATGTTTAACCGCCTGAAAAAAACCAATCGGCCTTTCGAACTGGACCCTGAGCTTGGCATACTCAGTGGTCGTCTGAAGTTGCCATTCTGATGCACCGGCAATATCCGCAGCAACCATTGTAAGCAGCGCGGGTATTGCACGCTCCATCACATTGCGCGCACCTCCCGGTACCACGATCTCTTCAGCCACCACGTTTCGAAACTGAATCCGCGCCTGGTCTCTTGTCAAATCAACAATCGTATCCGGTTCGATGACCAGACCTTCTGAGTTGATATCGACAACGTACAACCCGGTTCCTTTCTCGCTGCAGGCAGCAATAACCACAAAGTCAACCTTCTGCGCATCCTGAACAAAACAGGCCGTGCCATGCAGCACCGTCGAGCCCGTTGCGCCGGTGACTGCACTGACATCTGTATCACTGATATCAAAACTCCCGACGCTGTCCTGAATGGCCAACGTGCCGCTTCTACCCTCGGCTATTTTCCCCAGCCAGTGATTCGCCGCATCGGTGTTTGCCTCCCGTAGTACAAAAGTCGTGTGCAATGTCATGGTTAATGGTGTTGCGATCGCAGCCCGACCCAACTCCTCACACAATGAGGCGGCGGTCACAAGGTTCATTCCTCCCCCGCCTTCGGCTTCTGGCACGGTTAGCGCGGTCCAACCCAGTTCGACCATCTTTTGCCATATGGACTGATCGAAGCTACCGGTTCTTTTTTTGCCATAGTATGGATCTTCGGTACCTGCCGTGTCTTTTCTCAGTAGACTTCTGCCGTTATTCTCATCCAGAAACCGACGAATCGAATCCTTGAACATTGCCTGATCTTCATCGAAGCCAAAATCACGGGGTTGTGTATTTTTAGGCGAACTCATTCTTCCACTCCTACTTCGTTTTCGGCAGGCCGAGCACCCGCTCACCTAAAATGTTTCGTTGAACCTCACTGCTGCCACCAGAAATGGTGCCAGTGTAGGAATTCATGTAACCCAATGGCCATTTACCATCTTCTATCGAGTTCGGATCACCCACATACAGGCTGGACTGCATACCTAACACACTCAATGCGACCTCGTACAATTCCTGTCCAATCTCGCTGCCAACCAGCTTGCCCTGCAAAGGGATTCTCATGGGATGGTCAGCTAACGCTTTTACACGGGTACGACGCATATTCTGGCCCGAGCCTTCAACCCGAACCAGCAGTTTAAGAATTCGATCCCGGGTGACAGCATCCTCCCAGACCGGCTTGCCATTTCTTATGGTTGTTTTCGCGAGCGCAATCAGGTGATTTATTCTTTCCTGTGGTGATTCACCCGCTACAGCACCCACCCCCACACCAGCGCCACGTTCGCTGGTCAACGTCGACATGGCAACCTTCCAGCCATTGCCTACCTCATCAATTCGCATGCTGTCCGGAATCACCAGGTCATCGAATGTGACCTCGTTGAAGCCGGATTCGCCGGTCATCTTGTGGATTGGCGTGACAGTGACGCCGTTGTCCCGATCCATCGGCGCCACAAAATAGGTGATTCCGCCGTGCTTGTTGTCCTTGTCGGTTCGCGCCAGCAGTAGGATATGGCTGGCAAAATGTGCCAGGCTCGTCCATACCTTGCGACCATTGATTATCCAGTTGTCACCATCGCGAACCGCACTGGTCTGCAGTGAAGCCAGATCAGAACCGGCTCCGGGTTCACTGAATCCCTGGCACCAGATTTCCTCACCGGAAAAGATCTTCGGAAAATAGGTTTGCTTCTGCTCTTCTGTGCCGTGGACCAGCAGGGTTGGAACCGTCATTCCGAGTCCGATCCAGTTGATGAAGTAAGGCACATTGGCCCGACGTATTTCTGTACTGGCAATCTGTTGGAACCCGTCATGGCCATGTCCGCCGTAGCGCTTATCGACATCCGACGCAATCAGACCAGCCTCGTAACATTTGGCCTGCCAGTCACACAAGTAGCTGCGATGGTCTTCTGACATGACCTCATAGGCAGCCTGGGGGAGTTGCATTTTCGTCGCGGGCGGGCGGTTTTCTTCTAGCCAGTGGCGAGCAAATTCCCTGAACTCGTTTTGTTCAGCGGTTTCTTTTATTAGGGGCATATTGAAACTCTAGCAGTTCGTTTTTCTCGATTCGTTTTTTTCTTAAACTCGGGTATCACGGTGTAACCAACAACTTTCCCTTATGACCACCGTTAAACAGCATCACCAGTGCCTTGGGGAAGTTATCAACTCCCTCCTCCACATGTTCAGCTAACTGCAATTGACCTGCTGCCATCCAGCCGGACAGGTCGGCTTCCATCTCGCTGAACTGATCTGAAAAGTGATCAACCGTAAATCCGCGCATGCTCGCATTTCTCTCTGCAATACGCAGATACAGTGCGGGCCCCTGAATCTTTTCCATGTGATGGTACTGCGAGATCGCACCACAGATAACGACCCGGGCGCCCATCGCAAGCTGATCCAGCACCTGATCAAGCAGGTCCCCACCGACATTATCGAAAAATACGTTAACGCCCTCCGGTGCCAATTCTTTCAGTTTCGCCTCGATGTCATCATTTTTATAATCTATCGCACCGTCACAGCCAATTTCAGCCAGGTATTCCACCTTTTCCGGCCCACCTGCGATACCAATCACTCTGGCACCCTTAATTTTCGCCAACTGGCACGCCACGGTCCCAACGGCACCTGCGGCCGCAGAAACCACAACGGTATCACCTTGCTGAACCTCACCGACGATTATCATCCCCGCATAGGCTGTCAATCCGGTAGTCATTCCCAGCACCCCCAGGTAAGCCTGGGAGGGAACCGCATCATTGTCTATTTTTCTGTACGCCATACCATGCACCTTGGCGTACCGCTGTGCACCCATGGGTCCAAATACGACGTCGCCCTGGTTCAAGCCGGAAAATTTGCTTTGCACCACACGTCCTGTACCCAGTGCGATGACCGGTGCACCCAATTCAGCCTGGCCATGCAAGCCGTCAACATTCAGCGTGGTACGGATGAAGGCGTCAATAGACAGGTGTTCAACCGCAACCACGACTTCGTCATCAAGTAACTCATCGACGGACTCGTCAACTATCTGAAAATCAGATTCTTTGGGTTCACCGTCTGGCCGTTTAGCCAGAACAACTTTTCTATTCCTGAGATCCATCATGCGCCTCCAGAGATTCGAATATTCTGACCGGTAACCCACTCTGAGGCTGGTGACAACAGAAACAGCGCGGCAGCCCCCAGGTCCTTGGGCGTTCCCAGTCGGCCTGCAGGCAGGCGTAACATCTTTTCCAGACCCGGCAGGTCTTCGTCTTTCAGGTTCAGCGCATTCATCATGATTTCGGTCGGGACAGCGCCCGGCATAATGCAATTGACTCGAATGCGGGGGCCGAGCTCTTTTGCGAATGTCCGGGTCAGCATATTCACCCCCGCTTTTGCTGCCGAATAATGCCCACTCCCGGGTATCACGTCCTCTGCGGCAATAGAGGAAATATTCAGTATTCGACCCTTGTCCATGGTTTTAGCGGCAATACGAATGGATTGCCAGATTGCGGTTAGATTCAACCTGAAAGTGTTCTCCCATTCTTCAAGGGGCAATTCCAAAAGAGGCGACTGGACCGGTGAGCCCCCGGCGTTGTTGACCCACATATGCAGGCCACCGAAATTGCTGACGGCTGCCTGTGCCAGGGCTTCCACCGCCGATTCGTCTGTGACATCAGTCGTACAGGCTATTGCTTCTCCGCCGGTGGCATTGATTTCGCTGGCTACCCGCTCAATTTCGTTGGTTCTTCGTGCTGCGCAGACGACTTTTGCTCCCGCACCCGCTAGTACTTTAGCAATACCTTCACCGATACCACGACCGGCGCCGGTTACCACAGCGACTTCACCACTTAAGTCAAATAATTCATTGCTCACTTATTCATTATCCTATTCAAATTTGTTATCTTTCAAGAAACCGTCAGGCTTGACTGTTATTAAAAACTGATCTTACAACGTGAGTCAACCCTTCAGTTGAAACGATCAGTAATAGGGAGATTGGATGTCTAAAGCACAATTAATCGAGATGGCACGTCATGGAATCGAACATGGTAAAGCCGGTACCATCGACCAGACTGCAGATGTACTGAAAGTACCCGCTAACAATTACTATGATGAATCACGTTGGCGACAGGAAGTTAACAAGGTTTTTCGCCATCTGCCCTTAATGCTGGCGATGACCGCGGAACTGAAGTCGGTGAGAGACTACAAGGCCATGACGGCTGGAAATGTCCCGGTTCTTATTACCCGCACCGAACAAGGTATCAAAGCCTACCTGAACATGTGCAGCCATCGCGGTGCCCAGATTATGGAAGATGGTCGAGGCAACAGCGAGCGATTCACCTGCCCTTATCACGCATGGAGTTACAATCAGGACGGCGAATTGTACGGCATCTTGTCCAACAAGGATTTCGGTGACATCGATAAGAGCTGTTACGGCCTTATCAGCCTGCCCTGTCTTGAAAAAGCAGGACTGATCTGGGTCATTACAGATCCAAAATCGACAGTCGACATCAACGCATTCCTGTCAGGTTACGACGCGTTGCTGGCGCTGTTTGGTTTCGAGAACTGGTACTATTTCGACAGCCGAAAGATAGCGGGACCAAACTGGAAAATAGCCTATGACGGCTACCTGGATTTGTATCACTTACCCATTTTGCATAAGGACACATTCGGGTCTGACTACCCCAACAAGGCCCTGTATTACCCCTTTGGCCCACATCAGCGAGTATCCGGCCCTGACCACACACTGGCAAAGTATGAGGGCAAGGACGAAGACGAATGGCCAACGGATGTACTGATGAACGGGGTCTGGACGATCTTCCCCCATGTTTCAATTGCCAGTTTTGATAACGGTGGGCGCGGGGTACTGATTTCCCAGTTGTTCCCCGGGGAACACCCCGGCGAGTCCTATACCATCCAGAACTATATGCTGGAAAATGAGCCCGATGAAGAAAGAGCCAGGGCTGCCACTGAGCAGTTTGAGTTCCTCAAATATGTGGTCCAGGAAGAAGACTACGCCACCGGTTTAAAGCAGCAACGAAACCTGGAAACAGGCGTAAAGGATCATGTCCTGTTCGGCCGCAACGAGGGTGGTGGCCACAATTTTCACCGCTGGGTTGATACTATTTTGGAAACCGATTGCGCTGACCTGAACAAACTGTTCGAGACCGGCTAGCAATTAATTCAACGACACCAATTTGCAAACAGTATAGAAGGAATTCACGATGGGCAGACTAGACGGGAAAGTGGCACTAATCACCGGGGGCTCAATGGGCCTGGGGGAAGCGGATGCCAGGCTATTCAAATCTGAAGGAGCTCAGGTTGTGATTGCCGATATCAATGCCGAAGCAGGCGAAAATGTTGCCAAAGAAATAGACGCTACCTATATCCCCCTCGATGTAACCAGTGAAGAACAATGGGCTGGCGTAATAGAAACCATCAAAGGACAATTCGGCAGACTCGATATTCTCGTCAACAACGCGGGTATCGTTGAAGTCGGGAACATCCTCACAACCAGTACTGACGCCTGGCGTCGGGTCAATGCCGTGAGCTCCGACGGTACCTTTTTTGGCTGCCGTGCGTCTATCCCATTGATGATCGAAAGCGGCGGTGGCTCGATCGTCAATATGGCGTCAATCGCGTCTATGCAAGGCGAACACTACGTCACCGCCTACTGCGCGGCGAAAGGTGCCGTTGAAGCGATCACCCGCGCCATTGCCTGCTGGGGCACACAGGAAAACAACGGCATTCGCTGTAACTCGATTCACCCCGCCGGGATTGATACTCCAATGGTTGCGAGCATGGGGCAGAAGATGGCAGAAGCAAATATGCAGCGCAGCCGGCCAGCCGCCACATCCGGGGATTCTGCCGGGGCGAGAGGCAGCAGACTAGGCCAGCCAATTGATATCGCCTATATGGCGCTCTACCTGGCGTCTGATGAATCAATGTTTGTGAACGGTGCAGCGATGAAAGTGGATAACACAATGACCATCACCACGGGGGTGGTACCAGATTTTGGATAACAAATTACACAATAGAGGAAAATAACTTGGCTGAACAACCTGACAACTACGAACTGGTATCAATCTATCAATTGAATCCTGATGACCAGGAAAAACTGCTACTGACCCAGCGGGAATGCGTATTCAACTGGTGCACAAAGGACGAGTGGCCAATGGGTGTCATCATGTCTTACATCTGGCGCAAGGAGCGCATCTGGCTGACGGCTGGGGCGCATCGACATCGAATTTCTGCCGTCAAACGCAACCCTAAAGTTTCCGTCGTTGTGACATCCACGGGTACCGATCTCGGGGGAGGCAAAACCATTACACTGAAAGGTAAATGTATCATTCACGAAGACAGAGAAACCAAGGACTGGTTCTACCCGGAATTCGCCGGTGCGCTCTACCCTGACACTGCGGCTGCCAGGTCGTTCGAAGAGATGCTCGATTCACCGTTGCGAATCGTACTCGAAATCGTCCCTGAAAAACTGATTACCTACGACGGCGTCAAGATGTGGGCCCATAGTGCCGGAAAGCTGGATGAATCGGAGCTCGCGGAACCACTGGAAGCTGATACCGTGCGCCTGGCGCGGGAAATCAAACGCAGAAATCTTTAAGACAGCAACTGCAGTTGAACTGTACGATCTGAAAAGGAAAATCCCATGACTGATTTCAAACACATCGTTGTCGACCGACCCCTGGAAGGCGTCTCAAGGATCACGCTCAATCGCCCAGAGAGCAGAAATGCGCTGAACAATATTCTTCGCGGTGAGCTCTATGGAACACTGGAGGCGAATGATCGTGATCCTGATGTGCGGGTGACCATAATCCGGGGTGCAGGCAAGGCGTTTTGTGCCGGGTACGATCTGAAAGCCAACAATGCAGAGAACCAGCCCTTCCATACCGCAGGTGGTGATGGCAGCTGGGCCAGGCATGTGGTCGATGGCTTTCTACGAGTCTGGGACCTTGCAAAACCGGTGATTGCCCAGGTACACGGCTACTGTCTGGCCGGTGGTACCGAACTTGCCACATCCTGTGACCTCGTCTATGTCGCTGAAGACGCCAGCATCGGTTACCCGGTGGTGCGTTCCATGAGTCCTCCGGATAACCAGTTTTTTCCCTGGATGGTGGGGATGCGCAACGCAATGGAAATGATGCTCACAGGTACTGCCATTACCGGCATAGAAGCCGCCGAGTATGGCTTTGCCAATCGCGCCTACCCGGTAGATCAACTCGAATCAGCAGTCCTGGAGATCGCAGAACGAATTGCCAAGGTTCCGCCGGACCTGCAACAGATCAACAAACGAGCGGTCCATCGACAAATGGATTCAATGGGTATCCGGGCCGCCATTCGCGCTGGAACCGAAATCCAGGCACTGGCATTTCACACCAAATCTACCCGGGCTCACTTCAAGGAGCTGGCGGCAGGTTTAACGGATGCGCTAAGCAAGCGAGACGGCAAGTTCGGTGATTACAGAACCAAGGAGTCACACGAGGACTAAGCTATACTTTAGACTTCTTCGCCTGATCACGGATAATCTCCGCCCCGGCCGGGTCTACACCCATACCGTGGACCTGATTATTATGGGAGTGGCCCAACTGCTGCAACGACATCGCCGCCTGAAGCGCTGTCCACAAACCCTGACTATCCTGCATTTGGTTGACAGACTGTTTCGCCAGTTTGAGCCCCATGCTGGGTCGCTTGGCGATATGTTCTGCCATAGACGTGGTAAAACTGGTGAGTTCATCATCAGGAACAACATGATTCACCATTCCCAGGGACTTCGCTTCCTCCGCTGATATTGCTTCGCCGGTGAAGAGCATTTCTTTCGCTTTGCGCACACCTACTTCCCAGGGATGGGCGAAGTACTCCACACCGTTAACGCCAAAAGCAACCACAGGATCCGAGAATGCTGCATTCTCACTTGCCACGATCATGTCACACACCCACACCAACATGAGTCCACCAGCAATCACCTTGCCCTGTACCTCAGCAATTGTGGGCTTTGGCAGGTTTCTCCAGCGCCAACAGAACCCGAGGTATATTTCCTGCTCCTGTGCCATATAGCCTTCTGCCCCGGGCAGATCGAACCCACCCCAGGTGCTGACCGCCGAAAAGTCGCTCATTTTTGAACGATCTCGCAGATCGTGCCCTGATGAGAAATGTGGTCCATCAGCCGCTAAAACTATAACTTTGGCCTCGTTGTCCTGAGCAGCCATATCGAACGCATCGTTCAGCTCATAGAGCATGGTTTTGTCCTGTGCGTTGCGTGCCTTTTCCCGTGCCAGCACGATTCGCGCAACCCCATTGGTCACCCCTTCGTATCGGATAGCAGTCATTTCTTTAGTGCTTTCTTCAGACATGTAAATTCCCCTTTTAAAACAATCAAGCTTGACGGTATTATAAAAGTATAACCTGACTTAAAGTCGAATAACAAAGCAGAGAACCAGTATGAAATTGGAGAACAAGATTGCCGCCATTACCGGCGGGAGTGCGGGCATTGGCCGGGGTATCGCAGAAGCATATCTCGCTGAAGGTGCAAACGTTACTATTATGGCGCGCAACAAAGACAAGGCTGACAAGGCGCTTGCAGAGATTGGCGCTGGAGAAAACCTGGTATTTATTCAGGGGGATGCAACCAGCCAGGCAGACATCGAGAACTTCGTCGATGAGACAGTCTCTAAATTCGGAAAAATCGACATCCTGGTGAACAACGCGGGTGGCGCGGGAGACCTGCAACCCACGGTGATGTTGTCTGATGAATCATTTGACCTCGCCATGAAGTGGAATGTGTACTCGACGTTCTGGGCGACGCGCAGGGCGCTTAAAACCATGCTCGAACAACAATGGGGTCGGATTATTAACATCGCCTCGGTCGAAGGCAAACACGGTAAACCGGTAATGACCGCTTACACCGCGGCCAAACATGCGGTGGTCGGTATGACAAAATCAACGGCACGAGAAGTTGGCACCCAGGGCGTGACGGTAAACTCGATCTGCCCCGGTCTGATTATTACCGATATTGTCAGGGACAATGGACCCGCCACAGCAGAAGCAATGGGCATGAGCTTTGACGAAATGGTAGCCATGTTTGCCAAGGAGTCAGCCATTGAGCGAACAAATACCGTTGAGGAAGTCGCTGCTGTAGCAGTTCTGTTGGCGAGCGACATCGGTGCAGGCATAACCGGTACATCCATCAGCGTCGATGGCGGCTCCTCTCAGTACTGATCCCTGAGGGACTAGTCAGATGGGCAAATTCTATCCGGTCGTCCAGGTCGCTTATTTCGTTACTGACATTGAGGACAGTGCCAGGCAGATGTATCAGCAATTCGGCGCAGGTCCTTTTTTTGTTTCAAAAGAAATAGCGCTGGTATCCTGTAACCATCGCGGTCAGCCATGTGACTTTGTTCATTCGTCGGCGTTTGGCCAATGGGGAAATATTATGCTGGAACTGGTACAGCAGGATTCTATTGGTGCCTCCCCATTTCGGGACATGTACGCACCCGGGGAAGAAGGGTTACATCATACCGCCATGTTTGTAGACTCCATAGAATCAGCTATCAACCACTACGCAGAGCTGGACATTCCGCTGGCAACACGGGCTGTTACAAAGCAGGGAAAGGTGGAGTTTGCCTTTCTTGACGCTACAAAAACCATGGGCCACATGCTGGAAATATATGTTGGACATGATGCGCTAACTGGCTTTTACACGATGGTTAAAGATGCATCTCAAAACTGGGATGGGGGTCAGCTACTACGATACTAAACAAAAAGACAGCTCCCTGGGACCCTGGGAGTGATATCAATGCAACTCAGACTTAAGAAGGTAAGATTCTTACCTGAAAACCAGCCCTGGAGAGGATAGTCCCTTGCCAGCAGGACTTACTGTTATATGAGTAACGACAGTCTTATTCTCACATTTGATCAGGGTACAACGCGCAGCAAGGTTGCCTTGTTTACGCTGACGGGTGAGAACATTGACCAGGTTACTACGCGGAACGAAGAGTTCTCTGACAGCCACGGTCGCTGGCAATCTGCGGTCAGCTGGTGGCAGGGCGCTACATCCGCCTGCCGGGAACTACTCCACAAAAACAGTATCGACCCTGCACGGGTTGTAATTTGTTCTGTCACTGGACGGGCAGGCGCTGGTGTTTTCGTTGATGCAAACGACAATGTCATCTACCAGCCCTGGCTCGACCAACGCCATGCCACGCAGTTGAATCACCTTCTCAAAGACTTCAGCGATTTACCATTATACGCAGCAACGCTACTCGCCAAAATTCAGTGGGTTCGGGATAACGACATTACGGTTTACAACAAACTACGTTTCGCAATGTACGCAAAGGATTACCTGGTTTACAAGCTTACAGGTAATAGCATCACGGACCCCAGCTCTGGTCCAGATGCTTTAAATTGGCCCGAAGAAGTACTGCGATCCCTGGGCATTGACCAGGACCTGCTTCCGCAACCCATGCTTCCCTGGGACATCGCAGGCGCACTTACACACAGTGCGGCACACTCCTTGGGTTTGCCAGAGGGACTACCGGTAACCGTTGGGGCGCACGACGGTATCTGTGCAAATACCGGCGCAGGTGTTATCGAAGAAGGTGAGTTTGCCCTCACTCTGGGCACACATGGCGTTACCCGTACCGTGTTACAGAACGAACCACCGGTCGAAGCAAACCGCTTTTATTGCTACCCGCCGGACAAACATGTCATCGGTGCCAACGCGTTAATGGCAGGCAGAAGCCTGGACTGGTTTCTGGATCAGACAACGGATCAATTACAAGTCAGGTCAGTGTTATTCCATGACATGGATGCCTTTGTTGAAAAGGCAGCGCCAGGCGCAGCGGGCATCTCCTTTTTCCCTTACCTGTCTGGCCAGATCTCACCTACGCTCAACCGCTCACGCCAGGCAACGTTTCACAACAGCGGCAATACCAGCAGCCAGTTTTCCAGGTATCAGGCGGTGCTGGAAGGTGCCAGCTTCGCCATTGCTGAATCGTTTGATCAAGTGACAAAGTGGACGAACCCACCGAACATTATCAGTGTCACCGGCAGTGGGGCTAACAGTCTGGTATGGGTTCAAATACTGGCAAATATTCTGAATTCGGATCTCCAGGTCACGGACGCCGCCTCGGAAGGACGAGGCGCTGCTGTTTTTGCTGCACTGGCGATGGGGGAATATGACTCTCTTGACCAGGCCATCAAGCAGATGGTTAAAGTCTCGAAGGTTGTTTCGCCAGATCCGTTGAAAACCGGGATCTATAGAGAACTGTTTACTAAATGGCAACGGTTAAACGAGCAGGTTGCAAAACAGGAGACCTAGTGGAGTGTCCTGGATATTAACAATCACATTTACATTCTCAAAAAATGTTATAAAGGTCCTTAGTTTTGTTCTGCAACGTTCATCTTTTGAAGCCCGCGGGTTGTTTCACGATGCGGTTGTTCAGGCAAGAATATCCAGGTGAATAGCATGACACGCACACTGATCAAAAATGGCCGGGTTTACTCTACGGAACGGAATGTTTTTGACACTGCCAATGTGTTGGTCGTCGACGGTGTTGTTAGTCAAATTGGCACCAAGGCGATCGCCGAAGAACAAACTGACAATACCATTGATGCCACCAACATGTATGTTGCCCCCGGTTTTGTCGACATGCATTGCCACATATTCGACCATTCACTATTTAAAACCGGTCGGTTGCCCGCTGATCGCATTGGCGTAAAACAAGGCGTCTCTTGCCTGATAGACACCGGCAGCGCAGGACCCGGCATGATCGATTCGTTTAAGGAATACGTTATCGACACCCAGCACACGCATTGCTTTGCACTGTGCAACATAGGCTCACCCGGGATGCCCGGAGTTGACGGTGGTCACTCAGCGAAACCGGAACTTATCTCCCTCAGCGGTACAGTCAAAGCCATCGAAAACAACCCGGATTGGATTCTCGGCGTGAAAGTTCTGGCTTCATCCACACATACCGGTTTGATGGGGCTCGAAGCGGTTAAAATCGGCAGAAAAGCAGCAGAGATTACCGGTACCCCTTTGATGGTACATCTGGGAAACGCACCACCGGTGATCGACGATGTATTGGATCTGATGCGCCCCGGTGATATCGTTACCCATGCTTATCATGGCAAAATTGGCGGCGTGCTGGGATATAAAGATAAAGTGATTCCTCAATTCAAGGCCGCCGTGGATCGGGGTGTTATCGTTGATATTGCGCACGGCCGTTCCTCATTTTCTTACGACACATGCGAGAAGGCACTTAACCAGGGTATGCCGATTCATACGATTAGCAGTGACCTGCACAAAGGCAATATTGACCGATACGTGGTTTCCCTGGCACGAACCATGAGTAAATTTCGCAGTCTTGGGCTGTCTCTGGAAGATGTGATAAAAGCCGTCACCGTGACCCCGGCAAAGGCACTCAACCTGACACAGAGAGGATTCGGCACACTCGAACCCGGTAAACCGGCGAATATCACCGTCTTTGAAGAAACCCCACAAGCCGTCGAGATGGAAGATGCAGAAGGAAATGTACGGGTTTCATCGAACTGGATCCAACCCAGATGGAGTATGGTGAATGGTACCTGCTTTGAAACTTGTGAAGAACTCTGATCATGGCAGAGCTAACACCCATCATCAATGCTGCTGGTAAGCTGACCGCCCTGGGTGGCTCGGTACAATCCGAAACCGTAGCAAACGCGGTGGCAGAGGCTGCGCAGCAGCATGTAGACCTGGCGGAACAAAGGCAGCTAGTCGCAGAAAAAATCGCACAACTGACGGGTGCCGAAGCTGCCTGCATCACCAGCGGTGCCGCCGCAGGTATCAGCATCAGTGTTGCGTCAATCCTGACCGGTACAAATCTGGATCTTATCCACCAGTTACCTGATGTAGATGTCAACAACAAAATATTGCTGCAGGCTGGACACGCGATCAACTTTGGCGCCCCCATAACACAAATGATTCGCCTTGGCGGCGGCAGACCCCGCTTGCTGGGAAGTGCAAACCATGTGCCCGAGCAGGCGCTGACAGATGCCCTGCAAAACGAAGAATTCGCTGCAATGGTGTACGTGAAGTCTCACCATTGTGTCCAGACAAACCAGATTTCGCTGCAGCGTTGCCTCCAAGTGTGCCATTTGCATAATATCCCCCTCATCATCGATGCGGCGGCGGAAGAAGATTTGACGCGCTATATCAGCGCCGGTGCAGATCTTGTGACCTACTCGGGTGGCAAAGCATTCTGCGGCCCGACAAGCGGCTTTATAGTTGGCAGATCGGATCTGATTGAGTCCTGTGAGATGCAGTCCCTGGGAATCGCCAGAACCATGAAAGTTGGCAAGGAAACCATCGCCGGACTCGCCCTGGCGCTCGACGAATACGTATTAGGGAGTGAACAGGATCGTCTGGATCACTATGAACAATTAAACAATCAGTTGAGTACCAAACTGGCTAGCTGTAAACACCTGCAATCCAGTTTGATGCCGGATGAAGCCGGACGCCCATTTTCGCGGACTGCCATTCGAGTTAACCGGGGCGACATCAAACAACTGGTCTCCTTCCTCAAGGACAGTACACCGAGTATTAGAACTCGAAACCATCACATCAACGACGGTTACCTGCTCATTGATCCCAGGGAAATAACCAGGTCTCAGGTTGAAGTTATCTCCCAACGCCTGCTGGAATTCGACGCCGGTTTGAAGAAATAACGGTTAACACGACAAGTGATGCTATATTGCCTTTAATCAAACCAGAAGAGACAAAAACATGAAAACCACTCGTTGGATTATTCCGGGCATTTTCCTGGGCTTGTGCGTTGCCGGATGCAGTGAAACAGAAACACAGACCGGAGTCGCTGCGACCGAAGAAAAAGCTGAAATAAACCTCGTGGCCACGACCCGGCATGGACAGGTCAAGGGTTTTGAGGAAGACGGTGTGCTGGTGTTTAAAGGAATCAGATACGGCGCCGATACTGCTTCCAACAGATTTATGCCACCAAAGCTACCTGAACCCTGGAGTGATGTGAAGGACGCTATAGCTTATGGAAATTCAACTCGACAAAGGCAGGCCAATGGTCTCGGATTGTTTTCATCATGGCGAACAGACCCTGCACCCGCTACCAGCGAGGACTGCCTGTTCCTGAATGTCTGGACACCCGCACTCTCTGTCGATGGAGAACCTGACAATAGCAAGCGGCCCGTGATGGTCTGGTTACATGGTGGCGGATTTTCCACCGGGTCAGGCTCAAGTAATGCCTACGACGGCGTTCGCCTGGTCAAACGGGGTGATGTGGTGGTTGTCTCCATTAACCACCGCCTGAATGTTTTCGGACATCTTTACCTGGCCGAATATGGTGAGAAATTTACTGATTCTGGAAACACGGGCATCCTGGATATCATTCAGTCCCTGGAATGGGTTCGCGACAATATCGCTGAATTCGGTGGCGACCCCGACAATGTCATGATATTCGGCGAGTCCGGCGGCGGTATGAAAGTGAGCGTTCTGCTCGCCATGGAGGCCGCAAAAGGACTGTTTCATCGCGCTGTTATTCAAAGCGGGCCTCAATTGGACAACCTGCAAAGCATAGTGGCGGCTGCATCGGCCAAAACAGTGGTGGATCAGCTAGGACTGTCTGAAGACAATATTGATCAGATACTATCTATACCAGCGCAAGATATTGAGCAGGCAACCAGGGATGCGATGGCAGACGCGGGGCCGTTCCGGTTGGGTCCGGTATTTGACCAGAAGAACTTCACCAGACAACCTTTTAATCCGGGTGCACCCTCTCAGTCCAGGGACATCCCATTGCTCATCGGCACCACCAGGACAGAAATGACATTACTCGCTGGTGCCAGGCGACCGGAATTATTCGACCTCACCTGGGAGACATTACCCGCGGCTCTCGAACAGGGCCTGCCAGGCATGGATGCGACAACTGTCACTGCCGGATACAGAAAATTAAACCCGGAGATGCAGGCCCCGGAGCTGTACTTCACCGCAATTACGGACAATGGATTCCTGCGGCGCAGCCTTACCCTGGCAGATCGCAAAGCAGATCAGGGCGGCGCACCGGTCTACTTCTATTTATTCAACTGGGACTCTCCTGTGGACGATGGCAAGTGGAAAGCAATGCACGCGTTGGAAATTGGCTTCGTATTTGACAATGTCGCAAAGTCAGAATCCATGGCGGGTCTCGGTGACGATCAGCAACTAATTGCCGACATGATGTCCGAGAGCTGGTTAGCGTTTGCCAGAAGCGGTAATCCAAACAGCGACGCGATACCACAGTGGTCACCGTACACATCCGCCGAGCGATCAACCATGGTTATTGATTTGAATCCTCGAATGGAAACTGACCCTCGTCAAAAATTCATGGCATTATTAACCGCTGAATAAAATCACTATCAAGAACAAACGCAAAAGGAAACAACCGTGCACAAGAGAGTCCTTATAGCTAACCGCGGCGAGATCGCCATTCGTATTGCGAAAGCGGCAACCTCCCTGGGCATGGAGTCCGTGTCGGTGTACGCGCCGACAGATTCACTTTCACTGCACACCCGCTTCACAACACAAAGCGTCGAAACCGGCGACCCAACGGATTCCGTCGCAGCCTACCTTGACGCAGAATCCCTGCTACAGATTGCCTTGGACAATAACTGTGACTGTATACATCCTGGCTATGGTTTTTTATCAGAGAATGCGGCGTTCGCCGAAGCTTGTGCCACTAAAGGGATCACTTTTATCGGACCCACTCCCGAGGCACTTTCGTTGTTCGGAGACAAAGTTCGTTCTCGCGCCCTGGCTGAATCGTTGGACATCCCCGTGGTGCCTGGCGCAGAAACTGCTTTGGCTTCGGTACACGATGCAACAGAAATGGCATCCAGACTGGGATACCCGGTAATGCTCAAAGCCTCAGCAGGTGGTGGTGGACGTGGCATGCGGGCAGTTGAACACGCCGAGAAAATGGCCTCGGCATTCGAGCGATGCGTGAGTGAAGCGGAAAGCGCCTTTGGTAATGGTGCCATGTTCATGGAAAAGCTGGTCGCACGACCTAGACATATCGAGGTACAAATTCTCGCTGACACACAGGGGAACCTGGTGCATCTCCACGAGCGGGACTGCTCGGTACAATTGCGAAACCAGAAAGTACTTGAGATTGCGCCTGCGCCTGGTTTAGACACCGACGTTCGTGAGCGGATTCTTGCGAGCGCAATCAAGCTTGCTGAAACGGCATCTTACGTTAATGCGGGCACGGTCGAATTCCTGGTATCACCCGAGACGGGTGAATACTTTTTCATAGAATGCAATCCGAGGATTCAGGTAGAACATACGATCACCGAGCAAATCACTGGCATCGATATCGTTGAAGCCCAGTTCCATATTGCCGGTGGCGCCTCTCTTTCATCGTTGGGTCTGGGAGACCAACAGGCGGTAGGCTCACCCAGGGGGTTTGCCATTCAAGCCAGGGTTGTCGCTCAATCCACCGGTAAGATCACGGCCTACAAAGAGCCGTCAGGAGTTGGTCTCAGGGTTGATGCCTGTGGTTATCTTGGCTATAGCCCACCGCCACAGTTCGATCCCCTGCTTCTCTGCAGACCGAAGGTTCTGCGTTCCCTTCGGTAATCAACCGAACCCTTGATGCCCTGGAAAACTTCCATATCGGTGGTCTGCAAACCAACCTGCCTCAATTGCACGCAATATTGTCACATCCTGACATCCATGCAGGTGACGCAAGAACTTCATTACTCGCAGAAGCACCGGAATTGACACCCAGCACGATCACGGCAACTATCCCAAATTCCAAAAGTGGTTCGCTCAGCCTGTTTGAACAACAAGCTCCGCAATCTAACCCTGGCCTGGTTGCTGCTACACGAACCATTGCAACGCCAAAACCGCTGTTAAACCTCGATGGCGATCAACAGGCAGTTAAATGCCCCATGGACAGTTCAGTCATAGAAGTCAATGTGAACGAAGCTGACGCGGTGGCCTTCGGTGACACACTATTAGTAGTTACCGCAATGAAGATGGAGACGTTGATAACCGCGCCATGTTCGGGAATTGTTTCGTCGATGCAATCACTCGCGGTGGGCGATATCCTCGCAGCGGGGCAGGTGCTGATTGGCATCACCCCATCAGAAAACGGCACTGACCAGACCGCCGAACCACGGAGTGCAGACCAGACCTGGGGATCAGTTCTGAACGAAGTAGACACCCTGCAAACGCTGGCGAAACAAAGACTGGCACCCGGGTCCGATGATCCGGGTGTTGTCCGCCAACGCTCTCGCAACAAACTCACCTGCCGGGAACGCATTCTGCTGCTGTTGGATGATGGTAGTTTTCGCGAAGTCGGCAGCATTGCAGGGTTTGCGTCATACGATGAAGACGGTGCAATATCGGGTTTTACCCCGGCTAACAGTATTGGTGGGTGGGGGAAAATAAACAGTCGAACCACCATTGTCTGTGCCGATGACTTTACCTCACGAGGGGGGCATGCTGATGGCGCAATCGCCGCGAAAAGTGGTTACCTCGATCGTCTGGCTATAGAGATGCGTATTCCGTCAATCAGAATGCTCGATGGTTCTTCCGGAGGCGGCAGCGTTGCGGCGATGGTCCCGGCCCAGAAAAAAGAAGGTGAAAGCAAGGCAAAGGAAAGTTCAGGGGCAATCAAGGCAGGTCGGCCAAGAGTATCTGGCGGCGGTGGATCTTTCCTGCCCGGTCATCTGGGCAGTTCCATGTATACAGAACAGCTCTCGACGGTACCTGTCGTTAATCTGCTACTGGGCAGTGTGGTTGGTATTGGTGCAGCCAAAGCCGTGCTGGGTCACTTTTCAGTGATGGTACGAGACGTCGCCCAGCTTTTTGTTGCCGGTCCTCCCGTTGTTTCCCATGCAATGGGTTACGACATCACCAAAGAAGAACTCGGCGGCTGGCATATCCACTGCACCAACGGGTCCGTCGACAATCTTGCAGAAACCGAGGAAGAGGCCGTCGTCATGACGCGCCAGTTTCTTTCATACCTGCCCTCGAGCGCTTATGAAGTGCCGCCGGTAACAGAATCCAATGATCCCATTGATCGCAGGGAAGACGAATTGTTCACATTGATATCCCGCAAGCGCACGACCACATTTGATGTTCGTCAGGCAATCAGGCTGATGGCTGATAAAGATTCCTTTTTCGAGATCGGACCTCTGTGGGGCACCGACCAGATAACAGGATTCGTAAGATTTAACGGTTATCCAATGGGTGTTATCGCTTCAGACAGCCAACACGTCAATGGCGGCGCCCTGACTGCTGACGGTTGTGACAAACTAAAACGACACCTGGATCTGTGCGACCTGTTTCATCTACCCATGTTAAACCTGATCGATAACCCCGGGTTTGCAGTCGGGTTGGAACATGAAATTGCCGGTACGATTCGCAAAGGCGGGGAGTGGATGGTTGCCTTTGCCCAGGTGGTCGTACCCATCTTCACCGTGGTGATGCGACGCAGCTTTGGCGTTGCAGGTAACAACTACGCAACACCCCGATCAAAACCATCCGTGCGTGTTGCATGGCCCGCAGCTGATGTGGGGGGCATTCCACCCGAGGGCGGCATCGAAGCGGCTTACAAGCGTCAGCTGGCTGAGGCAGAAGATCCGGTCGCACTGCGCGCAGAACTCTATGCCCGTATCGAAACTGCGCGAGGTCCGGTCGGGCCCTTAAACAAATTCCAGATTGAAGAGATGATCGACCCAAGAGATACCCGCCGTTATATTTGCGAGTGGGTTGAAACAGCGTTTAAGGTGGTATCACAACCTGCACGGCTGGTGCCACGGGCGCTTCAGTTTAGGCCATGAAGAAGCATTGGTTATCAAACGAATTTCAGAACAAATGGATTCAGAAATTGTGCATGTAGCGCCTGCTCTACCGCAACAAAGCTAAGCCACTCACTACAGGCGTTATACGCCAATAGAGGTTTTGATCCTATGAAAGCACACAATGTGACAGCGATTAGCGATGGGTTTTCCACACTGGCCAAGCGGGCGAATGAATCACTGGGTTCCTTTGATGAGAGTTTGATCGGTATGGGCATGTACGTTCCCGGAAGCTCGCCCTGGGAAAAACATAACAAAGGAGACGAACTACTCTACGTAACGGATGGTGAAGTAAGAATCGAAGTCCTGGAAGATTCCGGTGAGTCGTTGATTGAGCACCTGATGGAAGGCTCACTTTTTGTTGTACCCCGATGTAAGTGGCATCAACTGACGGCTACCGACAACGTGAACATCCTCTACATCAGTCCGAGTGAGGATAGTGTCAAGCGACAGCCAGAGCACCCAATTGAGAAGAGAGACACATAACACATAGAACCATTGACTGGATAATCTGCATGACATCAGAATCTGCTAGGTGCGAGAAGGAGTCATGGTGCTTCTGTACACGGTGACTACCCTATTATCCGCAACCAGTTCAATCTCTACATGATCACCTTTTCCTACAAGTTGAACCTTCTCGCCGTTTGACTGTGTCATATTCCAGCCGTCAGTTGAATCGACATTCCTCAGCTTCACCATAGTGCTGGTTCCCTCGATCGCCGTGTTCTGAGGATGGGCGGCAAGATGTAAAACCTGCCCATCCCATTTTGCTTCACTCAACGCAATGCGCGGGAAATCCACGCCTTCTACGGTGGGCTCGCTGAATTTCGTGAGATTAGGTTCATTGAAAATACCTGACCAGGCGCCTTGCGTACAAACCCAACCCGCCATCATGCGCGCATTCCATTGGCCGCGAGGGTGCGCTTCGTTTAAACCCAGGCCAAGTGTGAACTCACCGGTATCATGGTTCCAGGTGGGTTCTATGTGTTCATCTGCTGCATCCCATATTCGCTGTTTCGTTTCAGGGTCTGCAAATTCACCGGCAAGCTGCAACAGCATTGTTGCCATTGCAGGTTGGTCGAGGCCTGCAATCGAACCATCGCCGAACACGCCACTTCCCAGTGCAGCGGTTTTCCATCCGGCCTCGGCTACCTGGTTTCTTTGCGGCGCAAAGTACCAGGCAGGCGCTATAATGCCCATTGGACCTCGGCCAACATGTTCATTGACGACAGGGTCGTAATACAAATCGACCGAGACAGGCTTTCCATCATCCCAGGATACATAGTTATCTGCTGCATATTCCCACCACTTGTCGAACGCACTGTGGTGACTGGTCTTGAATATTTGATCGTAGAGTCTCAGACCGAGACCGGCGCCGCTTAGTCAGTAGGGCCAGACCTTGGTGTTTTCGCAATGGCAGCCCACCTGGCTATTGTGCCATTGCCCGGCCAGGTGGGAGGCCACCGCCGAGTGGCTCCAGGTAAAGGTATTGGCGTCGTCACGAATCATCTTAAACGGCTTGTCCCATTTATCGTCACCTGAAACGTAACGGTGCAAACTCATCAGTAGCGTAAAAAAACCCTTGTAAAACAGCATGCCGTCAGCCGCAACGGGATCCGGTTGAACGCCGTAGGGCTGAATACCATTGGCGGTCCAGCCAGGCACGTCATAGTTACCCCAATGCGCTTCTGGAACCAGGGGACGATATCTATCGGGGTATGCCCCCCTCTCAGGATCGTTACCAAATTGTGTCATCCAGTCTGCTGCGGACCACCAACTTGTGTGTCGTTCCACCAGGTTATCAAGGATGGTGCTGAAGACCTCACGCCAGGCGGGCGTCCGATCACTCATCAGCGCCACGGCATAACTCGAATCAATGAGATCAAATCGATGCCATGACGTCATCGGCTCTCCGGTTGTTGTATCCCAGTGGGGGTGAGGTTCGCCATCACGGTCCCAGTTGTCCGGGGTCGTCGCTTTTCTGTACAGGTAGCGAAGCCAGCCTATCGACCGATCATCCAATGCAACCATTTAACCCCCTCCTACGGTAACAACGTTGTTGTTTATTCTGGCAGGCCGACCACAAAATTCTTCCCGTGTCATGGACTGCATCAGATCCTTGTCAGTGGTGTTAATCCAGGTGCGCTCCCCTTTTGGTGTCAGACACGCGAAATGCCCCACGTTCGGTTCATTCCCGGTATACATCACGGTATAGGATTCGATTTCCACACTGCCTGAGTATTCCGGGATTACCACGCGTGAGGGCAGTTCATCAATTTTCGATTGTGCGTTGTCGTGGACGAAATCCTGCACCGGTGGTTCCGCTGAATATATACAATGCGCGTGCTTGTACAGATTGCCTCCATTGGCTGTTATTAAACCTTTGGATCCCGGTTTGTCGCGAAGCAACTCGACCATGCGGGCAATACTATGCATGACATAGTTGTTCAGTGGACCGCCACCGAACGTTAATCCACCAGTCACGGTCAACTGATCTGTTTCCTTCAGGCCCAACTCCTCAGCGGCGATCTGTACCGCTGACGGAAAACAGCTGTACAGATCGACGTAGTCCAGATCCTCAATCCCGAGTCGGGCATGATCAAGCAGACATTGCCCAACCAGGCGAACACCCGGAGAGGTGTAGAAATTATCCCTTACAGAGGCGCAAAAATGATCCTGGCCTTCGACCCCGGACCAGGGATACACCCAGAGATCTTCGGCGATACCCAATTTTTTTGCCTTACCTACGGAACACATGATTAGCGCACCGGCCATATCTACCGACATGTTGGAGTTCATCAGTTTCGTATAGGGAAAGCTGATAGGGCGATTCTGAGGGGATGACGTGCGAATTTCTTCTGCACTGACCTTGTCTCGTATCCAGGCGTGGGGATTAGACGTGGCGACTTCACTGAACCTGGCCCAGAGTTCCGAGATGCGAATAATATGCTCCTGTAGCGATTCACCACGCTGGTAGCGACGTGCATTGTCGTACATCGGGTAAATCTGAATGGCGCGGCTGATGCCCCGGGCAATTTCGTATTCGTGATGCTCCGACTTTTGTGCGCCAAAGACCCGGTCATAAGTACCTGGCGCGTCCTTCCAGCTCATCTTGATACCGGCCTTGCGCGCTTTCGCTGCACTTCGGCCATTCTCTGCACCCGTGATAAGAACCAGATCAAGATCTCCGGCAAGAATCGAAGCAGCGGTATGATTCACTACCGATTGAATCTGATTACCACCAAATAAAGTACCTGCGGTTTCAGCATGGGGAGAACCTATCATTTCGGCGATATAACGCGCCGGATTCTGATAACTCCAGATCCCACGAATAACACGAACCGACTGGACTTGTGGCAGCAGTCCATTGACCCCTGTGTCCTGCTCAGCCAGCTTCACCGCCCCAAGCATCATGTCTATCGGCTCTTTTGCATCTTCGAGTACATCGGTGCGTTGCAGAAGCTGACCAATCCCAACCAGGATCGGCGTGTTTGGGGTCGACATCGTATTTCCTCCGGTGGTACCAACCAGGTGTTAATGCCAGAAGTGTACCTAACCTGTCACCAGCTGACTATTCAGCTCACAGATTAAGGTTGATTCTCGACGGTTGTCCAGCTTGAGGTAGCCACCACATTATGGTTCTCTAGAAAAGACCAGCACCCAATGGTATTCCCATGCAGGCATTTGTAATCAGGCGATTGTTAGCGCTGATTCCGACCCTATTGTTTACAAGTATTATTGTTTTCGCCTCGATCCATATGATCCCCGGCGACGTAATCGACTTGATGCTGGCCCAGAATGATATCTCCACGGGCCAGGATCGGGCACTTATAGAAGCTGCACTGGGTCTTGACCAGCCTATCCATATTCAATATTTCAACTGGGTCTGGAATGCCATGCAGGGCGATCTGGGTCGCTCACTCTGGCAAAACGTCCCCGTCACAGAACAGCTGGCGGCCACATTACCGATCACCTTCGAGCTTGGATTGCTGGCATTAATCGTTGCTTTAACCGTTGCAATTCCAATCGGTATCTATTCCGCGATACGGCAGGATACGACAGGGGATTATATCTCACGTTCGTTCTCACTGTTGATGCTGGCGATCCCCAGTTTCTGGTTGGGCACCCTGGTGATGGTGTTCCCGTCTGTCTGGTGGCGCTGGGCACCCCCGCTGGAGTTCGTGCCTTTTTTCGAAGACCCGGTTAAGAACCTTGCCCATATGTTGATTCCGGCGATTTTGCTCGGACTCTCCATGTCTGCTGTCACCATGCGAATGACCCGCACCATGATGCTCGAAGTGTTACGCCAGGATTACATTCGTACCGCCAGGGCAAAGGGGCTGGGAGAACATATCGTCATTCTGAGGCACGCCCTGCGTAACGGGTTAATTCCGGTGATAACTTTAATTGGGCTGCAAGCACCGTTGCTCATTGGTGGCGCTGTGATACTGGAACAAATATTCGTGGTGCCAGGCATGGGGCTACTGCTGCTGGAAGCGGTTTTCCAACGAGATTACCCTGTCGTAACCGGTGTTTTTCTTGTGGTCGGGATGGCGATTTTAGTGATCAACCTGATTGTTGATCTCACCTACGGATTTCTCGATCCAAAGGTTCGACATTAATGAGCGCCCTGTCCTCAACTACCAGTGCTGTGAACTTGGACAGTACGATCATGACGCCACCGGACTACCACCCGGTTATTGCACTGGCGCGGAGAATGATTCGAACAAAACGCCTGGGCGCCGCAGGTGGTGCAATATTTATCCTGTTCCTGTTCTGCGGTGTTTTCGCAGATCTGTTGGCTCCCTATGGTATGAACGAGACCAATATGCTGGTTCGTCTGCAGGCGCCGTCCTTAACCCATATCATGGGCACTGATCATCTCGGTCGTGACGTCTTCTCCCGTGTATTGATTGGTGCGCAGCTTTCAATGATCGTTGGATTTGTTACCGCCAGCCTTGCAACTGTCATTTCAATTGTATTGGGCGTCATATCAGGATACGCGGGTGGTCGTACCGACATGCTGATTCAGCGTTTCGTTGATGCCTGGATGACATTCCCCGACCTGGTGTTGTTAATTGTGGTTATCTCGATCGTCGGTCCGGGCGTTCCGCAAATCATCATTATTCTTGGACTGCTGTATGGCATAGCAGGTTCGCGAATCGTTCGCGGCTCTGTCATGACAGTTCGCGAGAACATGTATACCCACGCTGCCCAGTCAATGGGAGCAAGCACGTTGCATATTCTCTGGTATCACATTCTGCCTAATATTCTGCCTGTGGTGATTGTGCTGTTCACCACCCGCGTCGGCGCCGTGATTCTCGCCGAGGCTGGTTTGTCTTTCCTGGGTTTAGGTGTGCCGCCGCCTGCTCCAACCTGGGGTAGCATGCTCAGCGGTACCGGGCGAACCTATATGTACCTTGGCCCCTGGCTGGCCCTTGCACCAGGCGTGTGTTTAACCATGGTGGTCTATGCAATCAATGTCTTCGGCGATGCGCTGCGTGACCTGCTGGATCCGCGAATGAGGGGGAGCCGGTGATTACGGGCCGATTTTCAATACTGATTTTCTTAATACTTCTCTTGTTAGTGCCACTCACCCACCCCCAGGCGCTGGCAGAAGATCAACCACAATATGGCGGCTCACTCGATATTGGCACAGTCAACGTGACGCTTTCACCGCTTTCCTGGGACCCGGTGGACTGGGTGTGGAAGAGTAATCACGACACCGGTATGGTGCGGGAACAATTGTTTGCGGGTGATCTCGACAAGAGTGTTCGCAAGGGTGGTCCATTCTCGTTTATCGCAGACGCCTATCTACCCTCTGACGCGATGAGGGGCGAACTGGCGAAACAATGGACCTGGGAAGACCCACTTACCCTGGTGATTCAACTTCGCCATGGCGTCATGTTCACCGATAGACCCGGCGTGATGAAATCCCGTGAACTCGTCGCGGCTGATGTCGTTTATACCTACGAGACGCTGCGAGACAGTCCAAAAAAAATACCGACCTATTTCGATCATATCAATGACGTTGTTGCCAGGGACCCCCATACCGTTGTTTTCTACTTCAGCGAATACAATGCGGAATGGGCCTACCGATTCGGATATGGATATTACTCGGGTATTTTCCCAAGGGAGATGGCGGATGTTGATGCCAAACGATGGCGCACAGTCACGGGAACGGGGCCCTTTGTGCTCGAACGATATATTCAGGCTAACGCACAGACATATGCCAAAAATGACGCCTACTGGGACAAGGAGCAGATAGGCGAGAAAAGTTACCCGATTCCCTTTGTTGATCGTCTCTCTTACCGGATAATCAAGGACGAGGCAACCTACCTGACTGCGCTGCGCACCGGTCAAATAGATATTCTCGAAGCGATCCGCTGGATCGCAGTTGATCACCTGAAGGAGACAACACCTGAGCTGAAGTGGAATCGGTGGTTGGCCACAGGCGGCAACTTTATGGCGCTTCGCGTCGACAGGGCACCATTTGGTGACATCAGGGTCAGGCGGGCACTGAACCTGGCTGTGAACCAACAGGAAATTGTCGAGCTTTTTTATGGCGGTCATGCCGAACTGATGGCCTATCCGCAACACCCGGGCTTCGGTGAATATTTTCAGCCCCTGGAAGAAATGCCGGATTCGGTTAAAGAATTGTTTTCGTTTAACCCGGACAAGGCACGGCAGTTACTCGCAGAAGCGGGTTATGCCGATGGTTTTGAAATTGAAGTACAGGTTTGCAGCTGTAGCCCCGGCAATATGGATCTAATTCCGTTGCTGGAGAGTTATCTGGCCGATGTAGGCGTCTCAATCAAGATCAAACCGATGGAATACGCCTCGTTCCTTTCGGCGATGACAACCCGAACCCATACACCGGGGTACCTGATGGGTAGTGGTCATGTAAACCCCACGACATCACTGCGCAAGAGTTTTGTCACGGCTCAGACGTGGAATCCGTCGATGTATTCCGACCCAGTGTTTGATGCAAAAATACGCGAGCTGCATCTAACCCGCGACGAGAATGTTCGCATCAAAATGATTCGCGAACTGACCGTCGAAATGCTGGACAAGGCACCTTACATTTGGCTGCCAACACCCTATGTCTATACAGCCTGGTGGCCATGGGTAAAAAATTACGGTGGCGAGCTTCGAGCTGGTGCGGTCAGACCCGGACCAATCTATGCACGAATCTGGATTGACCAGGCGTTGAAGAAGGAGCTTGGTTTTGACGACTAGTCCCTTGCTCCAGATCTCCGATTTGTCGGTATCCTTTCAAACAGAACGAGGCCTTGTTCCTGCTATTGACAGGGTTTCTCTGCATGTGGACGAAGGCGAGACACTGGCAATCGTCGGCGAGAGTGGCTCAGGAAAGAGCGTCACAGCACTTTCGATCTTGCGCTTACTCGACGACGCCGGGGAAATCAACAGCGGCAAGATATTGTTCGCCGGTGTTGACCTGCTGACCCTTGATAACAAGTCTATCCGTTCAATTCGCGGCGATCGAATTGCCATGATATTTCAGGAACCCATGTCATCCCTCAATCCGGTTCTGACTATTGGTAAACAGGTCGCTGAGCCAATCTGGCTGCACCGCCAACTATCCTGGAGTCATGCCGCTGAGCAAGCTGCTGAACTACTCCGTCGTGTCGCTATACCCGATGCCGTTGATCGCCTCGGAGACTACCCGCATCAATTCTCCGGCGGTATGCGCCAGCGCGTCATGATTGCAATGGCCCTGGCCTGTGAACCAAAACTGATCATCGCCGACGAGCCAACAACAGCGCTGGACGTCACTGTGCAGGCACAAATACTATCGATGCTGAAACACCTGACACAGGAACTGAACACATCGCTGATTCTGATTACCCATGATCTTGGTGTAGTAGCACGCTACGCCGACCGGGTCGCGGTCATGTATGGCGGCAGGGTAGTAGAAACAGCACCCGCTCGCGAACTCTACAACAACCCCAGGCATCCCTACACAAAGGGCCTGATGGCTTCTGTGCCATCACTTGATGGAACCCCCGGCGAACGCCTGAAAACGATTGAGGGGCAGCCACCAGATCTGGCCAACCTCCCCCCGGGTTGTGCTTTTGCACCTCGCTGCCCCTATGCAAAAGATCAGTGTTTGTCAGAAAAACCTGAACTTGAACATGTCACAGAAAAACATCAAAGCGCCTGTTTTGGTTATGAGTGACGCTACTAGTAACCATATCGTTGAAGTACAGGACCTGAAGGTGCACTTCCCGATTACTGCGGGACTGTTCCGGCGTACCGTAGGTCACCTCGCCGCTGTTGATGGGGTATCGTTTTCTATAACAAGAGGCGAAACCTTCAGCCTGGTGGGGGAGAGCGGCTGTGGCAAATCAACAACCGCTCTGGCTGTGCTACGCATGCAGGCAGCAACTTCCGGCCAGATCATCTTCAATGGTCAGGATATTACCCATCACTCGGCGAGGGAATTGCGGCCGATTCGGCGAAGCATGCAAATGGTGTATCAGGACCCATTTGGTTCACTCAATCCCAGGATGAAAGTCGGTAACATCATTGGAGAGCCCTTGCGTGTCCATGGTCTGGCATCAGACAAGGAAAAGCTGCAGTCCAGAATCAAGGAGTTGATGAATCTGGTCGGACTATTACCCGACATGGCAGATCGATATCCTCATGAGTTCTCCGGCGGCCAGCGCCAACGTATCTGTATTGCCAGGGCGTTGGCGCTTGATCCGGAACTGATAATCTGTGACGAAGCTGTATCCGCACTGGATGTCTCGATTCAGGCCCAGGTCATCAACCTGCTGATGGAACTGCAGCAACGCCTGGGGCTGACTTACCTGTTTATCGCCCATGACCTGTCTGTGGTAAGGCATATCAGCAATCGGGTTGCCGTCATGTATCTCGGACGTATCGTCGAAGTTGCTGACCGCGACCAGCTATTTTCAAATCCAAAGCACCCTTATACCCAAATGTTGCTCGACGCAGTCCCCGTCGCCAACCCGGATCTTGAAGCCGAACGACCCCACAAGCTGATTGTTGGCGAAGTGCCGAGTGTGCGCAACCCACCATCTGGCTGTAGATTTCACCCCAGATGCCCGGACGCCATGCCAGTTTGCACAAAACAAACACCGGTCCTTCGGGGAGAGGGCAAGGATGGGGCACAAGTATCCTGCCATCTATTCGACGCGTCAGTCAGCTGATTCCAGCTCAAGTTAGTCAAGACAATGGTGATTTCATCAATTTGCTAAAAAAGTTGGATGCTTTATGCTCTGTCTACTTTCTAAACAGTAACGGGAAAGCGCATTTTTCAATAGGTGTGTAAACAAATGTCTGAGACAAGACAGTCCACGCCGCTCGGGCCAATTGCGGACCGTTTCTCGCACCGGGAACTCATCGGCGCGGGGAGTGCAAAGCAGGTTCATCTGGCGCTTGATACGCTGGTCAATCGCCTGGTGGCGGTTGCTGTCATTGAGAATCCTCCAGACGACTTAAACAACGAGATAGTGACCTGGGCTTCAATCGCTGATCACCCGCAGGTAGTGACGATTTATGATGTCATAAACCACCCGCACACAACCTACATTATCCAGCAGTATCTTGAAGGCAAGAATCTGAGAGATCGCATCACCAACTCGCCGCTGTCCGAGCTGGAAGCATTAGAGTGCAGCCTGCAACTCACCCGCATACTAAAAGATACTCACAAAGAGGGGTTTATCCACTCGGATTTAAAGCCAGAGAACATTTTGTTTGATCGCGCAGGGCTGCCTTATTTATGTGACTTTGGTGCATCAAAAACTGCCGAGTGGATCAGCCTTGATATCCCAACATCGATGACAGGCGGGTCGGTGGGATATATGGCACCGGAGCAACTGCTAAGGGCCTCAGCTGCGCCCACCGTGGATATCTACTCCCTCGGATGCCTGATGTTCGAGATGATGACAGGAACAGCGGCTTTTGTTGGTGAACCGCGGGCAATTTATGCCTCGAAGGTCGACCCAGCATTCTCACCTCCAACCAGTAACCACTTCAGTACGCCGGTCGCAAACCTGCTCACCTCATTAATGGCGTTTGAGCCAACCCGTCGACCAGACGACATGCAACAGCTTGAACAGCGTTTAGTGGCTGTCATCGAGGAACTAATCCATAGCAATAAAACAGCCAGATCACCCATCTGGGGTTATCAGGACCAGCGCCAGACCTTTAACTCACTGTTGCGTGACGCCAATAGAAATCGGCCCCGGTTAATCCTGATTGATGGCGCTGCAGGCATGGGTAAATCAACTCTGATAGAAACATTCCTGTCCACTACACAAAGTACAGTCCGAGTGGTGTGCGAGAAAGCATCGGCACAAATGGTCGAGCCGCTATCGCTGTTTAAAACCTGTTTGAATGACCTTGGCCCCGATTTTTTGATCAAAATCGAAAAATCAGACACTCGTTTCCACGAACCCGAATTCAGGAATTTCGCAACCACCATCATTGACCATTTATGCAATGAGAACGACATTCTGGTTTTCGATGACATTCACTGGGCTGATGAAACTTCGTTGAATTTGCTCCAGCAACTGATCCTGCGCCTGACACGAAATAAAGCCACCGGACCCACCGTCATACTGGGTTACCGGCCGGACGAGCTGGAAGAGGATCTGGCAATGTTTATAGACGACCTGCACCTGGTTAATGCCCACCGAATTTGCCTCGACGGACTAAAATCTGCTGATATCAGTGCATTGTTGACCTCAGAATTCAATGCGACACCATCAGTTCAACTCGTCACTGCCATTAAAAAAACAAGTATGGGTAATCCCCTGTTTACCCTCGAATTGATAAAGCATATCCGCAAAACGAGTCAATTCGATATCATCGCAGGGAGCCTGCAGGTGACCGTCGAGATTGATGCGCTCGACTTGCCAGCCAACCTGGTCGCCGCATTGGCAAACCGCTTAAATCATCTTTCAGACGAATGCCAGCGGGCGATGACCTATGCCGCGTTACTCGGCGAGATTTTTGACCCTGGAGTACTTCAGACAATACTTGAGCTGCCCGACGCACAATGGCTACTTATTAAAGACAGCGCAGAGCAGAACGATGTCATTCGCATGACCGGCTATGAGTTCGAATTTACCCATCCTCTGGTACGCAATCATTTCCTCACAAGACCCAGTGCACCGCGTCGAGAGAAAGCACACGCCAATATCGCTGAAAAACTCATTCTTCATTACACCGATACAGTCATGTCACATTCCATCGAAATTGCTCACCACATCGTGCGTTCAGGGCATTTACTGCATAGTCAGGAGTTCACCCGGTTTTCCACCGATGCCGGAAACAAGGCACTGAAGTTATTTTCGTTTGAGAGAGCACGAAGATTTTTCGAATACAGCTGTCAGGCCCTAAAGCATAGTGACGATGCTCATACACTCGCACAACTACACCTCAGTATCGGGCTATCCTATGGATTGTCTTCTGATTTAGCCCAGGGGATCCAGCATCTGCTAACCTCAATCGACTACTTTACAAAGACAGAGGATGTCAACGGCCTCGCAGCAGCTTTGGAGCACAAACTACGCTACGACACTTCTGCAGGAAAAATCTCTCATGGAGAGCTCGCCGACGTTAATCCGCTGGAGTCCATCATCGAGTCAATAACCAACCAGGAAACCCTGGTTAATTCACTGGACAGTCTGGCCACTGCCCATTATTACGCGGGCAACATATCCAACGCCGAATCATATGCCTCAACAGCCATGGAAATTGCCGAAGCCAGCGGAGACCTTCGACTTTGTTGTGTGCCCGTCTCCTCACTAGCATTGACAAAACTGGATCAATTCCAGATAGAAGCCGCCAGAGATTTGTGGCGGGACGGCGTAGCAAACGCAAAAAAGGCGAATTTAGACCTCGCCGATGGCTATCACTCCCAAAGGTTGCCGTTGACCCTTTTCTATCTTGGTGAGTTGGAAGAAGCCCTGCGTTTGTGCCGGGTTGCCTACCAGTTTGGGCAAGATACGAACAATATTGCCGAGTTAACAATTCCCTTATCCATCGAAATTATGGTTAACATCTTACGCGGGAATTTCCCTGAAGCTGTCGAGAAAGGTGAAGAAGCCCTTGAGATCGTAAAAATGACCCGCTACCCCTGGGCAGCCACCGCGATCATTCCGGCACTAGCGCAGACCTATACGCTCCAGGGTAAAACTGTTGAAGCATTCGACATTCTGGAACAACTGGTCACAGGGGAGATCTTCGAAAACACGGCGCCATACCAGGACCTGCACAACAATATCAAGTCGGTTATCAATGCT
>LWDU01043075.1_pt1 | contig 57266 bp, 54 predicted proteins | sample 727161 | NCBI WGS metagenome assembly LWDU01 (sample SAMN04566230, study PRJNA314399) | hydrothermal vent metagenome | isolation source: deep sea hydrothermal plume seawater | place: Mexico: Gulf of California, Guaymas Basin | collected 2004-07-11
CGCGGTAATTTATTCGAGCGCCTTTAAATCAACCTAAACTGGTTCATTACCAACTAAGTCTTCATAAAGATGTTTATTTAGGTCAAACAAATTGAAAATCTTTAAAACCTTTTCCTTCTTCCGCTAGTCTTTTAAGTAGATTTGAGGGCTCCACCCAATCCCCATATTTTTTATTCAAATCACAAACCTTTTTATATACCTCGGGCAACCCAATGAGATCAGCATAAAACATTGGGCCACCCCAGTACCTTGGGAAACCATAACCATAATGCCAAATGACATCGATATCACTTGAACGTATTGCCAAACCTTCTTCAAGCACTTTGGCTCCAGTATTAATCATCGAGTATAAATACGTTTCCAGAATCTCTTTGTTAGAGAATTTACGTCGCTCATAGCCGAGTTCAGCCGAGGTTCTAATGATTAAATCTTCGATAATTTGATCAGGTTCGCCTTTGCGGATACCATCAGCATACTTATACCAACCAGCACTTGTTTTCTGACCATAACGTCCAGTTTCATAGACCCTATCAATAATGACTGACTGACGGCGACTACCGTATAATTTCTTCTGTTCTTGACGAATAAGAAAACGTACATCAACACCGGCTAAATCATTCATTGCGAAAGGTCCCATTGGAAATCCAAAATCATATATGACTTTATCGACCTGCCAAGGAAGAGCTCCTTCTTCAACCATAAACTCAGCAATGCGAGCTGAAATATGCAACATACGATTACCAACAAAACCATCACCAACCCCGACTAGAACGCCAGTTTTTCGAATTATTTTAGCAAGTCCCATAATGGTAGCAATGGTCGCTTTTGAACTTTTTTCGGTCCGAACGTTCTCAAGTAATTTCATTATATTAGCAGGGCTGAAAAAGTGAGTTCCACAAACCTTATCAGGACGCTTAGTCACGCTTGCTATTTCATTTATATTTAGAGTAGAGGTATTGCTTGCAAGAATAGTTTCTGGCTTGCAGACCTTGTCTAGCTCAGTAAAAATTTTCTTTTTTAAATCCATATCTTCAAAGACGGCCTCGATTACAATATCAACGTCCGCTATATCTTTATAATCTGTTGTACCCGAAATTAAGTTAAGGCATTTATCCATATTATCTTGCATAATTCGGCCGCTTGAAACCGAACCAGCATAATTATTTCGAACCTTCTCAAGGCCAGCCGCAAGTGAAACTTGATCAACATCAACAACAACAACAGGAATACCAGCATTAGCAAAATTCATTGCAATCCCGCCGCCCATTGTTCCACTCCCAATAATCGCAGATTTATTAATCTTTTGAATTGGGATGTCTTTTGGAATATCTGGAATTTTTGCAACCGTACGCTCCGCAAAAAACATATAGCGCATGGATTTTGCTTCATTACTATCCCGCAAACGTACAAAGACTGCCCGCTCATTTTCTAAACCGGCTTTAAAATCCATTGTCGTCGATGTTTCAACTGTATTGATGCATTCAAAAGGTGATTCCATATTACGAGATTTCTTAGCAATTTTTTTACGCCAATCTTCAAATATTTGTGGGTCAATATTCGTTACTTTTTCATTTAATTCGGACGTACGACGTGGCTCCTGACCGCTATCCGCTTTTTCCTCAGCAAATTCAATCGCTCTAGCCAACAAATCGCCTTCTACGATTTCATCAATCGCGCCCGCTTCAAAGGCCCTCTTTGCATCTATCGGTTTTCCGATAACTATCATTTCAAGAGCCAATTCTACTCCAACCAAACGAGGTAGTCGCTGAGTACCGCCACCGCCAGGAATAAAACCAAGATTAACTTCTGGCTGACCAACCTCTATAGTTGGCGCTGCCAATCGATAGTGACAGCTCATAGCGAGTTCCATCCCACCTCCCAGAGCTAGGCCATTCATTGCAACGACAACAGGCTTTGGTGATTGTTCGATATCTTGGATAAGATCTTCAAGTTCCGGGACACCTTCAGGTGTCTCCTTGCCAAATTCACTTATATCTGCACCCGCTACAAATATACGGCCCTCGCCAGTAATAACGACAGCTTTACAATCTTCGTCATTCATACATGCTTTCAAATATTGCGAGAGCCCCTTCCTAGTCGCAAAACTTATGGCATTTGCCGGTGGATTATTTATAGTAATAACGCCTATACCGCCTTTTTCTTCAAAATTAATAACATCGGTCATTATTTAGCAATCTTTCTTTTATGAATTTTATATCTATTTTTATGCAAATCGGTCACGATTATGCGGTTGATTAAAATTAAGTTCCGGACCTTTAGCGACAATACCGCTGGGATTTACATTTGGCATAAGATGGTAGTAACCTCGCTTAATTTGCTCAAAATTAGTCACTCCTGAGATCCCAGGATATTGATACAGCTCCAAGGTAAAATTCCAAAGATTTGGATATTCATATATATGTTTTTTATTACATTTAAAATGACCAAAATAAACAATATCAAAACGCAGCAACGTAGAGAATAAGCGCCAATCCGCTTCCGTCAATCGATTCCCAATCAAATAGCGGTTGGAATTTAATCTTTCTTCTAACAGATCTAAGGTTGAAAATAATTTGTCATATGCTTCTTCATAGGCCTCCTGGGTTGCAGCAAAGCCAGTTCGATAAACCCCATTATTTATATTGAAATAAACTATATCATTGATTTCATCAATTTCTGCTCTCAAATCATCAGGGTAAAAATCTACTTTATTTTTGGTCAATCCATCAAAGGCGGAGTTGAACATCCTAATAATCTCGGCGGATTCATTATTCACAATTGTTTGTGTTTTGATATCCCAAAGTGTTGGAACGGTTACCCTACCCGTATAAGAGGGATCAGCTTTAGTGTATAACTCATGTAAGTGATAAATGTTATTTATAGTATCGGGAACAGCCCCCGGTTCATCATTAAAGGTCCATCCCTCATCCTTATAACTGGAACCACCAATAGAAATACTGATGATATCCTTTAGTTTTTTCAATTCGCGGAAAATAATTGACCGATAGGCCCAGGGACAATTGTGAGTTATATAGAGATGATAACGACCAATTTCCGCCTTATATCCTGATTTTCCCGATGGCCCAGCTGCGCCATCGTATGTCACCCAGTTTCGAAAACTACTTTCAGGGCGGACAAACTTTCCATCTTTATTTCGAAATTGATCATCATTTGACCATTTTCCATCAATGAGCATACCCATTACATAATCTCCAACAAATAACCTAAAAAAGTATATAAAGAAGCTTATAATTTTTCATGTTTTAGAGCCCACTATTTTTCGTTCTTTACGCTCACGCCGGGCGATATAAACAACGGAGGATAGAACGATGGAACCACCTATAAGTGTATAGATATTTGGCTCATCACCAAATATAAAATAACCGACAATAGCTGCCCAAATCAGACGCGTAAAAGTGATTGGTTCGATAACACCAATATCAGAAAGTTTAATAGCCCAAGTAACTGCAAAATGATTCATGATTGTGATGACAGACAATCCTATAATCCATAAAAATTGTTCCCAATTAGGTGCCTGCCAAAAATAAAATGCGACCGGGAAAGCAACAACAGTAACCCAGAAAGCTTGAGAAAATACGATCGATCCAGGTGGGTCTGTCCTTGTAATAACTTTAACTAATAATTTAGTGACGGCAAAACAAAGAGCAGAAAAAATAGCTGCCAAAACTCCAGGTGGAATACCTTCGACGGTCGGTCTAATAATTACCAGAGCCCCAACAATACCAACAATGAGAGCACCCCACCTCCAGGGTTCCGACTTCTCCCCTAAAAAAATAATCGCTCCCAAAACAGCAAATATCGGAGCCGTAAATCCTACAGCGGTATTTAAATCTAACGGTATTCGGGGTAAAGCCCAAAACCACCCAAATAGTGCCAAGGTAAAAAAAAACCCGTTAATAAAATGCAAGCCAGGCCGATTTGTTTTTATGCCTGTAATACCTTTGCGCAAAATCCATGGCAAAAGAAGTAAAACCATAAAAAATGCCCGGATAAAGGTTATGAAGAATGGATGGAGTTCTTGGCCAAGTTGTTTACCAATAGCCCCATTCACACTAAGCATTAGGCCCGAAATAATTACTAATGCTATACCAATAAAACTATTTGAGTATCTACCAAAGTAATTATTTTTACTTGAAATTAGCAAAATTGATTGTTTTCCATTTATATGATTATTCAGCAGATTTGAAAGATTTCAAACAAATTAAAACAATGAATACTGCTAAAATTTATAATCACTATTTAACTTATTTATATAGCGTATAGCTAGGATCTTAATCTTGGGTCATATTTGTCCAGATTGCAAAGCTCAGTCTATAGGCTATTGAAAACATCCTGAGCCCAGTGAAATGCCGAGTTAGCAGCAGGTACGCCAGCGTAAATAGCGCTTTGCAATATAACTTCCTTAATTTCATTCTTTGAAAGTTCATTGTTCAGCGCAGCTTTAACGTGCAGTTTGAATTCATCTTCGCGATGAAGTGCAATCATCATAGCTAGGGTAATGCAGCTTCTTGTTTTTCTCTCCAGACCTGGCCTAGTCCAAATTTCACCCCAGGCATATCGTGTAATTAAATCCTGAAATTCTTCCGTAAATTCATCTTTTTTACTTTCAGCTCGATCTACGTGCTTTTCACCTAAAACTTCCCGTCGAACTTTCATTCCGTTATTAAAAATTTCTTTTGCCATATTAATAATCCTTACTCTAGAAGAAAATCCATAACAGCGTTATTAAACTCGAGCGGCTTTTCGATATTCGATAAATGGGCAACCCCTTTTATAATAGTCAACCTTGACCCGGTTATTTCCTGATTAATTAATTCACTATGCAAAACTGGCGTTGACGGATCAAGTTCACCAGCAATTATCAAAGTTGGGTTATTTATTTTCGCCAATTGACGGGTAAGGTTCATATCACGGACGGCTGCACAACATCCTGTATATCCCGAAATCTCGCAGGTAGTCATCATCGATTTTAACAATCCAATTTTTGGAGAATTTTTTTCTCTAAATTCTTCCGACAAAAATCTTGCAAGTCCAGCATCCACAATGGAAGCCATCCCTTTGGTCTTAACCGTATCAATCCGTTCTTGCCACGGATCTGATGGACTCAAATCAGAAGAAGTATTACAAACCACCAATTTATCAACTCGATCCCCAGCATGGATCCCTAGCCACATAGCAACCATTCCTCCCAGAGAAATACCACAGAGACTTGCTCTACTAATCTCTACATGATCCATAAGTGAAAGAATATCATTCCCAATATCATCTATCGAATACTCCCCCTCGGGTGAAGATGAGCCCCCATGCCCACGATTATCATATCTCAGGACCCTGAAATGATCAGTAAAACTTAAAACCTGCTCTTCCCATAATTGTAGATTGGTAGTCAAGGAATTTGAAAGTATTAGTATTGGCAAATTCTTATTACCATCCCAGCGATAGTTGATATCAGCACCATTAATATGAGCTAAAGGCATTTCGTTTTCCCCTCGATTATTTAATGGCAGATGTTCCCAAATATCCATCTAAGACCAGCATTTGATCCAACTCATCTACTGAAATTTCATTCATAATGCGTTTATCTGACTTAAGTATTTCTGATAGGTGTGTGTTTTGAAAAGAAGCTTTGTTGCATGCTTCGTCAATAATCTCACTAGCCTTTGCCTTACCAACTTTCTTTGATAATTCAAGCATCACTCTTTCCGACATGAATAGACCATTTAACGCATCAAGGTTATATTCCATCTTTTCTGGATTTACCTCTAAACCCTCACACATATCGGCTACGGCTGATATTGAGCCAGCAGCTGCCTCAAATATAGCAGGAATTGTAACCCATTCTACTTGCCACCCGCCAAGGGCTCTCTCATGCTCGTGCGGCATAGCATCGAGAAGGGTCGCTAGTAAATGAGGCGTTCGTTTGGCTCCTGCTAGAGCTACAAGACAATTCACGGGGTTTCGCTTATGAGGCATTGCAGAAGATCTACCCCTGCTTGAATCTGATTTCTCTGAAACCTCACCAACCTCGGCCTGCAGTAAAAGCGAAATATCCAGAGCTATCTTTCCGAGTCCGCCAACTAATATTGAAACGGAAGAGCATAAGGCCACAATCCGATCGCGATGGGTATGCCATACGTCATCAGGTAAACCCAGCTCTAATATCTCGGATAGAGACTCTCTGACCCTTTGGCCATCAGGTCCTAGTGAAGATAAGTTTCCTGCCGCTCCACCAAACTGCAGCACAGAAGCCTCAGTCGCATTAATCTCAATCCTTTTCCAGTTCCGTAGTAACGCTGACTTCCATCCCAGAACCTTCTGCCCAAATGTTATGGGAACCGACGGCTGGAGTAGAGTGCGTCCAATCATAATTTGATTACCATACTTATTTATAAGATTTTCCAATGCAGAAACTAGGCGTTGGACATCCCTTTCGAGTACAACTAATGCTTTTTTCAACTGAATTATTATTGCGGTATCAATTACGTCTTGGCTCGTTGCTCCATAATGGACCCAACCAGAAGCAGGCTTATCTTTAACTGCAACTAAGTTGGTAAGGTGTTGAACAAGCGGTACAACGATGGTTCCATGCTGGCTAGCTAACTCTGATAAGTCAGGAATAGAGAACTTAGAAACTTGACAATACTTTGCTATGGCGTCAGCTATAGCTGGTTCAAATATATTACACTTGGACCCAGCCGCAGCTAAAGCTTTCTCAAAATCAAGCATAGCTTGCAACATTCCTATGTCATCAAATATAGACATCATCTGAGGCGTAGTAGTCATTCTTCTAAAGATTTGGTTTGTCATTTCGTTCAGTTTTTTATGGAAAGAAAAGATCTGTAGCTCTTCATTTAAACATCAAAGAAAACTGTCTCCATCTTACCTTGCAAGTGAATATCGAAAGTATATTCAAGGATTCCATCATTACCTTCTTTGCGCTGCGCGATGAGTGTGTTCCGGGCAGAATCATCATCGATTGAATTAAGTACGGAATCCTCAGTATTAGCTTTTACCTCGTCTGAGAAATAAATACGTGTCACCTGTTGTTTTAGCATACCACGGGCAAACACATTCACAGATACATGGGGAGCCTGAAGCGTATTACCGCGACCAGGAACCCGACCTGGTTTTAATGTTATAAAAAAGAAATGACCATCTTTATCTGTACAAGACCTGCCAAAACCAGAAAAATCATTTATTATTTCGAAATCTGATGTGTCTTCTGGATGATCATATTTCCCAAATATATTTGCCTGCCAAATTTCGATTACTGCATCCGGAACCACCTGACCTTCTCCATCATAAACACGGCCAGACAGCTTCAGAGCACCTTCCACCGTTTCAGGGACAATATATTCCTGACCATCCGCTTTAAGTGCAATGGTAAGAAATGGACCCACAGTTTGCGAAGCTGTTATACCTAATTTGCTCATGGCTAATCCTGACCTTCAAATGGTGTGGCTTCACGACCACGCAAAACAAAATCAAATTTAAAACTTAACGCAAAATCAGGTTCGGTGGTATCCAGATCAAACTTTGATATCATCCGCTTCCTGACAGCCTCGTCAGAAATTGAATTAAAGATAGGATCAAATGCGAAAAGCGGGTCATCGGGAAAGTACATTTGAGTGATTAAACGAGTAGCAAACGCAGGCCCAAATAAGGAAAAATGAATATGAGCAGGTCTCCATGCATTATAGTGGTTTCCCCAAGGGTACGCTCCAGGTTTAATAGTGGTAAACTTGTACTCCCCTTTTTCGTTAGAGACTATACGTCCCTTTCCAGTAAAGTTTGGATCAAGTGGAGCCGGATGCTGGTCAACCGCATGTTTATATCTACCAGCAGCATTACATTGCCAAATCTCAATTAAGGTATTCGGTACAGGCTTCCCATCCTCATCCAACACCTTCCCACTAACATAAATTCTCTGACCCTGAGCCTCTTGCCCATCAACAATTGATAAATCACTCTCACCAGCATCTATTTTTTCATTCTTAAAAAGAGGACCTGTAACCTCAGTTAAAGTATGCTCAATTTTAATAGGTTTTCTCTGAGGAGACCTATGAACAGTACTCTTATAACCTTCATATCGAGCGGGCGGATGATCATTTTTGCTCTTCCTCGAATATTCTAATGGTTCACTCATATCCTACTCCTCAATAACTAAACCTAGCCAGAGACACCTAACCCAAATTTACCCTAGTAATAAACGTATGCACTTGCAATATAACGGCAGTTAGCCAACAAATCTTTTATAAATCTAAAGCTTCCTTGAAATTCATATCTGTAATATGCAAAGAGCAACTCCAATTAACACTCACGAAGATTAATTTAAACCAATAAAACCGTCATACAACAGCTTTATACCGGTCGCAAATAAGAGTGTCATAATGGCACGATAGAAAAGGACATCATCAATTCTACGCTGAATCCAAAGACCAATAAAAATCCCGATCGGGACAATCGGAAGTAGTATAAGTGACGTCGAAAGATTAGTAATATTAAACTGACCTAACCACCAATAGGGACCAATTTTTGCGTAATTAACGTATGTATAAAATATTGCTAGCGTTCCCATGTAGATCGATTTATCAAGGCGCTGCGGGATCATGTATACATTTAGGGGCGGCCCACCCGAATGAGCAACAAAACTCGTAAAGCCACAAACTGCGCACCAAAAACCACCCTTAATGATATTGGGCCCAACGGGTGGAGGCGGAATTTTCTTACGTAAATAGTCAATAAACTTTAATGAAGAAAAAATAACCGCAATACTGCCAATAATTAGCTTAATAAATGCAGGGTCTAGATATTTAAAGCTAAGAGTTCCAACAATTACACCGATAGTCGCGCCAGGGATCATTATCGACAGGTTTTTTCGGTCCCAGGTTCTACGGAATGCCCAAATCGCAAAGATATCTGCAATACATATACTCGGTAATAACAAGGCAGCGGCTTGAGGTACAGAAACAACTAATGCCATTAAAGGAGTAGCGAGACTCCCAGTTCCTCCAATCCCCGCTTTAGAGATCCCAATAGTTATTACCGCGGGTATTGCAACTAAATAGAATAGTGGATCGGTTATTAAGACTATCATTTCTTATCTAACCTAGAACCATCAATGAGAACAGGAATTAACTTCAGTTTCCAGACGATAGCCTTGGCTAACTTAACACTGATCGAAGTATCATCCAGCACAACTGTAGCCACGGGCTTCAAACCTTCCGAAGCAGCCGTAGCTAAGACGCCATCGTTGATAGCTTCAGCTTGGTCAAGTACAATTTTTGTCGTCAAATTCTCTCTATAGATTTTAGCTTGTAAGGGCTATCCCACCTAGATGCTATCCATGAAAAATTCCTGACTGACTATGCCACGGAGCTTTTTGTTGCGTTAAAATTTTTCCTAACTGGGCGCAAATAACTTCTCTGGCAACCAAGTGGCAATTTCAGGAAAATTAATGATCAAAATCATACCAAGCAACATAATCATCCAATAAGGGGTCGAACTTTTAAAGATTGTCATTACATTAATGTCTGGATCAAACTGCTGGATCGCCGACTTTACAGTATAAACCAATAGTCCAAATGGCGGGGTGTAGAGACCCGCTTCGATAGCGATGATACCTATGATAGCAAAAGCAATCGGATCAAAACCTAATTTTACCGCAATTGGCGCAAAGATGGCCGCGGTCAAAAGCATGATCGATATAGAATCAATAATCATACCAAGGGCAAACCAGATCGCCACCATAACCGTAATTACCATCCAAGGTTCCATCCCAGAACCAAGGAATACGCCTTCAATCGCATTGGCCATACCAGTCATCGCTAATGTACGAGAATAAAGTGCTGCCGTAACAAGAAGAAGTAGGATTGGCGCCGATGTCTTTCCCACAGAAAGGATGGATTCAACAATATCCTTATAACGCATGCCTTTTATAAGACCCAACATCAGACCAATAAATGCACCCGCGCCCGCGCCTTCCGTTGGTGTAAAAAAGCCAAACCAAATACCGCCGAGCACAGCAACAATGACAAGAATAATACCAAACAAGCTTATCAGGAATTGACCGGTTGATACTTCGGCAACTTCTTCGATTGCAAGGTTAGCTTTTACGCCGCCACCGACCAGGCTCGGGTTCATAATAGCCCTAATAAAAACATAAATAATGAATAACGACGCCAACATGAGGCCTGGAATTACGCCGGCAGCAAAAATTTGGCCAATCGATTGCTCAGTCAAGATGCCCCATACAATCATTAAAACGCTCGGAGGAATAAGCATGCCCAGGCAACTTGAACCGGCTATCGCGCCGAGCGCAAAACCTTTATGATAATTAAACCGTCGCATTTCTGGATAGGCGATGCGAGAAAAAGCTGCAGCCGAAGCAATACTAACGCCAGTCACAAAAGAAAATAGCGCATTACCCAAGACCGTTGCAATTGCGAGGCGGCCCGGAATTTTTCTCAAAAGCCGGTTAATTCCACGGTAAACATCGGTAACTGTTCCTGACTTACCAATGAACTCACCCATAAGCATAAATAATGGAATAACCGCAAAAACATAATCACGGATTGCTTCATATGCGGTCGCAGCCAGCATCGATTGCACGGTATGGAATGCATTCATATCCGCACCGGTTACCAAAAAAATACCAAGTGCACTTGTCATTCCAAGCGCAATCGCAATATGAACGCCAATAGCAACAAGACCAATTAGGCAGACAACCAGCAAAACGGCAATATTTACTTCAAACACTGTTTTAATCCCTATCTATTTGCTGATGATATTAATGTTGATTAATATCGAGATCAGTCTCTAAATCCACTATATCAGGCCGAAAAACGTCGACATAGGCCATTACAATATAATTGATCATTGCAAGGGCGCTACCGATCAATACGGTCCAACGTGCTGGCCACGAAGGCACCCTCAGTGCGCCTTCGCCCTCAAATTCGTTCTCCACGTATGACAAAATACTTTCTTCCCAACCTCCAGTGATGATCATCAGAAAAAAAGCAGCGCCTAAAAGATAACCAATACCCAATAAGCAACGCTGCACCCCACCCGAAAAGCGTGAGACGAGAAAATCTGCTTTGAGCATCGAGCGACTACGAATAGCATAACCAGCTTGTAAAAAGACAATAATGACAATGGAAGCAGCTACAATCTCAGCCGTACCGTGAATGGGTGTATCAAAAACACCCCGCCCAATAATGGCGGCCAAAACCAAAAATGCGAGGCCAAACGCCCAAGCTGCTGCTACCACCATAAGAAATTTTGATAATTTATCGCTGAATGTAATTATCGACATCAGCATTCCCTCTAGAATATTTTTTTTAATAATTGAGTGTAAGAAATAATTACCGGCTGAAAACAGCTTATGTTTTCAGCCGGTAATAAACTCAGATAACAACTAAGCCGTTATTTAACGACGTAGCGCACTGGCCATTTATAACCAACTTTCTCAGCCGCATCCAAAGTTGCATTCAAGATAGCTTTTGCAGGCATACCTTCTTTTTCCAAAGTATTGGCATGCATTTGTGGCCATTTAGCCAGTTTTTTTGCCCAAGCTAAACGCGGTCCTGGTCCAAGCTCTTTAACGGTAATGTTCTTACGCAACCAAGCCATATCTTTTTCATAGCCCTTTTTGTTGAATGTACCGGTAAGAACGCGATAACGATCAGCAACTTCCATGAAGATTGGCTTAACTTCTGCTGGCAAACCTTTCCAGAAACGGTTGTTAACCGTCAACGCGTGCCAGGTGATCGAGCCAAAGCCGATAGTCGTGTAATATTTTCCAACTTCATGAAGCTTAAAGACTGGACCCCAAGCACTTGGGAACATTATGCCTCCTTCAGCAACACCAGTTTTAATTTTCTGATACCAGCCAGGAAGACCATCCGTTACTGGAATGATACCGATACCAGCTTGTTTCATCCAGTTAAGGTTCAAGCCTGCGCCCAAAATCTTATGACCTTTAAGATCACCAACGGAGTTCCAATCAAAGTTTGTTCCGAGATTATAGCCGCCATCTCCAATGATCGCTAGCAGCGTCTGGTTAAATTTTTGGAATCGTTTAGCAAGACTAGGAAACTGCTTATAAACAGACGTTGCTATGGCAACAGACTGAACTGGGTCCATAGTGCCAAAAGGCAACATGATTTGGAATGCATGCATTTTCAACTTAGATGCTTCGAAGCAATAACAGAAGCCTCCAACGTCAATAACACCGTTTTGCACACCCTCAAAAACTTCAAACACTTTGACGATTGATCCACTATAACCTTCAATAAAGTTAATTTTATGGCTGGTTTTAGCTTCCACAGCTTTTTTCAATTCTGTTTGAAAAAAGTTTTTCATCAATCCTGCATAGACGACTGTCGGCGGATGTCCAGATCCTATTCTAACATTGATGGTTTTAGCATCAGCGCCAGGCGCAGTTGCTAATGATCCAGCTACAAAACCTATTGCTGCTAGACCTAGTAGAGATTTCTTTAATAAATTCATATTATTTCCTCCCAAAGGGATTTTACTATTTGGGCCAAAGACTAATCCTCTGGCCTCGTACGTCAACATTTGCGTAATATTAGTTACACAATTTCTAACTCTTATAAAAGACTTAATTGATATATGCCAAACTCTCGTTCGAATAACGGTATGAATACTTCTGTTAAGATATATAACCATTCACTTTGCACGATTGAATCCAGCAAGAGCGCTCGTGCCAGATCAACACAATACATACAAAACTTCAACACCGCTTTTTAGAGAGCTAATCTCTTTTATCCGCGAAGTACTAATTTTATCTTCTGTGTCGAAAGAATTTAAATGTCTAATCTACTTCTCATTAGCGTCTACCTCTCATTAGCGCGTTTATTACGCCACTTAGTAGCACCATTAGCTAAATATTTTTAACGAAACCGGGTCAATTTTTTAATTTGTACCTAGGATCCAATTGATCCCACCTTAAAGCTTTTGTGAAACGAAAATTTGTAATTCAGCAGGAAAAAAACATGTCTTAATTGACTCTTCTTTTTGTGTAAAATGCATATAAATAATAACGAGCTATTGCTTTTCACCCCATACAAAATAAGATAAATGCCTTTAAGGACGGAAAATACAAAAGTTAAATGGGGGGACTCATGAATAATTCGGTGGGTATATCAGAATATGATTTTAAGATCGGTATGCGACAACTCGCCGCTGCAGTAAACATTATAACAACAACTCATAATGGGGAAAAAGAAGGATTAACGGCAACCGCCGCTTGTTCTGTTTCTGCAGAGCCTCCACAATTACTTGTTTGCGTAAATACTGAAGCGGGTGGCCATGATCTTATAAAAATAACAAAAAAATTTGCTCTTAATGTTTTGAGACGAGATCAGGAACATATTGCGGCTCGCTTTGCAGGTATGGATGGTGCCGACCGAACTGATCGTTTTGGATTGGGTAAATGGTCTGAAATTATCACGGGAGCCCCATGTCTTGATGGAGCTTTAGTCAATTTTGATTGCGAAGTTATCCAGCATGTATCCGCAGGCACACATTCAATTTTCATAGGCCATATAATTGGCAGCAGGACTGAAAACGAAGGCGGCCCACCTTTAATGTACGGCGGGGGAGTATTTACCGGCCTAGCTAATCGTGAAAATGTCTAAAGTTTCGGCGTTAGACCCTACGATCAATGCGCAGGTAATAGGGCTATTTTGATGGGTATGGCATAATGACGAGAATTGTAGCAATTTCGTTTGTGTTATTAATTATAGAACGCCCCTCGTCGGGTTCCAAATAAATTGAATCTAGGTTGCTCAACGTAACCTCATCGCCATCTGTTTTGATAGTAATATTTCCACCCACGCAAACATAGCATTTCTCTAATGGGGTTGCTGTATGCGTTGTGCCTCCACCGGGCAAAAAATATGAAAGACCAACCCAGAAATTTTCAGCGTCACTGGCATCGTGACCTTGAAGGCGAAAACCTTTCATATCAAAATGTCCGCCAGCTTCATATGGCATGACGTCGCTCAATCGGTTAACTTTCATTTCATTTCCCAAGATTATGATAAATTGATCCGATAACACTATCGATGTTTTTTTTCACCGTCAACGACACAAAATAAAGCGCAGACAATGCTTTAACACTTCACATTAAAATTTTATGTTAGCGTTCAAAGTTGTCGAAAGCTAGTCCAACAAGGCAACGCACACCGAGAGTTTAAGCGAGAAGAGATTTTTCCTGAAGGCATTACGACGAAGGTCATTGTTTAATGAAATTATGTCAATACGCACCTTGCGTTTGAACCGCACGTTTGTAATTAATAAACTATTAGTATAAATCTCAAATTACAGGATTTAATTTAAAAATTTTTACTGATAAAATAAAATAAACCTGAAAAAATTAGGTGTGGAAAACTGCTGTAAGTGCAACATTTTTCATTATGTAATTCATCGGAGAAAACAGATATGGGGTCTTTGAAGTTCTCACTTATTTTATATGGCTTGCGCATCCTTTTATGGCTACAAGCTCTTCGTTATCAAGCTTTTAGGGATCGTTTAAAAGAGAAAAACTTCACAGCTCAAATGAAGACCAAAGACAATTCAATTGGACGTTGGTTTACCTTTAAAGATGGAAGCGTTTCTTCTGGTCGCGGAATTAAAATCGATGCAGACATCATATTAACTTTCAAAACATCTGAGGTTGCTGCACGACTTCTAATGCCACCAATTAATCAATTGGAGCAGATAAATGCGATGAAGGACTTCCTCTTAAGCCTGGAAGGTCCGGATAATCTTGCCTTATGGTTCACGCAAACTGTAATGCAAACTCAAACTATCGGCTGGAAATATGGTATAGATATGGGTGGTGGCATCACTCGTTTTACCAATATGACCAATGGTGGCCCAGTTTTTCTATATGTCAAAGACAATAAACTCATCCGCATAACACCGATTGATTTTGATGATAGCGATCCAGACACCTATACAATTAAAGCACGCGGTAAAACATTTAAACCCCCACGCAAAACAACTCTCGCGCCACATGGTATGAATTGGAAGAGCATGCTCAATTCACCTGATCGCTTGCTTTACCCAATGAAGCGTGTCGATTTTGACCCTAATGGGGAACGCAACCAACAGAACCGCGGATCATCTGGTTATGAACGTATAAGCTGGGATAAAGCACTGGATATTGTAGCAGGTGAGATCAAGCGAATAAAAAAAGAGCACGGCCCAGGTGCTATCGCGAACTCACATGGCTCGCACCACACCTGGGGTAACGTAGGATACTATTTAAGTGCCGACTTTAAATTCATTAATGCCGTTGGTATGACGCGCGTACTGCATAACCCGGACAGTTGGGAGGGCTGGTACTGGGGCGCCGCCCACCATTGGGGCGGCTCACTACGAGTTGGCCAGTCTGAGACTTACGGCACCGTTGAAGATTTACTTAAAGAAGCGGAAATGGTTGTTTTTTGGTCCAGTAACCCTGAAGGAACTAGCGGGGCCTATGGATCTTTGGAGGGCACTGTACGCCGTAAATGGTTGAAAGAACTCGATATCGATATTGTGCACATAGATCCTTATTATAATGACACAGCACAATTTCTTGGTGGTAAATGGTTGGCCCCAAAACCAACCTCCTCGCCAGCTCTGTCCATGGCGATCGCGAACGTTTGGATTGAAGAAGGCCTCTATGATAAAGACTTCGTTGCAAAACGTACGACAGGTTTTGACAAATGGAAAGTCTATTTGATGGGTGAAGATGACGGGGTTCCGAAAACACCCGAATGGGCCGCGGCAGAAACCAACCTCAAAGCGAAAGATATTCGAGCACTTGCACGCAAATGGGGTAACCGCAAAGTTTATTTGGCAGCGGGGGGCTGGGGTAACGGTCACGGCGGTGCCTGCCGAAATGCTACTGGTATTCAATGGGCACGTTCACTTGTTTGTTTAATGGCTATGCAAGGAATTGGTAAACCCGGCGTTAATATGGGTAATCTACAATGGGGAACCCCGGTTGATACCACTTTTTATTTCCCGGGCTATGCTGAGGGGGGCATGTCAGGTGACCTGCACCATACGGCAATGTCAGTTGAGCTTTATCAAAGGATGCCTCAACTACCGAGCCTTAATACCGTAGAACAAGTAATACCTAGACTATGGCTACCGGAAGCAATTCTTGAAGGCAAAGCTGAAGGCTATGCTTGGGATGGTAAAAGCATTGAAGCCCAATTTAACAAAATTTCTTACCCAAAACCGGGTTATTCACCAGTTAAAATGCTCTACAAAATTGGTGGCTCCATTTTTGGCACAATGGCAGATACTAATCGTCACGTAAAAATGTATAGTTCACCCAATCTGGAGTTCTGCGTTAGTCAGGCAATGTATAATGAAGGTGAAACTAAATTCGCCGATATTATTTTGCCCGCCTGCACGAATTTTGAACGCCCAGATATTAGTGAATGGGCGGCACTTGGAGGTTATGCACACCACGGACAGACACAACTTAACAACCGAGTTGCAGTATTCCAGCATCAAGCCATAAAACCAATGGGTGAGTCAAAATCTGACTATACAATTTTCTCAGAAATCTGTGAGCGCCTGGGGCTTAGCGCATATTTCACTGAAGGTATATCGGAGCTCGATTGGGCAAAGCGTATCTTTGATGCTTCCGATTTGCCGCAAATAATCTCATGGAAAAAATTCATAAAAAAAGGCTATGTAGTCATCCCACCCGAGAAAGAAGAACTCCGTGATCCACTTTCATGGAATTGGTACTACGAGGGACGTAAAAAAGATGTACCGGAACCGATGCCTCTACCCTCTGATTACAAAGATGGGTATTTGGAAGGTATCCAAACCCAATCTGGTAAAATCGAGTTCGAAGCGCAAAGCCTAAAACGGTTTGATTCTGAAGATCCAGAAAGACCGCCAGTGGTTAAATATACTCGGCCTTTTGACCCAGAACGTGAGGCAAAATATCCACTTCGGATGCTAACACCACATCCCCGTTTCTCTTTTCACACGCAAGGTGACGGGAAAGATAGCTATATTAATAATATTAAAGATCATCGGATTGAAGTTGATGGTTATTACTACTGGATCATTCGGATTAACGCCAAGGATGCCAAAGAACGTAACATAAAAATGCATGACTTGGTTAAAGTCCACAACGATCAAGGTGGTGTTGTTTGTGCTGCTCTAGTCACTGAGCGATTACCCCAAGGCTCGGCGCACGGCTACGAATCTTGCGCAACCTATGATCCACTTGGTGAGCCAGGTAACTCTGTTGACCGTGGCGGAATTTTGAATCTTTTAACACCGAAGAAATCCCAGATAAAGAAGGGGCACTCTATGGGAAGCTCGACGGCTTTGGTTGAAATTGAGTTGTGGGATGGCAAGGCTGAACACAAAGTTGCAACCGCCGTAGCCGCAGAATAGTTATAAGAGAATAACAAAGAGAGAAATAAGACTATGTCTAAATGGAACCTTATCATAGATATTGAGAACTGCACGAATTGCAATATGTGTGTACTCGCTTGCCAAGATGAACATGTCGACAATTCTTTCCCTGGCTATGCCGAGGAAATGCCAAAGCACGGTGCTCGTTGGATTGAGATAATGAGAAAAGAACGCGGTCAAGCTCCAATGATAGATGTCGCTTACATGCCAGTAATGTGTCAGCATTGCGATGATGCCCCATGTATCAAAGCCGCGGACAACTCTGCTATTACAAAACGTGCCGATGGCATCGTAATAATCGATCCTATAAAAGCTAAAGGCCAAAAACACATAGTTGAAAGCTGTCCATATAATGCAATTTGGTGGAATGAAAAATTGCAACTTCCTCAAATTTGGATTTTCGACGCCCATTTACTTGATGAGGGTTGGAAACAACCACGGGCCGCTTCAGTTTGTGCAACAGAGGCTATTATCGCAAAAAAAATCAGTGATACCGAGATGCAAAAAATGGTCGAATCTGAGGGCCTAGAAATTCTTCATCCCGAATTCGGTACAAAGCCTCGAGTTTATTATAAAAACCTTCATCGATATAATAAATGTTTTATAGGTGGTAGTGTAGCAGCGGAAAAAGGCGGTACTACCGATTGTGTAAAGGGTGCTAATGTTAAGCTCAGTCAAAACTCAGTCATGATTGCCGAAGGTACGACCGATGTTTTTGGCGATTTTAAATTTGATAAGCTAGATGAAAAAAGTGGCTCTTATGAAATTGAAATTTCAGCTGAAGGCTATACTTCAAAATCCATTAAAATAGAATTGAAAGCGAGTATAACATTAGAAGATATTTATTTGTAAAATATCTCGAGGCTGCTTATTGCAAAATTATTTTTTACAGACCCATGTTATTTGGTAATTAATTTAAATTTTAAACTAATGAAGATATCGGTTATAATTTATTAAAATAACGTAATATTTAATGAACTAATAACATCATACAAATTTAAAACTGATAAAACGAGGGGGATCACCGCAATGAATTTTGTAACAAATATTATTTTACCATTAGCGCTAGCTTTCATCATGTTCTCTCTTGGGCTTGGATTAACCTCAAAAGACTTTGCCCGCGTTGTCCTTCAACCAAAGGATTTTTTCGCGGGTCTCCTATCTCAGGTAATTTTACTGCCGATAGTCGGTTTTGTTCTAGTATCAAGCTTCACAGTATCACCTGAAATTGCACTTGGTGTAATGATCATTGCCGCGGCACCCGGCGGCGTTACTTCAAATATTCTAACCTCTTTTGGTCGTGGTGACGTTGCGTTATCTATCTCTCTTACCGCTGTCATTAGCCTATTAAGTGTCATTACAATACCATTAATCGTTGGGTTATCTTATGCACATTTCTTTGGGCAAACCGTAAAAGGTGACATATCAATTACACGGATTGCTATTAGTGTATTTGCCATCGTCACAGTACCCGTCCTTATTGGTTTATGTGTTCGACATTTTGCTGAAAACTTTGCTAGCCGTTTTGCTGAAGTAAGCAAGAAAATATCCGCCGTTCTTTTTACACTTGTTCTGCTAGGTGCTATATTTCAGGAACGTAATAATATCGCCGAATATTACGCAGATACAGGCCTGATCACGTTTACTCTGAATATAGTAATGATTGCACTTGCCTGGGGTATAGCTTCAGTATTTGGTTCAGGAACACAACAAAAAATTGCCATTTCAATAGAATGTGGTTTGCAAAACGGTACCGTAGCTATCGCCGTTGCAACGCTTTTATTCAATGGCGGACCGACTGTAATTCCAGCTGCGACTTATAGCCTAACAATGTTTCTTACAGCACTAATATTTATTTACATCTTGCGCCGTAATTATAATCCCAGTTAACAATAATAGCTGATTTAATTTTTATAAATAAATCAATTGGTTAAAACTTAGTTTTTATTTTTACTTATTTTTTTCTTATGTCACGAAATGCTGCATTAACTTCTGTTGTATGATGTCGCGCAGCAACCTCTTTGCCAGAAAGTATCTCATCATAGAAAAACTGCGGTAATTCATCATCATCTTCCGTAAATCCGGCATCTTTGTTAAATTGCCATTCCATAGCAAGAGCTTCTCGTCCAAGCTCTTTCATGAAACCTTCTGAGAGCTCAGTACCATGAGCATTATTCAATGCATCTGCAATAAATTCTTGTTGGACGTTAGTCACTGAACGACCAAATAAACAAAGGCCAAGAGAGTCTGCTGCCGCACAATCTTCTTGTATATCCAGACTAGCTGCAGCCAATTCTTCGGTGGTTTTATCTTTACACTGAAATGTTGGAATATTACCTGCGGTGTGATCCGCGCCTTGAGCTGTCACCATCATTGAAATACCCGTCACTTCAATCTCCCGAGGATCATAAGCACTTATAGCCTGCTTTTTAATTGCAGGAATACGCGCAACATTATAATGCTCCCCAACACGGGCTGTTCCCTGGGCATACAGCCGTCCTTTTTCAGTACCGTCTCTAATATCTTCCAACACCTGGGCCATGAATTCAAAATCACCAAAATCACCTTCTCCCGCCTCCATCAAAACACCAATCGTAGCGCCCATCTCAATTGTATCAATTCCAAGATCATTTGCGACATCGTTTAAGCGAGCTACATGGTCTGGATCTGTCAATCCACAGTTACTACCGACTAGCCCGAGAGTTTCATATTCTAGTGGAGAGCAAATTTCCTCTCCATCTGTATCTGCGTAAATATTACTGCACTTAATCATACAGCCGGGCATACAGGCGTGCGTTGTCTCGCCCCCTCGTTCCAAATTTTGTTTTCTTATGAATTGACCTCCCAACTTAAAGGGACCCTCATCCGTATCAACAATCGTTCCAGCGCTAAAGTTACGCGTCGGCAAACCGCCAATTTTATTCGTAAAATCACCAACCATAGCTGTTCCCAACTTTCGAAAGTTATCAATAGCTGGATCAACATCAAGCATTTTAGTGTACTCTTTTACAGAGCCCATATATTTCTTACGGTCACTAAACTCTGGCATTTTATTACGTTCCACAACAATTGCTTTGACTTTTTTGGAGCCCATAACAGCGCCAACCCCGCCACGTGCTGCAATTCTAGTCGGTCGTTTCTCTGGATCGGTAAAGGAAATACCTGCCATCAAACCACCATATTCGCCAACTGGGCTACAGATGCCAAGACTTACTTTATCCCCATATTTTTCAAAAAGCATCTGAGCTACTTCAAAATTACCTTTACCAAGATAAGGTGCTGCTTCGTCAAAGGTTATATTCCCTTCCTTAGGTATATGAATAATTACCCAATCATCAGATATTCCATTAAGCGTGAAACCAGCCATACCCAGTTGACCAAGCGCAAAAGCAAATGTACCCCCAGAATTTGCCTCTTTAATCCCCCCAGTTAGAGGACTTTTGCAACCCACACTAAGACGGTTCGCATTGGAAAAGTTAGAACCCGCGAATGGTCCCGCAGAAAAAATCAAAGGATTATCAGGACCCAGTGGATTAGCCGTCGCGGCACCCTTTTCCAGCAAAGTTTTAGCGATAAAATGTCTCCCAACCCTAACAGCACCTAAGCCATCCAATTCTTCAGTCTCAATTGACTGATCACTGAGGTCAATGTTTAAGTATTTACGCATATCATTTCATCCTAAATTTGATTAATTGCCATACCGTTATTCCAAATAACGTAAACTTCAAAATACTATGGTCCTCTATCACTCACGTTGAATCAAGACCAATTCCTTGTACACTTATTTTTATACTTATTAAAGGTCGCTATAAACTATTGAATTGTCTTTACTTGATTATTCTCACCTGAAACAGGTGGTGGCGGAGAAGCGCTCGCCTGATGGTGCATTATGCGCCAAAAACCCTCTTCACGCACAAAAATATTCGTAGCAACCAGGGTTGCCATTTTAAATTCTTCATAACAAATAACAACAGCCATATCGTTATAGATGTTAGCCATAGCTCCTTCTATAGTAAAACTGGGGCCGTCGTGATTAGCTAGAATACTATTCCAGCTTTCAATTACAAGATCCCGGCCCAAAAGGTGATTCCAACCTGGATGAATACAGCTAATAGTCGGGATTCGTGCCCAAAGATCGTCCATAGCTTCTATATCATGATTCATGAATGCAACATAAAATGCATCGTTTGCGAATAAAACAGCAGCTTGATCTGACATCTAATGAACCTGGCCTCAAACACATTTAATCGTCAAAATCAGCGGGATAATTAAACAATAACATTACAAGTACTTATAGTTAATGGTTATATCTGTTAATATTATAATTATGCTGCGGAATGATTTCTGATCTCATCGCGGTATATTTCATCGCGTTCACTCTTGGTCAATTTCTTCTCGAAAGGATTTTCTTCTTCCTTCCAGTAAATTTTTGCGGCTCGGCGAGCCACCCGAGTCCGCAGTAAATTTTCTGCTTTGGCCATATTTCTATCAGCAACTCTGCTAAGTCTAGCAGCGCCAAATGACTGATAAATTTCAAGTGCTCTCCCAAAAGACTCGGCCGCACCCTCTAAATGCTCGAAGTCTTTGCTCAAACGTCCAAGTAAAAATAAAGCAGATCCTAAATTATTTTGTGTGGCTGCCCACAATAGCGGGGTTTCAAGCCGACTGCGCACCTGAAGTGCCTCCTGACACGTTAAAACAGCCCTATCCAATATTTTAGGATTACGGGATAAATCACCCCATACTTGAAGTGCTTGACCAAGATTGTGTTTTAACTCGCTCCATTTTAACGGGTTTTCAAATTTTGAAAATACACGCAGAGCTGACTGATATGCCACAACTGATTCTTTTAATAGATCTGATTCTCCTTTTACCGAGTCTAAACGATAGAGCATACTGCCAATTCGGCTTTGAATACTTCCCCATTCCCTAGGAAAATCAACTAACGTATACACTTCAAGAATTTCTTTAAGAGTATTAATAGTATTTTCTAGGATCTCCGGATCATTAGACCGCTCACCTAAACCTTGCCTAATACGGCAAAGATGCAATTGCACATTTGCCCATGCGATTGGATCAATATCCTTAGATATTGTATCCATAACTTCCTGATATGCATTAGCTGCTTTTGTAAGCCAATTCGGGTCACTCATATGATAGCCTATTAATGCGGTCACATTACCATAACACACCTGAATGGTATTTTGGTCCTGCAACAAAAGCTCATGAGGTGGCTCTTGTCTAGTTTGTTGAGCGGATTCTAAAGCCGGCAATAAAAGAGGTTTGATTAAAAGCCGTTGCGTCTCAGTCCTAGGCATAATAGCAGCAACAGCAACGGCATAAAGAAGTTTGCTAAATTCTGATCCAAAATTAGTGGGCATAGCGAGACGGTCCGATATTAAAAATCCTCCCGGATGATCTGCGTCCCCAGCCTGCGTAACAAAACGCAAATGAATGACAGTCCCAACCTCATTAACATCTCCCCAAATCAATAAATCTGCTTTATCTCTAGCTAAACACTGACGCCCAATCGTTAACGCTGATTGCAGAAACACGGCTGACCGATATCCAGTATTTTCAATAGGGAGAGGCTCGTTATATGCCTTAACGCGCAATTCGGGCCGATTTGATAAGGCGCGCATTAGCAAATTTGTCTGAGTGCCATCTTTATCACCAGCTAAACGAGCCACTCTAAATTCAAGTAAACGTCGTTTATCCGGCGATTTACTGAATAAACTTCTAATTGCATCCCATAGTGTTGCCTGACCGCCAGATAGTTTTCTGGAGCCAACAGATAGGGTGGCAATTTTTGATGTTTTAGCCGGCGAGCTTAATACACTCGAATGAACAGCCATTTCATTGGAATTACGCAGTCTTTCAGCTAAATTACTTATAACGGATAAAGCTACGTCAGGCTGCTCTTTGATAGATGTCAGAAATCCCTCATGTTCTATTACATCTAAAGCCACTGAACCTACCGCCCGGGCCGTTGTAGTTCTTGCTGAGCGATCTAAAATACCCATCTCACCAATAATAGCGCCCACAGACAATAATTCTAACCGTAAAAAACCACCGTCTGAACCGACTGGCGCATTTTTCAAGAGCTCCACCTGACCGGAAGAAATCATAAAGGCAGACGAACTTACATCACCCTCTCGAAAAATTATATCACCATCAGCAAATTTCTTTTCAGTATTTTTCATTTTCAATTTCCAAGCACAGTTTCTATTCACTACAATGCAATTATGCTGCCAGTTATGCTATTCCAAGTAAAAAAATTGAAGTCCACAACTCATTGATAATAAAGAAAAATCCAACTAATCCTCCGATCTAAATTCATTTTATTATGATTTGAGGATTATTTAGAGATGTAATAGGTAAATTTGACCGAGTTGTACTGATCAAAAGACTTTAATTGTGGTAAGAAGCGTATTTTTTAATGAACTATACGTATAATAGGCTAAATCATAGTTCGAATGGTAGATAAGGGTCGAAGCCAAACGAAATACCTCATAATAATATCAAAAAAGCGTAAATAATAATATATAGACTATAGTTATCTCTGGATAACACTTCAAAAAAGACTTACTTCCCCGATTATGGTTATCATCCTAATAAGACTTATAAGATTTTTCTTCCATAATTTCAGAACCAAGCAACACGTTAATCTCACGCTTTAAGTTAGCCCTTTTATCATTAGTGATATAAACCGCTCGGGCTAAATTGATAAACTTTTGGGAATAGTCATTAACTCTTTCGCAGGCTCGTATATCGTCCTCAATACCCCAAAGCTCTTCATTAACTGCCTTAAGTTCCAACTTCAACACATCAAACTTTGGCGAACTTGTAATCTCTTCGTCGAGTTTCGAAGTCAAAATACCCAATTCATGTTGTACGTTAGCAAGCTGTTTGCCATTCTTTATACGCTCAGATTTAATCAAAAGAATAGTAATCTTATCAATCAACTCACCGGGGGCAATTTCAATCAAAACAGATTTTATAGGCATTTAAGTTTTACTTTCATCCATTTGACTGATTGTAGTTAGATTATTCCTATCAGATTGATTTAAACCTTCAACATAAACTGACTGAGAGGGGAAGGCAAAGCTTGAACCCGCACTGTCGACGATTTTCATAAAGGCTAACATATGCTCCTCTACAATTTTACGCCACAACAACCAATCTGTGGTCTTAGTAAAATAATAAAGGTTAATATCAACACTTGAGGCATTAAAGGCAACGAGATGAACCATTTCAGTTACACTATGATCCACCCGATCATCTTCAGAAATAAAGGTCCTAATATTACTTAAGATAGTTTCAAATTGATCCGAGGTTGTCGAGTAGACGAGCCCTATATCCATTTTAACACGACGATTTGACATCCTCGACCAATTGGTAATTGCTGCATTAGCTATGATGCCATTAGGAATACTTTGAAGCGTTTTAGAAAATTTTCGTATTTTAACTGTTGATAGGGTTATCTGTTCAACCGTGCCGTGCCCAATGCTAGGGGCCTCTATCCAATCACCCACACTAAAAGCCCTATCAATTAATATAAGTTTTATACCTCCAAACAAATTAGAAACAGCATCTTTGGCAGCAAAAGCAAAAGGTAAAGATAAAACACCAATACCAGCAAAATATGGCCACGGATTAATTCCCCATTGAGCAAGAACGGCAACAACCCCAGATCCAAATAAAAATACTTTCAGAAATTTAAGAAGATAATTTTTTACTTCGTTGGCAACGGGCCCGGCAAGTCTAGCTAATAAACGGTCAAAAAACATAGATATTGGGTCCACCAGCCGGAACCCAGTCCAAAAAATAGTAAACGCAATGAGAGACTTTATTATACGGATCAAAATTACTTCCGTATGACTTCCAAACGAAATCCAATTAACAGTAAAAGAGAGACCAATGATAAAAAATAAAAACATAAGAGGTTGTTGCAATGCCTTTATGATTTTATCATCAATATCGGTCTCAGTAAGGTTAGCCCAGCCCTTAAGTCGTGCGATTACGGTACGAGCAAAAAACTTCCGCATAAGAATAAAGCTAAATAGAACAACAGCAGCAGTAGCCATTTCGCCAACTGTAATCCCGAAAAAATCACTAGTCCAAACTGTTTTAAATTCATCCATTATAAATTCCATACCGCATTAACGCTCGTTTAGTTTAATTATATCATTTGTATTGACCATAAATATTATTTTCAACCATTTCTTCAAGCTCTTCCAATGTCTCCGCACTAATGACTTTTTGGGCTATGTGATAGCTAAATCCGGCCCGCGCCAATTTAGCCATGTCTTTTTCTCGAAACTCGTTTCGTTTATCTAGGATCTCTCGGAAAGGCCCTAGACGTCGTTTACGAGAAAATATTATTGATGCTGTTAGCTCAGGATCCTCATTATCACACTTTAGAAGTTCTAAACTCTCATTAATTACCTCAGCCGCAAACCCTCTTTCCATAAGTTTTGCTCGAATTGTTCGCTCAGATAAACCGCGACGTCTTAAACTAGCAGCTCGAACCTGTGCAAACTGCAGGTCATCTAATAGCCCAATTCTAACAAATCGCGATATTAACTGATCAACAATCTCAGCTCCCTCTTCAAAGTTAGTGTTATGATATTGCGCCGAACGTTTTACACGCCGTATCATTACTCGACGAAAGTTCTCACTCGAAGAAGAAAAGCGTTGTAAATAATACAATGCCGCATTCTCTAGGGACTTTGATGTCACTTTTCGCGGGACTTTTCTCTTTTGAGATTCTAGTTTAAAATGCTCAATCACTGAATTCATCATATAAATGTGGTTGGGTTTGTCTCTCCTACTGTATATACCAATTTTCTCCTCATCCTGATACCCAAGAACGAAAAATTTAACATGCAAAATCCAAGGCGTAAAACTAAAGCGAATATAAATACCATGCTAGAAAACCGACCCCAAACGGATCCAGCAATTGGCAAACGTAACTGGATTGGCTTAAAAACACTCTATTTGAGGGAAACAAAACGCTTCTTAAAAGTCTATATTCAAACTGTGATCGCACCAGTGGTTTCAACATTAATTTTTTTAGCAATTTTTACGCTCGCAATTGGTCGCCTACGGGGCAATATCAACGGCATACCCTTTATTCAATTTTTAGCTCCCGGCCTAATTATGATGGCAATACTGCAAAATGCATTTGCAAATGCCACGTCTTCCCTGATGGGAGCAAAAATGCAAGGAAATATTGTTGATACCTTAATGCCTCCTCTAACCTCCCTTGAACTAGTGTTCGCTTATGCGAGCGGGGGAGCAACACGAGGTCTAACAGTTGGTATTGCTGTTACAGTCGCTATGACCCCTTTCACCTCGCTGATGCCAGCCAACATATTTCTCATATTATTTCATTCAATCGCAGCCTCCTACATGATGGCTGTACTTGGTGTAATCAGTGGTATTTGGGCTGATAAGAATGAGCAAGTGGCTGTAATCACAGGCTTCATAGTCACACCGCTTTCATTTCTTTCTGGCACTTTCTATTCAATAGAACGTCTGCCAGAGTTTCTCCAGACCCTGACTATGTTCAATCCATTTTTCTATGCTATCGACGGTTTGCGGGCAGGGTTCATTGGCCATTCTGATGGCCCTATTTTCCAAGGAATTCTCGTTATGGGTGGCGTAAATATAACGCTTTGGATCTTTTGTCATCGATTAATTGCGAGTGGGTACAAATTGAAGGAATAAAGTTATTGTCATCCAAAATAAACAGACTTGAAATTAGACCCGTTGTGACGGGCACCAATTGGCAAGGTATTAGGACGCTTTATGCTAAAGAAGTACATCGATATTTAAAAATATTCGGTCAAACCTTGCTTGCTCCCATTATCACAACGCTCTTATTCTTAACAGTCTTTGGAGTAGTCTTTGGTGATGGACGAACAGTGGGCAAACTGACTTATATTGAATTTTTAGCGCCAGGACTATTGATGATGACAATTTTGCAAAATGCATTTGCCAATACGTCGACATCGCTTATCAGCCAAAAAATTAACGAGAGTATAGTTGATACTTTAATGCCGCCGCTAAGTCCCCTAGAACTGACAATCGGCTTTATCTTAGGAGGAGCAACCCGAGGTCTCATGGTTGCTATCGGGGTTGGACTAAGCCTCGCACTGGTCATACCAATTTCATTTCACAATCCAAGTGCGATTATTTTTTTTGCTTTTGGTGCGGCCCTTATGATGGGCTCAATGGGAATGATGACTGGTATTTGGGCAGAAAAGTTTGATCATGTCTCGACTGTCACCAACTTTATTATCTTACCCCTTTCATTTTTGAGTGGTACGTTTTTTCCAATAAGCCGTTTTCCCGAAACCTTGCAAACAGCAAGCCATTATAATCCGTTTTTTTATTTAATAGATGGCTTACGCTTCGGATTTACGAACCAATCAACTGGTTCAATTGAGACCGGAGTTTTTTTTATTATTATTTTTAACATCCTACTTTGGTTAACTTGTTATTGGATGTTACGCACAGGCTACAAGATTAAGGATTGACTTAATGTTAATTTTTGAAACCCGGCCTCGAAACGGTCGTTGGAATATGATAGGCACTTGGGCTCTTTACCGCAGAGAAGTGTTACGATTTTTTAAAATAGCAGCCCAAACTTTCTTTGCTCCAGTAATAACGGCACTTTTATTTTTAGCTATTTTTAATCTCGCTTTTTCCGGCCAAGGGCGTTCTGTGGATGGTATACCGTTCATTCAATTTCTTGTCCCAGGATTGACCTTAATGGCAGCGATGACGGCTTCCTTCGCTAATGCGTCTTTTTCCTTAATGTTTGAAAAAATGGTCGAGACCATTGTCGACACACTAATGCCACCCATGTCACCGGGCGAGCTCACAGCAGGCTACGTTTTAGCAAGTACCACGCGCGGCCTTTTAGTAGGAATTGCTGTTTTAATTGGCATGCTAATTTTTACCACGGTCAAAATTCATTCTTGTACCTTCGTTTTGTTTTATGCAATCGCGGCGTCGATGTTAATGTCCGTTCTTGGTCTAGTTACTGCGATCTGGGCTGAAAAAATAGATCACGTTGCCTCAATCAATAACTTTATAATCCTTCCTCTAACTTTCTTATCTGGCACATTTTATTCAACTCAACATTTACCAGAAACGTTCCAAAAGATCGCGCATTTTAACCCATTTTTCTATGTAATTGATGGTTTTCGCTATGGCTTCTTGGGGGTCCATGATGGTAGTTTAGTCACAGGCATCGTATTATTAACAACTCTAATAGTATTTTTTTGGTTCACCTGTGTACAGCTTTTTGCCAGTGGCTATAAGCTCAAATCATAAAATTACCAGGACCTTAGCCAAAATTAGATATAAAATTCTCATTTCTAATAGTTTAATGTCTTTAATTATAATATAGCGTCATTAATACATGTTCATCCATTTTTATTGACAAATAGATGGGAGGTTCAGATACTCCGTCGTTTTGCTAGATAGCTCCGTATTTATATGCTGTTTAGTTATTTTATTAGGAGGCCATAATGACATCAGCAATCATGCCCACATATGCACCGGCAGATATTGCTTTCGAATACGGAGAAGGTATTTATTTATTTTCGCCAGAAGGCAAAAAATATGTAGACTTTAGTTCAGGTATTGCAGTGAATTCACTCGGCCATTCCCACCCTCATTTAGTTCAAGCAATCCAGAAACAAGCGGGTAAGGTTATCCACTATTCCAATCTCTATAAAATTCTAGGTCAAGAACTCCTCGCGAAAAGACTTGTGGATAATAGCTTTGCAAGCTCAGTTTTCTTCTGCAACTCTGGCGCTGAAGCGGTGGAGTGCGGAATAAAAATAGTTAGACGCCATCATGTTCAAAATGGCAACCCGGAGAAAACCCGAATTATAACCTGCTCTGGGGGTTTTCATGGTAGAACACTTGCGGCGCTCTCGGCCGCCAAAAATGAAAAGCATACAGCTGGATTTTTTCCCATGCTTGATGGTTTTGATCAAGTATCGTTTGATAATTTGGATCAAATGCAGAATGCCATCACCAATAAGACCGCAGCAATATTAGTCGAGCCCATTCAGGGGGAAGGGGGGATAAACAATGCAGATACTAATTATTTTAAAAAGTTAAGAAGTATGGCAGGTGAAGCTGGTATTCTGTTGTTTATGGATGAGGTCCAGACCGGTATTGGTAGAACGGGAAAATTATTTGCCCATGAATGGGCTAAAATCCAGCCTGATATTATGGCTATTGCTAAAGGTCTCGGTGGTGGATTTCCTGTGGGTGCTTGCTTAGCTAATGAAAAAACGACAAAGACCATGGCCCCTGGAACTCACGGGTCAACTTTCGGTGGCAATCCATTGGCATCAGCAGCTGCAAACGCCGTTCTAGATATTGTCTTAGATGATGGTTTCTTAGATGATGTTCAACGCAAAGGTATATACTTGAAAAACCAACTTGCGTTTATTGTTGCCAAGCACAAATTCCTTGGCGAAATCCGAGGACAAGGCCTATTGGTCGGCGTAGTTTGTGATGATAGCGTCGTTAATTTAGATATAGTCAAGGAGGCCGAGGCTAGGGGCCTTCTAACAGTACCTGCAGGCAACAACGTTATCAGGTTTATTCCTCCATTAATTATCACTGAGACTGAGATCGACGAAGGCTTATCCCTTTTTGATCAGGCATGTAATAGCTTTAATTGCTAGGAGAAAATTATGTCGGTACAGCAAGCGCCTAGACATTTTCTTGATATTAACCAATTCAGTAACTCAACTTTACGTTCAATCTTAAACAAAGCGATTGAATATAAAAAAGCTGGAAGAAACTTTAACAAGCCACTGCTAGATCATACGTTGGTACTAATTTTTGAGAAATCTTCAACCAGGACCCGCGTCTCATTTGAAGTTGGCATGCGACAGTTAGGGGGGGATGTCGTGGTATTAGGCCCTAGAGACTCACAAATGGGTCGCGGTGAAAGCATTGGTGATACTGCGCGCGTACTCTCTCGATTTTCTGATGTTATAATGATCCGAACTGATTCTCATAAAAAACTTGAATTGCTTGCGGAAAACTCTTCGGTCCCTGTCATTAATGGGCTAACCGATGATAGCCACCCCTGTCAAATTATGGCTGATATCATGACTTTTGAGGAACATCGTGGTTCAATTGAAGGAAAAACAATTGCTTGGGTTGGTGATGGCAATAACGTTGCAACAAGTTGGCTACATGCAGCCGTAAAATTCAACTTTAACTTCAAGATTGCAACTCCCGCCGAATTGAAATTGCCGGAAAGTCAAATTGAATGCGCAATTTCAGAAGGTTGTAATGTAACAATCACCAGCATTGCAAAAGAAGCAGTAAAAGGTGCAGATTGCGTTGTCGCAGACACTTGGGTGTCCATGGGTGCTGACAATGATCGAAGCAAAAAAATTAAACTATTAGAGCCTTTTCAAGTCAATGAGGACTTGATGGCTTTAGCTAATTCTGATGCACTCTTCATGCATTGCCTGCCGGCACACAGGGGCGAAGAGGTAACCAGCAGCGTTATCGATGGCAAACAAAGTGTTGTCTGGGATGAGGCTGAAAACCGTCTTCATGCACAAAAAGGCATACTATCTTATTGTCTAAACATTATCTGATGTAGCTTAATTATGGCTAATTCAGCATCACACCTCGAATTCCCAGACGAAGTTCAATCATTTAGCGTCGAACACACAAACGTGCGTGGCCGTTTAGTCCGTTTGAGTAAAGCTTATGAGAAAATATTAACTAACCATAACTATCCAGCTCAAGTTGCAAGCCTAATCGGCGAACTAACAGCAATGAGTATCTCGCTTGCAGATTCACTTAAATACGACGGGCAGTTTATCCTGCAAACCCAGAGCGATGGGCCGATAAATATGATGGTTGCCAATGTTACCAGCAGTGGCACAATACGTAGTTATGCGCGATATGATGCTGAAAAATTCAATAATACTATCAAGCAAAACTCGGTACCTTATTTATTGGGTAATGGCCACATTGCTTTCACTGTTGACCAAGGTGCAGATACGGAACGGTATCAAGGTATCACCGCATTAGAAGGCTCAAATCTTGCCGAGTGCGCACAAAATTATTTCCGGCAATCTGAGCAAATTGAAACTGCTATCATGCTGACTGCCGACCCCGTGAAAAAAAGAGCTGCAGCTTTAATGATTCAGAAAATGCCAATTTCTAACACCAATTCCCATCAACCTGATGCACTTTCACCCGAAGAGGATGATGAGAGTTGGCGTGATGCAGAAATTTTAATGAGTTCGACAAGGACCGAAGAATTGCTTGATACAAATCTAAAAGCTAATGAGTTACTCTTTCGGCTCTACCATGAATTCGGGGTCCGGCTTCACAAAAAAAACCCACTTACATTTCAATGCCAGTGCTCGAGAGAAAAATTAGCAAAAATCCTAGCATCTGTTCCACCAAAAGAGATTGAGTATATGAAAACTGATGAAGGCTTGATCACGTCCAATTGTGAATTTTGCGGCACTGATTATAAGTTTAATGATGAAATACTTAATTCCATAAGAAATAATGAAGCTCAATAATATACATCCTTGTATCACCCCCTCTCATCATGGCACCATGATAGAATGATAAGAAAATATACTCACCACATGCTATTTATATGTACCTTTTGTGCGCTAACTGCCTGCCAGACAACTGCATATCAACAAAACTTCCCCACAATGACCTTTAAATATTTACCGGCGATAAAGTTGATGGTCAGTGATATCAAACTCATCTCAAATGTTAAACTCAGTTTTGATGCACCTCATGTAGCCTACAAGCTACCAGTTTCACCTGAAAAGGCCATTATCCGGTGGGCTAAAGACCGCCTCTCAATTTCTGGCAATAAAAATACTGCGCAGATGATAATTATTCGAGCGGATGCCCAGGAAATTAACCTTGATTTAGATAAAAGCCTTTTAGGGATTCTTAAAAATCAACAATCTCATCGCTTTGAAACTTTTATTGAGGTTCGACTTGAAATCTTGGATGAAAAAAATATCCGTCGGGCTTTTGTAACAGGCAAAACGCAACAATCCATTACAGTTTCCGAAGCCACATCACTTTCAGACCGTCGAAAAATTTGGTACAATCTTGTGGAGAAACTAATGGCTAAATTTAATTTAATAATGCAAAAAAACATCGATCAAAAGTTACAAAATTATTTATTTTAAGAACGCGATCATTCTGGAATAAATTTTTATAAATCTTTATCTAAAATGAGTAAGAAAAAACTTTAAAAGCCGTATATCTTCCATCTTAAAGAAGTTTACGAATCTTAATACAATCAAAATATGAAACTACTATCTCAAAATCATATTCGCTACGTAGCCGCCCAACCCGCTAACTTAACCAAGAAGTCCGAACATTCTTCAAGTTGAGATATGTCAACATATTCATCAGGTCGATGAGCTTGATCTATACTGCCAGGCCCGCATATCACAGATGGTATACCCGCTTCCTGAAAGAGGCCTGCCTCAGCCGTAAAAGCTACAACACTAGCTCGATTCTGACCCGTAAGATGGCGAACTAAAATCTCTGCAGGGTTGTCACTACTAGCAACCAACGGAGGAATAGAGAATTTTGTTAACGTTGTTATACTAGCTTCAGGAGCTAACTTTAGCATTTCTGGTTTAAGGATTTCTGCATAATAAGATTCTAGTTTTCTTAGCGCCAACACACCATCATCACCAAGAATGCTTCTACAATCCCAAGAGAACTTACATTCTTCGGCTATAATATTCGTCGCTGTACCACCTTCGATGATGTTTACAGAAATTGTTGAATGATCTGGCTGAAAGCGATCATCGATAGTCCCGTCTGTCTTGAATTCCTCCCCAATTTCATCCAAACGACGAATGCATGCTGCCGCAAAGGAAATGGCATTCACTCCCATATGTACTTGTGAAGAATGACCTGGAAGTCCTTTTGCAGTAGTTTCGTAAAAAGCGGTTCCTTTATGGGCGTTAACCAGCTTCATACTCGTTGGCTCGCCTATAATTGCAGCTCGTGGCATTGGGATATTTTTACAAATACGTGCTATCAAGGATGGTGCGCCAAGGCACCCAATTTCTTCATCATAACTAAAAGCCAAATGAATTGGTACTTTTAAATCAAGTGCCTGAAAACGGGGTATCAGTGACAAAGTAACAGCAATGAAACCCTTCATATCACAAGCTCCTCGGCCAAATAGCTTGCTATTTTTCTCGACCATTTCAAAAGGATTAGTGTGCCAATCCTGGCCTTCTACCGGCACGACATCCGTATGACCCGAGAGCACAATACCACCTTCAACCATCGGTCCTATTGTGGCTATAAGGTCAGCCTTAGTACCTTCTGCGTTCAAAGCAATATCACAAATGATGCCAAACTCTTTGAGATACTCCTGTATAAAGTTAATCAATGCCTTGTTAGAAAAAGCTGACACGGTATTAAAACTAATCAAAGAGCCTAATATTTCTTGTGTTGTGATAGTGGCGGCCATTTATGCTCTCCAAAACGAGCGAGTAAATAAGACCATTACAGTGAATAATTCCAAACGGCCAAGCAGCATGCCCATTGACAATATCCACTTCGCTGTCGTCGGAAGAGTTGCGTAATTACCTTCCGGCCCAACAATAGAACCCAAACCAGGGCCCACATTCGAGATCGCTGATGCTGCAGCAGAAACACTAGTAATAAAATCGAGTCCCAATAAACCCAGCATTATTGCCAGTCCTATATAAGTTGCAAAAAAAACAAAAAAGAAACTCATCACCGAGCCAATAACCTCTTCAGGGATGGGACGATGATTGTAATAGGGGATATATATACCATGTGGTTGTGCTAAATTATATAACTGCATACGGGCGGCCGCATAAAGGATCTGAAATCGAAAGATTTTAATACCACAAGTGGTTGAACCTGCACAGCCACCAATAAACATAATGAAGAAAAATATTGGGATTGCGAAGCTACCCCATTTATCAAATTCAGCCGTCGCATACCCCGTCCCAGTCATAATTGAAACAACATTAAAAGCCGCCAAACGCAATGCATACAAAGGTTCTTCACCATTTTCTAACCATAGCCAACCGGCAATTACTACAATGATGGCTACAAGAATCGTCAAAAATAGTTGAACTTGAGAATCGCAAAATAGATTACCAGGTTTGCCCTGCAGTACCATTAAATATAATAAAAAAGGTAGACTGCCGATAACCATACCTACCGTCACGATGACATCAATTGCCGCGCTATCAAAGTGCCCAACTGATGCATTATAATTTGAGAAGCCACCGGTCGCAATCGTCGTCATTGCATGAACAACAGCATCAAAGCCACTCATTCCTACTAGCCACAACAACGCGGCCCAAATCATTGTCAAAACTACATAAATGGCAGTGATTGCTGCCGCTACTTGTGCCGCACGAGGCAAAGCTTTTTCAGAAAGATCAGAAGATTCCATTCTAAACAATTGCATGCCTCCAACACGCAAAAGAGGCATTACGGCTAATGCCATCACGATGATGCCAATACCACCAAGCCATTGAAGTAAAGACCGCCACAACAGCAGTCCGGGCGGGGCTGTATCTAAATCGACTATGATTGTTGAACCCGTAGTGGTTATACCAGACATTGCTTCAAAGAAGGCGTCGGTAAAGCTAAGATTAAGCTGTGAAAATGCAAATGGAAGTGCTGCAAAAGCGGTTAAAACAATCCAACTCATTGTAGTGAGAATAAAAGCTTGGCGAACGGAAAGTGAAGCTCCACCGGCCTGGCTCGTCAATGATAGTGAAACACCGATAAACAAGGTCACGCCTGAAGCAACAGCAAAAACCTGCCAATCGGGATTACCTACAACGATATCTGCAATCGCAGGAATGACCATCATCACCGCCAACGTAGACAGCAATAAACCGAGTATCAGAAATATGGGGCGAAAGTCTATCACTTCAAATAGTCCTATGCTCTCATCATTTTTAAAATCATGATCCAAACAAATAAGAGCGGTCAATTATTTTCGCAAATAATATTCTCTAATAATTAGTTATAAATTAGATCTAAGTTCCATTACTTGGATTACCTATAATTGACAAAAATTCACGCCGAGTTGATGGATCTTCCCTAAAAGCACCTAGCATTGTACTCGTAACCATACTGACCCCAGGCTTATCAATTCCACGTGTCGTCATACATTCATGAGCAGCCTCAATTACGACTGCCACTCCCTTTGGATCCAAAACATCATTCAAAGCATTAGCAATCTGTGCTGTCATTTTTTCCTGGATTTGAAGCCGGCGACCAAAAGTTTCAACTAACCGCGCCAATTTACTAATACCAACGACACGAGACCTTGGCAAATAGGCAACATGAACCTTACCTAAGATAGGTGCAATATGGTGTTCACAATGAGACGCAAAATAAATGTCTTTGAGAACTACAATTTCATCGTAACCCTCGGTCTCATCAAAACTTTTACCAAGAATTTTCTCAGGATCATCATTATAACCACTAAAATACTCCTCATAAGCCCTAACCACACGCGCAGGCGTATCAATCAAACCATCTCTGGTTGGATCATCGCCAGCCCATTTCAATAATGTACAAACAGCTGCCTCAGCTTCTTCCCGGCTAGGTTTTTTAGTTGTCACGTTTCTTCCTCTCAATCAATAAACAGTCTCCTTAAAATGATTCATTTTAATTCCCACGTTAAATTTTCATAGTCAGCAATGATATCATATCTATTAATTTACCTAAATTAACGATTTCTGCGGCTTTCACCAGCAAGAAGCAATAATTCGTTTTAGCGTCTATAAATTAATTCTTGGTATTATTAGTTCACCAACGTTAAATCGTGAGGAGAATCCAATGAAAAAGCAGGAACAGACACACTGAAACTCGTGCCTGTATTATTAATCATCTGGTAGCTACCTACCATGAAACCAGACGGTGTCGCCAAGGGTGTGCCACTAGTATACTCAAAACTTTCGCCTGGTTGCAAAATAGGCTGTTCACCAACAACCCCTTCGCCTTGTACTTCATGAATACGTCCATGAGAATCAGTAATATGCCAATGGCGCCGCATTAATTGCACGGTATCCTCACCTTGATTTTCAATACAAATACGATAGGCCCAAACAAAGTGAAAATCTTCTGGTTCGGACTGCTCCTCCATAAAAATTGGATCAACAGATATTTTAATAGAATTAGTGACCTCGGAATACATAACCATCCACCAGATTAATACCAAATTACTTTTTAGTTAATATTTAGCACATTTGACAGCGTACGAACACACCTTTCGAAACAGCTAAATAAACTTTGACAATACATATTACTAATCGTTTACCATCGGGAAATAGTTAAAACTCAGAAAATCTAACAATAATATTAAGCCAATTAGTAGTATAATAAACCAGACCCAATGAAAATAACAAATAGGGGTATTCTTACGACACGTGCACCTGCACTTTTCCATCCTATTAAATTGAGAACAACCATCAACGATAGCTAACCAAAGGATAAAAAGTAATCTCGGAGATTAGCTAACCATTAGTTATGCTCACTTACCTTATTGTGTTTAAGAAACTCGCAATCGAATAATAAATGACACTTGCACCACTGGCATATGGAGACTAATTAGGTCTCCTAATTATCAAAGATATTTACGGAGCATTGTTTTGAACGACCAAAATATTACCCGCCACGATTATGGGGGCAAAGTAGAAACTAATTGTGAGAAATTTATCGAAGGTTTGATAGAATTATTTGACGATCTTTCTGACTTTGCACTCTCTAGAATTCATAAAAAAATCTTTGAGTCCGTTCCCAATTACAACGTTAATAAGCTCCCACAAAAAGATATCAATCATTTTAAACTTACTTGGTATATCACATTAGCCGAACTAATGTTCTTTAGTATGAAGAGCCAACCCAAGTTAGAAGAAATTAGAAATATGTTTTATACTGAAATGGAAATCACCGCAGCAGAACGCAATGCAACGCCTTTTCTAATGGAAGCTCGAACCACTATTCCGAGAATCATTATGCGGAATAAAGATTTCACCGAGAATGGAATATTTAATACTCCAACGAGTAACCGTGCAGAAGATACTCCTCGTAATAATGGATTAGGGCCAGAGCTCGCACGTATTATCATGGAAACATCTTTTTCAACAAATCCAATTATAGGAACGCTTTACGACGATATCCTAGAAATTTTTGAGCTTGAATTCAATAATGCTTACGGCCATTGTTCAATTTCTTGTGCAACATTTTCTATAATCTAAAAGAAAAATGTGTTGCGAATAGAAATATAAGACATTGCAATACCAATTAGGAGAAAGAGGTAGCCTATCGAACGTTCCATGGTGTGCTGCGAGACTTTACCCTGCAACCGTGGCCCAATCTGCCCTCCAATAATAACAGCGGGAACAGTATAAATAACAACATTCCACGGCACCGCTTTCAGACCCCCTTGAGCCACCAGAGAAGATATCTGTGTAAATGATGCCGCTGCTACAACCACTATAACGACAAAGACGGAAGTTGCTGCAGCAACAGGGATAGGGACCCCATTCCGCTTTGCAAGTTGTGGCATAACAACCTCACCAATTCCAACACCCAAAAGACCCGTTAGAAATCCGCCAACACCTGTTGCTATAGCCCCAACACCTTGTTGCGGCTTTTTATAAGTATAAGTAGTACCATCGCGCCCTGTAATAGATTTTATTGGGCTCCCCAATATATCTTCTGGGCCGTCATTACCATCTTCCACACCCAATACTTTTGCAGGCTCATTATAACTGATCAACACCAACGATAAAATAAGCATCAGCAAGCCATAAACACCACGTAGTGCTTCTTCAAATTCTTTGAATGTAGTTAGTAAAAGAGCACCGCCTATACCTATTGGAACACCAACTAAAATGAATGGGATGGCACTTTTATAATCTATCAATCGCTTTCTATAATAACCAATAAATCCCGAGGAAAAGCCAAAAACCTCTGTCAGGAGTGCAACACCAATTGCTGCGGCAATATTTTCAAACGGATATTCTGGACCCAGAATTGGAAATATAATCATGAAAATTGGAGCGAACATGGCAGCGCCGCCAATACCACTAAGCATTGCAGTTGTAGCCACACACATAGCGACGGGGAACATAAACCAATAGAGCGTCCAATCAAATTGCGCTAATTCCATAATCGATACTTCCTAGATTACTTGAAAGTTTATTACTGGGCGCAACTAGCTAACCCATAGGTAGATATCGGTTTTCCCGATTATATTTAAATTAATTCATAAGACGTATGAAATTGCCTAAAATGTTACTACTGAGCGAATGGATTTGCCTTCATGCATAAGATCAAATCCCTCATTGATCTTTTCAAGAGCCATCGTATGTGTGATGAGATCATCAATATTAATTTTGCCGTCCATATACCAGTCAACAATTTTTGGTACATCCGTCCTTCCTTTAGCACCACCAAAAGCTGTTCCACGCCAAACCCTACCGGTCACTAATTGGAATGGGCGGGTAGAAATCTCCTGTCCTGCTCCAGCAACACCAATTATAACACTTTCACCCCAACCCTTGTGACAGCATTCGAGTGCATCACGCATGACATTAACATTTCCTATGCACTCAAAGCTATAATCAACACCACCAAAAGAAAGATCGACGATATCAGCCACCAACGTATCTGTTTTGGATGCATTGATAAAATGGGTCATGCCAAATTTCTCGGCAAGCATTTTTCTTTCCGGATTTAAGTCAATCCCAATAATTTTATCGGCCCCAACCAATCGAGCGCCCTGGACCACATTAAGACCAATTCCACCCAGCCCAAAAACAGCAACGTTCGATCCAGGTTCTACTTTAGCGGTATTCATTACAGCGCCAATCCCAGTAGTTACACCACAACCAATATAGCAAACCTTCTCAAAAGGAGCGTCTTTACGTATTTTCGCAAGCGCTATTTCCGGCACAACAGTATAGTTAGAAAAAGTCGAAGTACCCATATAATGAAAGACCTTTTCGCCATCAATTGAGAACCGACTAGAACCATCTGGCATGAGTCCTTGACCTTGGGTTACACGAACTGCCTGGCAGAGATTAGTTTTTCCAGATGTACAGTAGTCGCACTCGCGGCATTCAGGTGTATAAAGTGGAATAACGTGGTCGCCAGTCTTTAAAGAATTAACTCCTGAACCACACTCAACAACTATCCCGGCTCCCTCATGACCTAAAATTGCTGGGAATATTCCTTCTGGATCTTCACCGGATAAGGTAAATGCGTCAGTATGGCAGATACCTGAAGCTTTTATTTCTACTAAAACCTCGCCTTCACGCGGCCCTGCTAGTTGGACGGTTTCAATATTCAGCGGATCACCCGCTTTAAAAGCAACGGCAGCTTTAACGTCCATAATCTCATCCTTTTCAAAGTTTCATGGAAATTGAGTTATTCGTACCGAAGAGCTCCAATAGGGTCAAGACCGGCGGCCCTTATTGCTGGAACTAGCTATAACATATCATAAAAAATTCTATACTGATGATCCTGAGCCTAATCATATAGAATGTATAAGTTTGGACCCATCCGTCAAATAATAATATTAAGCTAATACATAAAGATTGATCATGTAAACGGATTACACCTTAACGCGTAATGAACAAATTCAGTCAAGATTAACACTTAAATTCTTGGTATCTTTAAGGAAGCTCCTTGTTGTTAGTCACAGGCGGTGTTAAACAGCGAGGCGATGAACAAGGTTTATTTATTAACCTAAAACACAGCATAATTTTGGGCTAAAAAATTGCAAAATAACAAAAAAATATGTATTTTAGTTTACATATACAAACGCACCTAAGATCTAAACTACACCGAAAATTAAATACGAGATTTCCAATGCATTTGGCACAAGTATAATAAAAATGTTGAGTATTTCTCACCTCCCGCATTTAAATGCTATTCTCAATGCCATAGCTGCTTGCTTCTTAATGGGCGGCTTTATATTTATAAAGTCAGGTAATCGTGATGCCCATAGACTTTGTATGATAATCGCCTTAATCATATCAAGTTTGTTTCTGATTAGTTACGTTATCCACCGTTTTTACGTCCCAATTTTTGTTTTTCAGGGAGAGGGTGGCATACGGGTCTTTTATTATATGTTACTAATCAGTCACGTATTCTTAGCAATAGCGATTGTTCCCTTGATTACTGTAACAGTTATCCGGGCTTTCAGAGAAAATTTTATAGGTCATAAAAGAATAGCCAAACTGGTATGGCCAATTTGGATGTATGTTTCAATATCCGGGATTATTGTATATCTAATGCTTTATCAGTTATACCCGCTTAAAACAGCCCAACTTATATAAGCTGACTGGCATGCCCATAGAAACACTTTCTTATTCACGTAAGGCCCTTTTAAGAGGCTGGTCACTGCTTGCTATCGCTTCCCTAGCTTTAGCAGGTTTATTTGCCATACTACTAGTACTATCGCGTATTCCCGGCATGGAAAACTCTGTTCCGTGGCCTACAGCGTTTTTCCAAAAAGGCTTGGTGGTACATGTTGTGCTGTCATTTGCAGTTTGGTACCTAGCAGTTTTTGTTTGTTTAGTTCAAATTGGGAGTAACGACGATGTAAAATTACTTGATAAAGCTGGACTTTGCTTCGCAATAATAGGCACGATCCTGCTACTAATCCCTGCTTTACTCGACCGCGGTGAACCAACTCTCAATAATTACATACCTGTCATTATTGATCCTCTCTATTACTCCGGCTTGATACTACTTGCTCTTGGAATACTTTTTGGCATCGTCCCGATTTTTAAAAATCACTTTAAAGGTCCAAATTTAAAAGGACCTGGATATATTTATATCATATCAATTATCGCCTTTATTTTTGCGATGGCGCAACTTGCCAACCAGCCAATAAGTTATGATTATAATGAAAGACTGATGTGGGGTGGAGGACATGTCCTACAATGTTTAAATGTCATTTTACTTTTAATAGCCTGGTCTTACCTCACAGATCAAATTAAACCTAACACTCCGTTCAAAGTAGCAACGATATGGCTGGTTGTAGCAAGCCTTATAGGATTAAGTTTTTATATAATATGGGATGTGACGGACGAAACCCAAACTAGAGCCTTTACACATCTCCAAAAAACTCTAGCCCCTCCAATACTAATTTTCTTTATTATTCTTTTACCTACCATTAGACACCATTTGAAAAATTTCAAGTGGCAAGATCCGGCTATGCTAAGCTTTTGGGCGTCAATAGTCGTTTTCGCTGTCGGTGGCGTTCTAGGGGGATTTGTTGACGGAATAGATACCCGTACTCCAGCCCATTACCACGGTGTTATTGGTGGAATAAATCTGGCTTTTGTTGGTCTATTTTATACAGTTTTTCTGCCTATGCTCGGTCGAAATATACAAACGGGCAAACTAATAATCAGCCAGATAATTCTTTATGCCTCAGGGCAATTCCTTTTTATCATCGGTATGTTTCTTGCCGGCCATATGGGTGCGGCCCGGAAAGTGATGGGTACAGCAATAGATATGGATAGTTCAATGGCAATCGGCGCCGCGAGAATCAGAGATTTTGGGGGTGGATTGGCAATTATTGGTGGTGTTTTATTTATTTATGCCGCATTAAAAGCTCTATTAAGAAAATCCAAGTTAGAAACATAAACATGAACAAGAAAATTAGTATAAACTCAGTTATAATAACTCACAGAGTATCTCACTTAAACCATGGTTGAACATTATACAAATGTATCAGAATTGGACCAACAAGCTAAAAACTTGGACACAGTCTCGGTTGAAGTAAATCCGCGCGTTGTTGACTACGCCATCTTATTGAAACCAAGAGTGATGTCCCTGGTATTATTTACAGGAATTGTTGGTATGGTTATGGCGCCAGGATCTATTCCTTTGTTTACCTATCTAATAGCTATAGTTTGCATTGGTGTTGGCGCTGGAGCTTCTGGCGCAATTAACATGTGGTACGACCGCGATATAGATAGCAAAATGGAACGTACAATGAACCGTCCAATTCCTTCTGGCCGGATGCAACCTGCCAATGCGCTGTGGTTTGGTATTGTATTATCGTTAATATCCGTCACGGCTATGGCAATTTGGGTAAATTCAATTTCAGCTGCTTTACTTGCCGGCACTATTATTTACTACGTTATTATTTACACAGTCTGGCTTAAGCGCCGAACGCCGCAAAATATTGTCATTGGAGGTGGGTCAGGCGCCCTTCCTCCGATGATCGGGTGGGCAGTTGTAACAGGTGACATTTCGTTAGACTCTATTTTACTTTTTGCGATTATTTTCATGTGGACACCACCACATTTTTGGGCTTTAGCACTATATCGTTCTGGAGATTATGAAAAAGCAGGCGTACCTATGATGCCAGCAGTCTCCGGCGTAACAGAAACCAAAAAGCAAATGCTAATATACACTATTCTTTTATTACCGCTAACAGTTGCCCCCACATTTACGGGTCTAGTCTCTATACCAGCAGGTGTCATTATTGGGCTCCTCGGCTTATGGTTTATCCGCCACGCCTATATAGTATTAAAATCAATTGGATTTGATGCGCCACGCGCAATGTTTAGATTTTCAATACTCCACCTTTTTTTAATATTCGTTATTTTCTTAGTTGACCGCGGTATCATACACTTACTCTAAGGCCTCTCTTTATTCCTATGACACCCATAACTGCATATAAAAAATTAGAAAAATATTTTGGACGACTTCTAGCTCTACGTGAAGCCTCTGGTATGCTTCATTGGGACGCTGCCACAATGATGCCGAAAAGCGACGCGGCTGCGACTACAAGAAGTGACCAAATAGCAGCCCTTGGTGGGGTCTGCCACGAAATTCTTAATAATACTGAAACCTCTGACCTATTAGATGAAGCCGAGGACCAAAATAATCTAGACAAATGGCAATTAGCTAATCTTAGAGAAATGCGCCACATGTGGGTACATGCAAGTGCAGTTACGGGTGATCTAATTGAAGCACTATCCAAGGCTTCCATGAAGTGCGAAATAAAATGGCGCACTGCTCGAACTGGGTCGGACTACGAGGGTATCAAGCCATTATTATCCACAGTACTTCAGCTAGTCAAAGAGTCGGCTGTAGCTAAATCTGAAGTACTGGGTTGTTCTCCCTATGAAGCGCTGATGGACGAGTATACGCCAGGCTTAAGACAGGAGACGGTAGATCCGATTTTTTCTGATATTGAGAAATTCCTTCCAAACTTTTTACAGGCTGTACTAGAGAAGCAGGCTACGATGGGACAACCAATCATTCCCAAAAGCCCGTTTCCTTTAGATCAACAGCGTACCCTTGGTCAATTATTAATGAAAGCACTGGGTTTTGACTTTAATCAAGGACGGCTCGATGTCAGTTTGCATCCATTCTCAGGCGGTACACCAGATGATCTGAGAATTACTACACGTTATAATGAAGATGACTTCTTGTCCGGCTTGATGGGAATATTACATGAAACTGGTCACGCATTATATGAGAAAAATTTACCTAAAAAATGGCGACACCAACCAGTTGGCGAAGCGCGCGGTATGGATATGCATGAAAGCCAATCTTTGCTAATTGAAATGCAGGCTTGTCGCTCTAGAGAATTTCTTACCTATGCAGCTCCTCTAATGAAAAAAATATTTAAACGAGAAGGTCCAGAATGGGAAATCGATAACCTCTATCAAATTTATTCTACCGTAAATCCAGGTCTAATCCGAGTTGATGCAGATGAAGTTACCTATCCAGCACACATTATCTTGCGTTATAATATCGAACACGCATTAATTAGTGATAAAATGACCCTCAACGATTTACCTAATGTTTGGAATGACGGAATGTTTAATTTATTAGGTTTAAAACCAACGGATCATGGCAATGGTTGTATGCAAGATATTCACTGGTTTGATGGCGCATGGGGTTATTTTCCTAGCTATAGCCTCGGTGCAATGGCGGCCGCACAATTCTTTGATGCTGCTGTTCAATCTAATTCGGATATTCTTCCATCGATTAGTCTAGGTAACTTTGGGCCGCTTTATGACTGGCTTACGAAGAATATTCACAGCAGAGGGTCACTTTATGAGACACCAGAATTGATTAAACTTGCGACTGGTAAACAATTAGATCCTTCTATCTTCAAACGGCATCTTACACAAAGATATCTTACTTAACGCCCGTCATGACTAGCTTGCGACGCTAACCCTCGAAGTATAGTCTACACAAAATTTAAATCATTCATTCGACTTGGAGAATTCTTTGAAATATATCAGTACTCGCTCAGGGGCGCCTGATTTAGAATTTGAAGATGTATTATTAACAGGACTTAGCCCCGACGGAGGTCTTTACGTACCTCAGGCTTGGCCCCAATTTTCAAAAAATGAAATTCGTGATTTACGTGGTCTTACCTATGCGGAATTAGCGACAAAAATTATGCTTCCCTTCATGGGCGATTCTATCCCCAAAGATCTATTCAAAAAAATCGTCGAAGAGACTTATGCAGAGTTCAATCATCGCGCGATTGCCCCAACCAAACAAATTGGTCACAACCAGTGGGTTGCTGAACTATTCCACGGTCCGACACTCGCATTCAAAGATTATCCGTTACAACTCGTTGGCAGGCTTTTTGATTATTTTCTAACAAAACGTGATAAAAAGGTTACAATTATAGGGGCTACTTCGGGAGATACTGGCTCGGCTGCAATAGAAGCCTGCCGAGATCGAGCCGCAATTGAAATATTTATCCTCCACCCCCAAGGTCGTGTATCCGAAGTTCAACGACGCCAAATGACCACAGTTAGATCAGAAAATGTATTTAACATTGCACTGGATGGAACATTTGATGATTGCCAGGATATGGTAAAAGCACTGTTCGTCGATGAAAAATTTCGTGATGCCCATAACCTATCTGCCGTAAATTCTATAAACTGGGCACGTATAATGGCTCAGATTGTCTATTACTTCTGGACAGGAGTATCCCTTGGAGCACCGGATCAAAAATTCATATACGCCGTACCAACGGGTAATTTTGGCAATGTCTATGCCGGCTATGCAGCTAAGAAAATGGGTTTACCGGTTGAAAAATTAATAATCGGATCTAATGAGAATGACATACTTACACGATTTTTTGCCTCGCAAAACACGAAGGGTACGATGTCGATGGCCCCCGTTATTCCAACCTCTAGTCCAAGTATGGATATTCAAATTTCAAGTAATTTTGAACGTCTATTATTCGATTATTATGGCCGGGATGGCAAGGCTGTCGCCGGTGTCCTGGAGGATTTTCGTCACAACAAAACCGTCAATTTTGGTCATGAATGCTGGCAAAAAATGCGTAAAATATTCGAATGTTACCGTGTCAGTAATTCTGAAATAAACTCTGCTATCGCCAACGTTTATAAAACAACCGGAGAACTCTTAGATCCGCATAGTATTATCGGCGTTGTTGGAGGCCACAAAGGGCATACCAATCCCGCTAACATTATGGTGGCTTTGGCTACAGCTCATCCAGCCAAATTTCCAGCAGCAGTCGTAGAAGCAACTGGCATCACCCCAAATTTACCTGCACATCTAGCAGATCTCCTGGAGCGAGAAGAGAGTTATGATGTATTGCCAAATGATCTAGATCAGATACGCGACTATATCGTTAATACACTTAAAAAAAAGTAGTCCAGGATGAACGTTAAAATTACTACACTTTCAAATGGACTCCGCATAGCGAGCGATTATATGGGTACTGTCGAAACCGTCTCGGTCGGGGCTTGGGTAGCGGTTGGTACTCGTCATGAAGAACAGAAACTGAATGGTATTTCTCACTTAATAGAACATCTAGCATTTAAGGGAACAAAAAAACGTTCAGCTTTTTCCATCGCCGCGGAAATTGAAGCCGTCGGAGGGCAAATGAATGCCTACACTTCACGTGAAAATACAGCTTTTTATGCGAAGGTTCTAAAAGGAGACGTCGCTCTCGCAATCGATATCATCTCCGATATTCTTCAGAATTCAACGATCGAACCGAATGAATTAGAGCGTGAACGCCAGGTTGTAATTCAAGAAATTCATCAATCCCATGATATACCCGATGACATAATTTTTGATCACTTCCAAGAAACTGCCTATCCAAATCAAGCTATTGGACGGCCTATTTTAGGGAAAGCTAAACTAATTAAAGACATCAAACGGAAAACTCTGATGGAATATATGAAAGTCCAGTACTCTGCTTCGAGAATTGTTGTCGCTGCAGCAGGTAACGTCGAACATGATGTTTTAGTTGAACTTGCGGAAAAAGCTTTTTGTAATCTTCGCAATGACCCTGACACTCCTAAAGAGCCCATCAACTATCAAGGCGGTGATTACAGGGAAATTCGTGATCTTGAACAAGTGCACCTCGTGATGGGCTTAGATGGCGTATCCTACAAAGATCCAGATTATTATCCGATTTCGGTCCTATCAACTTTACTCGGCGGCGGAATGTCCTCTCGTTTATTTCAAGAAATTCGTGAGAAACGCGGTCTCGTTTATAGCATATACAGCTTTACATCCAGCTTTGAAGATGGGGGGATTTTTGGTGTCTATGCTGGAACTGGTAAAGAGGAAGTAGGCGAGCTACTGCCAATTATTTGTTTCGAACTGCAAAAACTAGCTGAAAACATTGTCGATAATGAAGTAGCTCGTGCTCGTGCTCAATTAAAAGCCTCAACCCTAATGGCCCTTGAAAGCACAGCCTCCCGCAGTGAACAGATTGCTCGCCAATTACAAATTTTTGATCGTATTGTGCCAGCGGAAGAAGTCATCAAACAAATAGATAAGGTCAATGCCGCAGATCTAAAACGGATAACAACACGTTTGCTGAGAAGCGAATTAACCTTCGCGGCCCTCGGACCAATCCATAACGTAGAAGAATTTAATACAATAAAGAGAAGATTAAACTAAAATCGCCAAATCCAAATTCAACCACCAATAAAAAACTTGATCAGGCGTGACCTACCTCATCTGAGAGCATCCGGGGATCAATGCCAATTTTTTCAATTGACCGCTCCCACTTGGTGGCTTGGTCACCATCAAAAATAAGTTCCATATCAGCCGGGGCTTGTAGCCAACCATTGGCCTTTATTTCATCGTCGAGTTGACCCGGCCCCCAACCGGCATACCCTAGGGCCAACAAACTCTGTTTTGGCCCCCGACCTCTCGCAACCGCTTTTAAAACATCTACCGTTGCTGTTAATGAAACACCACCATCAACTTCTAAGGTTGCATCTTGTTGATAGTCATCTGAATGTAGCACAAAACCGCGACCAGCCTCAACTGGACCACCAAAATGTATTGGTACTGCGCGGCCGTTGGCCCCTTCCTCAATTCCTAATTGTTCAAGAAGACTAGGAAAAGAAAGTCCCTTAATTACTTGATTAAGCACAAGCCCCATCGCCCCATCATCGGTGTGAGCACATATATAAATGACTGTTTTATAAAATTGCTCATCTCGCATTCCTGGCATGGCAATCAAGAGTTGACCGGTAAAATAAAAATCAGACCCAGATTCATCTTTTCTTAACATCGTACTCTTTCAAATACTATTTATATATTACGCAAATATCTCAAAGTGATACTTAATCAGTATTATCACATATTTGTTGATTTGATCAAAGTTTGAATTTGAAATTCAAAAAATCTACAAATTTATAAATTTATAAATTTATTTAATCCTTATTTACCTATATAAATTAACAGCATAGGTTGTTTAGTATTACAATGTTAATTGGTGAGAACATGAAATTTTTATTCTCTGGCCTTTCTAAGGGCTTATCATCAGTTTTTACATCCCTGTTTGTATATATGGGATTACTAGTTCTAATTAATCAAGCAAGTATCGCTAACCAAGGAGTATCTCCTTGGATTAAAACTGATCAAACTTCCGTCCGACTTATTGCTGCCATGCCCTCAATTGGTGATCGTCAAATTATCAAACTGGGTCTCCAATTTAAACTGAAAACAGGTTGGAAAATATACTGGCGATCACCAGGCGACGCGGGGTTCCCCCCAAGCCTTGACTTAAAACAATCTGAAAATTTAGAAAAAATAGATTTCGGTTGGCCTCTGCCAACCCGATTTTTAGTTTCTGGCATTCAAACAATTGGGTATAAAAATGAAGTAGTATTTCCGATTAACGCGACAGTTAGCAACCAAAATCAAAAATTAAAATTACGAGCGGATCTTGATTACCTAGCCTGCGATGAAATTTGTATTCCCTATAAAGCTAAGCTTTCCCTTGATATTCCTGCCGGCCCAGCCACCAACCTTTTGTCAGAGAACAACCACCTAATAAATCAATATATGGCAAAAATTCCAGGTGATGGAAAAGCCCATAAACTAAAGATCAGTAGTGTCGTAACAACTGGTGCATTTATCGAGGTTGAAAAGAATATCCGTAAAGGTTTTATAACTATAAAAGCAAAGAGTGGGCTCCCCTTTAAAGACCCTGATATTTTTATAGAAGGCCCAGAATTAACTTTTTTTGGAGCGCCAAAATTAACGCTAAATAAAGATAAATCTACCGCAACGTTCATTGTGCCCGTTACAGAAGAAGAAAATGCTAAAATTATTGCATCCTCAATACGGTTAACACTAAAAGATAACGAACGCTCGGCTGAGCGTAGCCTGCAGGTCATATCATCAGAAGCTTCTCCACCAATTAAAAACCAACAGTTCTCATTTCCATTAATCTTTGGCTTTGCACTTTTGGGTGGATTAATCTTAAATCTAATGCCCTGCGTGCTCCCTGTCATTTCCTTGAAAATTCTAAGTCTGGTATCGCATAGTCACTCAAGCGGTGGGACAGTAAGACTAAGTTTCATCGCCTCTGCTCTGGGTATAATTTTTTCATTCTTGTTAATAGGGGGCGGCCTTATTTGCCTGAAATTTGCTGGCTCCACAGTTGGCTGGGGTATTCAGTTTCAGTACCCATGGTTCATTGTTGGATTAAGTATTATCGTTACATTCTTTGCATACAATCTTTGGGGCCTATTTGAACTACGTCTGCCAACTCGGTTAACCGATTTTGCCAACAACTCTGGCAGTCATAACAAGAACCAGCTTAGTTTTGGTAATAATTTCATAACCGGTGCATTTGCCACATTATTAGCAACTCCCTGTTCCGCCCCATTTCTAGGCACAGCCGTCGGGTTTGCCTTGGCTGGCAGTATTATTGACATATTCGTTATCTTTTTAGCTTTAGGGATCGGCATGGCGTTGCCTTATTTAATAATTGCAACTTTTCCGAGTTTTGTTGATAAGCTGCCAAAGCCGGGGATTTGGATGGTCACAATCAAGAGAATTTTAGGGATTGCATTAGCAGCTACAACTATTTGGCTATTGTCGATCTTAGCTATCCAAGTAGGCACAATAGTAGCATTAATTATCTCTGCACTACTTATTCTCGTGGGCCTCAGTTTGATAATACGCAATCGTCAAAAAGAAGATAATCGTCTTCCAACTACGATTATTATTATTGCAAGTATTCTTGGGGCTTTTTGGGTGCCATACAATATTTCTCCCTCTCAAACTCAAATTAAAGATCAAAAACAAACTTACTGGCAAGATTTTAATCCGGAAGCTATCCCGAACTTGGTAAAAAAAGGTAAAACCATCTTTATCGATATCACAGCAGAGTGGTGCATCACGTGTCAGGTCAATAAAGCTATCGTGCTTAAGAGCCAGAAATTTAAAGACCTAATTGCTAGTAATAAAATAATAGCTATGCAAGGCGATTGGACAAAGCCAGATGAAAAAATCCTAAGCTACCTGAGGAAATTTAATCGTTTTGGTATACCTTTTAACGCCGTTTACGGACCTGGAAGCAAATCGGGCGACGTCCTCCCAGAACTTCTCACAACAAACACTGTTCTGCACAGTCTAAAAAAAGCGTCAAAAGGAAAATTAATATTCTAGAAAAAATTTCTAAGGAAATATTATCTACAGAAATTCCTTAAATTGATTTATTACGGACTGCCTCATAACGGATGTTATAATAATTACCCATAAAAATAATTAACGCTCCAAACAATAATGCTGTTTCTAATGTTTCGTTATAGAAAAAATAGCCGATAATCGCAATTATCGGTAGTCGCATAAAGTCTATTGGAATTACTGTTAACGTATCGGCAACCTGAAACGCTCGTGTTAAGCAATAATGTGAGAAAAATCCACCAACTCCAACGAGCACAATCCATTGAATATCTGATATAGACGGTATAACCCAAACAAATGAAGCTGGCAGTAAAGCAAACGGAAATTGGATAAGGTTCATATAAAACAACACGGCTAAAGGATGCTCGGTTTTGGTCATCGACTTTGTTAAAATATAAGAAACTGCATAACAAAATGCAGCACCAATCACAATAAACGCTGCAGGATCTATAACATTCAAACCCGGTCTTAGTATAATTACTACGCCAGCTATCCCACAACAGATAGCTAAAATCCGAGCGTGATGCATACGCTCACCTAAAAAAATAACAGCAAGTAGAGCAGTCCAAACCGGTGTAGCGTACTCAAGTGCAAAGACAGTAGCCAGTGGTAAAAGAGAAATACCAAGAAACCATCCAAATTGACCACCAAAATTAAATATATTACGCAAAAAATGATAAGATATATGTGAAGTTTTAATTACAGGCCAACCTACACGCATAATTACCAGGACTGTAATAGACAAAGCTATGAAGCTTCGAAAGGTTAAAATCTGAAAAATACTTAAGGTGTCGGATAGCTCTCGACCCGCAATGGCCATGCCAACAAAAGAGATCACGGCGCCGCTCATCCAAAAGAAACCGTGGATTAAAGAGGCCGCCGGCAGAGAATTATTTTGAATCATTTAAACCCGTTCGGATAACCAAATAGCTAGCCGAGATCCAGTTTTGATAGCGGACGATAGTATCGGATATCCAGGTGCCTGTTCAGCTTCATTGGCTAATGCTATGTCTCGATGCTGGACCTCTTCCTCTCTAAACTCATCAATAACTTTTTTTAATACCGGTTCAGCGTCTTTATCAGGCAATTTATTTAATTCTGCAGATTGATCAGCATAATGTTCTTCAATTACTTCCTCAATCGCGACCGTACAAGCCATTGCAGCTTCCCGGCCAAGTAATGCTGTCCCAACACCAAGTGCATAGCCTGCAACTTGCCATAAAGGCATTAAAGCTGTTGGACGCACCCGTCGCTCAACGATCAGTTTATTAAAGGTTTCAAGATGCCGCTCCTCTGCAACTGCCATCTCACGCAATACATCGCCATCATTTGAGTCACCGAGGATGGCCAATTGCCCTTCATAGATTCGTTTGGCGCCATATTCCCCTGCATGGTCAACGCGGATGATCCGGTTTATTAGTTCATTTTTATCTAGGTCGCCAAGCAGATGGCCGGGTTTCTTGGTTGGTTGAGCCGTCAAATTCTAATTCTCCTAATTTAGATCGACCCTGATTTTCCTACTTAATAAAACACTTGAAAAGCTCAGGGTCCCTAGGATAACTGATACAATTATGTTATAAACGGTCATTGACAATCCAAACAAGGTCCAGTCGATCTCATCACATTTTTTTGGCATTGTCGACATCAACTGACTTTGAAAATTTTCAAAACTTATTGGAAGCTTGTTAAAATTACCACAACCTGTTGCTGCATTCCACCAATGCTGTTCAACACCATAATGATAAAAGGCTAAAAATGCACTAATCAAAAAAACAATACCAATAACTCTAAGCGTCCCTTGCTGATTAGTCGTTTTAATATGAAGCGCTAAGCCGGCAAACAAGATCGCTGCAAAATACGGGATACGCTGATATTTACACAATATACAAGGTTCAAGACCATACATTAGCTCGGCCACAAATACGATTAAAAGAACGCAAATACTTGCTAGCAGTATTAGTCGTAAAATTATTTTATCAGTATTTTTAGTCATTCTAATTGTACCCTAAAGTAGAAATTTAATTAGAAAAAAACTACCTATTAATAAAACAACAAATAAAATAAATAATAGCCCAAGTCGGCGTTCGATAAATGCACGGGCAGGATCGCCATACTTCCAGAGTAATGCTGCAATAACAAAAAAGCGCGTACCTCGAGCTAGAATTGACCCAATTATAAAAATCGTTAAGTTCAGGCCAGTAGCACCACTAAGTATCGTAATTACTTTATAAGGGAATGGAGTAATACCAGCAAAAAATACTGCCCATGCCCCCCATTGGTTATATGTAATCTGAAACTCCGAAAAATTTTTCGTATAACTGTAAAATTCTAATACTGGTTTACCGATTTGTTCGTACATAAAAAAACCAATCCCATACCCAAATATACCTCCAATTACTGAAGCCGCGGTACAGATACTTGCCGCAAGCCAGGCACGATCCCTCATAGCTAAAACTATCGGTATGAGTAATATATCTGGGGGTATAGGAAAAATCGAACTTTCTATTAATGAAATCAGAGCCAAAGCCATAAGGGCGTATTTTTTGCCCGCTAGATTTAAAATCCAATCATATAGTTTACGCAACATAATTTTTTATCCTAAGAACGGTGTCTTTACTAATGCGTACTCATTCTTTTAGCAAACAACTTAGTCTCATTTTAAATATGACGCCCAGCCTGTTTTGTATTTAAACAAATTTCAAAATCTAAGTATTGAATTGGTTAAGTATTCTGTATCTATGGGGCTTTGAATTTGATAATAATTACTAATCGAAATGTTTTGTAGTGGTTGACCCAGCCTGAACTCATTGTATTATTTGCCGCGATTAGAAAAATAATGCCCCCGTGGCGGAACTGGTAGACGCGCGGGATTCAAAATCCCGTTCTCGCAAGGGAGTGTCCGTTCGATTCGGACCGGGGGCACCATTTCCCAATTTTCATTATCCAATACTTTCAAATGAAAGGATTGACATATGCCAAAAACCGACAGCCCTCAACTCGCTAAGTTGCATGAAGGCGCCGTAGTTATTGAGCGTCGCAAAGGCTCCCCTAATTTACAAATTCGAATGAAGATTCCAGGTGGGAAGCCAACTCGTTTCCAATCAAAAACATCCAATCTGGAAGATGCCAAATCAGTCGCAACCAAAGCATACCTAAAAATGTTAGGCCGCGTTGAACACGGAATGTCGCCCCTCGAAAAACATGGAAAATTTGGCCTCATCTGCGACGAATATTTGGCGACATTACAAAAGGTGATTGATTATTCACTTGGTGTCCGCGTTGGCACAAATGACAATACGCCGAATCACCTCCACATTCATGACCAGGGCGACAATACCCAGGGTGGCAAGAGGCAGGTTGAAGAGGGCGCCAAGGAAGATTATGAATACTCGCACGTCGCGGCCCAGTCGAAAGTATGTGGCACCTTTCAACCTTTGTGCCATCAACCCGTCATACTTGTCCGCCGTATAGCTGTTTAGGAACGATCCCACAATCGCCGCAAACCCCAGCACGATGGACAGGTTTGTGTCGGTCGTGGCAAATTCGTGCCACATCAGACCAAACAGCAGAACGGCGTCGGCATATCGGTCGAGGACCGCGTCGAACCAGCCGCCAAAATCGCTTTGCGAATGTTTCAGCCGGGCGATCTCGCCATCGCAACCATCGATGATTGAGGCCAGTTGGGCCAACGCCCCGCCGATGGCCAGTGCAGGGTAGCCGCTCACGGCCATAAATCCTGCGGCAACGCAGGATAGCATCCACGAGATTAGAGAAATTTGGTTGGGCGTCACCGTTGTGCACACCAGATAGCGGCTCAACCACCGGGATATCGGTCGGTTGAGATGTCGTGAAACCGGCCCGTCTCGAGTCTTGCGACCCTGGTCGCGCATCAAACGTCGTTCGGCTTCACGCAGTGCGTCGGGCGTGTCCACATCGAGCCATGACATACCTGTCACATCGACGGTTTTCGCCTGGCCTTCATCCGCCAACTCCCTGAGCCCATCAGAAAGTCCATGCCGATTCTTTGCCGCAGCGTGCTTGAGGCCCTCAAACAGGCCGGATGTACAAAGCATAACTCCGGTATCGCCGGCATCCCAATCACCAAGTAATTTTTCGATTTTCTGAATGCGTCCGTCATCAAACTTGACCCGCGTGACGTCGTCGAGATCGAAGATGCCGTCTTTGTCACAGTCCACAGCGAGGCACATTTCTCCGGGTGCGGGAGGATTGTCGGCCAGTGCTTGTGCAATACCTGGGTCGAATATATGATCAATCATGATCAGGAAGAAAGCTGCCTCCCCGGTGTGATTCTTGGCTGCCAAGGCACTGGCACCGTTCCCCCGCTCCCAGTTTTCGGCTTCGATGAAGTCAATCGTGACGCCGCGACGTTGGGCGATATCGGCAAAATGGGTCCTAACGGTTTTGGCCTCATGACCGAGAGTTACGAAAAATCGTCGGACACCGGTGCCCAGCAATGTGCAAACGACCCGTTCCGCGAGGCTTAGCCCAAGCACCTTGGTTAGGGGTTTTGGTGTCTTCATTTGCGGTCGAAGCCGCGATCCCAATCCTGCAGCTAGAATCAGAGCTATCTCCGGCGTTGCGTTTACTCCATCAGTCTTTTCCATGGCTCAAAACATCCACGATTTCATCGCACAGTTCCCGGCTAGACGCCGCGATCAGGCGGATGCGATCGGTTAAATTTTTCGCTGCCGCTAGGGGTCTGCCATCGAGACCGACGACCCAGCCCCCCGCCTCGATCACCATCCGGGCGCCGGCAAGGTAGCTTTCCGCCGTCAGACGGCCACGCACGTCCACATGGGCGTCGGTCGCACCCTCGGCGACCAGGGCAAGCGCTCGCGAGGCGCAACCGTAGCTTCGCACGCCTTTGACGGTGGCCATCAGGCTGGAAAGGCCTGGCGACGGAGAATGATGATTGAGTTCAACCGAGATCATGGCTCCGGTAACCGTGTGCACCTTCGAAGTTTTTAACCGGTGCTTCTCGCGCCAAGCGCCGGAGCCTTTGAGTGAGATAAGGGGGAAATCCTGTCTGAGCGATCCGACCAGAGCAGCCTCGACCCAATCGGGATGGAGGGGGGCGTCGAGGGGTAGTACAGCACAGGATAAGGCCGCCAACGGCAATCCTCGTGACCAATTGTCGGACCCGTCTACGGGATCAAGGACGAGCCGGTGTTTGGGCATGCGGGAACCGATTTTTTGACGTACGCTCTCCTCGGAATCGACGACGACCGGCACCTGGAGTTCCCGAAGGACGGCCACAGCAGCGTTGTTGGCCGTAAGGTCAAACCGCTTGACGTCATCTCCCTTCGCGTTCTTGGTGCCACTTTCTTCGTGCCCTGATTCCAGGACCGCGTCCCGCACTCGCTGATGAAGCGTGAGCAATCGCTCTATCCACGCTGAGTCCACGCTTCGGGTATTATTTTCGCTGCCCGAAGTGTTGGTGATGACCCTATTCATCGGCAACCGATTGCAATTTTCTTTCTTTGGCTTCTTCCCCATCAATGAATTCGTTGCACAAATCGTAAGCCACCGAATCGCGCATCTGTTCAGGTGGGCTTTTCATGTAATAGGCGGATGGGGCTTCCAAAGGACCGCCGATGCCGCGCTTCAATCCCAGCTTGGCGCAACGGATCGCATTGATGACCACCCCCGCGCTGTTGGGAGAATCCTGGACCGACAATCTGAGTTCGAGTTCCAATGGCACGTCCCCGAAGCCGCGACCTTCCATGCGGATAAAGGCGACTTTGTTGTCGTCCTGCCATGGCACGTAATCGGATGGCCCGATATGGATGTCTGCGGAATCCATCCGTTCGTCTAACTGCGACTGCACGGATTCCGTCTTGGAAATCTTCTTGGATTTCAGACGGACGAGAGCCTTCATGTTGAGAAAATCCGTATTGCCACCGGTATTCAACTGATAGGTCCGGTCAAGCGGTACGCCGCGGTCTCCAAACAGACGGGCCAGGGTCCGGTGCACGATGGTGGCACCAACTTGGCTCTTGATGTCGTCGCCGACGATGGGTAGTCCGGCTTTACGGAATTTCTCAGCCCATTCGGGATCGGAGGCGATAAACACCGGTACGCAGTTGACTAAGGCTACGCCTGCCTCCAGGCAAGCTTGGGCATAAAACCGACCCGCATCTTCCGAGCCAACCGGTATATAGCAGACCAGGACTTCCGCCTCGGCGTCTTTGAGGGCCTGGACAACGTCGACCGCTTCCTCGTCGGATGGCCGGAACGCCTCGTCATCGGAATAATCGGCCATGTGGGGTGCAATACCGTCTAGAATTGGACCCATTTGCACCATCACGTCGGATGCTGGCAGAGCACTCTGGAAAACTTTCGTACAGTTAGGTTTGGCAAAAATTGCCTCTTCTACCCGCCTGCCCACCTTGCGGTGGTCGACATCGAAGGCAGCCACGATCTCGATGTCGCTCGGGCTCCACCCCCCTATCTGGGCATGCATGAGGCCTGCAAATGCTTCCTCGTTTCTCCCTTTGTAGTATTCTATACCCTGGACAAGCGAACTAGCGCAGTTGCCAACACCGGCGATGGCCACTCTTATTTTTTTCATACAAACTTCTCCTAATATTATTGTGTTCCAGTTACTAAAAGTCCTCCCGATGGAAGGTCGCAATATGGTTAAACAATAATTTTTATTCCGAAAATCTGGCAAAGGCGCGAATACTGTATTCTATAAAAGCGCCGAA
>LWDU01033355.1_pt1 | contig 57235 bp, 44 predicted proteins | sample 727161 | NCBI WGS metagenome assembly LWDU01 (sample SAMN04566230, study PRJNA314399) | hydrothermal vent metagenome | isolation source: deep sea hydrothermal plume seawater | place: Mexico: Gulf of California, Guaymas Basin | collected 2004-07-11
GACTTTACAGATCTTTGCGACCTGTCCAGTGGTGAAGACCTTCATTATAGGCACTCCAATTCTCTCTCGATGACTTTCTTGATAGATACACTTCGTGCATCCGTACCCCAACCTTTGGATAACGTGGTCCGCGTTTCATTGTGTGGGGGCAATAAAACAAAAAGGTTTTTGGGAAGGGGTTGTTGTTATTCGCTTCCTATCGAAACAACCATCTCCATCTGGCTGCTTCAACTATTTGTTCATTTCACTTCTAGTGAGAATTGCACTGCAGTCACGCAAATTGTGCTTGGACTGCAATTACGATTCATCCGTTGAACTAAAATGGAGTACTTCGGCGAAAGTACCGTCGTCCGGGAGAATCCACGAAGAAAATGACCGAGACGGGTCACTGTCAGCATTCATATCCTTCTCGCTCCACATCACGTAAATGATGGCTTGCTTGAAGATCCCCCCAAGGATGGCGATTTCTTCGATTCTCATCTCCATAATAAATATTTAGATGAGGTGAATAGATCAACCTTCCTGTTCATACTTCGATTATTCCGAGGGTAATACTTTAACCAGTTCTACAAACGAAGCAGACTTGTTGGATGATTCGTGTCATCCCGATTGAGGGTTGCTTTGACGAACATCCTAATAGATAGGCTAAAAACGCTTATAATCGTTATAAAAGAGGTACCTATCAGGCCAAAGATTCTAAAAATTTTGAGTAGCTAAACTTGCGGAGAAAAATCTATTACGTAGAGCGGGTAGTCGCGTTAAACACGGTTAAGTTTAACGATTAGCTATCGTTTAACTTGTGACCAGTCCTTGCGTTGGCGTGAACTAAGGATTCCCATGATTTTCCGATACTTGGAAATTGTACGTCGAGCGACAGACAACCCGGCCGCCTTAAGCTGTTTGACCAACTCATCGTCACTCAGCGGACTTGCTTTGTCTTCTTGGTCAATTAACTCTTGTAGTTTCTGTCTAATCTTGTCCCAGGCAACATTTTGACCATCATCCTGCGTCGTACCGCCGACAAAGAACCCACGTAACGCAAAAATCCCTCGTGGGGTTTGCAACCATTTATTGTCAACAGCCCGACTAACGGTAGTCACGTGTACTTTAACCCGATCCGCAATTTGCTGCATCTTCAGTGGAACGATCGCCTCTGGTCCGTCCTCGAGAAACTTGACCTGATGATCCACAATCGCCTGAGTGACTTTCAACATGGTGCTGCGTCGTTGGGTAATAGCATCAATCAGCCACTGGGCTGCGTTTAATTTCCGCCGCACGAATTCTTTTTCCTCGGGAGTCGCCGCTGGATTGGACAAGCGTTTGCGATAATAGTCGCTAATATATAACTGCGGGATATCCCATTCGTCCGCCTTAACTTTGTAGCTGCCATCTTCTTGTCGTAGTACTGACAAATCGGGACGAACAACTAGCGTTTTACGCTGAACGAAGGAACTTGCGGGCTTCGGATTCAACTGCTTGAGTTCATCCCAAACCATTTGTATTTCTTCAATACATAATCCAGTTTCTTTCTCGATTAGCGGCAAGCGATTATGTTGCAAGTCTTCTAAATGATTGGTGATCAACACATGTAACTCTCGGTAATCAGGATGATCTTTTGACAACTGTAACAGCAAACATTCTTTAAGATCACGCGCTCCCACCCCAATCGGGTCCAGCGACTGCACAACTTGCAGTGCTTCATCTGCTACGGGTAGCATATCATGAGCTTTGTGCTTCGGAATCAATTCAGCCACCGACAACTTCAAATACCCTCCATCGTCCGCACTCAAACTCGACACGATGCGTTCTGCCAACTCAAAAACGACAGTTTCTAACTCGAGTTCACCTAACTGCACCATCAAATGATCGTAGAGTGTGTTGGAACGCGCAGAGATATTCGCCATCGTATCATGATGGTGTTTGGAGATATCCTGAATTCGATTAGACGACATCCGCGGGCGTTCATCAAAATGATCTGGGATATCGCCGCTAAGATTATCTAGGCGTTCAAAATCATCAACGTTATTTGAATCTTCCTCGACCACCAGTTCACGGTTTTCGTCAGATTCAGTAGTCTCTGAGTCGTCACGGTCTGGTAACAATGGATCGACGTCGTCAATTTCTAACAGCGGATTTTCCGTCATCTCTTGATCAATACGATCCTGCAGATCGAGTAAGGGTAACTGCAGAATCTCCATTGACTGGATCATCCGCGGAGCCAATTTTTGAATCTGCTTTTGAGATGTTTGTAGATTGAAGGAAAGTCTCATGTTTACGCCTACATATAACCCGATGGTTTTTCTTTCCCCGGGGCTTACTAATATATCTGCCTGCCCGACATCGCATCTGCCAATATTTCTTTGTTGGTAAATTCGAGGATGCTGCCTGTCGTTATTCCGCGAGCTAAACGAGTAATTTTCACGTCACATTCGCCAAGTAAATTTGTAATATGCAAAGCCGTGCCATCCCCTTCCACCGTCGGATTGGTTGCCATGATTATCTCCTCGACTTCGCCATTGCGAACTCGATCAACTAAAGCGCTAATCGTCAATTGTTCGGGCCCAATTCCTTCCAGCGGAGCAACTCGTCCAAGTAACACGTGATACAAACCACTATAGACGCCGGACTCTTCGAGAGACATCAGATCACGTGGTTGCTCGACCACACATAACGTATGCTGATCCCGTCGCACGTCATTGCAGATCAAACAAATTTCTTGTTCCGAAAGATTATAGCAAACGCTGCAATAACGGACATTCTCGCGGACATTACGGATCGAATCTGCTAATGCTAACGCTTCTGACTTGTTGACTCGCAACAAATGATAGGCCAAACGCTCAGCACTTTTACGCCCAATGCCGGGAAGCTTAGAAAGTTCTCCTATCATATTGGTTACGGACTCTGCCAATTCTGCCATTTCACATTCCTTACTAAATGGTTGCCGCCTTGCGACACATCAATATTCCACGACTTCCAAGTCATCAATTGCAGAATGTTTATAATTGCACTGTTCTTGTTGGTTGTCCCAATCATGCGTCATCTAATTGTTCTAGCGTTTCGGTCAATCCTGGAATCCCAAGTTCTGCAGTCATTTCTTGCGTCAGCCGAGCGTGTAGTGATTTTGTCTTTTCGCGAGCTTCATTAACAGCTGCGCGAACCAAATCTTCAATCATTTCGCATTCGTTTTTTTCCACCAATTGCGGATCGATTGAAACACTGATAACATCTCCCAAACCAGTCATCGAGACGCTAACCATACCACCACCCGCAGAACCACTCACCGTCTCCGACTCTAGCCGACCATTCAATTCTTCAACGCGTCCTCCCATTTCCCGAGCTTTTTTCATCAGGGAGGTCATATTACTTATGGACTTAAACATTAACTTTACCTTTTTGCTTGTTCTCGTATGATCTCGTAGGAGTCCCTAATAATTGTCCAAGTGTAGCTAAATCAAACACGCATGAATACTGAGTTTTTACTGGGGATGATCGATATGGCTAATCTCGGCTTCAAAAACTTCAACGGCCCTTTGCACAAACGGGTTACCTTCGGCCTCCATATTTCGCTCGCGTGACGTTTTAACAATCTCTACGGGAGAGTCGTTCGTTACTTGTTGTTGTGACAACCCATAGCTGACTTTATATTGCCTGCCAGTAAGTGCGGTGAGTGCTACCACAACTTTTTGCCGACGCTCGGGACGTTCACATGTTTCTTTTTGAAACGAGAACTCATGAGGAAACAATACGGATACATGGTCTGGTTCCGGCAACGACACGACAACGGCGGACTGTAAAATATTGGCGAACAAATCATCAAAATCAGCGCACAGTCGTTTCCACACTGCCGCAATGTTTTCGGAAGTGATGACGAGAATATCTTTTGACGATTTACTCTCGGGGTTGGGTGTGGAATCCACCGCTGCCGATGTCTGGGCGACCTGCTCTACTGGAGTGGATGTCAACGTTTCTGTCGCTTCATGCGGTACGCTTAAACGCTCGGCCGCAGGCATTGTCGTGGTTTGACTTGCCGCGGGGGCCGCTCCAGTCTGTATTACTTCATTTTTTTTTTCGGCAACCGCACTAGCGTCATTGCTCTGCTTGCCGACGGCAACCACTGGCGATTTTTCAGCCAATGCCAGCAACTCTGGACTTTGCAATAAATTCAGCCAATTCTGAATTTCATCAAGTTCTTCCAACGTCGCAATGCGGATGACCGTCATTTCAATGAGCAACCGAACCTGTACACTGTTGCGCATTTTCCGAAACATCTCCTGTAAAATTTCTAACGCTGCGAGGGCCGTATATTTCCCAATCGACTCCGCAAGTTGTTGCACTCTGGAAAACTCATCCACTTGCGTGAACTCCATGATTTCCTGACCAGCACCAACCGCCACCGTCAACGTATCTCTATATACGCCCATTAACTGCTGAGCCACTTGTTCAGGCTCTGACCCAGATTTCCACAATTCGTGCAAGCACCCAATCGCCCCTGCGGCATCTCGGCGACTAAGGTGTTCCAATAAATCCAAAATCCGGCCACTCGGAGTCGTGCCCAACAAACGATGCACATCATCAACCGTAATGTGTCCGGTACAAAAAGCCATTAATTGCTCAAGCAAGGACTGGCTATCTCGCATCGATCCGTGGGCTCGTCGAGCAACCAAGTCTAAGGCAGATTCATCCGCAGAGCGGCCTTCGGACACGACAATAAACTGCAAGCGGTCCTGAATTTTATCGTGGGTAACCGGCAACAGGTCAAAACGCTGGCAGCGTGAAAGTACTGTGATCGGGATTTTATCTGGGTCCGTCGTACAAAACATAAACTTCACGTGCTCTGGCGGTTCTTCAAGGGTCTTGAGTAACCCGTTAAACGCTTGACGTGACAACATGTGCACTTCGTCGATGATATAGATTTTATAACGACAACGACTGGCCATCACTGAGACGTTTTTTCGTAATGTTCGGATTTCATCAATCCCATTGTTACTAGCACCATCAATTTCAATTACGTCCATATCCTCGCCGGTGGAAATCATGCGGCAGATGTCGCACGTCTGGCACGGCTGAATCGTCTGCCCCGTTGAGCAGTTTAGTGCTTTAGCGAAAATACGGGCGGTCGTCGTTTTGCCTACTCCACGAGGCCCGGCAAACAAATACGCATGTCCCACTCGACCAGTTTCAATCGCATTCCCCAAGGCTTTCTGCACGTGCGACTGGCCAATCAACTCTTCAAAAGATTGGGGCCGGTATCGTCGAGCCACCACCACGTAACCATCTTTACTCGTAACGTCGTGGTTCAATTCGTCTTGATTTTCTAGAGGTCCAGCCATTGCAATACAATTTTACACTTACTTTAAGGTTATGCGGTGAACGCACGGAAATATTAGTCCTGTGGAAAAGTGCGAATACCAACTAAATCAGAATTCCTTCCTTTAGCTCTGAAGGTATTGCCAACACTACTGATATTGTAACGAAGATTGAAAGTTTTAGCGCCAACTATCTTCGTGCGTAGTGCCATTCAACTACGGATTTAATCCAAAAAAGCAAAAGACGCTGTCACAAAATGGTACTCGCACAGAAGTACCCCGCTTAGAGCTGCTCCGGTTAAGGCCTGACTCGGTTCACGGTTCCCTCTTGCGAGCACCATTTCACAACAGCGTTCTATTTGCGAAAGCGATTTTCTCTAATCTACAAGATAATATCTGCCATCACTATATAGATGTTTTAAATTGATCAGGCCATTTCCGCAAGAGGCGACCATTCACTCCGTTACCCAGTTCGCTCTATTTCAAGGGCGCAAAACCGAGACTACGTCGCGTCGTGGTAAGTTGCCCACAATGCATACCTTCATGCCAAATAGCCATTTCAAAGACCGCTGCAAAATCCGCCATGAATTCGGGAGCACCCTCAGGAGTCGCTGCAGCTAACTCTTCATCACTGAGATTATTCAAGATGTCCAACAACACTTCACGGCGACTACGCATAAACTCACACACTTGTTGTACATCTGGGTAACTCGCGATATCATCGACTGGCTGGGAACCGATGCCAAACAACTCTGCATATCCATCAGGGAGACAATCCAAATCGGGGTTAAGCACCGATATCATAAAGTTGTCGGTCACTCCCATATGACCAACAAACCATAAAGCATGATTGGCATCCGAGGCAATCTGATAAACCCACGAATCCGAGTCAGAAAAATCTTGTAGCAGCCGCTCGGTAAAGCTACGTGCATTTTTTAATCGACTATATAGACGCTCTTGAAACATGATACCAATTCCTAAAGACATTCATTCAAACTACTTCAACAACTAACCGTTCTGCTTCAGCAAGACTTATGGTCACCAGGTTATCATTCAATTTCAGCCGCAAACTATCCGCCTGTTGATCCTCAGCCACCACTGCCTCGGCTCCAATACCAAATCCATTTCCACTAAGAAATCTCAGGAAATCCGGCTGTTGATCGAGGACTCGGATCAACCGCACAGTCGCTCCCTGTTTAATGCTCACAAGTAGTTCGCCATCATTTGTCGAAACCGTTCCATCTGCTTTGGGAATTGGATCTCCATGAGGGTCATAATCAGGCCGACCTAAAAATTCATCAATACGATCGACCAACATGTCGCTTACGGCGTGCTCCATGTTTTCAGCCTCTTCATGCACTTCATCCCACGTTAAGTCCAGCGTCTTTACCAAAAACAACTCGATCAGACGGTGGCGACGAATAACCCGCAATGCCAATGCTTGGCCAGAGGTGGTTAGCTGCACACCTTCGTACGGTTGATATTCTGCTAACCCCGATGCGGACAACGTCTTCATCATACTGGTTACTGTCCCCGGCAGCACACCTAACACATCAGACACTTGCCCGGTAGCAGCTGGTTTGCCATCTTGGCGAATGCAAATGTCATATACCGACTTAACGTAATTTTCAATGGTGAGACTCGGCAAGAAAAACTCTCCTAAATCAAAATTGCTGCCTAAATAATTTCATCAGTCGTAATCCTAAACTGCGGTCATTAAGCAAATACGTGAACCGAACAACTATAGAATAACGGGGTAATGCCAAGTTATCCATAATGCTGCGCTGTGCATAAGTGAGTTTGTCGTTGATTACTTTTGTAAATCCTTGATATTGGTACACTACACGTTATCTTTTTGGACTTTCATGACAAATACTACACAGAACTTCTAGACTAGACACAACGAATAATGACGACCTTATTAAATGACAGCGCCGCAGTCTTAGTGCAACAATTACTCGCGCAATCCGGTGAACTAGAAATAATTCGCTCACAACTAGACAGTGGCGTCACGATCATCGATCTTGGCATTACAGCATCAGGCAGTTTAGCAGCCGGTATCTCACTCGCTGAAATCTGCTTAGCCGCACAGGGCCACGTCACACTCGTTCCCCTAACCAGCGAACTGCCCACCGCACATGCCGTTGCTGTCAAATCCGATAAACCACTTACCGCCTGTATGGCTAGTCAATACGCCGGCTGGCAAATCGCGACCGACGACTTTTTCGGAATGGGCTCAGGCCCGATGCGAGCGGCCGCCGGTTTGGAAGAAATCTTTAAGCACATCGGCTGTACCGAATCAGCTTCGCACGTCATCGGAGTCATTGAAACTGCGTCCATTCCCACGAACACAGCCTGCGAACTCATCACCACCGCCTGTCAGGTTGAACCGCAAAATTTAACGCTTTTGGTCGCCCCGACCTCGAGCCTTGCAGGAACAGTCCAAATCGTCGCTCGCAGTCTCGAAACCGCGATGCACAAAATGCACGAACTCGGTTTTGACCTTCACCGCATTCAACGCGGCACAGGAATAGCTCCACTGTGCCCGCTTGGCAAAGACGACCTCCTATCAATTGGCCTTACCAACGATGCAATCCTATATGGCGGTGAGGTGGAAATTTGGGTCCGTGGTGATGATAATAGCCTGAGCGACATCGGTCCAAAAATTCCCAGCAATGCATCTGAAGATTACGGTCGCCCATTTGTGGATATCTTCAAACAATACAACAACGACTTTTACAAAATCGACCCCCAGCTATTCAGTCCAGCAACTATTCGCATCAACAATGTCGATACCGGCAATACTTTTCTCTTTGGTGAAGTCAACTCCGTTGTATTATTAGAATCCTTCAACTCTGCCCTACCTTCAGACTAAGTAAGCTAGATGAAAATCGCCGTCCTCGGACATCCCAATTCTTGGTACCTGCGTGATCTGCAGCGTGCCAAACAAGAAAGACGTGAGCAACTCGAATTAAGTGCTGTCGCATTTACCCAAATTAGCACTTGCGTTGAACCAGCCAATAATGCGTCTGTTTTCCTGAGTAACACGCACGACCTCGCAACATACGACGCAGTTCTTGTGCGAACCATGCCGCCAGGATCACTCGAACAAGTCATCTTTCGCATGAATGCATTAGCAATGCTACAGTATTCAAATGACGGCCCTAGCCAGTTCATCCCACCGATCGTTTTAAATAGTCCCCGAGCCATCGAGATAGCGGTCGATAAATACCTTTCACTCGCCTTACTGCGTCAAAACAATATTTCCGTTCCTCGAACACATATTTGCCAACAAGCGGATGCTGCCCTGCACGCTTACGAACAATTGGGACCTGATGTTGTCGTGAAACCACTTTTTGGTGGCGAGGGACGCGGAATTACCCGTATATCGGATCCTGCTTTGGCACTACGTGCATTCAAGATGATTGAACAATTAGGTGGCGTTATTTATCAACAAGAATTTATCGCGCACGAAGGTTTTGATATCCGCATCTTAGTCATTGGCGACAATACATTCGGCATTCGCCGAGTCAATCCCGACGATTGGCGCACCAACCTATCCCTTGGGGCGCGCGCAGAACCCTTTGAAGCAAGCTCAGAATTGGTACAATTGGCACGTCGAGCAGCAAACGTTGTGCAAGCAAAGATAGCGGGTGTTGACATACTAATCGCCCCCGACGGTACGCCAACAGTACTCGAAGTTAACGCCGTGCCCGGCTGGAAAGGTCTCGCCGCGGCGACCGGCAAGGACATCGCTCAAGAAATCCTTACGTTTACGATTGCGCAAGTTGCTGACCACCGTAGAAACTCATAACCGAACAGTCACCCTAACAACTACACTGTAGTCTACCCGTTTGCTTACCAAGAACTCTTCCGGCTTATTAACATACACATACGCATGAACGTCGCCGACCTATTACATCAACATGCACTGCAGCGGGGCCAAGCGATGGCCCTAGCAGAACCGATCCCCAAAAAATGGGATCGCAGCGAACTGCCTCTTGATGAGCGTTATCACTGTATGACTTTTGCCGAGCTCGATGAAGATAGCTCACGCTTAGCCGCCGGATTGCTACAACTCGGAGTCCAGCCCGGAGCCAGAATGGCGTTGATGATTCCTCCGAGCTTAGAGTTTATCTCGTGGGTTTTTGCACTATTCAAAGCTGGCGTTGTCACCGTCCTTATCGATCCGGGCATGGGTCGCAAAAACATGATCGATTGCCTGCAACGAGTTCAAACCGAAGGTTTTATTGGTATCAGCTTAGCCCAAGCACTGCGGGTTGTGATGCGTCATAAATTCCCCTTGGCTAAAACAAACGTCACTGTCGGTCGCCGCTGGTTCTGGAGAGGTCCCACTGCTGACCAACTTCGTCATGCGTCACTCGATAATTTTCAGATTTTCCAAGCAAACCCAGGTGATCCAGCGGCGATTATTTTCACGACTGGAAGTACCGGACCACCCAAAGGTGTCCATTACTGTCACGAGAACTTCTATCAACAAGCCTTGCAAATCCAAAAACACTATAACATCCAACCCGGCGAAAGCGATTTGCCCGCATTCCCGCTGTTTGGCCTGTTTAATGCCGCCATGGGAGTTAGCACGGTATTCCCCGTGATGGACCCCACTCGTCCAGCCCACGTCAAACCACAAAACATCATCGGCCCAATTCAGGACTGGAAGATCAGCCAATCGTTTGGTTCGCCCGCGTTATGGGATGTGGTGGGTCGATACTGCGAAGAGCAAGACATTCAACTGCCTTCGCTCAAACGCATTCTCTCCGCCGGTGCGCCGGTTCCAAGTCGCGTGTTGAAACAAATGAGTGCTGCGATGCTGCCTGAAGGTGAAATGTTTACTCCTTACGGCGCTACAGAAGCATTGCCTGTTGCATCAATTTCGGCCAGCGAAGTACTTCAAGAGACAGCAGCGCTCACCCAACAAGGGTACGGCACTTGCGTCGGCAAACAGTTCTCTGGGATTCAATGGCAAGTCATTGAAATTGACGACGAAGCGATCGCGGCCATCGATGAGGCAAAACCGGTGGAAACAGGAACCATTGGTGAACTAATTGTCCAAGGCCCTGTCGTGACTTCGCATTACGTGACACATGCTGAGGAAACGCGAATGCATAAGATTTCCGACGGTGAGAAATTTTGGCATCGCATGGGTGATGTGGGTTACCTCGATAGCGAAAATCGGTTTTGGTTCTGTGGTCGCAAAACGCACCGCGTACAACTCGCTGACAAAACGCTCTTTAGCATTCCCCTTGAAGCGATTATTAATCAACATCCAACTGTCTTTCGCAGTGCGCTCGTAGGTGTCAAAGTTGACAACAAAATGGCAGCGGCCATCGTCGTCCAACGCTGGCCGCGTGCGCAGGCAAATAACGAATCGGAGGAAATTACGGATGTCCAATTATCTCAGGATATCCTCGAACTTGCGGCGATTAATCCGTCCACCGCTGACATCCAATATGTTCTCGTAAAGGACGAACTGCCTGTCGATATCCGCCATAATGCTAAGATATTTCGTGAAAAAATTGCTCTCTGGGCCCAAGATCGCATTCCCGCTAACTAGTATTTCCTTTAAATCAATCCAAATATTTTGTAACTCCTTGAGAACAAATAATCCGATATATTAAAAGTTGTATATACTTTAAACAACCAGATATTGACGATGCCATGATGAACTTCAATGCGTCACATACTAGTGTAGGATCTAAACCAACACGATGAGTACCGAGTGGTTTTACAGAATCGATCAACTCGAACGCGGGCCTGTCGAGAGCAAGACGCTCAAACTGCTCGCGGAAGTGGGACAAATCACGCCCAACACACTCGTTCGCAAGGCTACTGCTAAGAGTTGGACCGAAGCGCACCATGTAAAGCAACTTTTCGACGCTCATGACCCCTCCCGACAGACGATCGACGCACCTCCAATAATTGAGCAAACCTCGGATTCCGAACATGAGAAAGCGGTACCCGTGCAACCGCCCCAAGTACGCGCTGTTGCGGATCCCCCGCCAATCATTCCCACCGCTAAATTAGCCGCGCCAGAATCCGACGCATTCACAACCCAAATCCATATTGTTACGACGCCAAATCTCAACGGATCCTCCCATCCTACTAATGCCGACGACAACGAGAACATAAACCACAATGACAGCGGAAAACGTCCCCTAACATTGGTCCTCACCTTAGTCGGCCTGATCATCCTAACAATTCCGACTGCTTGGTATTTGTACAACCAACCCACGACACCTCTAGTGACCCATCCTCCAGCGCCCAACGCCGACCTTTCCGTCGCCGCAAACTCCCCCGTGCCAGCAAACAGTCCACCCAGTCCACTCAGTCATGCCACGTTAATCAACAACGTATTCACCAAACAGTCCCGCTGGATCGATCCTACCAACGATCAATTCCAATTGACCGGCGATGCAGGATTATCGATCACTCACGTTTGGATCGATACACAGCAAACCGAACAACCCGTTCTCAATATTGTCATCAAAATTGAAAACCGCAACAAATCAAACGAGTTATCGCTACAACGACGATTTGCAAATCAAAACGCGGCGAGTCGGCCCGATGAAATGAACCCTTACGTACCGCTGATTCGCCTCGCCACAGGTGACGGACACACGCTTGACTCGGAAACCAAACTAGTCAACCGCACAATTCCAATAGCAAGCGCAATCAGTGAAACATATAGAATCTCGCTTACCGCTAAGCAGATCACTGAACTTGACCGAATGCGAGTCGCGGTGCCCAAAGCTTGGTTCAATAAATCTGGTTATTGGGGATTTAAGATTCCCAACGTAATGATCACGGCGACTAATCCGGCACAGACTCCTGTGCAAATCGCCAGCGATCCAAATGCGACTAGTGGCAATCTCGTTAAACCACAACCCAGCAAGGTTGTCGGCGAAAAAAGCGCCGCCACAAACCCCCCAGTAGCCGGCAAAGGTGTGCTACCACCAGCGCCGTTTGGAAACAACGCTACGGCCACAAAACCTAAAAACGGAGATCAACCAACAACCATTACCGAGCTCCAGTCTCAAATTGACCAAGAAAAAAAACGTGACCCTGAACCTAACGGCGATGAACCGCCACAATAACCCGCAGAAGGGAAACGGTCCATTGAAGGTATTGGTGACAGGCGCAGGCGGTTTTCTCGGTAGCGAAATCGCGACTCAATTGCTACAACAAGACCATACCGTCATCGGATTTTCAAGAGGTTCTTACCCCGCACTCGAGCAACAGGGGGTGCAGTGGATACACGGGGATATTCGGGACGCAAGTGCGGTTAACGACGCCTGCCGTAATGTTGACACAATCATACATACCGCTGCCTTGCCGGGTGTTTGGGGTCCCTGGAATGCATATTACCAAGTTAACACCGTCGGTACCGAGCACGTAATCGCTGCAGCTCGTGCACAAGCAGTCAAACACCTTGTATACACAAGTAGTCCCAGTGTGACATTTAATGGAACAGACCAAGTAAATATCCCCGAAGATGTCCCCTATCCAAAATCTTGGCTTTGTCATTACCCGCACTCCAAAGCGATTGCTGAACAGGCGGTCCTCGCTGCAAGTGGACAAGATAACCTCGTTACCTGCGCGTTGCGACCTCATTTGATTTGGGGGGCCAATGATCCACATCTAATTCCACGGCTCATCAAACGTGGCAAGGCAGGTAAATTGAGAATCGTCGGTGACGGCACCAATCTCATTGATATGGTACATGTCACCAATGCGGCGCACGCTCATCTTTGTGCAATCGAAGCGTTAAGTAACGACCCCGCATCTCACGGCAAAGCATATTGGGTCTCACAACAAGAGCCCGTCAATTGCTGGGATTGGCTCAATGAACTACTTCAGGCCGCAGGTGTCCCTCCCATCAAAAAAAGCATTTCCAGACGCACAGCATATGCAGCGGGAACCGTACTCGAAGCTGTCTACACAGCGTTGCGTATTAGGAGTGAACCACGGATGACTCGATTTCTTGCAAAACAACTCTCGGCGGACCACTATTTTGATAATCGCCGCGCGCAAAAGTTGTTGGGATATACCCCCATTCTTTCCACCTCGCAAGCGATGGACCAGTTCAAACAGGCAATTCGGTCCAAGGATTGGAATCTACGTAAGCGTTGATTGACAAACAACTCACGTGCTAGCTTGCATAATTCAACGAATACGGATAATTTTAAGGATTACCGACCATCACGCATTCTTTGATCAGTGTCCGACTTCCGATCCCCTAAAGAAATATGACTCTACAGCACCATCAATTTACGCCTCCCACTATGTCCCGCGTCGTGATAACAGGAATCGGCTTGACGGCACCTAACGGCAATAACTTACAGGATTATCGGAAAAATCTACTCGACGGAGTCAGTGGCGTTCAGGATTACGAAATTCGCTACGTGGGAAAAACGCTGGCTGGCATTTGTGATTTTGATGCGCTCAAACATCAAAACCGACGTGAGATTCGACGAGGCACTCGAGCTGGCAGTATTGCAATCTATTGTTGTAACGAAGCCATCGCCAACAGCCAAATCGACTGGGGACAAGTCGATCACGCTCGCACCGGGATTTACCTGGGCATAACCGAACATGGAAATGTTGAGACCGAGAATGAAATCTATGAACTCAGCCAGTTTGATTATGACGTAAGTGTCTGGAATCACTTCCATAATCCCCGCACCGTCGCCAACAACCCAGCCGGCGAAGCTGCCTTGAATATGGAAATCACAGGGCCGCATTACACAATTGGCGCTGCCTGTGCCGCGGGCAACTCCGGTTTGATCCAAGGCGCTCAGATGCTGCAACTTGGCCAATGCGATGTCGCCCTTGCCGGAGGCGTCTCGGAAAGCATCCACACCTTTGGAATCTTTGCTAGTTTTAAGAGCCAAGGGGCGTTGGCGCAACATCCAGTTGCCAGCGAAGCATCTCGTCCTTTCGATGTCGACCGCACCGGTATCGTCGTGTCTGAAGGCGGGTGTGTCTACGTACTGGAACGATTAGACGATGCTTTGGCTCGCGGTGCACGTATCTACGGTGAACTGGTGGGATATTCAATCAACACCGACGCAACCGATTTCGTGTTGCCCAACCCTGAGCGACAGTCCCAATGCGTCCAAATCGCTTTGGGCCGCGCCGGTATTACACCAGCAGATGTCGATATCCTCAGCACGCATGCGACCGGAACCAAAAGTGGTGATATCCAGGAAATCGCGGGGCTCAGAAAAGTATTCCAAGGAAACTCGAATTGCAGCGTCAATAATACTAAAAGCTTTATCGGTCACACGATGGGTGCGGCCGGTGCGTTAGAGCTCGCAGGAAATCTCCCCGCATTTGATGACAATATCTGTCACGCAACGATCAATGTTGATCAACTCGACGAGGAATGCGACATTGATGGACTCGTCCTAAATAAACCCCAGACGTTAGAGTCCGTTGACTATATAGTGAACAACTCATTCGGAATGCTGGGGATCAATTCCACTGTGGTTATAAAGAAATTTACCGCGTAGATTCAGGGCCGCACCTTATTGGTCGCCTGCACCCACACATGCTGGATTGACTCCTCAAAAATGCCTTAAAGTAGTAAAAAGAGCCTCTTTACCTACTGGTTTTATCAAATAAAATCGATAAGATTTATGGATTCTAGATATTCGCAGTAGTATATAAGCCTACTTGCCCTATCCTATAGCGTTATATTCCCATCTTTCCATCTTTCCATAAAACTCTTTTTTACGCCTCGGAGCACAACCAGCATGACACCTGCTGAAATTCGCGATGCAGTCATAGACATACTCGATACCATCAATCCGGATGAGGATTTGTCGTCGTTAGATGATGAAAAAGAATTCCGCGAACAACTGGAAATGGACAGCATGGACTTTCTCGATATTGTAATGGAACTGCGAAAACGTTATCGTGTTCAAGTTCCCGAAGAGGATTATGAAAATTTGGTAAGCATGCACAAGACGGTCGCTTACCTTGAACCTAAAATGAAAGATATATCGGCTTAATCGTGTACGATTCGATCATTATTGGCGCGGGCATGTCAGGCTTAGCCGCCGGTATCCGATCAGCATACTACGATCAAAAAGTCTGCATTCTAGAACGCCATAACACAATTGGCGGATTGAATTCTTTTTATCGACTCCGTGGCCGCAACTACGATGTCGGCTTGCATGCGGTTACCAACTTCACGCCGCGCGGAACACGACGCGGCCCGTTTGCTCGACTGCTGCGACAACTGCGTTTAACGTGGGATGATTTTGGCTTGTCACCACAGCTAATGTCGTCCATTTCTTTTCCAAGCGTCGAACTCGCATTTGACAACAATATCGATTTACTGCGAAGCGAAGTGGCTCGTGCCTTCCCCAACCAAATTGACAATTTCGAAAAGCTGATGGACTCGCTCATCGATTACGATGATCTTGAGCAAAGCCATTTTGAATTGTCGACCCGCGAACGACTGTCCGAGGTTATCACCGATCCGCTGTTGATCGAAATGATTTTGTGTCCGGTGATGTGGTACGGTAACCCGCGTGAACATGACATGGACTACGGGCAATTTTGCATTATGTTCCGCGCCCTGTTTTTGGAAGGCTTAGCGCGGCCCTTTGATGGCGTCCGTTTGATACTAAGAAAGCTCGTGCGGAAATTCCGTGAGCTAGGTGGAGAACTAAAACTACGCACTGGTGTCCAACAGATTAAGATCGATGACGGCCGCGCGGTTGGTGTGATCTTGGATTGCGGTGACGAAATGTCCGCAAAAAACATCTTAAGTAGCGTCGGCGCCGTTGAAACATTCCGGCTGTGTGACGATGACGACACAACCCATGTTCACAAGACGGGACAATTGTCGTTCATTGAAGCTATCTCGACACTCGACACCTACCCCTCAGAACTGGGACACGATAAGACGATAATCTTCTTCAACGACTCGGACAAATTCCATTGGCAACGTCCCCTTGATGATCTTTGTGATGTTCGAACTGGCGTCATCTGCACGCCGAACAATTATTGCTATGACACAGCCGATGGTAAACTGCCCGATGGGATCATGCGAATTACCGCACTGGCGGACTTTAATCGTTGGAAGAACCTCAACAAAGATGACTACGGCCGACAGAAAGAGATCTGGTTTAACAAAGTCGTAGATTCAGCAACCAAATTCGCGCCGGATTACCGTGAACACACCATCGACACGGATATGTTTACGCCTCAAACAATACATCGCTTCACTTCACACGACAACGGCGCAGTATATGGAGCCACGCGCAAATGGTTTGACGGTACGACGAATTTCAAAAACCTCTTCTTGTGCGGTACGGATCAAGGGTTCGTGGGAATCGTAGGGTCCATTATCAGCGGAATTTCAATGGCAAACCATCATTTGCTACGCGGAAATTGAGCGCCTCTCGCTTTCGTAATCACACCTAACGCTAAAACCGAAATGCAGTAGAATGTAACCTCGGCGGTATTCCTAACTACCGGTTTTCTGTTACCCTAATTCAACGCATTAATTCACATGCCTAAAGATTTTCTAGCTGGAGCCAAAGACGAATACGACGTCATCGTGATCGGCAGTGGTCTAGCTGGTCTCACCACTGCCAACATACTGGGATCGGCAGGATACCAGGTTTTGCTTATCGAACAGCACTATAAACTGGGCGGAATGGCAACTTGGTTTAAACGACCCCATGGGCACGTATTCGACGTGTCACTACACGGATTTCCGTTCGGTATGAAAAAAAGCTGCCGCCGTTATTGGAATCAAGAAATCGCGGATCGCATTATTCCCCTACTCGGCGTGCGATTTGACAATCCACAATTCTCGTTAACAACCCCCTACGACCGTGAAAATTTTACGGAACTGTTAACCCGGCACTTCGGAGTCGAACATCAAACTGTGACGCAGTTTTTTGATGCCGCACGCAACATGAACTTTTATGACGAACAACAAATGACCACTGGGGAATTTTTCGAAAAGTTCTTCCCGGGTCGACAAGATATCATCCGGTTATTGATGGAACCCATCACGTATGCCAATGGGTCTACATTAGAGGACCCCGCTATCACCTACGGAATTGTGTTTTCTAACTTCATGAGTAAAGGAGTTTACACCTTTCAAGGTGGTACCGATATGCTCATCGAAATGATGCATGATGAATTAAAACGCAATAATGTTGATGTCCGAATCAATTGCAGCGCCAATAAAATTAATACGCGGCGTGGTGCTGTCCAAAGCGTGCAAGTCAACGATCGTACCATTCGCTGCCGCAGTGTGGTTTCTAATGCCAATCTATTGACGACGATCTTTAAGATCGTTGGCGAAGAAGTATTCGATAAAGATTACATCGACGAAGCACGAAATGTTCGGCTGAACAATTCCAGCACGCAAGTCTATATGGCGCTTGGCGAAAATGATTCAATCGATCCCGCCACGGGAGACCTGCTCTTCAGTTCGACTGCCGACCGCTTCGAGACAGATCTTTTGCTCAGTCGCGATATTACTAGTCGGACATTCTCATTTTACTATCCGAGCACTAGACCGCATGCGAATCCACGTCACTTAATTGTGTCAAGCACCAATGCCAACTGGGACGACTGGGTCCATTTGGACGATGAGGGATATAAAGCTAGTAAAGAGGAACTCATCGATACCACTCTCACTGCACTCGAAAAATACGTGCCCAACGCGCGAGAACGAATCATTTTTTCCGAAGCATCCACACCGCGGACTTTTGCGCATTACACGCAGCATCAAAACGGAGCTAGTTTCGGTACTAAATTTGAAGGCCTAGCGGTCAGTCGGGGCTTGCCCGAACAAATCAAAGGACTGTATCATGCCGGTAGCGTTGGCATCATTATGTCCGGTTGGCTCGGTGCAATAAACTATGGTGTTATCGTCTCCAATGACGTTGATGCTCAATTAATGTAGCGATTTGGTACTGAAATACGTGCTAACACTCGGTAGCTCGCGATTCAAAAATACTAGACCGCTGTTTCGATCTCAATAACCAATTTATCGCTAACCCTATGACCATCGAACAAATCCAAGCTGCTATTCCCCATCGTGCACCCATGCTGCTGATCGACGAAGTGGTATCGCAGACCGAAACCACAATCAGGTGCAAAAAAACATTTCGGAATGATGAATTTTTTTTCCAAGGGCATTATCCTAATCAACCAATCGTTCCCGGAGTCATTTTGTGTGAAGTTGGCATGCAAGCGGGAGCCGTATTACTCTCGGACATTATCCAAGCAGCTACGGGCATTGAGGCAGACAATGAGTTTAGTGCTAAAGTTCCTGTTGCGACGCGACTGAATAATGTTAAATTCAAGAAGATCGTCAAACCCGGTGATACCGTTGAGGTCGCTGTGACGCTTACAGAACAAGTACAAGTTGCCTATTTTTTGACGGCGAAGGTGACCGTGGATGGTAAATTGGCAACTCGCTTCGATTTCGCCTGTACCATCGCCGACCCGCAAACCTAACCCCCTCCAGCGACCACTAAAATAAGCCATAACCCTTAACAACCAAAGAACACACAATGGCATTCCTTCAACTTGAAGATAAAACCATCGTTATCATGGGCGTTGCTAACCGCAAAAGTGTCGCCTACCACATTGGTAAAACGATCTATGAAGCTGGCGGCCTGCCTGTATACGTTGTTCGCAGTGACAAACGCCGCGAAGAATTACAAAAACTACTTGGCGAACATCCTATTTACGTATGCGATGTGGAATTCCCGGAGCAAATTGAAACTCTCCGCGAAACACTAGCGGAATCACACTCGGTGATCGATGGATTAGTACATTCGATCGCATTTGCCGATTACGAAGATGGTCCTAAGCCCTTTCACGCCACGAGTAAGTCACAGTTTTTACGTGCGGTGGACATCAGCTGTTTCTCCTTGATGGCAGTTTCCAATGCGCTGAAAGAACTTTTTTCTAACGACGCAGCCGTGGTGTCGATTTCCATCTCCACCACCAAAATGGCGAGCGAAAATTATGGATTCATGGGGCCGATTAAAGCCGCCCTCGATTCCTCCTTGGCTTTCCTCACAAAATCGTTTAGTAGTTTCTCAAATGTGCGATTTAATGCAGTCGGGCCAAGTTTACTAAAAACATCCGCGTCTGCTGGAATCCCCGGTTACGTCGAATCCTATCTTTACGCCGAACAGGTAATCCCTCGAGGTTCTGCTGTTGAAACACAAGAAGTAGCAAATGTAGCTGCATTTTTGCTCAGTCCACGCTCTTCCGGAATCTGCGCGCAAACCATCGTTGTCGATGCCGGAATGCAAATCAATTACTTTGACGAAAAAATTGTCAAAAGATCCATTTCCGAATAGGAATAAACGTTGCCATGGAATGCAAACATCCTAACATCCTCTGGTATTGCACCGATCAACAAAGATTCGACACTATCGGTGCGTTGGGCAACCCACAGGTTGACACACCGAACATCGACAAGTTGCTTGAATCCGGCGTCGCTTTTACACACGCGTATTGCCAAAGCCCAATTTGCACTCCAAGTCGTTCGAGTTTCCTAACCGGCCTGTACCCTGCTCGTGTCCATAACACTCGTAACGGCAACGGCACCTTTCCCGACTTCCCACCGCTAATTACCAAACTTGTTTCTGATGCTGGCTATCGTTGTGGAAATATAGGAAAATTTCATCTAACAAGCTCCGGGCACCGAACCGAACCGCGACTCGACGATGGCATGACCTATTGGCAATTCAGTCACGCACCCCGCGACGACTGGGAAGATGGCCATCATTATGCAGATTGGGTTCGCGACCAAGGCGGAGACTTAGATGCAATGCGTAATAGCCCAGAACGAGTGGACCCAGCAATGCATCAAACCCGTTGGGCAACAGAATGTGCCATCGAATTTACTGCCTGTGACTCCAAGTCAGACACCGAACACGCTGATCAACCTTGGATGTTGTGCGTTAATATTTATGATCCACATCCACCGTTTATTCCGCCGAAGTACTACGCCGACCAGTTTGATGCCGAGCAGATGCCTGGACCCTATTTTCAACCCAAGGATCTAGAGCAGCAAGCTCGATTATCCGCGATTGATTTCCAAGGCGATCCGAAGACGCCCCAAGGCCACGATGCTAAACAAATGCAGGCCTACTATTATGCCATGATCAAACAAATAGACGACCAATTCCAGCGAATCATTGAACACTTGCGTGATACTAATCAACTCGAAAATACCATCGTCATTTTCACCAGTGATCATGGCGAATCTCTCGGAGATCACGGACTGCTAGAGAAGGGATGTCGATTTTATGAAGGCCTAGTCCGCGTTCCACTTATTTTTTCCTGTCCCGCAAAATTCCTACAAAATGTCCGACGAGACGCCTTAGTCGAACTTCTTGATCTAACATCAACAATCATTGAACTCGCTGGAATCGAGCAACCCGACTATATGCAAGGACGTTCGCTGATACCGCTATTAACAAAATCCAATGCCGAAGATGTTCACCGAGAATTTGTACGCAGCGAATATTTTGACGCATTGGATCCCTTTTTTACTGGAGGCACCGGCGCATTTGCCACGATGTACCGTAATCGTCAATTTAAACTTTCTGTCTATCATGGGCACGGACTCGGAGAATTGTACGACCTAGAAAACGATCCTTGGGAATTTAACGACTTATGGAGCAATCCCGAGTATGCTACTGTAAAAGCTGACCTGATCGCGAAGAGTTTTGACGCACATGTCCTACTTACGACCGATGTTGGGTCTGAACGAATCGCTCCGATGTAAAAATAGATCGTCGGTGAAGCCGTCGAAACAATGATAGATTTTTCCTACATTTCACCAGCCCACCCTCAAATCGAATCTATTGAGTCATGCTAAAACAACTTGGCCCCTATATCATCGACAAGCAAATTGGCCGAGGTGGCATGGGGTTTGTCTATGCGGCTCATCACGAAGACACCGATGAAGTTGTTGCGGTCAAAATGCTCTCGCTCGGTTTTGCTGATGATGAGAATTTCCGCAGTCGATTTTCATTAGAGATCGAAACGCTGAAACAACTACATCATGACGGCATCGTCGAAATATTCGGCTTCGGTGAGCAAGACGGCACACTTTTCTACAGCATGGAACTTGTGGACGGCCCCAGCCTTTTTGAAACGCTCAAATCTGACGGGCCAGTTGCTTGGCGGGATGTAGTCCGCATGACTATCGAAATTTGTCATGCATTAAAACACGCCCATGACCGCGGCGTCATTCACCGTGATCTGAAACCTTCCAACCTAATCGTTTCCCAATCCGGTTCTGTAAAATTGGTCGACTTCGGTATCGCTCGACTTTTCGGTTCCGCTCAACTGACGGCCGATCATGCTGTCGTCGGTACAGCGGATTATATGTCACCAGAGCAAGCTGAGGGCCAGCGACCCACTGTACGCAGTGATCTGTATTCACTCGGAGCAGTTATGTACGCATTGCTCTCGGGAAAACCGCCGTTTTCCAGCCCTTCTATCGCTCAAGTCATTCATAGATTACGGCATGACCCGCCACCTTCACTGCTCAATGCAAACCTAGACGTTCCCCGTGAACTCAATCATATTATCGATCAATTGCTTAGCAAAAATCCGGATGAACGAGTGCCCACACCGCTAGCCGTTATTCACCGCTTGCAGGCCATGCAACATGCGTTAGATTCCCAACTACCAACTCCACCTAATCCTCCGGTTGTAGATATCACCCACACCACTGCTGCGGCAACCTACAGCAATGATGCGCCGACTGGTGAATTCACTCGAAGTGAGGTTGACGAAGATAACTCGCCAACGTTGTTGCACCCCACGATACTAGGACCATATCAAACTGGCGCAACGTCCGACGAATTGTCGCTTGCAGATATCGATTCCGAAGCGGCACCTGTTACCACCGTTGACGAAGGCATTCACAGCCATTTTACGCGAGTAGATCCGACGCGTGCCGAAGAACAAATCAGTCAAAAGAGCGGAATGATAGCGAGCATTTTAATCGCGATAGGATTCTTGGCGGTTGTCGGTGGCATATTTGCCTTTACCAACTACATGAACCGCGCTGCTACCGCCAAAGAATTACTGAATCATATTCTACAGGCGCGAATCGACCCCGGATCGGATTGGGCACAAGCTCATGTGGAAATGGAGGATTTCATCGCGCGTTTTCCTGACCACGATCAATATGAGGAAATCAAACAATTGCATGATGAACTCGCTGCCGAGCGTGATTTACAAAAATATATTGACCAGCTTTCCAAGGATCGGGAATCCTTGTCAGTAGTAGAATTACAGCTACTTTCAACTTTAGATACAGCCGCCGAAGACCCACAGGCGACCGTGGTACAACTTGAATCATTTATCGCCACCTATGATGCATTTACGAGTGACAAGAATTCCGTCCGCTGCGTCGATTTTGCTCAAATCCAACTCAAACTCTTCCAATTAAAAGCAATACAAGCTGACCAAGACACAACCCGATTAAAAGCAAATTATAGTGACGAGATCAATCGAATTATTGCCGCCGCCAAGGAGCTTGCCAATTCGGATCACGCGCAGGCCCTCAACATGCTCCACAATGCTAAGGTTTTGTTTTCGCAACACAAGTTCTTAAATGACGAACTGCACTCAATCGATGATGCAATCGAGAAGTTGGGTGATGTTCAATAATTGCCGCAAAATTGTCAAAGGTTAGCCAGTTTTCGCATTCGTCCTCGATTTCCCCTAAATCTCTCGCTCAGCGGAAGTCTCGAGGTTTCGGATTGTACTTACCGAGCGTGGCTGAAAAATCCTCCAAGCGGTGCGCCACAACATGGATAACTAATCCTTTTCTTTCTAGCTTTCCATGAACGAGCCAGGCATTACTGCGGCGACCGATGCTGTAGTATCGTTGCCAGATGTACTGTTTTAGCACAAGATTAATCGTGCCCGTTTCATCTTCAAGCGTCACAAACGTAATTCCCTTTGCGGTAGACGGCCGTTGGCGCAGCAACACAATACCCGCGACACGGACGTAACAATTATTATCCAGCGTTTGCAACTGAATCGCTGGGACGACGGACTGTGCGTCTAACTGTTCACGCCAGAACATCAACGGATGACCTTTAAGGGAAAGGCCGGCGGTCCGATAATCCATCTCCACTTGCTCTGCAGGTTGCATCAAGGGCAATTCAGGAATATCGTCGTCACTTGCGCTAATTAGATCGAACAATGGATGCTCACACGAATTGCGTTCTTGGGCCAAAGCCTCCCACAAAGCAGACCGTCGGTCTCTTTGAAAGCTCGAAAACGCATCGGCGTCCGCTAACTTCATTATTACCGATCGACGAACACGACCACGCCGACGTAAATCTTCCACCGATCCATACAATCTTTCACCACGGTTTTTCACAATCCGCAGTACATCGTCTTGGCGAATACCACGAACGATTTTCAATCCCAGGCGCAAAGCTAGTTTTTTATTCGTGTCATTTGTACCATCTTCCGTTTTTTCTAACGTACAATTCCAGTCGCTCAAGTTAACGTCAACTGGTAAGACAATCACTTCGTGCCGCCGCGCGTCCGTCACTAAATCACTTACACTATAAAATCCCATCGGTTGACTATTAATCACCGCGGCGGCAAAAACGGCGGGATGATGACACTTAAGCCACGCGGATACATATACCAACAATGCAAAACTCGCCGCATGTGATTCGGGAAATCCGTATTCGCCAAATCCTCGAATTTGCGTGAACACTTGCTCCGCAAATTCCATACTCAGGTCTCGCGCCAACATTCCTTTGATCAGTTTCTGACGAAACTTCTCGATCACCCCGGGTCGCCGCCAAGCCCCCATTGCGCGCCGCAGTTGGTCTGCTTCGCCCGGTGTAAATCCCGCCGCTACCACAGCCAACCGCATAGCCTGTTCTTGAAACAACGGGACACCAAGCGTGCGGTCGAGGACTTCACGAATCGCATCATTTGGATAGCTAGGTTCTTCTAAACCATCGCGCCGCTTGAGGTAGGGATGGACCATATTGCCCTGAATCGGACCGGGTCGGACAATCGCAACTTCGATCACAAGGTCATAGAAACAACGCGGCTTAAGTCGGGGCAACATACTCATCTGTGCCCGACTCTCAATCTGAAAAACTCCCACGGTATCAGCCTTGCAAATCATGTCATACACCTTGCTGTCATCCACAGGAATCGTTGCCAACGTCCATTCTTCGTTCTTGTGTTGCCGCAACATATCGAAACATTTATGAATCGCGCTAAGCATTCCTAATGACAAACAATCAACTTTTAGTATTCCAAGTTCATCTAGATCATCTTTATTCCATTGAATCACCGTCCGCCCGTCCATGGTGGCATTCTCAATAGGCACTAGTTCACTGAGTAAGCCTTGTGTAATAACCATTCCACCTACGTGTTGTGACAGGTGGCGAGGCATTCCTCTGAGCATCTCCACGAGTTCCATAAATCGTTCTCCCGCCAATTCATCAGGATCTAGCCCCACTTCTCGGCACCGTAAAGCGAGGTCTCCTTCCGCAATACGCCCATCCAGATTCTTGGCGACCGCATCCACAAGATCCGCCGGAAACCCAAGAGCTTTGCCAACTTCTCGCACTGCACTGCGCAGGCGATAGGTAGTGACCACACCGGTCATTCCGGCACGATCACGTCCATATTTTTTGTACAAGTATTGGAGTACTTCTTCACGACGTTCATGTTCGAAATCAACATCAATATCGGGCGCTTCGGCCCGTTCGCGACTAATAAAACGCTCAAACAACAACTGCGTTGTATCCGGATCAACCGACGTCACTCCCAGACAAAAACAAACAACCGAATTAGCCGCCGAACCTCGCCCCTGACACAATATTTCTTGGCTTCGAGCAAACCGAACCAGATCCCAGACCGTCAAAAAATAGGCCTCGTAATTCAACTCGCCAATCAGCTCCAACTCATGTTGCAGCAGATTAATAACCTTGCGAGGAATCCCCTGTGAATATCGCTGGCGCGCCCCCGTCCATGCCAATTGTTTGAGGTATGCGATAGGAGTGACATTTGTTGGTGCAAGTTCTTCGGGATACTCATATCGTAATTCGACTAAGGAGAACCCACAAATATCCGCTATTTCAAGTGTTCGTTCAAGCGCCTGCGGAATCTGTTGAAATAGTTTTGCGATGTCTTCGAGCGGCCGCATGTGCCGCTGGGCGTTCGCAAATTGATAGGGCCCAATGTCGTGCACCGTACAACCATGAGCGGTTGCCGTTAGCACATCTTGAAGCCGCGCGTGAGAGGGATCGTGATAGTAGACATCGCCAGTTGCGACTAGCGGGACACCGGTTTGTCGCGACAATTCTTGCAGCAAATCAAGTCGCTGTTGGTCTGTTGATCCGCGGTGTAATTCAGCTAACAAATAGCAACGCTCGCCGAACATCTCGTAGTATCGTTGTAAGTCTCTAGCGTCGATAAGACTGGCAGCAGCATGCACTCGGTGGTGATCCGAGGCGGTCCCCGTCGACAGCCGATTCCAATCAGGGATCACCCCTAAAAGAAATTCATCACCATGGGAAACTAAATCTTCAAAGGACAAACAGCAATTACCTTTGGGTGCCTGGCGGCGACCAAGCGTCAGTAAACGGCACAGTGACGCATAGGCTGAACGGTTACGAATCCAGACCACGCAAGGTGGCGCGTCACAAAAGGTTAATTCTGCCGCAACAATATATTGCAATTCGGCATCAGCGGACGCGCCATGCCCCCGAACAACTCCAGCAAGGGTATTGCGATCGGTAATCGCTAAGGCAGTATATCCTAACCTCACTGCACGACGCACCAACTGTTCAGCAGAAGAAGCACCTTGCAGAAATGAAAAATTGGATTTGCAATGTAGTTCGGCGTAATTCATTAACAGTTCCAATTACTAACCAAAATTTCCTTGCAAAAACCACTGCGCCGTTGGTAATTGCCTGAACACCCAAAATCGTTGACCGCTATCAATTTCAACCCGAAAATACTCTCTCCGTACCGCACGCGACCGCCACCATCCCGTTTCAATCCGCTCCGGCCCCCACGAACGTATTACCTGTTGCCAAGTACCACGATGAAACAAACGGATTGGCGCGCCCGTACGACTTTTTGTGTAACAGCGGATTTCCAATGGTGAATCCCAATACCATAATGGCCGCGCGGCAATTGACAATGACTGCCCCAATGCCCAACCGGAACGTTGTTTGTTGGCACGCGTCTTCTGAGGTTTTGCGAGCGTAACTTGTCCACTGCTCGCATCCAACATTTTACGAGCGGGGCGCAAGACATGACGACACCACCGCCGCATATCCAACTCAACTACAGCTTGCATCTCAAAACTAAATTCGGGCTGAGATTCCGCGGTCAACTGCGGTCGCGAGACGCGTTGTTTTCCAAGCCGACTCGTTAAACGATCAATCAATCTCGCAAAAACATGCGGTGGAATTTGATCGCGAGCGAGTTCACATTTTTCTGTCACAGGTTGTTCTGATTCTTTCTGCGTGAATAGCCCTAATTGAACCTGCTGCAGTATTGCTGTTTGCGTCGCTTCAATTGAAATATGGTACATCTCGTCAATGCGTTCTCTTTTTTCCCAAGCTAACTGAAATAATGAAACAAGATGTGGGCACTGAACCGTCGGTCGATACAAACCAATCGTAAATTGTTCGACGTGGTTGCCTGACGCTGTGACCGTCGCGGATGCAACATTTGCAGTCGTATCACAATAAATCTGCTGACCGTGCCGCGACACTTCAAACTTACAGCACAGTTGTAATACTCCGCGATCGCGTTTCGCCAGCCGTTCTAAAATAGGTTCGAGCATGTGTCTAAACAAATCCACCACCATCTGTCCACCGTCAATGGGACCTAGCAACACTTGTTCGGAAATATACCGCTGCTGTGCATGAACCATTTTCAACGACTCAATTGTCTGGCCAAAAAGCTGCTGGCATCTCTGAGTAACAACCGCTCCTAATCGCTGAACTATCGCTTCTTGTGGTAATTCAATTAATTGCTCGAGAGTTGCAATCCCTAGTCGAGCTAATGCATCCAACGCCGTTGCCGGAAGTCGAAGGCTATTTACCGGTAGCGGTCCTAGTTTTTCCCGAACCGCCGCTTGATCCTGTTGATCCATCGATAAAACTACCGATCGGTTTGTTGTTGGGTTCGACAAATATAAACACGCCGCCCAACTTGCACCAACTGTACTTGCCGCCGCTACACGTGCCGCGATATCTATTCGCATTAGATCTTCGCTAATGCGCTCCACCAATTTTTCCACCGATCCAAAATAATGACACACATCGGTAACATCCAACCAAATTGCTTCCGTTTTCCAAGCCGCGGCGCGGGGGTCCGGTTGATGTGCATATTGAGTACCCACATGCTTGCCCGCAGTCCGTTTTTCTTGAGCTGCTAATTCACGCTTCCAATTTACCGACTCGGGAAAACCTACCAATGGTGAATAGCGGTTTGCCCAGCGAGCAAGTCGGAACATCCCATCCTGAGTTTTCCAAACTTGCCGCTCGACCGACCGGGTATCCTTACCAGTCTCCTTACTCATCCCGTCCTTGCCAGTGGAATCAATTCCACCAGGTATCCATATGCAAATTATTTTTTTCATTGAAAAACATTAGGAGTAATTTGTGTTCCGTTTGTGGGGTTTAGCAAAGACCCATTCTTTTTAGCTCGTCGTTGATTCTCGATTTCCATAAATTCCAATTCACAACTTGCTCCCGCATTCCCACCAACAGCACGCAGCACCTCAACCCGAAACCGCCAATTGCCCTGTCCCGCTAAAGGAGTTGCACGCAATCGTAAATGAGCCCACGTCGGATTCTGCAAATACTTCTGCTCTCTAACCAAAACACCAAATACACCACTCTGCTCGACTGCCAATTGCAGTCGTCGATAAGCTCGATTATCAATCTTGGGCAAATTCACCCATACCGCTCCTACCGCTTGACAACGTAACACTTGATCCAATGTCCAGTCAAAATCTGCTTTGCCCTGTGGACTCACCACTAACATGCGACTCAAGTGAATGCCCAACGCCGCGGCTGCCGGTGGGAAAAACTTACCCGTGTGGTCTAGTACCACAAGCGCACCTCCACGCTGTGCCACTTGCCACGCAGACCATAGTCCCAACAATCCCACTCCACCACCATTAACTTCGCCCAACCACTCTACCAATTGCCCCGATCGCCATCCTCCATGTGGCAAAATCAAATCTAATTGCTCCCAGCCCGTCGGCACACTTAATTCACCAGTTTTCGCAACAGCCGCTGACTGGAAGTCACGTATCAAGTACTGCAGTTGTTGTAGTATCCTTTTTTGATCGCGTGGCTCATTTTCTCCTCTCTGTTCAGATTGGTCATGTCCTGCACAGTCCTCGTGCCCTTCATGTTGATGTTGTTGGGAAGCAGGCATTTATTAAATATTGTTCACTCCTGCTTTCATTGCCCTGACATTATGACAATCTGCCCAACATACAAGCAAACACTGTTTTGTTTGCCTGGGTATATTGTAGTGTACATCTGTACACCCTTCTGTCAAGTCATCGGCACATTTTTTTTCGTTCTGCACAAAAAACGCGATAAACTAAGTCGATTAATCACAACTACTCCATACTCGCCATAGGAACTCCCCGATAGAATAGACATCGGACACAACGTAAATACGCTATTTCAACAATCTCCCAGTCACAACAACTAACAACATTCTCAAAATCATGGTTCGTACACGATTCGCTCCTAGCCCGACAGGTTACCTTCACATCGGTGGAGTACGCACAGCACTATTCAACTGGTTATACGCGCGCAAACACGGAGGTCAATTCATCCTCCGCATCGACGATACGGACCAAAATCGCAACGTCGATTCGGCATTACAGCCAATCCTCGACGGTTTCCGCTGGTTAGGCATCGATTGGGACGAAGGCCCAGAGGTCGGCGGCGACTGCGCCCCGTATTTCCAATCACAGCGAAGCGATCAATACCAAAGTGCCGTCGAAACACTACTGGAAAAGGGGCTCGCATATCGGGATTACTCGCGTACCGAAGAAGTCCAAGCGGAACGCGAAGTGGCTCAAAGTGCTGGCTCTTCCTATCTATACAGCCGCAACTGGATGGCCGAAACCGATGCCCAAGCCGCTGCCTACGAAGCCGAAGGGCGAGTTGCGGTGGTGCGTCTAAAAATGCCCCGCGAAGGCACCTGCTTGATACCTGACTTAATCCGCGGTGATGTCGAGTTTCAATGGGCCAGCGAACAAGACATGGTCATCCAAAAATCCAATGGCAGTTGCCTGTATCACCTTGCCAGTGTCGTTGACGATGCAGCATTCGCGATCACCCATGTCATCCGCGCCGAAGAACACCTCTCGAACACCCCTCGACAAATATTCATCGCCCAAGGACTCGGCTACGACCTACCACAATACGCACATTTACCTTACGTCGCAGAACCTGGTAGCAAAAACAAACTTAGCAAACGCAAAATAGCTAAATATCTCAAAAACCAGGACTTCCTAAAGCTTTATGAACATGGCAGCCGCATCGCCACAACGTGTGGACACGAACTCGACCCAGAAACGTTCAACCCCGTGCTCGTCGACTTCTACCGTGACATCGGCTTTCTCCCCAATGCCATCGTCAACTATCTACTGTTGCTAGGCTGGTCACTCGACGGTGAAACTGAAGACTTCACGCGAGATGAAATGATACGAGCGTTTTCGCTAGAACGCGTAGTCAAAAGCCCTGCCAGTTTTGACCCAACGAAACTAACGGCTTTTCAACAACGCGCCATGGACCAACTTGATCTGAAACAAAAAACGGCCCAATCCCTGCCCTATTTACAACAAGCCGGGTTCATCGACACGCCACCAACCTGCGACACCGCACCTTATGTAAACTCGATCATTACGGCGAGCGAGCAGCGAATGACCGTGGCCGGCGACATTCTCGATTACGCTCATTTCTTCACCGACGATGATGCCCTCGTCTACGATCACAAATCTTTTAGCAAACGAATCTCCAATGCCGACGGAGCGGTCGAACTACTGCGCGATTTTGCCAACACACTCGCGGCTATTGAGTCATATAACGCCGCCAGCGTGGAGGTAGCAATACGGCAGTTCATCGCCGATCGCGAACTTAAATTTGGCCAAGTTGTGCAACCCGTGCGCGTCGCCATTACTGGCAAACCCGCCGGCTTCGGACTTTTTGACACGCTGGCAATTCTCGGTCAACAGCGGTGCCTCAACCGCATTGAACGAGCCATCAGTCTTGTGCCAATTTCACCCGACAACGACTCGGCATAACAAAGCCTCTTTTGCCATATTAAAACTAGTCCGCTTAACGCTACAATCACAAACAGTGGTATAGTTCCACAGCAATTTTTGTCACCAGTCAAACCCCATCCAGTCACCAACACAGACCCGACACCATCATGAATCAGAATCAACACTCAAATAGCAACGATAACGATCCGAGTGACGAACCTGCCGCTGCTTCACTTAATTTCATCGAGCAGATCGTCGCCGGAGATAACGAATCTGGAAAACATGAAGGTCGTGTGCATACTCGATTCCCGCCCGAACCTAATGGCTATCTGCACATCGGTCATGCCAAGAGCATCTGTTTGAACTTCGGCATAGCTACAGCAAACGGCGGTAAAACCAATTTGCGTTTTGACGACACCAACCCAGCCAAAGAAGAGACCGAGTACGTGGACTCCATTATGGAAGACGTGCGTTGGCTCGGATTCCAATGGGATAACGTCTACTTCGCCTCGGATTACTTCCAACAACTGTACGATTTTGCCGAACAGCTTATCAAATCAGGCCACGCATACGTCTGCAGTCTCGACGCGGAGGAAACGCGTAGTTACCGCGGCGGCTGGAACGAAGCCGGTAAAGACAGCCCCTATCGTAGTCGGGACCCCGAAGAGAGCCTCGATCTTTTTCGACGCATGAAAGCGGGGGAATTTACAGAGGGTGAGCACACCCTGCGTGCCAAAATCGACATGGCCTCACCCAACATGAACATGCGTGACCCCACAATCTACCGCATCCGCAAGATCAAACATCACCGCACGGGCAGCGACTGGTGCATCTACCCCATGTACGACTATGCACATGGCATCAGCGACTCCATTGAACGAGTCACGCACTCAATTTGCACGCTCGAGTTTGAACATCACCGGCCACTTTACAACTGGTTCCTCGAAACATTGGACATCTTCCCTTCGCGTCAAATTGAATTTGCTCGGCTCAACATCACCCACACAATGATGAGCAAACGCAAATTACTTGAACTTGTCCAAGACAATCATGTGTCTGGCTGGGACGACCCCCGCATGCCCACTATTTGCGGTTTAAGACGGCGCGGTTACACTCCCGAATCCATCCGGAATTTCTGCACACGCATCGGCGTCACGAAACAAAACAGCCGACACGACATGGCGTGGCTCGAAGATGCTCTTCGCGCTGACCTCAACAAACGGGCCCATCGCAGAGCCGGTGTTTTGCGACCTCTTAAAGTAGTGATCGAAAACTACCCAGAAGACCAAGTTGAACAACTTGACGCAATCAACAACCCCGAAGACGAGAGTGCCGGTAAACGCAAAGTCCCATTTGGCCGGGAACTTTACATCGAACGAACAGATTTCATGGAAGACCCGCCGAAAAAGTTCTTCCGTCTCGGACCGGGTCGCGAAGTCCGTCTGCGATACGGTTATTTCATCACCTGCACCGATGTCATTAAAAATGATGCAGGCGAAGTCGTTGAACTACGCTGCAGCTACGATCCTGAAACACTGGGAGGCCAAGCACCTGACGGCCGCAGAGTACGCGGGACCATTCACTGGGTTGCCGCAGCTACTGCGATTACAGCCGAAGTCCGCCTCTACGATCATCTCTTCAAAACGACGGACCCATTTGAAGCCAGCCCCGCGACTGATACACTCGCCGAAGCAAGCTATTTGAATAACCTCAACGAAAACTCGTTAGAAGTCCTCACCAATTGTAAACTTGAACCGTCGCTTGAGGATGTCGCCGTCGGTGAGCTTTACCAATTCGAGCGCCTTGGATATTTCTGTGTGGATAACAAAGATTCGAGCCCAGGAAACCTCGTATTCAACCGCAGCGTCACATTGCGAGACACGTGGGCTAAGATGCAACGCAAAAAATAGCCACTACACTTTTCCTGAACACCTGATGACCGAATCCCACCTTCAATCACACACCACTAAAACTGTCCATGTCAGTGCTCCCACGCGACTGCACTTTGGACTACTCTCTTTCGGTAATCAAGAGGGTCGAAATTTCGGCGGCGTGGGTTTGATGCTCAAAGAACCACGCGTTGAAATCACTGCAACGCCCGCAGATAAATTCGCCACGACAGGCCCCTATGCTGCACGACTGCTTGATTTTTCAAAGCAATGGCAGCAATATACGCAGGCCGACACTTTACCGAATTGCGTACTCACAGTTACCGCCGCCCCTGAACAACACGTCGGTCTCGGTCTTGGTACTCAACTTGGACTTTCCACCGCGGAAATACTACAAGCCTTCCTGACGGGCGGGGGTTTTGGCGCTATGGAACGAGCCTTCGTTGTGAATCGCGCCTCGCGCAGCGCGGTCGGAACTTACGGTTTTGAATTCGGCGGCTTAATTGTCGAGCGGGGGCGTCTTCCAAGTGAACGCATCTCCCCTCTGGAGTGCCGACTCGACTTTCCCGATGCGTGGCGAATTATGTTGGTACGCCCCGAAAACGAACAAGGACTAAGTGGTGAACAAGAGACTCGCGCATTCGGCGACATCCCACCCGTAGCACAGCGAACCACCGATCAACTTATCGCGGAACTTGAATCCGGCTTGCTACCAGGCATCACTGCGGGTGATTTCATGATGGCCGCTGATGCGATCGAAAACTATGGCCGCATAGCGGGAGGTTGTTTTTCTTCGATCCAAGGTGGACCATACAATGGCCGTTTGCTAAATCGACGCGTGGAGTGGCTCAAGGGACTCGGCGCTCGCGGAATTGGGCAAAGTAGCTGGGGGCCAACATTGTTTTGCATCTTTGAAACGCAAGCCGCCGCGGAACGATTCAAAGATTCCATGGGAAGTGATGATTCAGGCCAAACGTTACGCGTGGAAATCGTCCGCGCCGACAATCAAGGCGCCGACATCTCCTAAGTTGACATTCATTCGTTGTCAATTTTTTTTTGACATTCTTACCGATCCACGGTCCACACCGTACAATATCGTTGACGGATGAACTCTGTAAACACTTACTAATTTACGAAAGCAGACCTTTCAATCATGGTCGAATTAGGCATCAACATCGATCACGTCGCGACTATTCGGCAGGCGCGAAAAACGCACGAACCCGATCCTGTATGGGCCGCAGCGTTTGCTGAGCTCGGTGGCGCCGACTGCATCACCATCCACCTGCGTGAAGACCGCCGACACATCATCGACCGCGATGTCCGTATGCTTAGTGATTCAGTTAGCATCAAACTCAACCTTGAAATGGCCACTGCCCCGGACATCGTTGACCTTGCATGTGAAACCTCACCAGACCAAGTAACATTGGTTCCAGAAAAGAGAGAAGAAATCACGACCGAAGGTGGGCTCGACGTCGTCACGCACTACGAATCAATCAAACCAGTTGTTTCCCGTTTACAAGATGCCGGCATCAGTGTTGCTCTGTTTCTCGATCCAGACCCGGCCCAAATAGAAGCGGCAGCCAAACTAAGAGTCCAAGCGGTTGAACTGCACACGGGCCAGTATGCCTTACAGCAAGGCGAAGAACAAATCCGCTGTCTTGCGCAGTTGGCAACTACTGGAAAACTCATCGTCGAATCTGGTATAAACCTCCATGCTGGGCACGGCTTAAATTATCAAAACGTACTTCCAGTCGCACAAATCGACAGTATGCTAGAACTCAACATTGGACATTGCATCGTCGCCCGTGCTGTATTTGTTGGACTCCGACAGGCAGTCCGCGAAATGAAAGACTTACTCCGTTAGAGACAACGACAATATTTTTACATTACTCGCAGCACCAAGGAATATATTTTGGAGATTGGCTACTGTACCAACGTGCATGCCGGAGTCGACCTTGCAGCAACTCAAGCGAACCTCTCTAAATATGCTGCGCGGGTTAAGCAACTTGTTTCCCCAAATAACCCCATGGGTATCGGACTCTGGCTCGCTGCACCTGCCGCCCAGCAGTTACTCGACTCCGAACAAACCACCGATTTTCGAGATTGGCTCGCAGCACAAGGACTCGTGCCATTTACGTTAAATGGATTTCCCTATGGAAACTTTCACAACGAAGTCGTCAAACACGATGTCTACAAACCAACATGGCACGACCTCGACCGACTCCAATACACCAAAAATCTAGCGGTGATCCTCGATGCTATTCTCCCAACAGGAAAAACGGGCAGCATCTCTACTTTACCTATCGCTTGGGGAAAACAATCACTCACCGCAGAGCAATGGAATTCAACGGTTCGGCAACTTCTTGAACTCGTGGATTTCCTACATGAATTACAACAAACAACCGGTCGGACCATCCACGTTTGCATTGAACCTGAACCCGGCTGTGCACTCGACGTCGCCGCCGACATGATAGACCTATTCCAAAACCGTCTACTGCCCCAAGGCTCCGCCGACAAAATCCTGCGCCATATTCGAGTCTGTCACGACATTTGTCACAGTGCCGTGATGTTCGAATCACAAGCAGATGTACTACGGCAGTATCAAGCACTAGGAATTCAAGTCGGCAAGATCCAAGTGTCATCTGCCGTTCAAGTTGATTTCTCACAACTTGCTGTTGGCGATCGCACTGCTGCGTTTGAGCAACTTACCAGCTTCGATGAACCTCGTTATCTCCATCAAACTTGTATCCGCGAACCCGATCAAACCATTCACTTCCACCAAGACTTATCTGTGGCTCTGGAAACTGTCGCCGATCCACAATCACTCGAAAGCGCCTGGAGTGTTCACTTCCATGTCCCAATTTTCTTAGAGTCTCTAGGGCTACTCAGCACCTCGCAACACGATATCCTTGAATGCATGGAAGTCTGCAAGTCGATGCCAAATCTGGAACACTTCGAAGTAGAGACGTATGCGTGGAATGTTTTACCAGAGCATCTGCAACAATCAGATTTGGCACAAGGCATCGCTGATGAACTTCTGTGGTTTCGCAATCTCGTCTCCACCTATAACCACCGGAACAATTAAGCAACAAACAACATCTATGGACGATTACTCACTACCTTTAGCCAACCAAACGGCTGTCGTCACGGGCGCTTCTTCTGGAATCGGTAGAGCAATCGCGATCACGTTTGCTCAACAGGGTGCTAACCTGATCATCCATGCCAACACTAATCAAGCTGGCCTAGAGGCAACAGCCGCTGCGGTTCGCGATATCGGACGCGACGTCACGTTGCTCTACGCCGACCTCACATCAGCCGAAGCTCAAGCGTCGCTTGTCGAGCAAGCGTTCCAAGCCGACGCACAGATCAACATCTGGGTTAACAACGCCGGCCGTGACGTGCTTACCGGCGACGCCGCTGATTGGTCCTTTGAACAGAAACTCGCTGCCCTGTGGGCGCTTGACGTCCAAGGGACAATCGGAATTTGCCGCAAATTAAGCAAACCGCTGCTGAACGTTGGCAAACAGGCCAATGCTGTCATCTTAAATATGGGCTGGGACCAAGCTACCGTCGGCCAAAGTGGTGATAGTGGCCAACTATTCGCTTCAACTAAATCGGCCGTGATCGGTTTTTCACATAGCCTAGCCCGCGAATTAGCGCCTCATGTCCGAGTCAATTGCTTAGCACCCGGTTGGATCCAAACAACGTGGGGGAACTCAGCGTCTGCACAGTGGGACAAACGGGCAAAGGCGGAATCGCTTATGGGTCGTTGGGGCACACCTCAGGACGTAGCAAACGTTGCCGTTCATCTCGCTGCACCTACGGCAAGTTTTATTACTGGGCAAACTATTTCCATTAACGGTGGCTTGAGTCATGAGCAGCTTGATCCAACGGGAAATCTAGACGAACAACATGATGGCAAATAACAAACCACTTGCCGGAAAACGAATCCTATTTGTAACGGGACGCTTGGCGCAACATGCACTCGAAAACGAATTGAGGAAACTAGCGCCGGAAGTGGGTATCGATTACGAAATCGCTGTACTACCTATCACTGTCGCCGCCCTCATGACGCCCGCCTGGATCGCCCAAAAACTCGAACTTCCAAACGGGATCGATCTCGTCATCGTTCCTGGGTACTGCCAAGAAGACCTGTCACCACTCACAACTGCCCTACCCTGTCCTGTGGAAGCGGGGCCGCGAGACTTGCGCAAACTGCGGCAACACTTTGGCCTCGGCTACCAGCCGCCGCATAATTATGGCGAGTCAACCATCGAGATCATCGCTGAAATCAATCATGCCCCGCGTTTGACACTGGCGGAAATCATCACGACGGCTAAACAACTTGCCAGCGACGGCAGCGACATCATCGATGTTGGTTGTGACCCCGGCAGCACTTGGCACGGAGTAACCGACTGCGTTAAGGCACTGCGTGCAGAAGGCTTGCGTGTTTCTATTGATAGCCTTAATCCAACAGAGATTACCGCCGCCGTTGATGCGGGCGCCGAATTGGTGTTAAGCGTCAACAGTAGTAATCGGAACGCAGCAGTCGATTGGGATGCAACTGTCATTGCCATTCCAGATGATCCAGCGACACTGGGGGGACTCGATGACACCATTGAATTTTTAGCCAGCAACGACATTTCTCTGCGGATTGACCCGATCCTCGAGCCAATTGGCTGCGGATTCGCCAAAAGCCTATCACGCTACATGGAGGTACGACAGCGATACCCAGACGCTGAAATGATGATGGGTATCGGTAACCTCACCGAACTAACCGATTGCGACAGTGCCGGTGTTAATCTGCTTTTGCTGGGCATTTGCCAAGAACTAGCGATCCACAGCATTTTAACAACGCAAGTTATTAATTGGTCCCGCACGAGCGTTCGTGAATGCGTTATTGCTAGGCAACTCGTACATTATGCAATCGAGCAACGAGTCCCACCAAAACACGTTGCCCGTGATTTAGTCACTTTGAGAGACGAAGAACTAACAGCCTTTGGTAGCGAAGAACTAGACCGACTGTCCACAGCCCTAAAAGACAATAACTATCGCATTTTTGCAGAACGTGATGAAATTCACCTTATCAGTCGACAACTGCACTTATCCGATAAAGATCCATTCGTGATTTTTGAGCAATTGCTCTGCGGGCACGGACAGGCCGCTGCGCCCACAAATCTAGATGCAGCCCACAGTTTCTACTTAGGCTTTGAAATGGGCAAAGCACTCACCGCTCTGACGCTGGACAAACAATACACCCAAGATCAGGCACTGGACTGGGGCTATTTAACCCAAGAAGAAACCAGCCATCGCCTCACCCGCAAAAAAACCGATTGATCGGTTTTAGTGTTAATTCATATCAATTCTTGGCCGCTAAAAAACGTTGAATCAATTTAAATGCTGCGCGTTCCTGTTCACCAGCTGTTTTTCCGATGATGATTTCTAGGTGTTGCAGCTGTTGATCAATTTCTTGCCACTCCATAATCCCAACTCGAGTCGCAAGAATGGCCGCTTCAAGTACGGCATGTTTTGCTCGATTGAATCCCCAAAACGGTCGTAATTCGCCCTGCTGCGTGGTCTTGCATTGAATCCTTATCCGCTGCTGCTCCTCGTCCAATTCCACTACTTCAAATTCATACCACCTGCAAGCATCCCCTAACACCAACCGGTGATTGCCACAACTCTCGTCAATCGTCGGTGCAGCCGTCCATTGACCAATGGCCGCGCACGCAATCAGCAACACATCATCCGTAACATGCAACACACCCACGCCGCTGCGCTTCAAATTCTGATAGGTCTGCGAGGTATCAAAAGGTTTAAGCACAAACTGATGGATTACAGCATCATCACCAACTTCCGGACCCATTGGTGAAACATTAACTGTGCCATCTTCATTGTGTGTCGTAACAATGCCTTCAAGAATCATATCGAAAATACCATTTCATATTTCATCGTTTATTCACATCAATGCTAAATTAAAAGGTGATAACTCGGTCGGTTTCATCCGTCATTTGCTCGACAATAAGATGCCGTTCGTTAGCGAGCGTCAAATTATTGTCTGGTACATCTACACCCGCCATCTGCAGGAAATTAGCTAGTAATAGATATCCACTGTCAGTGAGCACCGATTCTGGGTGGAACTGCAGACCCACGACACAATACTCACGATGTCGGATCCCCATCACCGTCTGATCCGCCAACCATGCGGTTACCTCCAAGGCATCAGGCAACGTCTTGCGGTCTAACACTAGGGAATGATAACGGCCCGCGGAAAAACCCTGCGGTACATTTGTAAACGACCCCCGACCATCATGCTCCACGCAACTGGTGCGACCATGCACAGGTTCCGCGCCGACGATCACATCACCACCAAACGCTTGGCCGATGACTTGGTGGCCGAGGCATATCCCTAAGATGGGAAACTCGCCTGACAAAGCTGAAACGACCGTTAGACTAATGCCAGCTGTACTGGGGACACAGGGACCTGGCGAAAGGACAATTGCCGTTGGCTTGAGTTCGCGAATTTCATCGATTGTCATCGCATCATTGCGTACGACCAACGTTTGTTGTCCGAGTCGCTGAAAATACCGAGCGAGGTTATGGACAAAGCTATCGTAATTATCGATGAGTAAGATCATAACGTTTTTATATTACCTATTCCAAGGCCCGCAACAAACCAACTGCTTTTTCCCACGTTTCCGCATATTCACGTTGTGGATTTGACTGCGCGACAATTCCACCGCCAACGGGAAACTGCCACCAACCTTTACCTGCCGTAATAGTACGAATAAGGATACTAAGATCCATATCCCCATTGAACCCAATGTAACCTAAGCTACCGCAATATGGCCCACGTGCTGTCGGCTCCAGTTCGCCGATTAACTCCATCGCGCGCACTTTGGGAGCACCAGTAATGGATCCACCCGGAAAGGTGGCTCGCAAAAGATCAAATACGTTGGCATCACTTCGCAAACGCCCTTGGACAACACTGACTAAGTGCTGAACCGTTTCATAAACTTCTAGACGGCAAAGGTCTGTCACAAAAACACTATCCGGATCACAGACGCGTGAAATATCATTGCGCAACAAATCCACAATCATCACATTTTCCGATCGGTCTTTCTGACTCTGTTGCAAATCCGCGGCGACGTAGAGGTCGGCTTCAGGCATAGCGATTCGTGCGCGTGTCCCTTTGATCGGTCGCGCTTCCACAACACCTTGAGATACCTGCAAAAACCGCTCGGGCGATGCACTGGCAATCTCAAACTCGTTCATTGCAAAATATCCCGCAAATGTTGCTGCGTTCCGCTGCCGCAGTCGTTGATACAGGCTGACCGCATCGGTCGTCGCGCGGTGCAAAAGGCGCTGGCTCAAATTAACCTGAAAAATATCGCCAGCGTGGATGTAGTCAATCGCCTTTTGCGCTGTCTCAATATATTTCTCAGCGGACATATTACTCGTCAGTCGCCCTGCCTCCACTCCTTTTGCCAAAACGGGGAATTGTGCCGCTAGCGTCATATCATCGATCACCGCAGTCGGTGTTTGCTGCGGGGGCGGAGATTGCTCAGCGATCCAGTCGCGAAATTGTGCAATGCGGGCAACGGCACGAGTGATACGAGCAGCGGGATCCTTTTCTGGCAGGCCTTGCGAAATAATCCACGCACGATTTTGCTGGTGGTCAAATGCAACAACGGTGTCATAAAAACCCACGGCTAACGAAGGGATTTGAAATTCATTACAACGCGGTTTCGGAATCTTTTCGAGGCTGGCTCCTATTTCATAGCTGAACATACCTGCCACGCCACCTTGAAATGGTGGTAACTCATCGATGGTTTGAATTTCAAGGTCTCGCAATAACACATTCCAGCGTTGCTGTAACACATCAAGTTCATTCTCTACATGGCTGGCAATTTCAAGATAATCAAACGGATCCGCCGCAATGAAAGAATAACGACCGAGGTCATCTTGTTGCATCGCGCTATCAAGAAACAGGCAATGAGGCTGTTTAGACAATTGCAGAAAAACGGATTCAACATCCGCCAACGGTAACAATTCCTCAACAACAGGTAAACATTTCGAGACATTCATGATGGCATAATTTTAACAGAAGAATTTATCTTCGGGCAGTCGCCATTGCACGCCCGCTAGGTGGGCTGCCAACGACAATTTGAACCACAAATTAGACCTATTCACATAAATCAATACCGTTAGATTGCATTAAACATCCCTCGCCGGCAGCGATATTCTTGATCCCGTTTTCGAAATGTTTTTATGTTATAGTAAAAACGTTACTTTCTCAGCAATCGGGTCACTAAAAATCGCCATGACGCTACCATTAAAATTAGCCTTTATCGGAGTCGACAATCCACACGGCGCTGGCTGGCGTGATCTGATCGCCAATGTCACCGCTGAGGCAACCATTACCAGCATCGTGCCAATGTACGGGGGAACAACTGCCAGCTTGCAGCAATGCTACGTTAATCTTCCCCGCTATGCTTCAATCACCGAACTCATCACCAACGAACAATTCGATGCTGCAGTCATCTGCCTGCCTAACGACCAAACCGTCGCCGTCGTACAACAACTTGCCGCCGCCGGAAAACACCTCTTGCTAGAAAAACCAGGCGCCGGCCGAGTCCGCGACGCTGAACAAATAAAAAATGCGGTCGATCAAGCCGGAATTGCCTTTCAAAGCGGTTACATGTTTCGTTATGACCAGTGCGCTAATCAACTGCGGCAAATGGTCAGCGACGAACAGTTTGGGAAACTCATAAGCATTGAATCTAAATATGTTACCAGCGACATCAATCGGCGCGGCCGAGATCATTACCTATTTGACGAGACCGTTAGCTATGCCGGTTTCTTCAGTTGGCTCGCTTGTCATCACCTTGATTTATTGCTGTACATCACCGACCAAAGCGTCAAGGCAATTACCGCTCGAGTGGGCGTGTTCGGCGACATCCCAACGACCGTCGAAGACGGCGGAACCGCTCTGCTCGATATGGAACATGGCGCTCTTGCGACCATTACCGGTGGATACTGGGTTCCGCGTTGGGCGGGAGAAATGCACTGGACCTTCCGCGGCAGCGAACGCTGGGTGCACTGGGACCCGCGGCAGGAAAACACTGGCGGAGTATTGGAAATTCATGGCCCACAGCCTCAATGGTATGCGATGGAAGATGAATTCATCGCGCCTACTGACGACACACCTGGCTACGGTGGCGCTAACGGTGTAGCGCTACTGCGAGATTGGTATGCTCTGATCCGCGGCGACGTGACCTCATGTCGTAATACAACACAGTCAATGATCGACACGGTTAGACTTATCGAACACATTATCACCGCCTCGACCGAAGGACGCCGCATCGATTGCTAATCCAGGCCATTGCTCCCGTCACTTAAATTATTTACTGATTTTCCTGAACAACACATCCAAGGATTCCTTAACTATGAGAATCAGCCGTTACCAACAAAACGATACCATCACATTTGGCTTTTACTTTGATCAATACGTCGTCAACCTTGAATCAGCCGCAACCGCTTTTTGCGCGGCGACCGACGATACGGTCGCATCAATTGATGCCACACAGTTTGGGAAAATCACCTGCATGCTCGATCTGCTGCCTCCTGACGGGAAACAGCTAACGGCGGCAGAAGCAATCTGGCAATGGTTGAGCGAACACCCACATGCAGTTGATTCATTAAAGACCGAGTGCCGTGACATTCAACTGCTCGTACCAATTCCTCGGCCCAACAAACTGTTGCTGCTCGCTGGCAACTACTCCGCACATGTCCAAGAAGGAGGAGGAGATCCAATCGAACGGGCGGAGACGTTCCCCTACGTGTTCATGAAACCTGCATCGACCACACTTACGGATCCTGGTACCGCAATCCAGATTGCATCAACCAGCCCCCATAATTTTGACTGGGAACTTGAATTGGCCGTTGTTATTGGCCGCCGCGGGAAACACATCTCCGAAGCGGATGCACTCAATTACGTCGCGGGTTATACCGTGGTCAATGATATCTCAGACCGCGGTTACCACCCTTTTCCGCAACGAAAACAACGGTCTCGTGATGGGTTCTTCGATTGGATGCATGGCAAATGGCATGACAGTTCTTGCCCCTGCGGTCCCTGCATTGCGACACCAACTACGATACCCGACCCCCAAACGCTCGACCTTAAACTGTCACTCAACGGCGAATTACGACAAGACAGCACTACGGCACTACAAGTGTTTCCGATAGCGGCTGTGATTGAATTTCTGTCACGCTCCATGACACTCGAACCGGGCGACATTATCTCTACTGGTACACCAGCCGGTGTTGGCAAAACCACGAACACATTCCTCAAAGCGGGTGATGTATTGCACGCTCACATCAGTAGCATCGGCACCCTGGAAACCCCCGTAAAGGATGAATTGGTTTAGATAACGTAGGCGTAGATGGAAATCTTCAACTATCACATTCGTGTAAATACACGGTCATCTTTATACCAAGGACTCTTATCCCTCGACCATTGTGGGGCCTTTTTTACGGCTTTGCTTGTACCACTGGTCCCATTGATCGGAACCATCGTCTGGTAATAACCGAGAATCGACGCCCTTTTCAAAAAATGGCATGTTGCCGGGTGTACGGGCGGGGTTGAGCATGAAATTGACGGTTCCGTCGTTGGCCGTCATCATGCGGCGCCCATCAGCCCAAGTCGTCTCGATCATCCGCCTGGGGTCAGGCCGCGCCGTAGGTTTTTCAACGCTATATTTCACCACCGCACTCCAATCAATCTCGATTCCAAGCCCTGGTTTGTCCGGCACATCAGCGTACCCATTCTTTACCTTGATTGGCTGCTTCAACAAGTCATGTACATACAACTGGTGACAATTCACTGCTGGCCAAGTCGCCGCTTTGCAGACGGCGCCAAAGTGCAAACTAAAGGCGGCTGTTACCCCAGTGCCCACTAACTGCAACCAAAATCGCATATCAGCTGTTTCCGCTACATGTGCCTGTGTCATCAGCCTAGTTGCTCCACCACCGATCACAAATCCATCACAAACATCCAGCTTAATAACGTCCTTCGCCGGCGGAGTCCCATAGTGCAACGAAACACCAGCGCGGACTGCTTTCGTTATCTCCGCATTCCCTAACGCATCCGCCTGAGGAATAGGCGATTCGTAAATATCGATCTGCGGAAACTGATCCATCCACTTCAGAATGGGAATAGCCTGCTGTGCCGTCAGTAACGTCTCGTTAAAATCCATATCGATTTTAAAGTCCTCAGGCATCGCAGCGGCACACGTCTCCGTTTGATCCCACAAATCGTACCAAGGACGGCCTTTCGTCTTATACGCTTTGTATCCCAAACGTTTTGCTTCTTGACATTCGCTCAACATATCTTTGGTCGGCATGTCGATATTCCACCAAGACAATGGAGTCGTGCCATACAACTGATTACCTAACAAACGATGCGCCGGAACATCCCCCGCTTTACCCACCGCGTCAAACAACGCCATCTGCAACGCCGCCCCGAGATCATCATTCCACATCAATTCCGCAGCATTGCGACCGATCGCATATTTGACATTTTCATCAGACGTGACGCCCCACGAATAATACAACAGACCTTCGCCCACCCCCTCAACGCCACCAGATAATGTAACTTTCACCAACTCAGCCCAACGCCAATGTGGAATCTCGCGATCCATCGCACGCTGAGGAGCAGCTCTAAAGGGTAGACGCACCGTTTGTCGTTGGATGTCCACAATCTTCAACTTCGATGGCTGCTTTCCCAAACGGGCCGCGTAGCTTGTCTGGTCAAACACTTCCGGTAAACTCAGGCCAGCCAACGCAGCAAAGCCTCCCTGCAGAAAACGGCGGCGTTTGATTCCAGTTCGCGGTGTTTTCAGCTTGCTTAAGTTGTTTAGCATATTCATGTCAGTTTCATTTCCAGTAAAAGTGTTTAGCGCTCATCAGTTTTGGGATCCGAGATAGCGTCGTACCACTGAGGGTGACGATCAGCAAACCGGTTGATTTCATGTTTATCCGCCACTCGGACAATATGTTTGTTGCGACTCTTTTCAACATCAATTTCACCGTACAGTATTTCAAATTTTGCGTGATCGGCAAATTGAATGTCATATCCATCGGGCGCGACAATCTTACTTCCCCCAATAAACGCGAATCCACGCTCCACGCCAATGCGATCTACCGCCGCATAATAGATCTTGTTTTCTACAGCGCGCGTATTAATTACATACAGCGGAAAAGTCTCTGACCCTGGCGGCCAGTTAGTCGGAAGCACTACAAGATCCGCACCGCCGAGAGCCATCACTCGAGATGACTCAGGAAACGAACCGTCATAGCATATATTCATGCCAACTCGGATATCGCCTAGATCGTGAACTTCGAAAGGGCGATCGCCCGGAGTCGTAAAACGGTCAATGCCGAGAAACGGTAGATGAATCTTGCGGTATGAACCAATCACTCCATCGGGGCCTACCAACACACAAGCGTTAAAGAGCTTATCGTCTATTTTTTCTAGCGTACCATAGACAACAAAGCTGTCGGTTTCCCGACACAATTTTTCGAAAAACTGACTGCTCTCGCCAGGAATAGACTCCGCATAGGGCATTGCTTCTTCGAGGCTATCAAAACAATAGCCGGTAACAGCACATTCCGGAAAAATGGTCAGACGGGCCCCGTGACGCGTCGTTTCACGTAACGCCATTTCCATGGCTGCTAGATTGGCAGCTTTGTCCATCAGTGCAATATCCATTTGCACACCAGCGATTTTAAAGGTCATGGTAAGCTTTCAATCAGAACAAACAATTCAGCAAACATCAACTCTGCAGTCCAATATACAAAAACAATTGTAGCAGCTATTGAATTACACCGTGCCGGAGTTGGGGCGAAGCCAATGACGCAGCGTTCATGCATCCATGTTCTCAAGCGGCGGCCGCTGACGATGGTAATTGGTCTCAGATTGAAACAACTGGGCGAGCGCCAAAATAGTTGTTTCATCGTACAGCCGACCAGTCAACTGCACGCTCAGTGGTTGCCGCACACCAGCCCGCTCAACAAAACCACTCGGCATTGCCAGCGCGGGATGCCCCGTCATATTCGTAATCAAAGCCTCATCACGGCCGCCATCAACAAACACGTCCACCTGCTGCATAACTTGCTGCATTTCATCTTGCAGCTTACTGCGGATTCGCTGCGCACGCAAATATTCAACCGCTGGTATGAACTCTGCTCGCCGGAACAATCCGGGCCAAGAGTTGAGCCCCTCTTCAACGCCCGCCCGCGTCAACGGATCGAACTGTGCAGCCGCCTCGGCAAACAAAATATTGGTTAAAGGCCACGTCGGTAACTTACTAGGCAATTGAATCTCTACCAACTTACAGCCGCGGTCCTTAAACACCTGTAACACTTCACGATCGACCAACTTACGGCCATCATCAACATACCCAACACTAATCCGTTTCAGCGCCACCTTGACCGGCCAATGAAAGGGACGATCCACCGCCGATGGATCAAGTCCATCGGCGCCGTGGATGGCTTGAAATACCAACGCACAATCTTCGGCACTACGACAGATCGGCCCCAACTTATCCATACTCCACGACAATGACATACACCCCTGTCGACTGACTCGACCAAAGGTTGGGCGTAATCCCGTAACCCCACAACGACGTGACGGTGACATAATACTGCCCAAGGTCTCGCTGCCCAAGGAAAAACCAACGCATCCTGCAGCCGTAGCGCTCGCCGAACCCGCACTTGATCCACTGGAACCTTGTGTCGGATTCCAAGGATTTTTCGTCGGACCACCATACCACTTATCACCCATTGCCAATGCACCTAATGCCAACTTGGCAACTAACACAGCGCCTACTTGATCCAGTTTAGCGGCAACCGTCGCTTTATCATTCAATCTTCGATCTTTGAACTGCGGAGCGCCCCACGTCGTCGGATATCCAGGGTAAGCGATTAGATCCTTGGCTCCCCATGGAATCCCTCGCAAAGGATGCCATGCGCCAAGTCGATTCCGCGTGCGATCCACTGCTGTGGCTTGCTTCAGTGCCAACTCCTCCGTCAAATTTACATAAAACTTGAGGGTCGGATCAAATTTTTTGAGCCGACGCAAATACATCTGCGTCAATTCCAAACTCGAAATCTGCCCGCTACGAATTAGCCGTGATTGATCGGCAATTGACATATACGCCAAGTCGACATCATCGTCGGGCGTTGCCAAATTTTTCCGCGAGTCCGACGGTATATCCAGCGGATGCGCACGCAGGGGTTTGCTACTGGGCTTAACCCGAAAAGATAACGCGGGCCAAGTATCATAGCCAACATCGACATTTCGCAACGCTTCCAGTTCACGCATCAGGTTTTGCAGGCCAGCAGCAGTTTCGGCACGCTGCGTTTCGCTCAATTCAATACCGGCGATCCATTCAGCCTGAGCAACCATTTCAACGGTCACTGTGCCGGCACCCTCAACCTGCACTGCCAGTGCCTTTTGAAATATAACGGTACCCGCTCCAGCAGCGCCTAACCACGTCAATAGCTTTCGACGGTCTACGAGAGTTGATGTTTCGGCGAACGAATCTGTAGTCAAATCGTCGTCTTGCGCGTCGAATAATGGTGTATCGTTCATGAAGGGCTTTCTTAGTCGATTTTCTCAACGCTTAATTATCCAAACAACCTGTATAATCTCCCCGCTAGTAGGGACTTGTTACCATTTCTCTTACTGTCTGCGACTGCCTAACTTGCAGTAATTGTTTTTTCATTAAATAATTGAACTACAGCTGTTTCTATTACTATATTACACCTCGCGTTTAAACAAATACATGACCCGCAACATTATCAAGACCGCTCGACCACTGCTGCTAATATGCATGACGGTCATCGCCATTGGCATTTGGCTAGGCACGGATTGGTACACGACGTTACCGGCCGATACACCTGCGGAATATGTGGGTACCAGTCGCTGTATTGACTGCCACCAAGATCAGGCAGATTTATGGACCGGCTCCCATCACGACCTTGCCATGGATGTCGCCACCGCTGACAAAGTGTTGGGTAACTTTGATAACGTCACTCTCGAGCATTACGGTATCACGTCGACAATGTTCCGCCGCGACGGTAAGTTCTACATCAACACAGATGGTCCCGACGGGAAAATGACCGATTTTGAGATTGCTTATGTTTTTGGTGTCGCGCCACTGCAACAGTACTTGGTCGAATTTGATCGCATTGAGAATCAACCGGAAAACGAAATCGCGCGACTACAAGTATTACGAATCTGCTGGGACACGAAACAGAACAAATGGTTCTATCTGGGCCCGCCGGACGTACATGAACGTCTACAACCGAACGACGATTTGCATTGGACCGGTATTGCTCAGCGGTGGAACAACATGTGCGCCGACTGCCACAGCACTAATTTACAAAAGAACTTCGACGCCCAGACAGGACACTATCACACCACGTTTAGCGAAATTGATGTGAGTTGTGAAAGCTGTCATGGCCCCGGCAGTAAACACGTCACGCTCGCAAATAATTCGAGCCTTTTTTGGGATCGCGAAATTGGTTATGGCTTACCGGTACTAAAGGGTGCTGACAAAGCTGAAACCCAAATTCAGACATGTGCCCCTTGTCATTCACGCCGGCGGATTATCCATCCCGACTTTCGCCCTGGCAACTCGTTCCATGACCATTTTGACAATGAATCGTTGCGTCCAGAAACATACCACGCCGATGGGCAAATTTCTGATGAGGTCTATGTCTACGGTTCATTTATTCAAAGCAAGATGTACCACAAAGGGATCCGCTGCACCGATTGCCATGATGCCCACAGTACCAAGATAAAATTCAAAGGCAATCGTCTGTGCACATCGTGTCACTTGAATCAACATCAAGCGAACAAGTACGACACACCGAAACACCATTTCCACAAGACGGGAAGTAGCGGTGCATCGTGCGTTGACTGTCACATGCCAACCACAACATACATGGAAGTCGACCCACGGCGTGACCACAGTCTACGCGTGCCTCGCCCCGACCTTAGCCTAACACTCGGCACACCTAACGCCTGCGTTAATTGCCATTTTGACGACGACATCAATCCGTCTGTCTCACTGAGTGACGAACGCAAAGCCGAATTACACTTGAAGCAATATGCCGATTGGGTCCGGTCGGCAGCGAATGGTGAACAAGATGTACAGCAACAACTTCAACGAGTCAATCAATGGGCCCACGAAGCGGTGGAGATATGGTACCCCGAAAGCGATCACCGGAGTACGCATTTTGGTCAAACGTTATCCCTAGCGTGGAACCAAGAACCTCTAGCCGCCGACGCCATTATTGAATTACTCGAAACGCCAGAAACTCCTGCGATTGCTCGAGCGGCAGCGTTGGCTTGGCTCGACCCATCCAGATCTGCAGACAACGCCGATACCGCCATTGCCAACCTGCAAAGTAATGACCCCCAAGTTCGCATCGCGGCCTTAATGACGATGCAAGGGTTTCGAGACAACATTCGTGGGCTCAGCCCGTTCACCACGTTGGTTAAAAAAACGATGCCATTGCTAGACGATCCGCTCCGCAGCGTCCGAGTGACTGCGGTCCAAGTCGTATCCGAAATTCCGCAGGACCTGTGGAAACCGCGACAAAAAACTGCCTTTCGTAGTGCGTTAGGCGAATTAAAGCTAGGACTGCTCGTCAACAACGATCGTGCCGCAACGCACTTATCGCTGGGCAGTATCTACGAAAATCTCGGCGAGGCGAATCTTGCCGAACAGTATTACCGACTTGCGATCCAAGTTGAACCACACGCGACAGGCCCTCGAGCAAATCTAGCGGCATTATTCGAACGTCGCATGGAGTCCATGATTGCTCGTGCTCAAAAAAACCCCCAAAGCATGACCCCCGAGGATCGTGCGAAAATGGAAAGCTATGCAATCGAAGCACAACAACTTCAGACAGCCGAACTCGCCAATTTCAAAAGGGACGCCGGGTACGCTCCCGATAACGCAATTGTGCAATATCGTTATGGCCTCGCTCTTTATCGCAGCGGTTTGATTGCCGAGGCGGTAATTGCACTACAACATGTCCATCAACTCGAACCACAAACTCCGCTCTATATGGTCGCCTTAGCACGACTGTTGCAAACGACGGGTCAACTGGAAGAGGCGCTTAAAATTGCCCAAAAACTCATCAAAATCGAACCTCAGCATCAGGAATTCGTAGAAGAGTTACAGACTCAAATCGAACAACGAAACCCCGCGGCACCTGATCCCGCACCCAACGAATAACCCCAGCGGAAGCACCTAAACAATATGTCAATCAATATTGCCATCGTACCAGTCGCAGGCCAAGGAACGAGCGTGCTACCACTGACGAAAAGTCAACCTAAAGAAATGCTGGCGGTCGGTCGCAAGCCGGTTGTTCAATACGTCGTGGAAGAATTAGCCCGCAGTGGAATCGAACGAATTCTGTTTATCACATCCAATGGCAAGTCCTCTATTGAAGCGCATTTCGATATCGATGAGCAATTGATTCAATATTTACGTGAGACTGGTCGCGAACCGAATCTTGCGGAGCTAGATTACGAGCGGCAGAACATCGAATTTTTCTACACTCGTCAACGACGACAACTTGGATTGGGGCACGCCGTGTTATGTGCTCAACCGCTGATCGGCGGAGAACCCGCAGTCGTTGCCTTGGGAGATTCAATTATCCGTGGTGACGGAAGTAGTAATATTGTCGAACGCATGACCAGCGTTTTTGAGTCGGAAAACGCCGACGCAGTGATCGCGATTGAGGAAGTTGCGCCAGACCAAGTCAATCAATATGGGATCGTAACTGTGGCCAATCCGGACAGCGAGTTTTTGACGTTAACCGGTGCTGTCGAGAAACCAGCCTTGGACAGTACACCAAGCAATCTATCTATAGCGGCTCGGTACGTTTTCAGTTCTACGGTGTACGACGCACTACAACGTGTTGAACCCGATACCAATGGCCTGATTCAACTGACCGCTGCCATTGAACTCTTAATTCAAGATGGAGCTAAAGTCATTGGCGTTAAACTCGGCGATCAAACCCAACGGTATGACATCGGAGGTTTTGCTAGCTATTTTAAGACTTTTATAGACTTTGCACTAACGGACCCAGAATTTGGCGCTCCGCTGCGAGAACACGTGCAATCGATCCTCACCAATAACGAATTAGAGGGCTAAGCGGTTTCCATGCAAACGCTCCATCATAATGCGCATGCCCGGGCAGGATTATTAGGTAATCCCTCAGACGGATATCACGGCAAGACAATTTCCGTGAGTGTCCCAGCCTTCGCCGCGACAGTCACGTTGTATGAATGGGAGACCTTGGAAATTATTGCATCGCGTGAAGATCGCAGCCGATTCGGATCCGTCTTAGAACTAGCCCAAGATGTCGAATTGCACGGTTACTATGGTGGTATTCGCTTGGTTAAAGCAACGATCAAGAAGTTTGTTGAGTTTTGTGATGGCAAGCATACATTACATGATCGCAATTTTTCCATCCGTTATGACAGCGATATTCCTCGAGCGGTGGGTTTAGCGGGGTCAAGTGCTATTATCGTCGCAACCCTGCGTGCTTTAATGAATTTCTACGAGGTCGGCATTTCCCTAGAAGTTCAACCTTCGCTTGTACTAAGCGTCGAAAAAGACGAGTTGAGTATTCAAGGCGGGTTGCAAGACCGAGTCATTCAAGTGTACGACGGATTGGTATACATGGATTTCTCCGAGCAGGCAAGTACCAACCAACAGGGTCTTTGTTGTGGCACATATGAACGATTGTCCGTGAAAAACTTGCCGCCATTATTTTTGGCATATGACGCCACCGTCGGTGAACCAACCGAAGTGTTCCACAATCGACTCCGCGAACGCTTTGCACAAGGAGAATCAAAGGTAGTCAATGCCATGACTCGTTTTGCCGAAATCGCCGCAGAGGGTCGCGAGGTGATACAGGAAAACAACTGGACGCGGTTGAACGAACTGATCGACGAAAATTTCGATCTACGCAATTCGATTTGCCAATTACCCACAGCACAAGTTGACATGATTATGCGTGCACGAAAGGTGGGTGCGAGCGCCAAGTTTGCGGGATCCGGCGGCGCCATCATTGGCATCTACCAAGACGACTCGATGTTCGAGCAACTTCAATTAACACTCAATCAAATCGGTTGCGATATATTGAAAGTGTGAAATATTTCTCACAGTCTCTACTGGGCAACGTTCATGTAGAGCATCAACTCTTGATAATTCTCTAAACCATCGACAGGGTTGGTAAGAATACGTTGAGCGACACCGGGATACATGACTTCGCCTAATGCCAAATCGGCAATCCCCGCCTCGAAGTGCGTGCGATTTGCGTTAACACTACCCAATAAAAGCTTATTCCCTAGCACCCATTGCATGTTGACTTCATCCGATGGCACTTCACACTGGCGATCGCCTCCAGTCACACTTGTCCATACCAACACACCGTTGTGTCCAAGATGCCGCATACTGTCAAACGCAGCCGCACTCGATCCAGTCGCATCCACGATCAAATCTGCCTTGCCAACTTGCCCAACCAATGCTTCCATATCTGTCTCCGTGGTCGATACATAGGTTGCTTCGAAGCCTTCCACAATTTCAGAATTCAGGGTTCCTTTTGCGGATCTCGCCATCGTGAAAACGTCCAGACCACGAAGCTTGAGAACCAACGTCGATAACAAACCGATCTGCCCAGCACCCATCACAAACGCTCGCTGCGGTCGCCAGACTTTCATCCGTTGCTGAACTTCATAGGCTTGTCCAATCGCTTTAGCCGCGCAACTCATCGGCTCCATCAATACATGCAAGTGACTCAACCCTACTGGGATCTTGACGATATACTCCTCCGCATCAACAAAATATTCCGTCATGAATCCATGCCGAAGATTAATGCCCCGCTCATAATACACCTCTTCGCTAGTCATATCGTACGTACCAATTTGATCGTAGATGGAACCACCTGGGCGACGAACCGTGGCTGTCACCAAATCGCCAACTCGCACGCGGCGCACGTTTGCACCCACTTCCTCAACAACTCCATAGCACTCGTGACCAATCGTCAAAAAATCGCAGCCTTCCGGAGCGTTGCCATATAATGCGTCGTTTATTTCCTTGTCGGTTGCGTCCACACCAACCTTTAACACCCGAACCAAAACACCCGTGCCATCCTCAATATCATCAATCTGTGGCTGGGGAAGATCCGTCATGTGAACACTATTGGGTGTTCCAGGTTTTACAGCAATCGCTTTCATTAATTGTTATCTTTCCGTTATATTGAGCCAATTGGATTTATTGTTATCGCCACACCTATTGTTATCTGCTTCCGGCAAACATTAAACGGGGAGACCTCGACTTTTTCATTTTTCATTCCTTTTTGGTGGCTAGGGGCTGAGCGAACTCAACGGGCATCAGACAACGCAGTAAAATCCATAAAATATGTTCTAATATCGATAAACACGTTATCATTGTTAAGATATCAACCCATTTCTAGTCAACTTGGAGTAGCGCTACCATGTCCACAGCAGAAACCATCAGCCGTCCTACAATTCGTCAAACCCAATGCTTTATCGGTGGCGAATGGATTCCCGCACAAAGTGGTAAAACCTTTGAAACCCACCACCCTGCTACCGGAGAAGTGATTGCTACGGTCGCTGAAGGCGATGTCGGGGATGTCGATGCGGCTGTCGAAGCTGCTCGAAAAGCCTTCGATGAAGGCCCTTGGCGAACGATGGATGCGCGCGAACGTGGCCGAATCATGTATCGCCTGGCGGATCTAATCGAAGCGGAACTTGATGAGCTGGCAGCACTGGAAACACTGGATAACGGCAAGCCTATCAGTGACTCACTCGCGGCAGACCTACCACTAACGATAGATTGCCTACGGTATTATGCCGGCTACGCTGACAAAATTCATGGTCAAACAATCCCTGTAAACGGCAACTTCTTTACGTACACCAAAAAGGAACCGGTGGGAGTCGTTGGTCAGATCATTCCTTGGAATTTCCCGATGCTGATGGTCGCGTGGAAATGGGGCCCTGCCCTTGCCGCCGGTTGTACGATTGTGATGAAGCCAGCCGAGCAAACTCCACTCACCTGCCTGCGGATGGCGCGTCTCGCTCAAAAAGCTGGCATCCCAGACGGCGTTATTAACATCGTCCCCGGCTACGGACCGACTGCCGGCGCAGCAATCGTCGCTCATCCCGGTGTCGACAAGGTCGCGTTTACGGGTGAATACAAAACAGCGCAAATCATCATGGCGGAAGCTGCTCCGACGCTTAAACGTCTTACTTTTGAACTTGGTGGCAAAAGCCCGAACGTCGTCTTCAATGACGCAGATCTCGACGCAGCCGCTGCCGGTTCTCACTTCGCCCTCTACTTTAATCAAGGCCAGTGCTGTTGTGCCGGTAGTCGCTTGTTTGTCCAAGAAGACATTCACGATCAATTTGTGGAGAAACTCGTCAACATGAACAACGATCGAGTGCTGGGAGATCCGTTTTCAACTGCCACTGAACAAGGTCCGCAAGTCGACCAGGCGCAGTTCGACAAGATCATGGACTACATTGAGATCGGTAAAAGCGAAGGCGCCCAATGTTTGACCGGGGGCGCAGCGGATGCTGCTGGAAATTTATATGTTAAGCCAACACTGTTTGACGGCGTCACCGATGAAATGAAAATCGCGACTGATGAAATCTTTGGCCCCGTGCTTTCGATACTAACATTCAAGGACACCGAAGAGCTAATTCAACGTGCCAACAATACATTTTACGGACTTGCAGCAGCCGTCTGGTCACGTGACATCGGTAAAGCCCACTATTTAGCCGACCGCATACGTGCCGGAACGGTTTGGGTTAACTGCTACGATGTATTCGATGCTGCTGCTCCATTTGGTGGTTTCAAAATGTCAGGACTTGGTCGAGAACTTGGTCAAGAAGGGCTCAATAACTACCTTGAAACTAAAACCGTAACCGTCGCCTTGGACTAGCTAACAGCTCCAGTCGTAGCGAAGGCGATGCAATTTTACGTTTTAATGTGCGTCACCATGAGAAAACCTAAAAGTGCTGGTGGCTGGCAGGCCATCCGTTATGTGCTCAAAAAATCGTGGCAATCCGGCAGTATGTGGCGGATGTGGAAGGCGCTGCGCAGCCGCAACACTTGCAAAACCTGTGCCCTCGGGATGGGCGGGCAACAGGGTGGAATGGTCAACGAAGCAGGACGCTCACTTGAAATGTGTAAAAAATCACTGCAGGCCATGGCCGCTGATATGCAAGGAGCCATTGCCGATGATTTCTTCTCAACCTATACCATTGCCCAACTACAACAGTTCTCTTCCTATGACCTCGAACACGCTGGGCGACTAAACCAACCTGTCATTTATGAAAAGCATCCTACCGTCGACGGCAGCGGTCAGGGCGACGATCAACATTTTCGCACGATTAGTTGGGACGACGCCTATAGGCGCATCACGCAAGCCCTCAGTGAAATACCGGCGGACGACAGTTTCTGGTATTTCAGTGGCCGCAGCAGTAACGAAGCTGGGTTTCTACTACAACTCTTCGCGCGGTTGTACGGTACGAACAACGTCAACAACTGCAGCTTTTACTGCCACCAAGCCAGTGGCGTTGGCTTGACTAGCAGCATTGGAAGTGGCACAGCAACGGTCGTGCTTGCTGACGTGGAGCAAGCCGACCTCGTGTTCATCATCGGAGGCAATCCGCCGAGTAATCATCCCCGCCTCATGACTTCATTGATGCATGTAAAAAATGCGGGCGGTAAAGTGATCGTCGTCAATCCGGTACGTGAGGTTGGATTGGTTAACTTCAAGGTTCCCAGTAATCCCTATAGTATGCTATTCGGCACTCCCATTGCGGACCAATATGTTCAACCTCATATCGGCGGCGATCTGGCCATGCTCAGCGGTATTGCCAAAGCCGTCGATGAGATGGGTGGCACCGATGTGACACCTGGCTCGCTAGCATTCGCAAACTCGACTGGCAAGAAATTACCTACAAATCGGGACTCACCGAAGAGGCCATCCGCGATATGGCCGCTACTTACTGTAATGCCGAGAACGTTATTTTCTGTTGGACGATGGGAATAACACACCACCAACACGGAGTGCAAAATGTCCAAGCGATCGCCAACTTGGCATTAATGCGGGCCATGGTAGGTCGCCCTCAGGCGGGCCTACTGCCGATTCGTGGACACAGTAATGTACAAGGCATCGGTTCGGTTGGCGTTACACCAAAATTGAAAGATGCGATTTTTTCGTCACTTGAAAGTGAACTTGGCGTTTCACTTCCCACCACCAAGGGACTCGACACGCTCGGATGCATGGAAGGCGCAGATCGCGGCGATCTAAAAATTGGTTTCTGCTTAGGTGGAAATTTATATGGATCAAATCCCGACCTTGCCTTCGCGAAACAAAGTCTGCAGAAACTAGAAACCATCGTCTATCTCAGTACGACACTCAACACCGGACACGCGCACGGCTTAGCGGATCAGACAATCATCCTACCAGTCCTCGCGCGGGATGAAGAACCACAACGCACTACCCAAGAATCAATGTTCAACTTTGTGCGATTGAGTGATGGTGGTCCCACACGGGTTCAGGGACCACGCAGTGAGATCGAAATTATTGCAGACATTGCCGACCAACTCCTTACGGATTCAACTCCCATCGACTGGAAGATGATGAAGCAATCCGTCAACATTCGTACAGCCATCAGCAAGACCATCCCTGGGTTTGAAGCGATTGCTAAAATTGAAGAAGACCAAGGGGAATTTCAAATCGCCGGTCGTACGTTTCATCAACCACGATTTGCAACTCCCTCAGGAAAAGCCGTTTTACATTGTCATGAACTACCGGAGTTACGCGGCGGCGACCAATCGCTGCGTTTAATGACCGTTCGTAGTGAAGGACAATTCAACACAGTCGTTTACGAACAACAGGATATTTATCGGGGCCAAGAACGACGAGACGTTGTCTTAATTCACTCCGATGACCTGCAACGATTAGGACTTGCACATGATCAAATCGTGACAATCCAAAGCGAAACTGGTGAATTAGACAATATCCGCGTTCGCGCATATGACGATATTCGGCAAGGGAACGCGCTGATGTACTTCCCAGAAGCCAACATCCTGATTCCACGCCAAGTTGATCCTCAATCACAGACTCCGGCATTTAAGGGGGCGTTGATTAAGATTTTGGTATCGTAAGCCTAATCCTCTCTTTGCCGTGCCATGCTGAACCATGCCCGATCTCACAACCAACATTAAGCGATTTTCAGCCGCAACAATATTGTCCAGCGCGCTGCTGCTCTTTTTGATTCAACCCATCGTGAGTAAATCCATTCTTGGTTGGTTCGGCGGTGCACCCAATGTATGGACAACATGTATGCTGTTCTTCCAATCCGTATTGGTACTTGGCTACGCCTATGCTCACCTGCTGAGTTCACTACCAATGCGGCGTCAAGTCGTGATACATTTGTGCGTGCTCGTGGCAGCGCTCGTGACGTTGCCCGTCGTCGCCGATGCATCTTGGCAACCAGACCCCTCGTCTAATCCGACGCTAGCGATTCTGCAGTTACTCCTGATTCACGTTGGCATGTCCTACTTTGTACT